>JTFN01000097.1_pt1 | contig 13216 bp, 13 predicted proteins | sample 235401 | NCBI WGS metagenome assembly JTFN01 (sample SAMN03067589, study PRJNA260952) | activated sludge metagenome | biome: Sludge; feature: Wastewater; isolation source: CETP activated sludge from augmented bioreactor treating industrial... | place: India:Gujarat | collected 2013-04 | reverse complement strand
AAAAAGTAATTGAAGAATCTTTGCATAACGATGTAGTAGCACTTTTTGAGCAATATGATTCAGGAGAAGCTGAAGAAAACTTAACTCTTGTTGGTGTTAAGATGTATCGGAACCCAACGGATGACGGAAAGATTTCTCTTCTTGTAGAATTCGATTCTAAAAATCCTGAAAACCGCTGGAGAGAAGATTCGCTTTTCAATGCCTTAAATGAAGAAGGCATTGAATTTAACGGCATGAAAGTTGACTTTAATCCAATTACGAGAGAAAAGTCTGGAACAATTGAACAGTATCTTAAAACCCTTGCAGGCTTTGAAAATGAAGAACAGCTTATCAAGGCAAATGCCCAGAAGCTTGAAGAAAAAGAAGTTGAAAATAAGCTCAATGAGATTTCTTCAAAACTCTCTGAAGCAGTTGATGGTAAAAATAAAATTTTACCTTTCAGCATCATAAATAATAAGGAAAAGGGAAGGGTAAACATTAAGTTTGATACGGTTGAAGACAACCCAGAGTTCAATGACATCCTTAAAGAATTGAAAGCAAACGGATGGAAATATGCTCCTTCAACAAAACAGTGGTACCCTGTTGGTAATGCTGTTAATAAAGCTGAAGATTTTGCAAACCGTCTTCAGGAAAAGTATTCAGCATCTCTTAATAAAGGAATGGAAAAACCAATGGATATTGGAGAAGAAAAATCTCCTTATGACGGAATCCGCTTCTTTGACAGAAACTATAATGAACCTCATGATTTTGCCCAGTATTTCAACAGCAATCTTCATCTGTTCAAAAAATCTTCACAAGATGCCATTACAGAAGAAGAAGCTGCTACTATACTCAAAGCTGTCGATTCTGAAAAACTTGCTATTGCAGAAACAAGAAATGTTCGTATCGGGCTTGATATGAAAGATAATATTGTTATCCTTAATAAAACGGGAAATGATATTGAAAAGTCATCTATGTCTTTGCCTGAGTTCTTTGAATATGCTAAGGAAAGTGCAAGAGAAAATCTTGAAGACTCAAAACAGATGCTCGAAAACTATCTTGGAAAGAATCATCCTGTAAAGGATTTGGAAAACATTTTTGTCCGTCTTTATGAAACCTGTATTGAAAAGTGTGAACAGGTTAATTCCAATATGCAAAAGCTCTATGATTCTTTCTATCCGAAAGAAAATGAAGTTTCTAAATCAGCTGTTTTATATCAGCGCAATTCATATCGTGGCTGGGAAATTTCAGCAGATAAAAACTTCAAGAAATCTGTTTATGTAAGACCTTTTGAACATACTGACCGAAGCGGTTATATTCTTATGGCTGGAAAAGAAGGCAAGGACGGATTCTGGCAGGAGAAGTTTATAAGAGAAATGCTTAAAAGCAACAACTGGTCTGAACGAGCTGCATTAGTTGAAACTCTTACAACACTTGCAAGTGATAAAGAAACCTGTACTTCTTTAGGTATTAAAGAAACTCAGTCTTTAAATGGTTTTCTTGCTTCGATTGATAAAATCATCAGAACTGAAAATGATACAGATATTAAAGCTGAGCTTATAAATAATCTGCTTGGACCTTCTGAAGCTCAAAAGCTTTCTGAAAAAAAGTATTCTAAATCTCTTTCTAAAGAAAGAGTACCGGAACTTACTATTGGTGATTCTGTCGGTAAAGATAAGGCTATTGATGTTTTCAAAATTGCAGATGGTGTTTATCAGGCAACTTTAAGCCGTGAAGAAAATGGTGTAGGCTCTGCTCAGAATTATTTTGTAATCGATAATTCTATTGTGCAGCAGCTTAATTCTGAGTTAAAAGAACTTGTTGTTTCTTTTGACTCAAGAAGTGTAATTGAGAATAAAGCTTATGAACCTTACATTTTACGTGAACTTATCTCGAAAGATTTTATGCCTCCTCGTGATGAAAATTTTGTTCAGAAACTAGACGAATACATCTCTATTCATCCGTTGAAGTATGAAAAACTTAAACCTGTTGATTATCTGAACTTTGAAAGAAAACTCAAAGAAATTGCTGAAGTTGATAAAGAGTTTAACAAAACTCCTTTTGAACTCGGTCAGCAGCTTGTAGCACTTGTTGATGAAAGTGACAGACCTAAGCTTATGGACTGGCTTAAATACAAGCAGGGATGTGATTCACCAGAAAACATGAAGAGGGTTTTTGCTTCTTGGCTTAAAGAAGAACCGGAACAGAAAAAAGATGTAAATCGTAAAAAAGAAAACGGCTATCCGCCTAGAGGAGAAAACTAATATGAAGCGTTCTGAAGAAAAACAGTATTATGTATTCCTTGAAAAAATAATCCGTGAACAGAAGGCTTCTTCTTCTTTCTGGCACAAAGGAAGCAACTCTTATGAAATGGATGTTCTTATGCTTATGAATCATATTGCTAAAAAGAATCCTCGATTGATGGACAAAGTTATAAATAACTTTGTTGATACAACAGGAATGAAAGACTGTTCAAAGCAGGATATTCTTACTTTTATGGCAAGAACAGAAAAGGGAACCATCTGTAAATGGAAGGATGAGAATGGTAATGAAGTATATTTAATCAATAATGGAGAACGGCTTTTTAATCCTACAAAGCAGATTCTTGTTTTTGGAAACCGTATGAATAAAGGAGATCTGGATTTGTTAAAAAAATCCATGTATGGACAGGTACTTAAAAAGGATATTCAAAAGGTTTATGAAAAGATTGCAAGAGAAGAGCAGAAGAAGCAGCTGCAGATGCAAAACGGTAAAAAAGTTTCTTTTATAAATAAAATTGCAGAAAAGAAAGAAAAAATACAGGAGCATTCTGCAAGTGAGTTTGAAAGAAACTTTAAACTGCTTGTAAAAGAACAGGGGCCTCTTTGCATTCCTCGTGCAACAGCTGATACAATGCTTGCTTTTATGAGCGGCGGGGAACGAAAAAAACTTGCTGCTGGACTTTCGTCCATAAGTGTTACAGATGGAAATTCCTGGGAACATCTTCTGGATAAATGGAAAAATGAAGCCCTTAATCCTGAAATAAAAGTAGAAAGAACATATAAACAGACAATCAAACCAAGAAAGGTTGAAGTTCTTCATACTAGATGATTTAGATTGTTTAAATTTAGAAAAAGGTGTAAAATAGAATAGTAATATATTAAGGAGCATAAACTATGACAACAAAGTACTTTAAGACAAATGACAGAAAATTTTTAAAACTTGATTATGATTATACTCAGGATTCTTTTTCTCCAAGAGACCCTGAATACCAGTCAAACCTTGGAACAATGGTTTTCCCGAAAGAAAGAAACAGAAGATATACTCTTGGAGATAAACAGCCTGAAAGCTTCGATGAATTTTTTAAAGAAGAGCTTTCTGAAAAAGAAGCACATGATTTTATGGAAGGAACAAATGACCTTGATGACGGTGCTATTTACAATGACGGATTTATCTATGTAGACAAAGACAATAAAGAAGTATTAAACGAACTTAAAGGTGAAGCTCGTGATAAAGAGGGCAATGTTTATAACCGCTGGAAGGCAAAAACTCCAGAAGAAACAAAAGCCTGGGCAGAAGCAAATCTTAGGTCTGAAATTAAAGAATACGCTTCATATCTTGAAGGAAACGTCTATGATGTTTCTGTCTATGAATTTGAACCTAAGACAATGGACTGGGGAGAGCCTGTTGTAGGATATAACTTTCTTATTACGGATGATGTTGAAAAATACATCTCTGAAAATAATGAATATTCAGGTAAAATTGAAAAAGAAATTCATAGTGAAGTAATGAAAGAAATTGAGAATACTCCAACACCAGAGTATAAAGAAGCGAGTTTTGAAAACTTTAAAACAAAAATCAGAAAGGTTCTTCCTGAATTTGACGGGAATCTTCAACATGCCGCCAGAGCAGTAACTATCGCCCTGAAGGATAATCCATCAATGCTTGAAAATCAGAGAGACTGTGCATGTTTTTATCAGAGTGATAAAACTGATAAGAATAAATTAGATACTACTTTGATGTTTGTCTACCGCCAGGAAAAAGATCGTCAGCTTCAGCGTGACCAGAAGAAGCTTGAAAAATCTTATGAAATAAGTCGATAGCGGCATTTTGGGAGATTTTTTCTCCCACCCGATTCTGGTAAAAAATGCCGCAGTTTGACAATAAGGAGAATAAACTATGAACCTGATAATAAACATTAACACAGAACTTCATTCAGTAAAAGCTTCTGCTATGGGAGAAGCAAAAACTCACTCAGCCATATTGGTAATTCAGAAAAAAATGAGTTTCAATTTAAAGAAGAACTGAATAAGCAGCTGAACTCTGCATTATTTATCAATGATGTAGAACTTTCTCTATCCCATGAGCGTATTCTTGATTATTTTGGAAACATGGATGGTATTTACAGTACAATTGATTTCAAAAAAGAAATCAGTGCCAAGTGCATCAAAGATTTAATTGATCTTCCTGACCCAAAAACAGGAAAAGATTATCTTGAAATTGTAAGAAACTATATAAACCTACGTTACAATAAAATTGTTCCTGAAAATTATAAGGAATATTTTAAGAATCGAGGAAACCTTCTTCCTCTCGTATTGAAAATTGAAAAGGAAAAGTCAAAAACAAAGAAAATAAACAAACTTGAATTCGAAGTTTCAGAAAAAAAACTTTAAAAAGCTTTATCAATCATTCTGCGATTTACCTCAGTTTAAGAATAACTCTACAGGTCTTGTAAGTTATCTTCTTCAGCGTGTTCCAAGTGAAAATAAGGAATCATTTACGAAATGGATGGTATCTATAGGTTTTAAAGATAAAGAGTCTACCTATAAGATTTTAACAAAGTGGTCAAATGAGAAAGCTAAAGGAAAAAATCTTGACAACAAAGACATTAAACCCAAAGGACTAAGAGGAGAATAAAAAATGACTCATGAAGAGCTTAAAAAACTTGAAGAAAATATTGATAAATACAAAAAGGCTCTTACTCTTGTTTATGCAGACGGTGATGTTACTTCTGTAGAACGTAACCGTTTAATAAGTATTAAGAATGAGCTTGGTCTTTCTGATTCACTTTGCATGGTAATGGAATCCAATTTCCATGAGGTTGCAGACCAGGATGCAATAGATTTAGAGAAAGCAAAAAAGATTCACCATTGTCATTTATGTGATGGTGACGGTGCTATTAAATGGCATGGAATTGACCATTCAATGATTGAATATCTTGAAATTGGTGATACCTATATCGAAGCTTCTAATGGCGGTTCTTATACAGGTTTAAAAGAAGCTTTTGTGCTTTCTATAGGTCAGTCTTTTGAAAACCTTTTGTATGAATATGATGAAAGACATATTTATGATGCAGTAAACGAAGGAAAATTACAGGTTTTCGATGAACAGAATGACCTGGAAACTTATCTGAAACTTAGGTTTGATATTCGGGATGAAGAACAGGTTATTTCTGATTATCAGAAGAAAACTGAAGCGCCTGAATTAAAAACTTATCACATACTAAAAGAGGAAGATGTAAAAAATCTTGAAATTATCAGTGATGATGATTTTTCCGATATTGTTGACTCTATTATTTTGAATGATTATAAGCACATTCCAAATGCGGTGCGATTACCAAATTTGAATTCAAAATTATCAGAAAAACTGGGGCTTTCAAAAGATTCTGCTTTTATCCTAAAAAAAAGTGCGACACATATTCGACCTGATAGAAAAGGTGGATATGGACAAGCTTTTGATACAGAAGAATACAGACTTATACCACAGGTATTAAGAGAAGCTACATTTGCAGTCGTTGATACATATTTCAAGAATTTCCAAATTGTATTTGATGATAAGGATAATGATTCAAAAATAAACAAACTTGTTTTTAATAAAGATGAACTTGGAAATTATTTATTAACAATTGGAAAAGTAGATAGAGAAAGTGCCTTTTCTGAAAAAAGAAATACCGTTGTTGCGGTGGGCGTTGCTCCCACAATACAGACTCTTAGAACAAGAGTCTCCTCTACTGCTTTGAGGGCATCTACAACAACGGTTAATGATAGTATATCACAAAACTCTGAAATGTCAAATAATCGTGATTGGGAACAAAAATACAGTTTCTTATCTTCTGACAAATTGTATTCTTTTATTAATGAAGAGTCTTTTACAAAAGATATGGCGCAGATGATTATCTGCGATTTTGAAGGAAATGGTTCTCCGCTTGTTATTGATGAACTGGGTAATGTTTGTGAGAAAAACATCTGGGAATCAGAAGAAAGTAATGCCATTACTGCATATATGCCTAGCGGTATTACTACAAAAGAAATTGAAATTCTTGATGACTTTCTTACAGGTCATCCTGATATTCCAGCAAAAAAGAGAGTAGAAGTTTTAAAGCTTAAAGATACTCTTGAAGAAATCAATGAAAAGCTTATTGAAAGAGAAGAAAAACAGGAATCTTTGGAAAAAGAAAAAGCTTCTCAAATAATTCGAGAAAGAACAAGAACCGAAAAAGAACTTGTTGATGAATATATTTCAAAAGTAAAAGAAAATCTTTCTTCAACAAGTAAAACTGCAGTTGAAGAAGTCTTTGAGTCTTCAAAAATTGCACTGCAAAGTTTTTCAGATAATGAAAAAGAAATCATCGGTAAATATCTGTTTGATAACGGTGCCACAAATGATGTAAATCTTGGAAAACTTCTTAAACAGAAGATTCAACCTGAACATAAAAAAGAAATCAAACGTGAAATTGATTTTGAAACCTGGTCAGAAGGCAATTTATATGAAAAAATAAAAGCTTCTCAAATTCCTCGAACCATCCAAACAATTTCTGATAGTGTTCTTTCTTTTGAACAGAATAAATCAGACAATTTGGATATTATTGGCAAACAGTTTGAAACTGATTCTACAGGGAAACCTACCTTAGAAGGAATGAAACAGCTGTCAAAGGCTATGGAAATATATTCTGACAAGCATTATGAGACAGCTCGTTATCTTTTTGTAAAAGATGGTGTTATAATACGTCATAAGACTGTTACCGCTCAGATTCCTGCTTCTACAATCATTAAGCCGGATGAAAAGTTTTTATACGACTTAAAATCTTATGCAGAAGAAACAAGCTCAAAAATTGTTTTTCTTCACAATCATCCATCCGGTTATGTTGAACCTTCTGAAGCTGATATTGAATTAACTAATTATCTGACCAACTTTTTTGAAGAATCAAAAGATTCAAATCTTTTTTGTGGTCATATAATCTTGGATCATGGTACTTACGGTTTATATGATTCAATAGACCGTACCTGGAAAGCTTTGATTAATAATGAAATAAAGCCTCTTTCAGAAATTTCAAAGAATTATAAAATTCAACTTACAGAGCATAAAAAGAAAGCTTCGTTCAATGATGATTATACAATTTCTGAACAGTCATTAAAAGAACTTGCAGAATACGCAAAATCCTGTGATTCTGGAGAAGTCTGGAATACAAAAGACTGGATTCCTTCCTTTTTACTAACAGGAAATGGTATTGTAACTTCTTTGGAATATATAAATACTGTTGAATTTTTAAATGAAGAAGTTCTTTCTGAAAAGCTAAAATTTTTAGGCCGCAAATATGGTTCAGAAAATATCATTATGCTTCCTGCAGATAAACAGCAGTTTTTAATTTGTGAGCGATATGCTCAGGATTCCGGGAAAATAAAAGATGTTTTTCTTATTAATAAGGATGGTTCTTTGGAAGTTTCAGAATTCCGTAATGGAAATATTTTTAATGACTTACGTAAAGATGAAATTATTGTTACAGACACAAATGATATTATTGAAAAAGTAAATGAAAAAATTATTTACGAACAAAGTGTAAATAAGAATATAAATAAAGAAAATAACAAGGAGAATAATACTATGGCAAAGATGACAAATGAAGAGCGTGCAAAGCTTACAGGTGAAGATTTATGGAATAATTTTAATTCTCACATGGATGCAGTTTATTCACAACTGGCATTAGAAGCAAATACGAAGAATCGTGAGGTCCTTTTTATTGATTTTAATGACTCTTTTGAAAAAGAATTAATTGAAAATTATACAAGAGAACAAAGAGCTTATTTAAGAAACAGAGTTAAAACTGAATATAATGAAGTAGATTTACCAAATGCACTTTCTTCATACAAGGAGAGACTGAAAAACAAATATGAAGAAGACTTGTCTGTAATGGACGATATTTTCTTTTCAAATTCAGAAGAGTCTAAACAAGAAGTAAAAGAAAATTTTGAAACAAACAATCTTGACCCTGCAATAGATATTTCTGAAGACAAAAAAGAAATGCACAATAATCATCAATCTGATGAAATTACAGAAAACAATTCTTCCTATGTTGAACTAAACGAAGAAATAAGAAAAAGAGATACAATAATAGAGCAATTAAAAATTCAAAATCAAAATATTAATGAAAATTACCAAACTCTCTTAAAAGAAATTTCTGCCTTAAAACAACAGATGTTGGCTCCTAAAGAAGCACAAGAAAAGTCCGCTAACGATTCTGTTGGATATGGTGGAAGTCAGTCTTCACAAGAGTATTCAAATCTTACAAATCAAGACGGTTTCGGTCGTGAAACTGCTTATAAAAAGAACCAGAAAGTTCCAACCTTTGGTATTCTGCAGGATGACGGTAGCCATCAGCTTATAAAAAATGCTGTCTTTTCAAAGCTTCTTGTTGATGAAGAAAATCCGGCAAATAACAAAATTGAACTGCTTGTATTGAAAGAAAACGGTAAACAGGAACCAATTCAAATATCTGAAAAAACTTATAATGATATTATAAACAATGTGCAGGAATTTGAACAGCGAAAACAAGGACAAAACCAGGATTCATTTGAATGGATGAAAGCTCATCTGGATTATGCACAAAAAATGGGAACAGATGATAATTCTTTCCGCTTGAGTACAGCCGAAAACTTTATCCATAATTTTCGTGTACACTGTATGCGTGATGAAACTCATAATCCAGATGAAGCCTTAAAAGTTGCTGGCATTATGTTTGACAGAATGGCAAAAAGAGATAAAGAAAGGTTTCTAAAAATGCGTAAAGCCTGGGATAAAAAAGCAAAGTCTGACGGTGGACCTACTTTTGATGAACATATTATTAAACAGTTTAATGAATTCCATCCGAAAAAAGATATTATTATTGATGAAATAAAAGACCGTCATTTTAATGCCGAAGAATCTGTAGATAAACAGAATTTAATGTATGAATCTTTACGCTCTGGAAAAATACAAGGAACTAATACAAGCATTGGAGATACAATTTCTTTTGCAATGAAATATAAAGATATGTTTTCCGGCAAAAGCTTAAAAACTCCCAAAGAAGACTGGAAAATTGTTGAAGTTTCAAAGTGTCTGCATGGTGACAGTGCTCTGATTTATAACGAGAAATCAAAAGCTTACTATAAATTACCTCTTGAAAATCTTGTAGAGCAGATCCGCAAGAATGAACGGATAAAATCAAAAGAAGAAAAACAGACTATCAAAAAAGACCATAAAAAACTCGGTTATGACGGTCCTGAAAGATAAAATACCCCTTATCTTTTAGATTCTTTTTGTTCACATTCTGAGTTCTTTTTGAACTCATTTTGTGAACAATTTTATGTCAGTTTTTTTTTATCTTTTTCAATTTCCTCTAAACGTTTTACAGTCGTATCATAAAAGGTTTTATCTTGTTCAATTCCAATATATTTACGATTAAGTATTGCACTTCCAATTAAATATTTTTTATTATTATACGCCTTCTTTGACTATCTGCAACGCCTTTACATACCAGACGTTTTTAATTGTTTCATCGGAGATAACTTCTTTTAATTCTTCCTCAGACGTGATTTTACACCACCAAGATTCACAGCCATAAACAATCTCTCCGAGTTCCGGTATAAGAATTGCTGGATTATAAAAGGCATGTTCAGCGGTAACAATACCGTCTTTAATTGAATGACTTATTGATAAAGCAACATCGCCGATTAAGATGCCAAAATAAGTTTTATCTCCGTGCTTTTCTTTACATGAGCGAACCTTTACTGGAGTTCCCGGCTTGTCACTAAAAATACCGGGACGTATAACCTCATCTTTTTCGTATCGAATTTCTTTGTAGTTGTTGAAGTTTATTTGCCAAGAAAGCCTGTCAAACAATTTGAGTAGTCGTTTGACAATATCAACCTGTTTTTCATTTAGCTTTCCTTCGCCGGTTTTATAATCCTGATTCACTATAGAATCAAGCATTCTCATACCATCGCGAATATCCCCTAATTCTTTTGCAATTTCTTGCTCTGTCATCGATTGCTCCTTTGCGCCTTATCGGCGTTCGATTTATTGAACGGTCTTTTAAAGTTCCATTATCTATAAGAAATTGATGAAAGTTATCATAATCTTTTATAGGTGTGTTTATCAGAAAATCTTTTAGCTTATTTGTTTTAAAAAACACATGCAAAATATTTCCCTGCATGTCTTCTTCTAAAAGTTTAAGCTGCCATTCTATTTGAAATGTTTTCCCATTTGCTTTAAACAAATGTTCTAAAGTTTTTTCTTTGTTCTTATATATTTTATATACTTGATTATACATCCAATATTCATTTTTAAGACAATTACTGTACTTCATCTTTTTAATTCCTCTTTTGGAAATCCTGATAATAATTATCAAGATATTTATTATATTTAATTAAAGTTTTTTCCATAAAAAATATACTCCACTCAAAAATTAATATAGATAAGTTAGCGTTATTTTTATTTTGATTCGTTTTCAGTTAAATAAAATCCATTTGTGTATCTGTTTCTTATATATCTTGCACCTTCTTTTGTATAAGGAAAAAAAAGACACTTAATAAAAAAGATTACAATATGTAAATATTTATTATTATTTCTTTTTCTTTCCATATTCCCACCATTCTTCTTCTGTAAATCCTCTTGAATAAACTGCAGGAGCTTCACCGTCTCTATGTATTTTGTTTTTTCTCCAGTATTCCTGATGTCCGTCACTATCTACAGCCGGACGCTGCATAATCAGATTTCCTTTTATATCAAACAGATCTCCGTCAAGAAAACCGTCTATAAATCTAAGTACAGTCGTCTTGCCTTTTTTAAAGTCTTCAGCGTAAATTCTTGTACCGTTTATTGGATTTCCGTTAATATCTAACTGCTGTATATCAGTGTTATTTAATGCTAAAAACAATGAATTTGAATTTTCCATTCTTACTATCTTCCTTTTTTTAGATGTGTAATCTCAGTTGTTTATACTGAAAATTACACATCTTAAACAAAATTTACTCGATGCTTTCAAGTTCGATTTCGTTTCTGATTTCCTGGATAGTTCCATTCTGCCAGTCTTCTTCGTAATATCCGAAGTTCTGTACAATTGCTGGAAATCCGTCTGGAGCACCTTTTGTCCAGTATTCAGTTCCTCCAAAACTGTATTCAAGAGCTGGAAGTTTATCTACAATATTTCCATCCTTGTCATAAACGTTTCCGTCTAGTAAACCGTTTACGAATCTGCACACAGTTTCTTCTTCTTCATTTTCAAACTTGAACTTCTGTTCTCCGTTAAGCAGCTTACCGTCTCTTCCGATAATCGGTACACCGATAAACTGTTTTGCTCTAGAGCATGACTGATTATTGTCATTTGTTTTAATTGCTTTAATTGAATTCATAATTAATTCCTTATATCTTTGTTGTTATTTATTTGCAATTCGCAAAAGACAAACTGTTTCTTACTTCAGAACCAAGACTTTCAAGTCTGTCTGCCTTTCTTTTTCCAGAACTTGCAAGGCGCTTAAAAACAGAAGATACAAACAGTTTCTCAGAAAGACTTAATTCAATTGTGTCTTTATTCTTTTTGTTTGTTTTTTCTATCTTGTTGATTATTTCGCAGATAGACTGAAATTCATAAGGTTCGACTTTGATTGTAACAGTCATTTTATTGCTTTCCATAAATTTTCCTTGTTGATGTATTTTTAAAAGATTGCATTCTGTTCGCCTGTATAATCTTCAGGCGTATTTGGAATGTCTTCTTCTACAGGAGCATTTTCACCCTGCTGTTTAGGCATTCTTTCTACCCAAGGATTGATACCGCCGACATCTGGAACAACTTTCAGTTTTGAATTTTTTGAACCGTCATTTCCGGTCCATGAATCCATATCAAGATGCCCCTGAACAGTGATGTATCTACCTTTTGTAAAATACTTGAACATTGTCTCTGCATAATTTCCAAAGATTGTTAAATCTACGAATACAGGTTTATCAATGTATTCTTCTGTGTCCTTTTTTTTGGAAGAACGATTTACTGCAATAGAGACACGAACAAGGCTAAGGTTGTCCTTTGTTTTTTCGAGAACTGCATCTTTAGTAATGCGTCCTCCCAAGTTTACCGAGTTTAAATCTGTCATTTTTCTTACCTCCGTATGACATATTTTTTTTACAGCAGTTAAGCTGTTTTTTTTATGTTTAAATATTTGATTTCAAGTTCAGAAACCAAATTATCAAACTCCTGTTTGATTTCTTTGTTCATAATCCACTTTGTCATTGGATATTTCTCTATGAGTTTATTTAGTTCTCTTTGATATTCCTGGTACTTGGAATTATCATTTTTCTTTAGCTGAAAAATTGCTTTTTCCTTTTGGATATTGTTTTCATCATTGAGCATTTCGCCAGGATATTTACATTCTTCGTTCGGACAGAAATAATCATTCTTATCATGTACGCAGCCACATACTGGACAAATGATTTGACGTGCTTTTTTCTCTTCAAGTTTTTGTATTTCAATTTTTTTGATATGTGCAAATTTTGAGATATATACAGGCTGCGTAAATGACTTAAAAAAATATGAGACAAAATTGTCTTTGTTTTTACATCTTGGTTTTAAATCGGTGAAGATCCACGTTAAATATTCTTCGAGATAGTTTAATGACAGATTACAGTTTTTTAGATTTTGAACGAAAATCGGATATGGATTTGGATTGAAACAAGGATTATAACCAAATAATTTTATAATTATGTTAAGAAAAACTTCTTCTTCTGAGTTTTTATCTGCAAACTGAGCTGTTTGTATTGTTTTTACAGGATTAGAAGAAGTAGTAGCAGAATTATTTAAACTAGTAACAGGATTATATATAAGGGTCTGGACATTTTTGTCCACACCAACTGGTTTAGTCTGGACATTTTTGTCCACACCAATTGGTTTAGTCTGGACATTTTTGTCCACACCAATTGGTTTAGTCTGGACATTTTTGTCCACACCAATTGG
>JTFN01001969.1_pt1 | contig 13220 bp, 11 predicted proteins | sample 235401 | NCBI WGS metagenome assembly JTFN01 (sample SAMN03067589, study PRJNA260952) | activated sludge metagenome | biome: Sludge; feature: Wastewater; isolation source: CETP activated sludge from augmented bioreactor treating industrial... | place: India:Gujarat | collected 2013-04 | reverse complement strand
ACGACGCCCATTTAATGCTGATATACCGTCAGGAGCTTTTTTACCATAATCATCGCCTTCCGAAATAATTTTTTCTAAAATTGTTTCGGCAACAGTTTCTTTATTAAATTTAATATTTACATAAGGTCCAACGGCGATAAATGTGCCGATATTTGTAGGTTTAATAAGAGAGACAACTTCTTTTGAAATTGCAGGAGGACCCATTCTAAAGTCTTTTGCAAATGGAAACATTGGGATTCCTAAGTCTCCCATTTCTGTTTTTGGGGGTGTTTCAAGGGTAAGGTCACTTGCTTCAATTGATAAATCTATATTTTTTGTTTTTGCAAATTCTGTTAACGCTTTTGCAGTTAAAACAGCACTTTGTGTTCGTAAATCTGACATTAAAGACTCCTATTTTTATTCATACTGTATCAGAAAATGGATTTCGTCGCAAGAAAATAAATAGCCTATTTTATTATCAGATTTTAATGTCGATGTAGTATTGTATAAATCGTTGAAATTAAAAAATAATACTTGTATAGCTTGCACGTTGTATATATATTCATTATAATTGTATATATATTACGTTTATTTAAAATAAGTAATCAAGTACATTTTAGGAGCTTTTATGTCGTATAAACCATTTCCCCTTACTAAAAAACAAATTGAAGATATTTCCATAAAATATGAGACCCCTTTTTATATTTATGACGAGAAAGCAATTAGAAAGAATGCAAAAAAATTAGTAAAAGCATTTAGTGTTCTCCCTGGATTTAAGGAATATTTTGCAGTAAAAGGTTGTCCAAACCCATATATTTTAAAAATTCTTAGAGATGAGGGTTTTGGTGGTGATTGTTCAAGCTTACCTGAGATTATTCTCTGTGAAAAATCAGGGATTAGAGGTGAAAATGTTATGTTTACAAGTAACGAAACACCAGCGAAAGAATATATCTATGCAAATGCTCGTGGTGCAATATTAAATCTTGATGATATTAGCCATGTAGATTTTGTAAAAAAGGCTCTTGAAGGGTTTCCTGAATTGATTTGTTTTCGGTATAATCCTGGTCCTTTAAAAGAAGGCAATGCAATTATAGGAAAACCAGAAGAAGCAAAATATGGTTTAACACGGGAACAACTTTTTGAAGGATATGCAAAGGCAAAAGAATACGGAGCAACTCGTTTTGGTTTACACACAATGGTTGCTTCTAATGAGCTAGGAAACGATTATTTTATTGAAACAGCACGCCTTTTATACGAATTAGCAGTTGAACTTAAAGAAAAACTTAATATAACTTTAGAGTTTATTAATATGGGTGGTGGAATAGGTATTCCGTATAATCCTGGCGAGAAAGAAGTTGACTATACATATATAGCAAATGGAATAAAAAAAGTATACGATCAAATTGTTGTACCTAATTTTGATTCTGATATAAAATTTTTTATGGAATGTTCTCGTGTTATCACAGGTCCGTATGGTTGGTTAGTAACAAAAGCTATCCATGAAAAACATATTTATAGAGATTACATTGGTGTAGATGCTACTATGGCAGATTTAATGCGTCCTGGAATGTATGGGGCCTATCATCATGTAAGTGTAGTTGGTAAAGATAATGTAACAGATGAGAATGGTAATCTGATTCCTGATTCTGATGCTCATGTTTATGATGTTGTTGGTTCTCTTTGTGAAAATTGTGATAAATTTGCAATTCAACGAAAATTGCCTAAAATTGAAATTGGCGATTTCGTTGTTGTGCATGATGCAGGTGCTCATGGACGGGCAATGGGATTTAATTATAATGGAAAACTTCGCTGTGGTGAATTGTTATTGCGCACAAATGGGGACATTATTCAGATACGACGTAAAGAGAACTATGATGATTATTTTGCTACATTAGATTTTAAAGGATTAGCTACATTTGCAGGTTCTGAGCCTCAGATTAAATAAAAATATTTTCTTTAAATTCTATTGCAATAGCTCTACTATATAGTCCTAGGCTGTGAATGGTTGTTCTATTACGACCATTTTGCTTAGACTCATATAAAGCTTTGTCAGCTTTCTCAATTATTTCTTTTTCATTTAAGGTATTTTTAAAATCAATATGGTATCCTCCAATACTAATAGTAACTGCAAGGTTTTCTCCTTTTTCGGTTACTATAAGATTGGAAACTGCAATACGTATTCGTTCTGCTATTGTATATAAATCACTTTTACTACAGTTAGTAATAAGAATAATAAATTCTTCTCCTCCAAAACGGGCAACACAATCTTCTATACGTGTAAGTTCTCTTAGTTTATCTGCAACAGTTAAAAGAACTTTATCTCCTGCAAGATGGCCCCAAGTATCATTAAAATGCTTAAATAAATCGATATCAAGCATAAGTACACCTGCTTTCATTTTTTCTCGCTGAGAAAGGGCGATACAATTTTTTAATCGAATATTAAAATAATCTGGAGTATAAAGGTTTGTTTTAGGCTCAGTAATTGAGCTTTCATAATGTAAACCATTCTGAATGGTTAAGGCTAAAATACCAAAAAGATGCAAAATATATTGTCGTTCAACTTCTGTATATGTACCACCAATAGTTTTTTCAGAAAGAATAATTACACCATAAACACCACCAATGCCTTTTAATGGCATAATTATAACAGGTTCTTTTTCTGTAAGTTCTTTAGGTATAGAAACATTTTCACCCAATTCTTCTACGATTTTTGTATAATCATAAGAATAGGTGTCTGATGTTTCAAAATAATTAACTAAAATAGAATATGTTTTATATGAAAATGTTTCGTTAGAAGCTTTCATACTTCTATAACAGTATTGTCGCAATTCAGTTTTTCTTGGAGGCTGCATAATAAAAGCCATAAATTGTGGTATAAAAGAGTCTAAGAGTCTCTTAATTATAAAACTAAACATTGCATCAATTTGGGTATATGAAATAAGACAATAAACATCTTCAAATAAGCGCTCATAATTTCGGTTTTCTTTTTTTAATCTTTCTAACTCTTTAAAATATCCACTATTCTGCATTTGATTAAATTGAGCAAGGATTGATGTAGAATTGTCCATTATTTTATGTTTCCTTTATTAATCTATAAGAAATAGACCCTTTGTTTGGAATTGTTGGAAGCGCATTTTTTGAAAACCATTTTGCTTCTAAAATTTCATCTTCTTGTATTTTTAGTATACCTGATTTCCAATCAGCTGTATATCCTATCATTAGTTGGAAAGGGAATGGCCAACTTTGTGTCGCAAAATAACGTATATTTTTTACTTTTAAATTGGTTTCTTCAAAAACTTCTCTTTCTACACATTCTTCGGCTGTTTCTCCTAGCTCCATAAAACCTGCAACACAAGCGTAGATATTACTTATGCGTTTTTTATGACGAACTAGTAAAATTTTGTCATCCTTTCGGATGGTTACAATTATTGCAGGCATTATTTTAGGATATGATATATAGTTGCAGTTTGGACAACATTTTGCTGTTTCAGAAGTAGAATAAGTTAATTTAGATCCACATCTGCAACAAAATTGTGTCATTTTTGTCCAATTTAATAAGCCTGCACCCCTAGCAGCTTTTGCCGAATAAAAACAGTTTTGTGCGAAGATGTTTCTTAGTGGAGTGAATTCATAACCCTCTGGTATGTCAATATTTGTATCTAAAAAAGCTGCTACATAATTGTAATCTGTTTCATAAAATTGAATAGAAAAAAAGGAGAGTTTATTCCATTCAATAAATTGAGAATAATTAGGCAAGTCTAGGCTATTTTTTTTTACCAAAATATTGTTATTTTGAAAAATAAAAATAAGGCTGTTATTTGATGATTTTTCATGTGTAGGAATTATCATAGATGTAAAATACCATATTTTTTTGAATAAACAAAGAGTTTTTTGACTTTTTTTAAGATATATTTTATTGCAATATGTGTTAAAACTTAAAAAATAGAGTATAGTAAACTTATGGTTAAATTGCCTTTAGAATTTTTTGAGTTTATTAAACAATCATGTAATCGATTTGAGTTCTTACAAAAATGGTTACAGAAAATGGATATTCCTTTTTCTGTTGTAAGAATTGGGGATTTAAATCATATTTTTGTTCAGTTCCCGAGCTCCCATCATTCTCCTGTTTTTTATACTAAAACAGTAATTGTGCATTATGATAGAGCTTTATTAAAAACCTCTAATCCAAAGGAGTATAATCCAGGAGCAAATGATAACAGTGCAGCTGTGTATCAAACTCTTTTATGGATAAATAGACTTATACACGGATCTATTGATAAAAAAAATGATACAATAAAAACGAAAAACACTTTACCCTATAATGTTCGAGTAATATTTTCTGATGGAGAAGAACATGCAGGGAAAGAAGCTGGTTCCTTTGGGTTAGCTGAATATTTTTTAAAGAATAAAATGGCAGGGAAAAATGCCACAATAAAAAATGATATTTATGTATTAGATGGGTGTGGTCGCGGCGAAGTTCTTACCGTTTCTACAGCTGGAAAATTTCAAAAAGCTTCAAGATATTTCTCTACCCAATATAGTACTTTATTTGAAAAATGTTGTAATCTTGCTCGCAAAGCAAGTTCCGAGAGTTGGGTTACTCTTCCTGTTCCTTATGGTGATAATGCTGGATTTATTGCAAATGGGATTCCTGCAATAATGATTACAATGCTTCCCAAAGAAGAATCTACGTTGTATATGCGACAATTACAAAAAGATAGAAAATTTTCTGAAGCGGTTATGAATCATAGTATAATAATGCATGGAGGAGGGGTTAGCGCTGAAGGTCTTAAAAAATTGCGGTCTAATGGAACAGATCCAGCAAAAGCTCTTTTGTTGAGCGAGAAGCTACCAAAAACTTGGCGTATGATGCATACTCAATTTGATACTGCAGATATGCTCAGTGAAGAAGCTTTTTCTGTTATGGAGCGTTTTTTGGATATTCTTGCCCTTAGTTTTATGCCTGTATAGTTAATCTTCTTTTTTGCATGAAAAATAAGCAAGTATAAATCCTGCAATAAAAACAAGAATAGAGACGGCAAATTCTATCCCAGAAGCAATTCCAGGGAAGATAATAGTTATCGATCCAATAACTAATCCCATAATAGCACCATAGGTTTGAGAATAAAACTTAGACATAATAAATCTAATTAGTTTAGCACCACCAAGTAATCCAAGAATAATTCCAATTGTTAAAAATATTAATAAAATAATATTTAAATTTGCAACAGCCGTGATAACAGTTGAGTACATTCCAATTGCAAGCAACAAAAAAGAGCCTGAAATTCCAGGAATAATCATGGCTATAGCAGCTAGAGATCCTGCAATAAGCAATTTAATGCAAAGAATAAGTGAGAATACAGTTTGAGGTGAAGAGTTTTGAACAGGATTAAAAAATAACATTATAAGCATAATTATAAGAGCAACAAAAAAACTTACAGCAGTAGATACTATGGGTGCAGTCGAGTTTTCAAAAAAGTCTTGTTTTAGATCTTCTAAATCATCTTCTACTAAAACATTGTTTTGCTGTTTTTGTGTAAGATTTTCGGAAATATTCGATTTTTTTGAATTTCGAATTTTTTTCCAAATAAAAGGGATACTTCCTGCAATCAAGCCCATAAAAAACCAGTTAGTAGGTATGCGATAATTTTGAAGTAGTGTAGTAATAATATTTGTAAATGCAAATATTCCTATTATAAGTCCCACCAATAAAGGAACAATAAATTTCCATCGAGAAAATATTTTTTTTATGTTAATAGTTATTAGTTCTATAATACGATCATAGACGCCAAAAACAACAGCCAATGTGCCACCAGAAACGCCTGGAATAACATTAGATATCCCTAATAGTATGCCTATTGCTATTAATTTTATAAATTCCATATTTGATAGTACCTGAAAATTAAGTATGTGACAATATAAAAAAAAATATTTGACAAATTTTGAAAACAGGTTTACTGTAGTTATAAGTGTTACGCAACACCATAAGAAAAACAAAGAGTTGTGTATGCACTAAAAATAAAATTGTTCTTTTTTTTAGGAGGAATACATGAAAAAAAGATTGATTGCATGTGCTGCTGCTGTGGCGATGCTCATGGTGCCTGTATTTGCAGGTGGGTCAAAAGATGATGCTAAGGCAAAAGAGTCCGATACTCTTCGTATTTTTAACGGTAAAGTTGAAATTGATGAACAACTAAAAGCTTTTGCTGCTGCATATTCAGAAAAGACTGGTATAAGTGTTGAAGTAGAGTCTATTGGTGGTGGAGCTGATATTGGAGCAACTTTAAAAGGTTATAAAGCTTCTGATAATATGCCTGATACTTTTATGATTGCAGGACCTGCTGATTATGAGCTTTGGAAAGAGGATATGATAACTCTTGATGATGAGCCATGGGTAAAAGAAACAAACGCTGCATATACTGCTGACGGTCATGTTTATGGTTTCCCATATGCTGTAGAAGGTTATGGATTAGCTTATAATCCTGATCTTTTAGCTAAAGCAGGTATTGATCCTTCTACTTTAACTACAATTGATGCTTATGAAGCTGCTTTTAAAAAGTTAGATGGTATGAAAGACAAACTTGGAATCGATGCCGTTGTTTCTATGGCAGCAAGTGCTTCAGGTGGAATGACTTGGGTAACTGGTCTTCATAATGTTGGTATTTATCTTTCTACAGGTCTAAAAGCAGGGGATACGAGTGTTATCGATGCTATGCTTGATGGAAAAGTTGATTCAGATCGTCTTGCACAGTATGCCGATTATGTAAAACTTTTATTTGATTATTCTGATCCTGTTGTTTTGACAACTGGTGGTTATGATCAACAAGTTGGTGCTTTTGCACAAGGTAAAACTGTTTTCTGTCATCAAGGTAACTGGATTGATGGTAACTTAAAGGATGCAACTTTTAAAGCCGCTTTTGCTCCTCATGCTTTCAGTCATGAAGTTACAGATGGTATTCAAGTAGGTGCTCCTTCTTGGTGGTGTGTAACAAAAGGTGGAAACGAAAAAGCAGCTAAAGACTTCTTAACTGCTTTTGCACTTTCAGATGAGGGAAGAAAAGCTCGTATTACAGATATGAGTATGATTTCTCCTTATACTTCTGATACCCTAAAGCCAAAAACTCCTCTTTCTGAATCAGTTCAAAATTGGGTTGCTGCTGGTAAAACCTATTCTTGGGAACAATACAAAATGCCTGATGGTTTTGGTATGAATACACTTGGTCCTATCTATGAACTTCTTGCTAACGGAACAATAACAACTGATCAGTTTGTTCAAATGTTCACAGATGCTGTTGCAACAATAGCTGAATAACTATTATTAGTTGCTTTAACAGCATACCATGCTGTAGAGTCTTGTTTTTGTTTAGCTATAAAACAATTCCCTACAGCATTTTTTTAATTAAATGTCTGTACTTTTACGGAAAAAGGTTGTTTTATGAATGATACAAGAAAAAAAACATTAGCTATAATTTTTTTTATAGTTGGAGTTGTACTTAGTATTTTTTCTATTTCGTTATGTGTTATTAGATATAGAATGGATTCTTTTTCATTGCTTTTCGATAACCGTGGAATATTTCTTTTCTTTTCTTTGTTAATTTTAGTTGCTGGATTTTATTTATATCCAACTCAAAAACATAGAAGTATTATTAATGTTTTATTTTTGCTTCCAGTTTTAATTCCATTTGCGATGACAGTAGTCATTCCTTTTATTTTAGGAGTGTTCTTCTCTTTTACAGATTGGAACGGAGTTAAGTTTTCTAACTTTGTAAATTTTGAAAATTATGCCGGGGTATTTACCGACAAAACATATGTATATTCGATTTTATTAACAATAGTTTTTGCAATTATTAATGTTCTGTTAATAAATGTTCTTGGGTTTTTACTTTCTTTGTTGGTAACACAAAAAATAAACGGTGCAAATATATATAGAGCAGGTTTTTTTGTTCCTAATTTAATTGGTGGTATCGTATTAGGTTATGTCTGGCAATTTATTTTTAATTATATGTTTACAAATATTGGATCGGTAATAGGAATCTCAGTTATGGCAAAATCAATGTTATCTGGGCCTTATTCTGCATTGGCGGCAATTATTATTGTAAGTACATGGCAGTATGCCGGATATATTATGATGATATATGTAACGGCTCTTCAAGGAATCCCTTCTTCTGTTATAGAAGCTTCTGTTATAGATGGGGCAAGTGGATGGAGAAGAATGTTAAGCATTATTATTCCAATGTGTGCTCAAGCCTTCACAATTTGTCTTTTCCTTACTTTGGTTAACTCTTTTAAGCAGTTTGATCTTAACTTAACCTTAACAAATGGTGGGCCTGCATTATTAAAAGAAACGATTGGTGGAAGATTATATGCGACAAACAGTACTGAATTACAGGCTTTAAATATTTATAAAACAGCTATTGTAAAAAATAAGTGGGCTTTGGGTCAAGCAAAAGCAGTTATCTTCTTTGTGCTTCTTGCTATTGTTTCGCTTGTACAAGTTACTGTAAATAAAAAACGTGAGGAAGAACTATAATGACACAAGCTTACATAAAGAACAAACTTTTAGGTATTTTAGGATTTATTTTATTTATAATTGTTTTGACTCCATTTTTAATTGTGTTATTAAATTCAGCAAAGCCAGCTATTTCTATTATAAGTTCTCCTTTAGCGCTGCCAGAACATTGGAGCTTATTGTTTAAAAATATACATAGTGTTGTCAAAAATCCAAACATGAGGTACTGGAACGCTTTTTTTAATTCCATTTTTATTACTGCTGTTTCACTCATCTTAATAGTTTTATTTTCTTCGATGGCAGCTTGGGTTCTGGTTAGAAATAAAACAAAATGGTCGACAATTATTTTTTTGTGTATTGTTGCTGCTATGACTATTCCTTTTCAAGCAGTTATGCTCCCTTTGCTTTCTTGGTTTAGGCAGTTTGGTGATTTTACTGGTATAAAATTGTTAACAAATCATCAAGGATTGATTTTTGCATATATTGGATTTGGTTCTTCAATGTCTGTATTTATTCTTCATGGTTTTACAAAAGGAATTCCTTTTGAACTAGAAGAAGCTGCTATTATTGATGGTTGCACAACAGAAGGTGTCTTTGGCCATGTTGTTTTCCCGTTATTACAACCAGTACAAATTACTGTTTTAATTTTGAATGGTATCTGGATATGGAATGATTATCTGTTACCTTCGCTAGTTTTAGGAGGAAAAGTTAAAACTCTTCCAATAGCCGTTATGACATTTGTCGGTTCTTATGTAAAACAATGGGATCTTATTCTTACTTCAACCTTACTTGCAATGTTACCAGTAATTATTTTATTTATATTTGCACAAAAATATATAATTAAAGGCATGGTAGAAGGATCAATCAAATAAATTATCATGGCAACAATTAAGGATATTGCTGAATTAGCGGGTGTGAGTCCAACAACCGTTTCAAATGTTATACATAATAAAAAAGGTAAAATATCAACTGCTAAGTTAGAACTTATAAAACATTATATTGATGAGCTAAATTATATTCCAAACGTAGGGGCTATGATTCTAGCAGGGCAAAATACAAAAATTATTGGAGTTATCACGGACTATAGTAGAAAATATTCTACAGAAGTTTTAGAGGATCCTTTTATGTCAGCTATTTTAGCTGCAATTGAAAATGAGATTAGATGTCGTGGTTATTATACAATGTTGCATGTGGCGCAAGGGGAACAAGAAGTTGTTTCTCTTGCTGAGACATGGAAAGTTTCTGGTTTACTTATAATGGGACTCGAATCAGAGGAGTGTATAGAAATATTAGAAAAAGCAAGAGTTCCGATCGTTTTTATTGATTGTTATCTCAAAGATACCTTAAAAGTACAATCTAAAAAAATAGTTAACCAATATTATAATATTGGACTTGAAGATAAACAGGGTGGATACATAATTACAAAATATTTAATATCTTTAGGACATAAAAACATTTTATTTATTGGTGACCAATTCGAGAATGATACAGTAAATAGATTACGTCAGGAAGGTTATATAAAAGCCTTAAAAGAGGCAGGCTTAGGAATTCCTAAATGTGATAAAATGTATATGTATCAAAACCAAGAGAAAAGAGAACTGACCTTGAATCATATGTATGAATATTGGAAGCAAAATATTTTTACGGCAATTTTCTTTTGTTCAGATTATTATGCTTTTCAGGCTTCTCGTTATTTTTTAGAAAAAAATGTACATATTCCTCGGGATTTATCTATTGTAGGTTTTGATGATAATAAGTTTGCGCAATTTGCTTATCCATCTCTTACAACAATACACCAAGATGTAAAAGCTAGGGGCGAAGCGGCTGTAGATATGCTTGATTCCATAATTAAAGGAGAAAAAATAATAGATCCTATTGTTAGGTTTCCGGTAAAAGTTATTGAACGAGAATCAACAAGAAAAATTTAAAAAAACCAACTAATAAATAATTAGTTGGTTTTTTTGTCTATTTAAACAAAGTATAAATAGTTAAAAGTTAATTAATAAACATTAAATGTCAAAAATTTTTGAATATTCTTTTAAAGCATCGTCAATATCATGTGCAAGAACTTTTTTAGTAAGTTTTTTACCTAACTGAACACCTTCTTGATCGAAAGAATTTAAATTCCATAAAAATCCTTGGAACATAATTTTATTTTCAAAATGTGCAAGAAGAGCTCCTAAACTTGCTGGAGTAAGTTTTTTGCCCCAAATAAGACTTGAAGGTCGTTCACCTTCAAAAGTTTTGTTAGGATTCTCGTCATTTTTACCACAAGCAAAAGCAACAATTTGTGCGACTAAGTTAGCACAAAGTTTTTTTTGATTTGTGGATCCTTCTAAAGTAATATCTTTCCCGTTTTGGTTTTCATTAAATCCAATAAATTGTAAAGGAATAATGTCAGTTCCTTGATGTAATAGTTGGTAGAATGAATGTTGACCGTTTGTACCAGGTTCACCAAAAATTACAGAACCAGTTGCATAATTAACAGCTTTTCCAAAACGATTAACATGTTTACCATTACTCTCCATATCAGCTTGTTGTAAGTGAGCAGGAAAGCGTGCAAGTGCTTGAGAGTATGGAAGAATAGCGGTTGAAGGATACCCTTGTACGTTGCGTTCATATAGACCAATAAGGGCATCGAGCATTGCTGGATTCTTTTTAATATCTTTGTTTTTTGCAAGTTTATCAGCTTCATGTGCTCCATCAAGAAAATCTGCAAATGCTTTAGGACCAAAGGCAAGGGAGAGAATTGTTCCTCCTACTGCTGAACATGATGAGTAGCGACCTCCAATATAATCATCCATATAGAATGAATCTAAATAGTCAGGATTGTTTGCAAGAGGACTAGTTTCTGAAGTTACAGCAACCATATGATTTTTTGCATCAAGTCCTGCTTCTTCTAAAAATGACTTTACAAAAAGTTGATTTGAAAGTGTTTCTTGTGTTGTTCCAGATTTAGATACAAGAATGAAAAGTGTATGCGAAAGATCTAAAGTTTTGCATACTGCTGCTGCATCATCAGGGTCAACATTGCTAATAAAGTGGGCGTCCATTTTTAGTGTTCCATTAGCTTTTGCTAAGTTTTCGAGTGCAATATACATAGCACGAGGACCTAAATCTGAGCCTCCTATACCAATTTGACATACTGAGGTAAATTTTTCACCTGCTTTATTTGTTATTTTCCCTTCATGTACATTATTTGCAAATTCAGCAATTCTATCTTGTTGCTCTTTGTAAAAAGAACGGATATTTTTTTTATTCTCTACAACGTCCTTACCCAATTGTCCACGAAGAAGGTGATGTAACACTTTTCGATTTTCTCCAGTGTTAATTGTTTCACCTTCATAAAGGGCTCTAAATTTTTCGTTTAGTTGAGCTTCATCTGCAAGTTCTTGCATAACTTTCAAGATTTGATTGTTTACTTGTTTAGCAGCATAGTTATAAGTAAGACCAGCAGCACATTTTACAGAATATTTTTTAACACGATCTGCGTTTAGTACTTGTTTTAAAGAAACCTGCTGTTTTAAGGACAGTAATTTTTTGTAGCTTTCAAGGGTGTCGAGATTTTCCCAATTTATCATTTTTTTCTCCTATTAATAGAAAAAGTATACAGTGTTAGATTATAGTGATTTTTATGTTGAGTAACAATATACAGATGGTTTGAAAGTTAGAAGGTTATTCTTCTAGTTCAGGAATACGTGTTTTTAAGGCTTTTAAAAAATCCTCGCCTGAAATTCCTTCTTTTAGACATGCAAATACGCAGTTGTCACCACCAGCAATAGTTCCTAAAATCTCATCCATCGCTAATGTATCTAAAGCAACTGCAACAACATCGGCATAGCCAGAATATGTTTTTACGACAGCCATATTTCCTGAATATTCAATTGAAATATAGCCACGCATAAAATCTTGTGCAAGAGATTGGTCTGTTTCTTGGCGTTCGTCTTCTCCTGGTAAAGTATATACATAGCCATTGCGACCATCTGATATTTTCCCTACTTTTAGTAATTTTAGGTCTCGAGATAGGGTTGCCTGCGTAACTTCGAATCCTTCTTTTTGTAGGTAAACAAGGAGAGATTCTTGAGATTCAATACGATAAGATTTTATAAGTTTTCGAATAACTTTAAGTCGAGATAGGCGCTCTTTCAAAATGTACCCCAAGTAGATAAAAGAATATTTATTCCTTAATAATGCATAAAAATACTTGAATTGTCAAGTAAAAATTGTATGAATATACAATTAGGAACTTTTTTTTGCATAATTTTTACCTTAATTTTATGCTTTCTACAATTGACAAATAAATGTCATCTCTGTAGTCTATAAAAATTACGCGTTTTTAGGATTTATACATGGAACTAACAATTATTACAGTCACACAAATTGCACAAATGTTCATTATAATGATTATTGGTCTTATTAGTACAAAACTTAAAGTTATAACCAAAGAAGGGAATATTCAATTAAGTAATGTACTTATTTACATTGTTACTCCTATTCTTATCGTTTCATCTTATCAGCAAGAGTTTTCTAAAGAAAAGTTAGCCGGTCTTGGTATTGCTTTTTTTCTTGCTGTTATTACTCATGTTCTTGGTATTTTTATTGCTAAAATATGTATTTCTCGTAAGTCACAAAACTTTGTCGTTGAACGTATGAGTATAATTTATACAAACTGTGGTTTTATTGGCTTGCCTTTATTATATGCTCTTTTTGGTTCTGATGGAGTGTTTTATTG
>JTFN01009331.1_pt1 | contig 13224 bp, 8 predicted proteins | sample 235401 | NCBI WGS metagenome assembly JTFN01 (sample SAMN03067589, study PRJNA260952) | activated sludge metagenome | biome: Sludge; feature: Wastewater; isolation source: CETP activated sludge from augmented bioreactor treating industrial... | place: India:Gujarat | collected 2013-04 | reverse complement strand
CGGAACGCATTGAAGCCCGTGACAGTGATATCGAGCTTGCGACCGAGCGCACGCATGAAATCATTGCGTGTTCCCGACGCAGAATCGACCGTCGACTTGTCGCCGCTCACCACCTTGGCGAGATCGCCGTCGAGCGCCGTCAGGTCGTTCTTCACGCCGTCGACGCGAGCACGCACGAAGTCGGCAGCGAACCCGAACCTCTGCGCGTCGTCATCGCGCAGCTTGCGGCGCGGCCCGTCACCGGGGCGGCTGTTGGGACAAGAGGTTCCCTTGGTGCGCTCCAGTTCAGCCTTCTCCTTGGAGATCTCGTTGAGCTGATCGAGCGTTGCGGAAAGCTGGACCATGCGCGTGGAGGCCGCATGTAGCGAGGACTGCACCTGCGTCACGGCCGATTCCGCAGAGCGCGAGGCTTCCGAGCGGCTTTCCAGAACCTTCCAGTAGAAGCCGAAGCCGAAGCCCACGGAAATCAGCGTCAGGAACAGGTAGCCGCCCACATAGGCGAACTTGGTCACGGTCGGGATCGGCGCGAACATCTGGTCCAGAAGCCAGATGATCATCGTCATCAGCATTGCAACCGAGAACCCGATCACCGCTTTGTGCACGAGCGGCAGGTCGCCCATGTTGGATTCGATGAGTTCCAGCATGCCGATGTAGGTCGCTACCCACGACAGCGTGCCAAGCCCCAATACGAGCACCATCTTCTTCCAGTCGCGCGGACGCGGCGGATCTTCCGGCCAGTCGCCGTCGCTTCCCGAGAAATCGAAGTCGCGATGGGTGCTGTTCGAGGACTGCGTGTGGGGGACTCTGCGCGAGAACGCCATGACGGGACGACCTGTTCGTCGCTCGGCGGCCGCATTGTATTTTTGTGACGCTCCAGGGCTGGGCCCATTGGCGTTCTTGGTGCGCGCCGCGTTGCGTGTGTTGATTGAAATCGACCGATCTGCCCCCGGTCATTCGTGATCCGTTACAAGGGGTACTGCCGGTTCTTGACGCGAGTGGGGCGCGCATGTGGCCCAACCTTGGCCCACTGTCCCGACTGTGGATGAAATGCGTTGCGGCACGATCCGATGCCCGACAAGACGACGCGCCCGCCGCGTTGTCGCAGCGCAAGCAGTCGCGTCCGACTTGGCTATTGCGCCAGCGAACGTCGCACCAGATCTGCGGGTGTCGGTGCGCGCCGACGAGTGCTGAGGGTGCCGGTCGCAATCGGTGAGGATGATGACGTCGCCGAAGCAACGGGCGTCGAAGGCTTCGGCGGTGCTGGCGGCGGCGGCAGGAGATGGGGCGCGGGATTGGCGCGTGCATGCTGTTCGAGGTCCTTGAGCAGAACCTCGGCAAGCGGTGCCAGATCGCCGCCGTGCAGCTTGCGTGCGAATGGATCGCGTGCCGACCCAGTGCCCACCAGCACGACATAGGAATACGCCGCACCGTTGGAGAACTGCAGGCCGCCGGTGATCCAGGCATCGACACTGGCGTCGGGGTCCTCGTTGACCTGCGTTCCGGTCTTGGCGAAGTGCAGGCGCACGTTCGACTTGCGCCCCGCACACCACCCCGCCAGATTCTTCAACGTTCCATGCGAGGTCTTGTAGGCCGAATAGCACAGCGGCGCCGACAGGAGAGCCTTGATCAGCCCCTCACTGCCGCGTGCGATGACCTCGCGCGGACGCAGGGACGACGGGCGGGAGGGTGCGCTGTCGGCCGGCGGCTCTTTGGCGGTATGGTCGTAGGCCTTGATCAGCGAGGGCTGCGCGATTTGCTGCGCGCGCTGGCCCAGCAGCGAGGCAAGGATCACACTCGACATCCAGTGCACACGCCGGGGCGCGCCAGAGATCTGCCCCATCACCACCGCGGTCGATGGTGGCGTGCCTTCCCCGTTGGGGCCGGCGGGCGGCATTGTGAAACCGAACTGATCGATCAGCGCCTTGACGCGCGACTGTCCGACCCGCGCGGTGCGGTGCCCCACCGGGTTGTTGAGCGAGCACGCGAACGCGACGACGGCCTTGCGGCCGTGCCGGTTGCCACCGCCGTGACGGCATGTTTCGAGCCCCACGCCGGGTGCATCCGTGTCGAGCCACAGCGAGTTGGGTGTATCGGTATTCTGGTTGGCAATCGCGATTGCTGCCAGCATCTTGCCGGTCGAGGCGATCATGCGCGGTTCGCGCGCGGGGTCATAGCGCCCCGTAGCCGAATCGCGGGCGATGATCGAGCCGAAATAGGCGGCCGTCTCCCCCGTCTCGAAGTAGCGCACGATTTCGCCCTTCGCATTGGCTGCTACGATGGTGATGTTTGGCAGTTCACCCGAAATGCCCGACTTGGCCGGATCGAGGGTGAAGCCCGGCGACAGTTTCGCCGACACCTTGTCGTTAAGCGCCGTCAGCGCACCATCGATCTTCGCATGAAATGCGAGGTTCTCAGCCGTATCGAAGGTGGTCGTGACACCTCGCACATAATCACGCCAGCCAAACCCGTAGCGCTGCTTCATTTCCTCGCGCAGCCCGAAGCGCGCCGCCGGCAGCAGAACGTTGGCGCGGATCACCGGGTTCGCCTGCGCGCGCTTGGCATAGTCGGGCGCGAACGTGTCGAGCGCCTGTTGCAGGCGCGGTTTGACGTGCGGATCGGGCGGCCCGCCCGCCAGCTGCACGAGATCGAAAACGACCTGCTTTTGCGCGTCGTGGTCGGCGAGAAGCTTTTCCGCACAGGTGCGCGCACGCACTTCCGTGATGTAGCGCCAGCGATCCAGCCGCACCGCATTGAGACGGTCGGAACCATCGAGCAGGATGATCGGCTTGTTGACGGCGGACGCGAGCACGAACTGTTCCGCGATCGTCAGGTCCTTGGCTTCCTTGCCGAACACGATCCGGCTGGTGACTTCGACGCCATGCAGCGGTGATCCACCGGTCCGCTGCGCCAGCCACAAGTGATTGGCGGCCCACTCTTTCAGTGCGGTGTCATCGCCGCCCTGCGTCAGCGTGCGATAGATGACCGGCGCCAGCCACCATTCAGAGAACTTCCGCCCCAGCTTCTCGAATGTGCCCTCGTCCCGCCGCGGCGGCGTTTTGTAGATCACGCGGGCAAGCTGCATCGGCAGCGTCGATCCGCCCACGCCCAGGCTCGGACGCTTCAAGGCAATCGAGCGCTTGATCGACGAATAGGGGATCTTGAGCACGCCCATGAGATCGATGCCGAACGGGTTCAAAAGCCCGCCGATGTAGCGGTCCTCGTGGAACGCCAGGCACTGCCAATAGTGCTCGGGCACCTCGCGCACGGGGATCGACTTGTGGTCCGGGTTGGCCGTGTAGGAACCGACCTCGATCGCCACGTCCGTGTAGTTGACGTCGCGCTGACTGTCGAGGCGCGGATCGAAGGTGCCGACGAAACTGCCGCGGCTGTCATAAATCGCGGTGGCGAGCCAGCGCTCCGCGTCGTAGCGCAGCTTGTCGGCCATGTAGCTGGAGCCCGCATAACCGCGGATCGGCGCCACCACGTAGACCAGCACCAGCGCGAAGACAACATAGAGGATGGCGGCGGTCGCAACATGTCGGAGAGGCCCGAGTCGCGGGTTGAATGCAACCCAGTCCGTCACGAACCGCACAGCGCGCACCGGTATCGTGATGAGGATTTCCAGGACGCGCGTAATGAGGCGGAACAGGGCAAGCATGCGGGAACGCCGACAGGAAGCGGAGCATGTTTAGCTGAAGTGTGAGCGGTTCAGCGTGAAAAGCATGCTCGGGACAAGAGCTAATGCAACCCGGAACGCCACTCACAAGCCGGGTTGGTACCTAATGACCGCTACCGGCATTTTGTGGCGCGGCCGGGATCAGAACATGGCAATCCCGGGGTCAGGCCAGCAAAGGTGAGCATGAACATTATCGCCGGGCGAGGTTGAGGGTAGCGGTGAGGCCACCTTGCGACATCATCCCGGTTGTTCTCCGCAATCAGCGTCACAGCGACAAATATCCCGGAGCTGAATTGGGGACGCCAATCGACACGGCACGCCGTCGCCGCGAGAACGAGAACGCAGACTTTGGCACTGCGTCACCGCAGGGTCTAATGAGGATACGTAAGATCCACGTCGCATCCGCAATCCAAGGTGCGGATTACCTGTCTGCCGTTGGTTTGCCCTGACGCGCCTTTGTTGTGACGGTTGCAGATTCGAGAGCAGTACGACTGGAACTCACTGATTCACTAGTGTTGCGTCACTGACGCTTGGTCCCCGGTTGCTGCAAGGTAGCCTGCGAAGCGTCAGTGCCAAAAGCAACACTAGAATCATGGAGTTGCGAGTGTTCCTTTTGTCTCAGACATTTGCTCGGAACCTGGCCGCAATGGGAAGCAAATGTCTGAGACGGAACACTAGGTGCCATTGCGTGGCTTTGGTGGGTCAGCGCATCCTCAAGCCCTGACTCACGCTTGGCATCTCGCAAGACCCAATTCATAATGATTAGTGTGCCTGCAACAGGCAGCAGCGCTAGGATTACCGCTGTTAAAGACCACGTCATGCCCCGGTTGCCTCCTGAACTGTCTCCTCGCTCTCGCCACCCGTGCCATCACCAGCCTTGGTAGTCGGTCGGCTCGACACTGGGGCCATGCGTCCGAACGCAATGACAGGCTCAAGCCAATATGCGAGGTGCTGAAGCGGCGCCTTCGCTTCCAGCTCTGCAAGCAGTTGGTCCGCCCTCCCTCGGTTCATGACCGCGATGAGCATGCTGCGGCTGACGCGGCCTCGAACGCGCTCGCTCACACTGGCATCGGCAAAGCCCTGGCCATGACCTTCCGCGCGGATGGTCGTGAACCCGCCGATCGGCGGTGTCGTCTCGAGCAGCAATTCGACGATGCGGTTTTCAGCGGCCAGCGGAAAGACGAGCGTCAACTTGCAAGGGGATTGGTCCATGCGAACCTCTTTTCGGCTGTTTGCGACTGGTCGGACGAGATGCCAAACCGTCGGAACAGGATCGGGAGAAGGAACAGCGTCAGAACAGTCGATGAGAACAGTCCGCCAATGACGACGATGGCTAGCGGCTTTTGAATTTCCGAACCGGGGCCGCTTGCAAACAACAGCGGCACCAAGCCGAACGCCGCAATGCTGGCCGTCATGAGGACCGGCCTCAGGCGCCTCAGGGAACCCTCAAAGACCACGTCTGAAAGCTTGTGGCCTTCCGCGAGCAGCTGATTGAAATGACTGACCAGAACGAGACCATTGAGCACGGCTATGCCGAGCAGGGCGATGAAACCAACGGACGCCGGCACCGACAAGTATTCGCCCGATGCCCAAAGTGCCAGAATGCCACCAACAAGCGCAAACGGCACATTTGCAAGAATAAGCGCTGACTGCCTGAGCGAACGGAGCGTGGCGAAAAGAACTCCGAAGATCATCGCCAGCGCAACGGGGACCACAATTGTCAGGCGTGTTGCAGCGCGCCGCTGGTTCTCGAACTGCCCGCCCCAGACGAGACGATAACCGGCCGGCAACGGCACGGCCTTTTCAACTTCCCTCTGAGCCTCCTCGACGAACCCGACCAGATCTCGTCCGGTCACGTACGCCTGCACAATTGCAAAGCGGGATGCGTTCTCGCGATCGATCTTTACCGGGCCGGTGACACGGCGGATCTTTGCAACGTCGCCAACGCGAACGAGGCCGCCATCACCTGCTGCGATCTGGCTCTGTTCGAAAATCTCGGGTGCGTTGCGCACGTCACTCTCGCCACGAATGACGATACTGGTGCGCCGTCCGGTCTCCGAAACGAGGCCTGCGTTGGTCCCTTCGAGCATGGCGCGCAGTTCGTCTTCGATGGATCCCACCGACAGCCCGGTGCGGCCGGCGGTCAAGCGATCGATGTCGATCTGGAGGTAATCGACGCTATCGTTGGCCACAGTGGAGACTTCGGCTGCGCCGCGAACGCCTTCGAGAGTTGATTGTAGCCTTCCGGCAAGCTCGGCCAGCTTGTCCAGGTCGGGCCCGAAGATCTTGATGGCCAGATCACCGCGGGCCCCGGTGAGCATCTCAGCGGTCCGCATTTCGATCGGCTGCGTGAAGGCGAACTCCATGCCCGGCATGTCCGCCATCGCATTACGTAGTTCCGCCAGAAGCCAGTCCTTGTCGGGGACCCGCCATTGCTCTTTCGGCTTGAGCACAAGAAACGTGTCGGTCTCGTTCGGCCCCATCGGATCCAGCCCCAATTCGTCGGACCCGACACGCGCGACAATCCGTTGGATTTCCGGAACGCGCTCCTTGAGCCGCCGCTGAACCAGAAGATCACCTTCGACGCTGCTCTTCAGATTGATCGACGGCAGTTTGGTGATCTGCATGATAACGGAGCCTTCGTCCATCGTCGGCATGAAGGCCTTGCCAACGGCCGTATAGGCAAACACCATCGCGGCCATGCCTGCCGCGGCGATCAAATACACCGGTAGCGGGAAGGCCAGCGCTGCCTTGAGCGTTGCCCGGTAGGCGCGCGTCAGCACCCGCATCAAGATCGGATCGCTGTGTTGCCCCGCGCGGAGCAGGAAGGACGAAAGAACCGGAATGAGCGTCAGTGACAGAATGAGCGAGCCTGAAAGCGCAAACACGATTGTCAATGCCACCGGTCCAAAGAGCTTGCCCTCGAGACCTTGTAGCGACAGCAAGGGAAGAAAGACGAGGCAGATGATGAGAATACCGGATGCGACCGGTGTGGCGACCTCCGAAGCGGCATTGTAAACCTGATGGAGTACGGGACTTTTGCTGGTCCCTCCAACATGCTGAAGTCGTTCCACAGTGTTTTCCACGACCACGACTGCAGCATCGACAATGAGACCGATGGCAATGGCGAGACCGCCGAGGCTCATGAGATTTGCGGACATCCCGAACACGCGCATCATTACAAAGGTGACGAGCGCAGCCATTGGTAGCGTGACGGCAACGACCACGGCCGCGCGAAGGTTGCCAAGGAACATGAACAGGAGAATGACGACCAGAACTGTTGCCTCGATCAGCGCTTTCTCCACCGTGCCAACCGCCCTCTGTATCAAGTCCGATCGGTCATAGAATGTTTCGATGCGGACGCCCGCGGGAAGTCCGGCCTGCAATTCGGCAATTCGCTCGCGCACATCGGCAACGATGGAGCTTGCGTCCGAACCGCGCAGAGACAAGACGAGGCCCTGCACGGCTTCGCCCTGGCCATTGCGCGTGACCGCACCGTAGCGCGTCAGACTGCCGATCCGGACCGTCGCTAAATCTCCAAGGCGAAGCACTCGATCATTGACCGTCTTGAGGACGATCTGCTCCAGATCAGCTGGGGTCTGAACGGCGCCTTCTGCGCGCACGACGAGCGCCTTCTCGCCTTCGCTGATGCGACCCGCACCGTCGTTACGGTTGCCCGTGTGGATTGCCTCGGCGAGCTGCGTTACGTTGAGGCCAGCAGCAGCAAGCGCCGTGTTGTCGGGGATGACTTCGAATGTACGCACATACCCGCCGAGCGCATTGACATCAGCAACACCGGGGATGGTGCGCAGCGCTGGCCGGATGGTCCAGTCCAGCAGGCTGCGGCGCTCGGCAAGCGAAAGGTCACCGCCTTCGATCGTGAACATGAAGACATCCGACAGCGGCGTCGAAACAGGCGCAAGTCCGCCAGTTACGCTGTCGGGAAGTTCGCCCCGGACGCCTGCGAGCCGCTCTGCGACCTGCTGGCGGGCCCAGTAGATGTCGGTGCTGTCGTCGAAATCCAAGGTGATGTCCGCAACGGCATACTTTGCCATCGACCGCAGGACAGTCTGGCCGGGAATGCCGAGCAACTCCATTTCGAGCGGTGCGATGACACGCGTTTCGACTTCTTCCGGCGTCATGCCCGGCGCCTTCATGATCAGTTTCACCTGAACCGGCGAAATGTTGGGAAAGGCATCAATCGGGATTGTGCGGAAGGCATACCCGCCGAGACCTGCAACGAGCACGGCGACGAGCAGCATGAAGACGCGCTGCGTCAGTGAAAATTCAACGAGCCTGGTTAGCATTGCTCAGTTCCCGCCCAGAATGACTTCGAGCTGCGGCAGTCCGGATGCAGCCACCATGTCTCCGGCGCCGATTTCGCCGGAGACGGTGGCGCTCTCGAGGGTCCTGCCGCGAACCTTGACGGGTTTCAACGAGAAGCCATTCGGAGTGCGTGTGAAAACCTGATGCTTGCCGGAGATCCACGCCACAGCGCTCGATGGAACCTGCAGAGCGCCGGTTTGCGCCGCTTTTTTCAATGTGAGCTTCACCATCTGGCCGGGAAGCAGACCAGAGTTGGCAGGAACGGAGGCTATCAGGCGTGCGGACCGGGTCAGTTTGTCGATGTCCTGGCCGACCGACACGACTTCGCCCTCAGGGCCGTCGACGACCTGCACGAGATCGCCCGGCTTGATTTGTGCCGCAAGCGACAGGGGCACCTGAACGTCAATCCAAAGCTCGTCGGAGGTATCGACCGAAACGACCGCGGCCATTGCAGCGATCGGGTCTCCAGGCATGGTGTCGACGTGAGCCAGCCGCCCTGCGGCGGGGGCGTGAATAACGTATTGACCTCCATCGAGAGGCTCGATGGAGCCGATCGACAATGCAGCCTTGTGCTGTGCGACGACCGAGCGGATCTTGGCAACATGAGCTTCAGCCTCCGTTGCAAGCGTGACGCTGGCGATCTGCTTGTCGGCCAGCTGACGCTTTCGGTTCGCAACAGCCAAAGCGGCCTGCAGTTCTGCTTCTGCTTGTGCGAGCTGACCCTGTACTTCGAGAAGATCGCGGCTGGCGATCGTCGCGAGCGCGTCTCCTTTGTTGACTTTTTGCCCGGGGAGGACGTGCACCTGTACTACGGTGCCGGGGAACGGAGCTGTCGCGGAGATGCGGGCATTGAGCGCGGGTATGACCGTGCCAGGCAGCAGCGCGAGCGTTTCGCTGACCGCCGGGCGGACCTGTTCCAGCTTGATTTCCATGTTCTGGATCTGCTCGGGTGTGACAGCAATGTCCTTGGCGGAGGCGCCAAGGGAAAAGGCCAGAGCCGAAATCGAAGCGAGCAATGAGCGCACGAGCGGGTGCGGCATTTTGGCCTCCAAAGGAACGTCGACAATCGAAAATCTTCGCTTGCCCCGGCTCGTGTCATGCCAAGCTGAAACCAACCTGAATTTCGGTTAAGGCGCGCTCGCGGGTCGCGCTTTCAGGTCCCTTTCAGGTGAGCGATGCTAGAACGCTACAAAATGGCGCTACAGGAGGCCGACATACGTATTCTCTTGGTCGAGGATGACGACGAGATCGGATCGCGTCTGATGGAGGGCCTGGAGGCGTCGGGCTTTGCCGTCGAACGTGCCGAGACGGGTGCGGATGGCTATCTGATGGGTGGGGACGAGAATTTCGATGCTGCCATTCTCGATCTCGGACTACCGGAAATGGAGGGCATGGAGGTTTTAAAGCGCTGGCGGGCCGCCGGGGTCTTGATGCCCGTTCTGATCCTCACTGCGAGGGGTTCGTGGTCTGAGAAGATTGACGGCCTCAATGCCGGCGCGGACGACTACATCACAAAACCGTTCCATGTACCCGAAATCGCCGCGCGGCTCCGCGCCTTGATACGCAGGACATCGGGCCACGCCACATCCGTGATCACTCATCGCGACATCACCCTCGATCTTGGCAGTGGCAAAGTAACGCGCGCTGGCGAACCGGTGGAACTTACCGCGCGCGAGATACGCATGTTGACCTACTTCTTGCACCGCATCGGCAGGATCATTCCGCAAGCCGAGCTGACGGAACATCTCTACGCTCTCGACGAAACGCGCGAGTCCAATACGATCGAAGTCTACGTGAGCCGGTTGCGTCGCAAGCTCGGCGCCGGTCTCATCACGACAGTGCGCGGACTTGGCTACCGAATGGATTGACGGAAGCGGGCCATGAAGAACCTGAAAGGCCGTCTGATTGGTGCTGCGGCACTTTGGATCACCATTGGAATGGTGGCCGCTGGCGTGCTGCTGTCGAGTATTTTCCGTCAGCACGTCACGACGCAGTTTTATGATGAGCTTTATGTTCATCTTGACGAGCTGCAACGTTTGACCAAGGTTGACGACACCGGCGCCCAGCTGCAACGACAGCTCTCCGATCCACGCTACGACGTGGCGCGTTCAGGGTATTACTGGGAGATCCAGCGCCAGGACCGCGTACTCGCCCGCTCCCAGTCGCTGCGAGGCCCGCTCTTGCAGACACCGGCGGATGAGGCCAAGGACGTTGGCATACATCGGCACGAAGTCGACGGGCCGACGGGACGGTTGCTGGTCGTTGAGCGCGCCTATTGGAGCAATCCGACAGCGGAACCGGTCCGGTTCATCATGGGAACCGACCAGCGCCATCTCGATGAGGTCATCCATAGTTTCGATCGCACGTTGCTGCAGGCGCTTGGCGCACTCGCGCTGCTGCTCGTTGCCGCCTCGGCCCTGTTGATCGGGCTTGCGCTCCGCCCGCTCGGCGATCTCAAGGGCGCCTTGTCCGACGTTCGCGCGGGCAGGAATCCGCGTCTTGAAGGGAATTTTCCGAGCGAGGTTCAGCCGCTTGTTGACGAACTCAATGCGCTCTTCAACTCGACGACCGACTTGATTCAACGCGCCCGGACCCAGGCGGGCAACATTGCGCACGGGCTCAAGACTTCGTTAGCCGTTCTGACCGACGAGGCACATCGATTGCGTTCGCAAGGCCAGGACAAGGCGGCCAATACGATACTTGCGCAGTGCAGCCGCATGCAGTCGCACGTCGACTATCAGATCGCACGCGCCCGGGCAGTCGCCTTGAGGGACGCGCCCGGGACGGTCGCTTCGGTTTCCAAAGCCGCCGGCGATATCGTCAGTGCCCTGCGCCGTCTGCACTCCGAGCGCGGGCTGCAGATCGCCAACCAGATCCCCGATGATCTGATCGTTGCAACCGATGCCCAGGATCTGAACGAAATGCTCGCCAACCTTGTCGACAACGCGTGCAAGCACGCAAATACAAGGGTTGTCGTGTCGAAGGCGCAGGCTGAAAGAGCGGCAACGGTGAGGTTGCGCGTTGAGGACGATGGTCCCGGCTTGCCGCCGGAGGCGTATGATGTCGTTTTCCGCATTGGTGAACGCTGGGACAGTCAGAAGCCCGGCAGCGGTCTCGGCCTGACAATCGTGCGCGATCTAGCGCGCCTTTACGGTGGCGATGTGCGTTTAGGGCGTTCGGCTCTGGGCGGGCTTTGTGTAGATTTGGATTTGCCTGCGGCTGCTAAATCGTGCGGATGAGGGCTCTCGACCGCGATGCTGGATCACTCCGCAAGTGTATTTCTGACGTTGATTTCTGACCTCCGTATCCGAGGTGAGAAGGACAAACTATTCCGCAATTGCAGTCCGGCATACGTCGCCTCCTGACCCAACTCGACGCTGGCACTAGACGTCGGCCGGACGACAATTGTCAGACTATCACGACCGTTTGGCAGCCATGAGTCGGCCAAGCCGCCCCTCATCTGTATTACCGACTGCGATACCGATGAAAATCCATGAGCGGTCATCTCTGACGCCGCTTCTTCGCCACTGCCCTGCACCAAAGACGCGATACAGGGACGTGCGCCAGCCCGGTGCGGCAAGATCACGCTGCCACTGCTCTATCGGTTGACAGTGGAGGTAAACGGATCTCCAAAGATAGTAACTGATTACTATCTATTTGAGGCTCGGCCGTGTCACCAAAGACCCTTACTTCTGAACAGCGCCGCGCGCTCACCGTAGAAACTGTCCTGAGTTTGGCAGGTCGCCGGAACCCGAGCGAGATAACGACAGCAGCTATTGCCGAGCGCATGAGCGTAACGCAAGGCGCGCTGTTCCGGCACTTTCCGAGCAAGGACGCGATCTGGCAAGCAGTCATGCAGTGGGTGGCCGACCGGCTTCTCGATCGCATCGATCGTGCCGCGGCCTCATCGGCCAGCCCCATCGACGCGCTTCGCCAAATGTTCATGAGTCATCTGGCTTTTGTAACCGAGCATCCCGGCGTGCCGCGCATGATGTTTGGTGAACTCCAGCATGCCAAAGCAACGCCAGCCAAGAAGATCGCCCGGACGCTTATAGACAACTATGCCGAACGATTGGCGGTCCATATTGAGGCCGCTAAGGCGGCAGGTGCGATTTCGGCCGACACCAACAGTCGCGCTGCGGCAATCCTGTTCATTGGCACAATACAGGGCCTGGTCATGCAGTCGATGATATCAGGCAACCTGAAGTCGGTCCGCGATGATGCTGATGCCGTGTTCACAATCTATCTCCGCGGTTTGGGCTCGCAGGAGAAGTCGCGACGAGTTCCGGCCGTGCGCCGGCCTCGCGCGGACCGGGAGGGATCCTGATGTGGTCCATCTCTCCACACATCGGGGGCTTTCACTCAATTGAACTCCTGGGGGCAACAAACGGGATGTTGCAGCGATGAACGACAACACATCCGATACATCAGGAGCGAGCCGTGCCGCCCGTGGCAAGTCGCTGTTGCGCAAGCCGGCGCTGCGATATGGCCTCGCCGCGCTCGCAGCGGCTATCGCCGTTTGGTTCGCCGTAACCGTCGCCACCAACCGCCCGATCTCTGTTGAGGTCGCAGCACCCGTCGTCAATGTTCCCGTTCGTGTTTTTGGTCTCGGCACGGTCGAGGCGCGTGTGCTTTCCAAGATTGGCTTTGAGGTCGGCGCGACCCTCATAGAGCTTAACGCCGATCACGGAGACCGCGTCACCAAGGGGCAGGTGTTGGCTCGTCTGTCTGCAGGTGAGCAGGAGGCGAAGGTGGCCAAGTCTCGCGCCGCACTCGCGATCGCGCAGGTCAACATTGGGCGCGCGGCGGCCAACGTCGAGAAGGCCGAGGCGGTCCTGGCGCAGAAGCGGGAGGCCAATAAACGGAAGCAGGCGCTGGCCGGACGCGACATCGTTTCGCAACAGGCGGCCGAGGAAGCTGTTCGCGACGAAGCGGTGGCAAAGGCCGAAGTTGCGGTCGCCAAGAGCGAGGCGGAAAGTGCCAAGGCGCAGCTCACAGACGCAGAGGCTCAGCTCCGCTTTGAAGAGACAATGCTGAGCCATCGCACGCTGCTGGCGCCTTATGACGGCTTGATCATCGAGCGACACAAGGAGGCCGGTACCGTGATCAAGCCGGGCGATCCGATTTTCACGGTGATCGCCAAGGATAGCTACTGGGGACTGGCCTATGTCGATGAGCAGCGAGCCGGTTTCCTGAGGGAAGGGCAGAAGGTGGAGGCCCGG
>JTFN01010278.1_pt1 | contig 13296 bp, 13 predicted proteins | sample 235401 | NCBI WGS metagenome assembly JTFN01 (sample SAMN03067589, study PRJNA260952) | activated sludge metagenome | biome: Sludge; feature: Wastewater; isolation source: CETP activated sludge from augmented bioreactor treating industrial... | place: India:Gujarat | collected 2013-04 | reverse complement strand
ATAGCTGGTTTTAAACGATGTATTTCATCAATAAAAAGGACAGTTCTTTCGGTTATTGTACTTAATATACCTGCTAAATCCTTTGGCTTATCAAGGGCTGGAGCAGAAGTAACTTTAAAATCGACTCCTAATTCACGAGCCGTTATTTGAGCTAGAGTTGTTTTACCTAGCCCTGGAGGCCCAATTAAAAAAAGATGATCTAAACTCTCATTTCTAGATCGTGCTGCTTCGATGAAAACGGAAAGATTTTCTTTTATTTGTTGTTGTCCTTGAAAATCATTAAGTAATTGAGGTCTTAAACCTCCATCTATATTATCCTCAGACATTGAAATATTAGCACGAACAATCCCGTCATCTCCAAAAGAGGGGGTATTAGTAGAAATATTTTTGTTCATATCAAATCCAGCCATTTACTAAATCTCCATAATTAAGCGAGTTCAATTATTGCACGCTTAAAGACAATGTCTTCTTTTTTTGAGCGATTTTCTTTAGCAAATGACTCATCTTTTTCTAATTCATTTGTGATATTTACAATTGCTGTTTCGCAAAGAGATTTATCATATCCCATTGAAACAAGAGCTGTAATAACTTCATTCCATGGGCCATTATTTTTTGCCGAAAGTATATTTGTTACGGTTGATTCTGAATTATCAACTGATAGTTTACCTCGTAATGCAAGTATCATTTTTTGGGCTGTTTTTTTACCAATCCCTGGTAATTTTTCAAGTTTAGAGATATCTTCTGAATCAAGAATTGATATAAGTTCAGTTGTTGATACTGAACTCATAATTTTTAATACAGCTTTTGGACCAATTCCATTTACCTTCATTAAATCCAAAAAAAGTAGACGATCTTTATCTGTTGCAAAGCCAAAAAGTCGCATAGAATCTTCTTTATGATATAACCAAGTATATATTTTGGTTTTTTCACCAACGACAGGAAGCATATCTATAGAAGAATCGGGTATATGAATGCTCCATTCTATATTATTATTTTCTAAATATATGAGTTGTGGTAATTTAGCTGTAATAATTCCAGAAATGCTATTAAACATATATGTAATAGTATACTAAAAGACAATTTATGGCAAATACTACGCTGTATAACATGTCATTCCATAGATAGAGTAATTTTATATGTTTAGCGTGTTTTTTCGAGCAAATAAATGTATTCTGTTAAGTGTTTGTTTCTATTTGCAAGATTTCTGCTCCCTCTAAAAGCATTGTATGCAACTTTAATAATATCAACCTTTCCATGTTGTTCTAATAATTCTGTCATTTTTTCTAAAGAAATAAATCCTTCTGAATTAAATGAAACTATTATAAATCTAGCTTTTATTAACGAAACTAGTTCAGAAAAAGCTTCTAAAGATTTTTTCTTAGTATTAAAAACAGAACGATTCCAATCTTGTGGAATTCCAGAAACAGGACTTATGTGTTTTGGTTTTCTGTTATTCGCAATTATATTTAACATAAAATAATTTGAACCATAAGGATGTTGATTGTATGGTGGATCAAGGTAAGCAATATCAACAAGTGGAATGTCTTTTATTATTTTATTTATATCATCTTGCAAAATGTGTACTAAACAATCATAATTACTAAAAATTGGGAACGGACAATTTATCGCCCCTGTAATTCTTGATAAAGCATCCCCTTTTTTACCACCAAATTTACCTATTCCTGTTTCTTTATCTTTATAAAACCCCTTAAAAACCCCAGCAGTATTAGCATGAATTGAAGCTTCAGAGAGTAAAGGTGCTATAAAATACGGTTGAATTTCGATTGGCATTTCAGATATTATTTGACGTGCAGTATCAATATAGTTTGCATTTCTTTTAGTATAAAAGACCCTCTCTCCCTTTTTAATGTTTGTATCATCTTTTGGAGCATATAGATTACTAATAACTCCAGAAAACCAAGTATTTTGCCTTTCAATAGCATTTAGCTTTTTTTTTAATGAGCAATAATAATTGTTTAGTTCTATTTCATCACGTTCAAAATGATTAGATAAATAACATTTATTAATTATAGTTGCATAATCTTCTATATCATTACTATAAATTTCACTTGCATAAGACTTTAGATATCTAGAAACAATTCCTGATCCTGAAAAGGCATCTAAAAAACTCAATTTTTTACCAGGAAGTTTTTCTTGCGCTAATCTTATTGCTTTTCCAATATATTCTAAAAGTCTTCTTTTATTACCAATATAAGTAATTAGCTGAGATTCTAAATATTTTTCATTTTCTTTACAACTACAACTGTCTTTATTACAATAAGTTAGGTTGTCTGTTTTAGTATTTATCATGGTTTCGCTATCTAAAAAAAACAATGCTTTATTAAATTAAAACATCCTTGAATGAATATGAGTTATTGCAGCAGCAAGGGCGTCTGCTGCATGATCTGGTTTTGGTATACTATTTAGTCCTAAAAGGAATTTTACTGATTTTTGTACAAGTTTTTTGTCTGCATTACTAGAACCACTTACAGCTTGTTTTATTTGATTTGGTGTATACTCTCCAAGGTTCATTCCCTTTTGAGAAACGCACAAAGTAACGACTCCTCTTGCCTCAGCGACGCCTAATGCACTACTAACGTTTTTTGCAAAATAAAGAGTTTCCATACTAGCTTCTGTTGGTTTAAATTCATTTATAACAGCACAAATTTTGTTATAAATTATTAATAGCCTTTGTCCATGCAACTCTTTTGCTTTAGTTTCTATACATCCATAGCTTACCATCCGATAACGATTATTGTAATAATCAATTATGCCAAAACCAGTAGAGGCTAGACCAGGGTCTATTCCAAGAACCCGGCGAATTTTTGACTTTTCTTTAACATCCTGATTTTTACAGTAATCATCGACTGTTGTTCCAGGAAGGGATGTAAATTTTTCTTTCATAATATTTCTTTAAAAAAAAGCGTAAAAACTACATTTAAATAAATAAGTTTTTACGCCTTGTGATGTATTTATGAATAAAAATAGCTTTCAAACTAATTATACTATAAAAAAATGAAAGTATTAGCCCTCAAAATCATCTGCATAATTTGCGTTAGTGTAAACGTTTTGAACATCTTCACACTCTTCTAATCGATCAACGAGTTTTTGAACTTTTGCTGAGGTTTCTTTGTCTAAATCTGTATATGTATCTGGAACCATGTCTACAGAAGCAGAAAGGGATTCAAATCCTTTTCCATTAAGTGCCTCAACAATATCATTAAAAGATGACGGATCAGTAGTAACAGTAATAATTCCATCTTCCGTAGCAATATCTTCTGCTCCTAATTCCAAAGCGATATCCATTAACTCATCTTCATCTACTTTTTCTGCATCATATTCAATTTGACCAAGTCTTTTAAACATATAAGAAACAGAACCTGTAGCGCCCAGATTTCCACTTGATTTATTAAAAATATTACGAACATCAGCTGCTGCACGATTATTATTATCAGTTAGAACATCGACAAGAATAGCTACTCCGCCAGCTCCATATCCTTCATATGTCTTTTCTTCGTAATTTGCACCGCCAAGATCACCTGTCCCTTTTTTTATTGCACGGGTTATATTGTCTTTAGGCATGTTTGCACCGCGTGCTTTTGTGATAGCGGTACGAAGACGTGGATTTGAATCAGGATCTCCTCCACCCATTCTTGCTGCAATTGAAATTTCTTTGATAAACTTTGTAAACATTTGACCGCGTTTTGCATCTGCAGCGCCTTTTGCATGTTTAATAGTTGCCCATTTACTATGTCCTGACATCGGAACTCCTTATGTATGCCTTACATGGCATTATCTTTAATAATATTAAAATTAGGTTGAATTATAGTATCATAACCTATACAATAACGTCAATGAGTATACAAAAACTACCTTATAATCATACTTTACTAGTTGCTGAAATCGGGACTTCTCATGGTGGTTCTATTGAAAAAGCTAAAAAATTAATTGATGTAGCTGCTACAGCAGGTGCTGACTGTATAAAATTTCAATGGGTATATGCAAATGAAATACTTCATCCAAATACAGGAACCGTTAAACTTCCTGGAGGAAACATACGATTATATGATCGTTTTAAAGAGCTTGAAGTAGAACCTTCTTTTTTTTCTAAGATGAAAGAATATGTCCATTTAAAAGGAAAACTTTTTAGTTGTTCTCCGTTTGGATTAAAAAGTTTAAGAGAACTTTTTAGTCTAAAACCAGATTATATAAAAATTGCTTCCCCTGAATTAAATCATTATCCTTTATTAAAAGAATTAGTTCACCTTGAACTAACCCTACCTCCATCTGAGCGCATACCAGTAATAATTTCCACAGGAGTTTCTGAACTTGCTGACATAAAAAACGCTGTAAAAATTCTTTCACCTATTATTCAACCCAATACAGACTCATTAATACTTTTACATTGTATAACAAGTTATCCGGCTCCTGAATCTGAATATAATCTTGCAACCTTACAGACATTAACAGATATCTTTTCTTTACCGGTTGGGGTGAGTGATCATTCTTTAAATCCTACATTAATTCCTGTTTTAAGCATTGCTTGCGGATCTTGTACAATCGAAAAGCATATAACTCTTAATAATGATGATAGTGGATTAGATGATCCTGTTGCCCTCAACCCTAAAGATTTTACAAAAATGGTAAAAGCCGTTCGGCGAGCCTCCAATCTGGATATGGAAGGACTATACTCAGATTGCTTTTATGAATTCGGTGAAGAAACTGTAGAAAAAATTATTGGTGATGGAATAAAACATTTAGCTATTTCTGAGAAATCTAATTATGGCCGCACAAATCGTTCTATACATGTTATGCATGATATGAAGGCAGGTGATATTATCAAAGAAAATGATATAGCTGTTTTACGTACTGAAAAAAAACTTATGCCTGGTATGAGTCCTATTTATTATGAGCAACTTTTTGGGAAAAAACTATTACACTCTGTTGCATCTGGTCAAGGTCTTCTAGAAAAAGATGTCATTTTCTAAATAAAACAATCAAATAATAGGTCATAAAATGACTTTTATTCCAATGTATTAAAAATATAACGACAAAATGTAGATATACGATTTACAAATGAGACTTCAGCTTTTGATCCAAGAACAGGAACTTTAGGAGCAAGAACTCCACCGGTGCCATATAGTATCCAATTATCATTATATTCAAACGCATATACAGTACAAAGCATGTTTTGTGGTTTTACTACAGGTACACCAATAATACGTAAATTTTTTTGATTTTGTAAAGTAAACTCAAGAGAGTCTTTATTTTGAATAATAACCAAATCAGCATTAAATTTTCCAAATGGATCCATTTTTAGGTTAATAGTTACTGTTTGTACATTATTACTTTTACTTTTTTTTACCACATGAGCATCAGAAAAAAGATCCTCCCATCTTTTTTTGCTTTCTGAATAATATGGAATACCATTATAATTTTCTATTTCTAAAAAAGATCCATTTAATGTAGATATTAAATTCTCATGATTTTTTTTTGGAATAATTTTTATTATTTCCATCAAATAGCTTGGATTTAGTGTTTTTACAGATTTAAGAGTCTTTTCAGCTTCTTTTGTTATTGGTTTTAAGCTTAGTAATTCTGCAGATTCAAGTCGAATCATTACCTCTTTTCCATCTTTTAGTTTTATAATGTTTTCTTCTGATAAGTTATTATTAAAAAGATCTCTAAAATTATTTTCTGAAAATACTTTATTGCTTGTTTGTTCAGAAAATATTGAACACATAAAAAATGTAAGGAAAAAACAAAATGATATAATTTTTTTTAGTTTAAATAGAATGTTGACCGGTTGTACAATTTTTGTTTGTAATGTATTTGATTTTTGTAACATTTTTAGAAGCTCCCCTTTTTATAAGTTTTTGCCATATAAAATGCACGCAATACGATAAAGACCTTTTAATGTCAGGTTTTTATCAACATCATCTATGCAAACAGTAATAGGTTTTAAAACGCTGTTGAGACCTCCAGTAGCTATTACTTTTATATTTTTTTCTACACAGTTAGTCTTTTTAACTAAATCAGATTTCATACGCTTAATAAGTGATTCAACAAGTCCCTTATACCCAAGAATGATTCCTGCCTGAATTGACTGAATTGTATTTGTACCAAGACTGTCCACTGGTGCTTCTAGTGGGACAGACGGCAATTGTGCTGTATTTGTAAAGAGTGAATTAATTGCTGTTTTTATCCCTGGAGCAATAGCAACTCCTTGAATTTTGCCATTTCCATCTATAACAGTAAAAGTCAAAGCTGTACCAAAATCAGCTATAATAAGTGGTTGTTGAAATTGTGACCAAGCTTCTACAGCATTACATACAAGATCTGAACCTATTTCATGCATTGCAGAAGAAGGAATTTTTATTGGTAATTTATCATAAATTGCAGGACCAACTATATATGGTTTATGTCCACAAATTCCTTCAAGTAAATGTATAAAGGGTCCATACAATAAAGGAACAACTGAACTCAAGATAGAAGAATCTATACTGGATACTGTAACTCCAGTGTCTCTAAATAAAGATCTTAAAATCGAGGTATATTCATCTGCTGTTCTATCTGGATTTGAATGAATTCGCCATTCTTTAACTATTTCTCCTTTATGAAAAAGGGCTACAACTATATTTGTATTTCCTATATCTACAGCTAATAACATTTCAGATTCCTTTTAGGTTGAAATTTAGTAAAGTTAACGGTATTATAGCTTCTATGGCTACTTTAATACAACCCAGAGTCTTAAAAGGCTTTAGAGATTTTATGCCGGATGCAGAAATCCGCAGATCTATTCTTATTCAAAAATTGACAAATGCATTCAGATCTTATGGATTTGTCCCGATTGATACTCCTGTTTTGGAGTATTCTGAAATCTTATTACGCAAAAGTAATGGAGAAACTGAAAAACAAGTTTTTAGGTTTCAAGACAATGGTAAACGTGATGTTGCACTCCGTTTTGATTTAACAGTTCCATTTGCTCGCTTTGTTGCTGAGCATAAAGACGCATTGTATTTTCCCTTTAAACGATACCATATATCAAAAGTTTGGAGAGGTGAAAAACCACAAGCAGGACGTTATAGAGAATTTGTTCAGTGCGATTTTGATACCGTTGGACCTGATACAGCAGCTGCTGATTTTGAAATTCTGTCTCTTATGAAACATGCTCTTTCAGCTATTGGTGTAAATGATGTAACGATAAAAATGAGCCATCGTGGAGTTTTTAATGCTTTTTTGACAAAACTTCAATTAACAGATAAAAGTGAGGATATCTTACGAATTGTAGATAAACTTGCAAAAATTGGAGAAAAAGAAGTAAAAGATCAACTCAACTTGATTACTCAGAGTGAAGAGAAATCTTCACAAATTTTAACCTACATTGCTGGTAGTAATTCTTTTGAATCAACGCTTGATTTAATGGCTAATATGGCAGGAGCAGAATATGATAGTGAAAATCAGCCTGCAAACGAAGCTGCAATAGCTGTTCAGCGTTTACAAGAGATTCGGGATATGATGATTGCTTCTGGTATAGCTGATAGTTATATACTTGATCCTTCTATTACTCGTGGATTGGATTACTATACTGGTGTCGTATATGAGACTTTCTTAAATCAATTACCATCTATAGGATCAGTCTGTTCCGGAGGAAGATATGATAACCTTGCGGGACTGTATATGAAAGAAAAGATCCCTGGAGTTGGGTCTAGTATTGGATTAGACCGCCTAATTGCAGGACTTGAACAACTAGGTCTCGCTAAAACAAAAGGTAGTTTTTTAGATGTCGAAATATATAATTTAAACAAAAAATTAGCGGCACATTATCAAGGTATTGCTTCTAAATTACGCACAAAAGGTATAAATGTAGAAGTTTTTACAGATAATAAAAACATGAAACAACAATTTAAATTAACAACTGCTAAAAGTGTTCCTTGGGGTATTCTTATTGAATTTGCAGATTCAGAAAAAAATGTAATGACCTTACGCAACTTACAAACTCGAGAACAGTTTGAATCTATTACTATAGAAGAGGTTGCTAAAATTATTCTTGATGCTAAAAAAGGTTAATTAGGATAAAAAGACATAAAAATTATTATTAAAAAGTGCATCACATTAGTATGCAAAAAAATGTGATGCACTTTTTATTTTAATAAAACAAGTAAGTTTTATTTATTTTTTAAATTCTTTGCTGCATATTCAGCTTGTAGCTTATTATCAAAAATTATTATAGAAGAAGAAGACAACCACCCTTTATCAAATAAGTACCAATTTTCATTATCTTTAGTTATATGGTGTCCTTCGATGCAATAAACATCTCCAAGTCTTCCTGGGGCTTCAATTCTTGCATTCTCACTATAAGAACTTCGAAAAGCTGCATATGCTGTATTTATTACAACCCATTTTTTTGAAATAGCTAAATTTGAGCTCGACGAAAGATCTATAGAAAGATTTTTATCTGTATTTTTGTTACAAGCTGTAAATATATTAAAAAATAAAAGAACATTTAATAAAACAATAATTAAAATTCGATTAATTTTCACAAGCTTTTTTTACCTCATCAAAAATAAGTAAATCTGAATCAACGAAGTTTGTTTTGTCTATTTCTGAAAATTGTACCCATTTTGTTTCTGTATGTTCGCAAAGTTCAAAGTTATCGATTCGAGATAAAGTAACAAAAAAAGCATGTAGTTCTCTCTCTTCATTATGGTGTTGGAATTTCGCCACGGTTATTTCTTTTCCGACAACAATATCAACACCAAGCTCTTCTTTAAATTCTCTTAATAAAGCTTGTTCATAATTTTCACCATCTTCTACTTTTCCACCTGGGAATTCCCAACGGCCACCCATATCACCTTTTATAATGCGTCTGCCTATAAGTACTTTTCCCTCTACAAATGCTATTCCTGCTATCGAGTATTTCATAAATTAACCTTATGTTTGTTTATTAGTTTTATTGTTATTAATAGTACGTAATTTTAAAGAAACAATATTTTTGGAACAAAAAAATGTATAATTGCTATGGCTAAACAACCATACCCAATATATTTTTTACTTGATGCATATAATTTATCAAGAAATTCTATTTTTTTTGTTTCATCTGGAATGTCTGTATCAGAAGTTTTGGTGTAATTTTCATAGAGAAACAAAACACCGCCAACAATACCTGCTACTGCAGGTAATAAATCACCAACAAAAACAACATCATAAGAACTAAGTAGTTTTAATATCCCAACAAGTACAGTAATAATACCCAAACTTATTTGAAATGATTTTTTGCCTAAAAAAGAAAAACTACTAGGAAGGTCTGTTTCGTTAGTTAATTTTAGATCAAAACTAAAATAACAGCCAATAAATGCATTTAAAACCACAGATAACAAGTAAATTTGTACCATAATCGCTCCCTATTTTTGTTGAACTTCTGAAAATAATTTTACATTTGACTGAAGTCCAGTAAGCTCTATTTCTACTTTAATTATATCATAATTTGTAGTCGTTGTCCTATAAAAAGCTTCTTTTCCACTATAAAAACCGATGATGGTTTGTTCGCTAATAAGAGATTCTTCTTCTCCATAATATTTTATTAAAATATGTATTTCATTTTCATTTTTATTATCAGAAATCTTTTTATATGCAATTTCGGATATTTCAGAAGCTTTAATACTTACATAAACCGTATCTTCAAAAGAAAAAGCAGATAAAGTAATAGGAACACCAGAAAGAGATGCTTTTTTATTTTGATTAAAAAAGACTATAGTCACAACACAACAAGCAAAAATGATCCCCAAGGTAATAAGTAACATCCGAGACAATTTTGTATGTACAAAAGATTCAAAAAAACCTTTTGGAGGAGTAGGAAAAGATCCATCATACCAGTTTTTTACAATAGGAGGAGCTTTTTCTAATCTCTCTTCTCGTTTATAATGAAAATCTAAATCATCTTCTGTTTCTTTCATATTTGTCTTCTATTGCAAAAAGGATTTAATGATAGAATCAGTTCTCCACCAACAAACCTTTGCCTCTTCTTTTTTTACAATAAGTGCTGAAATTATACCATCATGAGAAAGAGAAAATGATTGATACAACGTATCTTCTGGATTTATATCAAGATGTCGAGATAATATTTTTTGTCCATTAGGTTGAACTAGAAGAACAGAATATCCAGTAGCGTCACCTATAGTAAAGAAAAACCACCCCGAATCAGTCACTCCTAAAAAATCGTAGGCCAGTTTGTGTACGGTTTTTGTATAACCTTCTGTTTCTACATCTTCATAAGGAGGAATAATTAAAGGTTCCTCAAAAACTCCTGTCACAACATTTAAAGGATATAATGATGTTTGTTTAAGAAGGATTCCTGCTTGAACTCTAGACGATTCATCTTGTTCTGAGACTTGATAATCAATTTTTAAATATAATTTTTCCTCTGTATAATCAGGCACAATTTTTGATAAAAAAATATATTGGTCAACATTATGTTCTGTTTTAATTTTGGGTAATTTTGTTTGTTCAATTGGAATCTTATATTTTAAAAAACCATCAGTCGTATACCAAAAAACAGAAAATCCACTAGCAGTACGACATACAACAACTAGCTCATTATTTTGGGTTGTATATATATTTTCGATAAAGGGAAACGGAGTTCCTCCAGGGCCTTCCTGCCCAAGATACCCAATAAAAGTACCGTCAGCTTTGAATCGTAAAACAACTTGTCGTAAAAAAGAATTATCTTCTTCTTTATATCGCTCGGATGGTAAATAATCAACGACATAAATCTTTTTATTATTATCTGCTGTTATTGCTCCAAAATTAATAAAGGGATATTCAATTGCTTTTTGGGTAATTATTTCTGTATTATCTGTTTCATTTAAAAGCGTTGTAGAACTTTTTTGAACAAAAGATGGTGTAGGATTGTAATCTTTATTATAAATAATTTGAACTAAATCACCATAGGAAGTAAATAACATAATTTTTTTTGCTTCTGAATTTTCAATATAAAACATACCGTCTTCCATGCAAATAGGTGCTTGAATATTTCCTGCAGTATTTATATTAAACATTCGTAGTTCATTTTCAAACATACCATATTCTAAGGTAAAAAGATTTTGCTCTTGTAAGCTCACCATCTTATTATTACGATTACAACTAGAAAATAATAAGATAATAGGTAGTAAAATAAAAACGAAAATGTTTTTTTGACACATAATAAATGAAGAATAAAGTGCTTGCCTAAATTAGTCAATACACTGTAAATTATAAGGTATGTTAGATTCAATATTAAAAGTGCTATTTGGAACAAAAAATCAGCGTGATGTAAAAGCGTTATATCCAATATTAGCAAAAGTTAATGAAAAAGATGAATGGGCAAAAAGCTTTAAGGATGAAGAATTTCCGTTACAAACACAGATATTAAAAGACAGACTTGCTAAAGGCGAGACACTTGATGATATTCTTCCTGAAGCTTTTGCTTTGGCTCGCGAGGTTGCATATCGAAAAATCGGTGAGAGACCTTATGATGTACAAGTTATGGGAGCAATTGTACTCCACTCTGGTCGAATCACAGAAATGAAAACAGGTGAAGGAAAGACTTTAACAACAGTTCTACCTACTTACCTAAATGCGTTAAATGGTAAAGGTGTTCATGTTATTACTACTAATGAATATTTAACAGAGCGTAATGCTGAATGGATGCGCCCCATTTATGAAACGTTGGGGCTTTCTGTTGGTGTTGTTGTTTCCAATTTAGATAATGAGTCAAGAAAAAAAGCTTATCAGTGTGATATAACCTATGGAACAAATAATGAATTAGGGTTTGATTATCTGCGTGATAATATGCAAATTTCTTCAGAAAGAAAAGTACAAAGAGGATTTGCCTATGCAATTATTGATGAAATTGATTCAATTTTAATTGATGAAGCTAGAACGCCTCTTATTATATCTGGACAAGGTGAAGATGATACTTCAAAGTTTTTTGAAGTAGATAAATATGTTAATTTATTTGAAGAAGTTAAAAAAAATCCTGAAACAGGTGAATATCCAGATGAAACTCAAGGGGAAGAAGTAATCGGTGACTACACTATCGATGAAAAATCTAAAAGAGTTTCATTTAGTGATTCAGGAATGAATAAAATAGAAACTATTCTTCAAAAACACCATCTTATAGAAGGTAGCCTTGTAGACGAAGATAACTTTGAGTATATCCATTATTTTACTCAAGCAATACGAGCTCATAAATTATATACTAATGATGTTGATTATGTAGTAAAAGATGGACAAGTACAAATTGTTGATGAATTTACAGGACGTATTCTCGAAGGCCGCCGCTATGGGGATGGTCTCCATCAAGCAATTGAAGCTAAAGAACATATTAAGATAGCTCAAAGAAACCGGACAATGGCTACGATTACATTTCAAAACTTTTTCCGTATGTATGAGAAGCTTTCTGGTATGACAGGAACAGCTGCTACAGAAGTGGTTGAGTTTTCTAAAATTTATGATTTAGAAGTTGTTGTAATCCCTACAAACGAACCAATTGCTCGTATTGATGAGCATGATGAAGTGTATCAAACAGAAGATGATAAATGGAATGCAATAGCAAAAGAAATAGAAAAAGTACACAAGACAGGCCAACCAATCCTTGTTGGTACTGTTTCTATTGAAAAATCAGAACATTTAGCCGCCTTGTTAACAAAACATGGAATTAGACATGAAGTTTTAAATGCTAAAAACCATGCAAGAGAAGCTTTAATTATTGCTGAAGCTGGTGCAAAAGGGTCTGTCACTATTTCTACAAATATGGCTGGGCGTGGTACTGATATTAAGCTTGGCGGAAATCCTGAATTTAGAGCTCATAAAAAAGCAGGGACAGAAGCTTCAGAAGAAAAATATCAACAAGTGTTAGAAAAAGAAAAAGCTATTCATAAGGTAGAATATGAAGAAGTAAAAGCTCTTGGTGGGTTGTATGTAATTGGTACTGAACGCCATGACTCACGTCGTATTGATAATCAATTACGAGGACGATCTGGACGACAAGGTGATCCAGGACGTAGTAAATTCTTTCTTTCTATGGATGATGAATTAATGCGTTTATTCGGTGGAGATCGAATGAAAAGTCTTATGAGTCGAATAGGTATAGAACCAGGAGAACCAATTTATCATCCTATGCTTACCAAAGCTATTGAAAGAGCACAAACAAAAGTTGAAGAGCGAAACTTTGAAATACGTAAACACTTACTTGAATATGATGATGTTCTTAATGAACAGCGACACTTTTTGTATAGTCAGAGAGATCAAATTCTA
>JTFN01000988.1_pt1 | contig 13605 bp, 13 predicted proteins | sample 235401 | NCBI WGS metagenome assembly JTFN01 (sample SAMN03067589, study PRJNA260952) | activated sludge metagenome | biome: Sludge; feature: Wastewater; isolation source: CETP activated sludge from augmented bioreactor treating industrial... | place: India:Gujarat | collected 2013-04 | reverse complement strand
GAATAGTTTTTGAAACTAAATGATCGACCGATTCTGGTGAACTATAATCGGTCGATATAGCTCCAGTTTCATCAACCATTTTTTTAATAGACTGAGGATTCTCTAACATAGGACAAGGTTTTAAGTAATTACTATTAAATGGCTGATTTTTATGGTACGCCATAAAAATTGGTGATTTAAGTGCTTCTAACAAAGAAACGTTTTTAATATTACAATTTGAATAGTGAATAAAAACACATGGCTCAACATCACCTTTTGCATTAATATGAAGGTAGTTTCTTCCTCCAGCAACACACCCTTGAATATAGGGAGCATCATTTTGAAAATCAATTGTAAAGATAAGTTTATCACAAGCTCCTGAACGTAAGTATCTAACACGATTGAGTACATATTCTCGTTCTTCTGGCGATGGCATCAATTCTGGAACAGCATTATTACCTACTGGCATATAATGGAAAAACCATGAATACTTGACACCTTTGTCAATAATCATGTCTATAAATGCATCAGAAGTGACAACTTTATAATTTGCACTTGTATAACAAATAGAAGTGCCAAAAAGGATTCCTTTTGATTTCATAATATCCATAGCCTTCATAACTTTATTATACGTACCCTTTCCTCGGCGACTATCGTTAACCTCTTCGAATCCTTCAAGACTTAAGGAAAATGAAATATTCCCTACTTTAAGAACTTTATCACATAATTTTTCGTCAATTAAAGTTCCATTTGTAAAAAGGTGAAATTCTGAAGTTGGATGAGCTGCAGCTAGTTTTAAAACATCATCCATTCTAACTGTAGGTTCTCCGCCTGTCATTAAATAAAAATGAGTTCCAATTTCTTCGCCTTGTTTTACTATATTGTCCATTTCAGCGTATGTAAGATTATATTTATGCCCGTATTCGGCTGACCAACACCCTGTACAACGAAGATTACATGCCGTAGTAGGATCAAAAAGGATAGCCCATGGAATATTGCATTGTTCTTTTTCCATTAATTCGTGACGTTTTATATTACCTTTATAGCCTGCTTCATACCCTAAATCAGTAACAAATCCTTTAAGAATGTTATGATCTACATCTTTTACAATGCTTGCAGCAAAAGCGGGCCACTTTGAGTTTTTATCACTAAGAAGTTCTTCTAACTTTGGAATAGGTGAGTTTTCTCCGCCAAAATTAACTTTCGTTAATTTTTCCGACATCTCCTGTGCAATTTTGCATAAACCTTCAGCAGGATCTTCTTCAATGCTTTTAAAAGCTTTGTTTAAAACAGCGTTTAATGTTGTTTTTACCGTAAAATCTTTTAGTCCCATAGTTTCCTCTCTTATTTTTTTTATATCAAAAAGTAGTACACAATTTAATTCAATGCTACTTTATTGCAAAACTAAAAAAGTTTAAAGACAAATACAACATAATTGACAATTTGTTGACTAAAAAAAATTATTGTATATCAACGGCCAAACTGTTATAATGCTTATAATAATTATATTTGCAAACTGTATATTTAATCAAGATAGAAATATACAGCCAACCTATAGGAGAAAAATATGAATCTTATTTTTTTAGGGCCTCCAGGAGCTGGGAAAGGAACTCTAGCCGTAAAAGTAGCAGAAGAATACAAAATTCCACACATATCAACCGGTGATATTTTCCGTGCAGCTATTAAAAACAAGACAGAGCTAGGGATAAAAGTTAAAGCTATTATCGATGCAGGAGATTTAGTAAGTGATGACTTAACAGTTGCACTTGTAAAAGACCGCTTAGCTCAAGACGATACAAAAAAAGGATTTATACTTGATGGTTTTCCACGTACAATTCCACAAGCAGAAGCTTTAGAAGATATAACAAAAATTGATGCAGCTGTAAATTTTGATATTGCTGACGAGGCTGTTGTAGAAAGACTTTCAGGTCGACGAGTATGCAAAGACTGTGGTACAAACTTCCATATAATGTTTAACAAAACAAAAATAGAAGGTAAATGTGATAAGTGCGGTGGCGATTTATATACTCGAGATGATGATAAAATTGAAGCTATAAAAAATCGTCTTGTTGTATATCGAAAATCAACAGCTCCTTTAATTAACTTTTATAAAACAAAAGGAAACTTAGTAGACATCGATGCTCGACCAGCACCTGCTGTAATCTTAAAAGAATTCGAAAGTAAATTCCCTCATAAATAGAGAGTATTACTTAAAACTAAAAAAAACGCTCCAATTGGAGCGTTTTTTTTTCTAAATAGTAATTATTAATACTATTATCGTGAATACAACTCAACAACAAGCTGCATTTTAATTTCTACAGGAATTTCTTTTCGTTCTGGATAGCGAGTATAAGTTGCACTAAGTTTCTCTTCATCGCGTGAAACATAATCCAATCCTTTAGAATTCTGTGATAAGAAATTTGCTTTAAAAGTTTCATTCTTCTTTGATTTTTCACGTAATGTAACTACATCACCTGGTTTTAGTTCATAAGAAGGAATATCTACTTTTGCACCATTAACAAGCATATGCCCGTGTGAAACAAGCTGTCGTGCCATGCGAATAGAATTAGCAAAACCTGCACGATACACAATATTATCAAGTCGACTTTCAACTAATAATAACAATGCATCACCAAGCTTTAAGTTGGTATTTTTTTTAGCTTTAGCATAATAATTACGAAGTTGTTTTTCAAAAATACCATAATATGCTTTAATTTTCTGTTTTTCGGTTAACTGCAAAGAATACTCAGAAGGTTTTCGACGTCGTTTAAAACCTTGTTCTTGAGCACGTTTCATTGCTTTAGGATGTCCACATGCGTTTACACCTAATCTTCTACATTCCTTAAATCTAGGGCCTCTTCTTGTAGCCATTTACATATCCTTTAAAAAATAAAAATAAAGTAAATAAAAGTACACTTTACTTGCCGCGTAAAGGGTAAAATAATATACCATATAAAATGAATCGTAATCAATACTAAAAAGAAAAAAAATAATTTATGCCTCTGTAAAAAAAAAATTAACTTGATATAATAGAATATATTTAATAGTAGGAGAAAGCAAAATGAATGGTAATAAAATAGAAGAGCTACAAGAAATCATTGACGAAAGCTCTCATATTGTTTTTTTTGGTGGTGCAGGAGTCAGCACAGAAAGTGGTATCCCTGATTTTCGTAGTACGGGAGGCCTTTATCGCCAACAATGGAATTATCCACCTGAACAAATAATCAGTCATAGTTTTTTTGAAAACAATCCAAAAGACTTTTTCCGTTTCTACACTCAAAAAATGATTGCATTAGATGCAAAACCAAATGCAGCACATTTAAAACTTGCCGAGCTCGAAAAAGCCGGAAAATTATTAAGTGTAGTTACTCAAAATATAGATGGATTACACCAAAAAGCAGGAAGTAAAAATGTCTGGGAATTACACGGATCAGTTTTACGCAATTACTGCCAAAAATGTGGGGCTTCATACACAGCAGACGAAATAATTAAGATGTGTGGATGTGGCGGATCTCTAACAAATCAACCAGGAATTCATGCTACTTGTAACATTCCTTATTGTAATCACAAAGATGTTAAGGATACTTCTAAAATTTGCAATGGAATTATAAAACCTGATGTTGTTTTATATGAAGAAGGCTTAAATGACCATATTGTAAATGGAGCCGTAAAAGATATTGCAAGAGCAGATACCTTAATAGTTGGAGGAACATCACTTGTCGTCTATCCCGCAGCTGGATTAATAAATTACTTTCATGGTAAAAACATTGTTTTAATTAACAAAAGTGAAACAAATGCTGATACCAGAGCAAATTTGGTTATTCATGACAGTATTGGAAAAGTGCTTGAACAAATTAAAATAAACTAACCAGTTATTTACTCTAGAATTGCATTGATATTAGCTTTACCAGCAGGGACAAAAGGAAATACATTTTCACCTTGTTCAATTTTGCAACATATAAAACGAGGGCCACTCCCTTCTTGAGGGAAGGCAAAACTTCCCCAGTCTGTATCTGACAAACTAACATCCATAGCAGGGATGCTAAACCCTTTTGCAATAGAGCAAAGATCTGGCGACTTTTTATAAATACTAGCACTATAACGCTTATCACATGCAAATTCTTGCTGTTGTCTAACCATACCAAGAGTGTGATTATCGAGCGCAATTACGGTTACATCAAGATTTTCCTCTGCTAAGGTTGCTAATTCCTGAATGTTCATCATGATTGAACCATCTCCGGTAAAGCATATTACACGTTTTTTTGGGTTTTGCAGAGCAGCGCCAATAGCAACTGGTAAACCAAACCCCATAGTTCCTAGAGAGCCACTTGTTAAAAACTGACGAGGGCACACAAAAGGATAATATTGTGCAACCCACATTTGGTGTTGTCCAACATCTGTAGTAACTATAGTATCTTTAGATTTTAAACCACTATTTTGAGCTTGTTGTGCTACAGAAGCAACAAACTTTCCTGCAGAAGTCGGCTCGAGTGCTTGACTTTTGAGTTTTTGTAAATCTTTTACCCAAGAATCGCAAGTAGTATTTTTTTGACCATCTAAAAGTTTAGTAAGAACAGGAACAACCAATTCAAGACTAGAAACAATTGGGACTAATGCTGGATAAATTTTGTTTACTTCGGCAGCATCTATATCTATATGTATTATTTGTGCATTTGGGCAAAACTCTTCTAAAAGACCTGTAGCACGATCATCAAAATGAGCTCCTGCAGCCAAAATAACATCGGCATCATGCATTGCACGATTGGCAACATAACTTCCATGCATTCCAAGCATTCCTAAATTAAGAGGATTGTCGGCTGCTACACAACCAAGAGCCATAAGAGTATTTACTACAGGCATTGGTTTTACTTTTAAGAAATCTGCAATAACTTCTGATGCCTTCTTAGAATTAGCTCCCCCACCTAAATACAAAACAGGTTTTTGAGCATTCTTAAGAATATCTGCCGTTTTTTGGATAAGATCATTAAGTACCGTACCTGTTGTAGGAAATTGCTCTGGTTGCTTAAGACCTTTTGCAATTTTTGGCCATGCATCAAATTCTGCAATATCAGTTTGAACATCACGAGGAACATCTATTAATACAGGTCCTTGCCGGCCACTTGCAGCTATTTCAAAGGCCTTTGGTAAGGCCTCTAGCAATTCTTTGGCTGACTTAACCATTACACTGTGTTTAGTAATAGGAAACGATAACCCAAAAGTGTCCGCTTCTTGAAAAGCATCTGTCCCAATAAGGCTTGTTTTTACTTGGCCTGTAATTATTACAAGCGGAATTGAATCGGCACGTGCATCTGCAATTGCAGTTATCAAATTAAGTGCTCCAGGACCACTGGTTGCCACACAAACAGCAGGGACTCCACTTGTTCGAGCCATTCCTTGTGCAATAAAACCTGCTCCTTGCTCATTACGAACCAAAACATGTTTTATAGAACTTTTATATAATGCATCATACAGTGGAAGAACTGCCCCACCAGGAATACCAGAAATTATTTTAACACCTTGATTTTCGAGAATTTTTACTATTATTTGAGCGCCGTTTGCTTTCATACCTCGCATAATATTGCATAAATATGCAAATTGTCAAGCATATTTATACAACACCCTAAAACCTCATATGTTATGTACTATTTGAAAATGCACCTTTAATTTTTCTTTTTACTATATATACTTTACAAATAAAAAAATGATTGTAAAATAGAATAGTTAGAAGTCACCCTGTCATAGATATATTTAAAGAGATGACTTAAAGGATAATTATGAAAATAGCAATAATAGGTAATGGACCTGCCGGGTTTTACTGCGCCGAACGATTAATAAAAAATAGTGATTCAGATATTACTGTATCTATCTTTGATAAAGAACAAACTTCTATTTATTCAAAGATAAGACTTCCGGATTTTATTGCTGGTAAAATCGACAAAGATACACTTCTATTAAAAACAGATACTACTTCAAAAATTGATTTTCACCATGGAGAAGAAGTTATCTCTATAGATTCTGTAAAAAAAACTATCAAATCAAAAAAAGATACTTATACATATGATAAACTTATTTTAGCAATGGGCGGATACCCTTTTATACCACCAATACCAGGAAGTAATCTGGAAAACGTTTTTGCTTTAAGGACTTTGAGTGATGCAAAAAAAATTAGAGAAAAAGCTCTAAAATCAAAAACTGCTGTCATTATTGGTGGGGGAGTCTTAGGCTTAGAACTTGCAGTTGCTTTAGATAGCTTAGGAGTCAAAGTTTCTGTTGTTGAAGTTATGCCTCGTTTGCTTGCAAATGTTCTGAGCGAAGAAGATAGCGTAAAGCTTGCAAAAAAAATGAAAGAATCCGGAATTGTTTCTTATGTTGATCAGGCCTTAACTTTACTCGAAAAAGAAGGCAACTCTCTAAAACTATCTTTTAAAGATAACAAAGAACCTCTTATAGCTGATATGGTTATATTTAACACAGGAATAAGATGCCAAACAAATCTATCCGAAGGTGATATACCTCAAAAGGGACGAGGTTTTATTGTAGACACGCATTTTCTTACGTCTCTCCCCGATGTATATGGGATTGGGGATTGTGCAGAACATGATGGAAAACCTGGCGGATTGTGGGTTTCAGCAAAGAGTCAGGGAGAATATCTTGCAGATATTTTAACAGGCAAAAAAAATGAATATGATTTTCCTGCCTTTCCTATTAGGATAAAACTCCCCTTTAAAATTTAATTACTTTCATAAATTTATTAAGACTCTATACTAATTGTACAAAAAAGAGACTATCCTCAGCAAATAAATTTTTATAATGTATCTGCTGGTATCTTTAAATACTCTTTTTTTGTAACAGAAAAATCTGCAGCTAGATGATAAACCAAAGGAATTCCGGTAGGAATATTTAGTTCAAGTATATCTTTTTGTGAAATCTTTTCAAGGTACATGGCTAAAGCACGGATAGTATTTCCATGAGCAGTAATTAAAATCTTTTTATTACTTTGAATTTTAGGTTTAATCTCTGTCTCAAAATACGGTATAACTCGTGCAATGGTATCTTTTAAGCTTTTTGTGCTTCTTTTTTCCCATTATCAGAAAGATCTACATCTGTCCATCCAGTAAATAAGTTTTCAAGATTCCAAATACTTTGACCATGTCGCAAAAATACTAATGTATAATCCATGTACGGACCCCCTGTTATAAATTAGTTATACTTCTGTTTATTTTTTTAGACAGATGCTTTATAGATTTCACTAATTGCAGTAGCTAATGTTGCATCGAATTCTTCTGGCGTCTGTTTTACTGACAAATCTGAAAGTAGTGCACGTGAAAAACTCGCTATCAATTTAGAATTTTGTTCCAATAAGCTATCCGCTTCTTGACGGCTATATCCACCTGATAAAGCCACAATACGAACTATATGAGAATCTTTCATCAAATTGCTATACGCACCAGCAACTGTTGGGATAGAGACTTTTAACATAATTTTTACTGATTCATCTAGTTTCTTTAATTGGTTTTCTATCTCAGAGATAAGAATTTTTTCTGCTTCTTTTTTGCTTGCACTATGAATATCGACTTCTGGCTCAAGAATCGGAACAAAACCCGCTGCTGCTATTGTTTTACCAATTTGAAATTGTTGTTCTACAATTTTTTTTATAGAAGTAGCGTTTGCCTCATGTATTACTGAGCGCATTTTTGTACCAAAGATATTTCGTTTTTTGGCTCTTTCTAATAAACTGTCTAAATCTGGCATTGGCTTCATCATCTGAACACCATCTTTTTGTTCTGCAAGACCTTTATCAACTTTTAGAATAGGAACTATACCCTTTTTATTCCATAGATAATCACCGGTATACATATCGTCTATTTTTCTATCCATTGTCTTTTCAAATAAGATAGCTGCTAAAATATGTTCCGAAGTAAAAGATTTACTTTGAATAATTCGACTTCGCATAGCTTGAACCAAATCATACATTTCTTCTTCTGAATGATATTCATTTTCGCTAATACCATATCCTTTTAGAGCTTTAGGGGTGCTTCCACCACTTTGATCAAGAGCTGCTATAAAACCTTTTCCGTCTTTCATACGTTCTAATTGTTTGCTATTCATCTAAAACCTCCAAATAATTTGTTCTAAAATTAATAAATCGCTTTGCTCTATAAGGATGAGCTTATTTATAAAATTAGTCAAGGCTAACTTAAAATAATTAGATAAATAAATAAAGACTACCCGTAGGTAGCCTTCAAATAATGTAACTTATAAAGATTAGATTATTTTACCCAATCCTGCCATACTTCTGGGTTTGCATCTTTCCATTCCCGAGCAGCATCTAAGGTATCAAGATTTGAATCCGCAATATACACCATAAGAGGTCCAATTGTCTCATTTGTCCAGTGAACATTTTTAAAGAATTCAGTTACTTCAGGAAGATCTTCCTCTACGTTTGATCGACCTAAAATATAAATGTCGTTTGACTCAAAAATAACTGGACCATCTTGTTCTAGAATAACTAAATCAAAGCGACCAAACATAGAATGTGGTTGCCACCCCATACCTACAATATAGTCTTCATTTTTAAAAGCTTTTTCGATAGCTGCAAGCATTGCAGGACTAGACGAAGGAATCAATTCTATACCTGCTTTATCTAAACCATATTCAGGAATAACTTCTTCTGCAGTTTGAATCATCATTCCTGCACCTGCATCAATACCTGTTATTTTCCCATCAAGTTTTTTTACAACTTCAGGCTTCGCTAAATCAGATAGTTTTGTTACTCCAGCATCTGCCATGTATTTTGGAACAATAAGTCCGGTTATACCTTTATCATAAATTTTTGCAATTTTTACAATATCGGTCCCCTCAGTGTAAACACCATGCAGAGTTGGAAGCCATCCTTCCATAAAATAATCCTGATCTCCTGCCGCAACAGAAGATATACCTGGTGCAACATCAGCTGCAGTAAGATTTACTTTATAACCGTATTCATCTTCAAGAACAGCAGCAAGAAAATACGTCCATGCAACTCCTTCTTCCCAGTTTGCATAAACAAGATTAACAGTTTTAGACTGTGTTTCATCTTTTTGGCCGTTAGCCATAAGTGTTGACGGTACAAGGACCGTAAGAACTATAAGTAGTCCTAAAAGTTTTTTCATAAAATTTCTCCTAAAGAAATATGTGTTTTGTCCAATAATGGACTATGTGAAATGAGTTCTCCAAAAGGGAACCATTATCCGCTTATTTTTTTTCTTTTTTAGCACTTCTACCGGTACTTAAAGACTGAGTTACCCTATCTAAGAAAATAGCAAGAATTACAATTGCAATTCCACCCTCAAAGCCTTTATCAATTCGCAATTGGGTAATTCCTTTTAAAACAACATTTCCTAGACCACCAGCTCCAATCATACCGCTAATAACAACCATAGAAAGAGCTAGCATAATAGTTTGATTAACACCTGCCATAACTGTAGGAAGTGCTACTGGCAATTCCGCTTTTAAAAGCATTTGTTTAGGCGTCGCGCCAAACGCACGGCATGCTTCTTTTATATCAACTGGAACTTGAAGTATACCTAAATAGGTAAGCCGAACTACAGGTGGCAAAGAAAAAATCAACGTGGCAATAACGCCTGGTACCGGTCCAAGCCTAAAAAGGAGTACTGCGGGTATAAGATATACAAAAGCTGGCAACGTCTGCATAAAATCTAGAATGGGATGAAAAACTCTCCACGCGGTTTCGGATTTTGCTGCCCATATTCCGAGGGGAATTCCCTGCAACAACGCAAAAAAGACAGCAGCTACAACAAGAGAAAGAGTATCCATTGTTTCTGACCAGTACCCCATGTACAAAATAAGGGAGAAACCTAACAAGGTAAAAATTGCCACGCCTCGCCCAGAAAGCTTCCAAGCAATCAAAACAAATACTAAAATTACAATAAGTGCAGGTGGAAACTGAAAAAACCAATTTACGCCATCCAAAACAGCCTCTACGACCATAGCAATAAAATCAAAAAGCCAATCAGCATGTTCTGTAAGCCAATCAATAATTACAGCAAATATATTTCCAATATCAAATATTTCATGTATTCTTTCTATCATTATCTATTTCCTTTATTCTTCATTCACTTCACTGAAAACTGTTGGTGCAGCATTTTTATCTACATCGTCAATCATTTCTGCAATAATTATTGATCTATCAACAATTCCCAAAAAGGTTGAGTTTTCATCAATAACAACAATAGGGTATTTCGCTCCCATTGCTGTCACTAGCAAATCTGAAATAAAAGTATCCGGTGAAGTAGTATAGAAATGCTCACTCGCAATTGTACATAAATCTTTTTCACCCTTTTTCTTCATCTCAACAACATCTTCTATATGAACAATTCCTTTTAAAACTCTATCTGAGTCCACTAAAAATGCAGAAGATTTTCCCTGTTTTTCCATAAGTCTTAAAGCTGCTGTGGGACCATCTTTTGTACAGTTTAAAACAGCACATTCGTGTTTTACCGTTCCAGCAGTTATAACTTTAATCTTGTCTACATTTTGAACAAAAGCTTTTACATATTCGTCAGCCGGATTTGACAAGATTTCTTCTGGAGTACCTATTTGTCTAACCTTGCCATCTGGGCCTAAAATAGCAATTCGATCCCCAATTTTAAGTGCTTCATCTAAATCATGTGTAATAAAAACTATTGTTTTATGCATTTTTGCCTGAAGCTCTAAAAGCTCATCTTGCATTTGAGCCCTTATAAGTGGATCTAAGGCACTAAAAGCCTCATCCATTAACAATATTTCGGTATCGCTTGCAAGAGCACGTGCTAAACCAACTCGCTGTTGCATACCACCAGAAAGTTCTTTTGTTAAACTGTATTCAAACCCCTCAAGACCTACTAGTTTGAGAGTTTGCATTGCTTTCTCACGACGAGTTTCTTTATCAACTCCACTAAGTTCAAGACCAAATTCAACATTAGAAACAATATCACGATGTGGAAGTAATCCAAAGTTTTGAAATACCATAGACATTTTTTTTCGCCGTAATTCTCGTAATTTTTCAGCATCCATTTTGACAATATCTTCACCATCTATCAAAATCTGGCCTGCTGTTGGTTTTATAAGTCTGTTTAGACAGCGAATAAATGTAGATTTACCACTTCCAGACAAACCCATAACAACAAATGTTTCTCTTTTGTGAATTTCGAAAGTTGCGCTGTTTATTGCTACAGTACACCCAGTTTTCTTTTTAATTTCTTGCTTAGTCGCGCCTTTTTTAATCATCGCTATTGCACGTTTTGAATTTGCACCAAAAACTTTATACAAATCCTTAACTTCTACTAATGCCATAAGTTAAAACTCCTGTTATTGATTATTGCCAGAGCAAAAAAAAACACTCCAACTTTATAATCAATTTGATTACAGAGTTAGAGTGCCTAAGCTTCGTTTTTCAACAAACTTCATATGTTCCATTGCCTCATAAGAGACCCTGGATAAGCCCCAGTTCCATTATTAAAATTTTTCAACCCCCATTTCCAATTGCTACCAGCTTACATAATTAGCTATTAAATAGTAAAAAAACTGATATAGTAATAGGAGGATTTACTTCACTTGCTATTAATATACTAAATTTTCTTACGTTTGTCCACCCAGCTACATCATTGGCAATATGTTCTTGAATAAAACTATTATTTATGTCAGCAGTATGTATCCTCCTCTACCTGTTTTAAAACCATTCCAATATTAATCTGTATCTCTTTCTGAATCTGAGTTTTTTATAGAAAGAGCTTATTGTGCTATTAACTTTAATACCACAATGGACCAAGTATTTACACTACAAGTACTTGCTGTTGTATAACTCGTAGTTGCATCTGCATTATCCCAGTAATTGTAATTTGCCTCTGAATTAGCATCTGTATTAACAATACATACCCATTTTTTTCCACTTGCCAGAGCTGGGACGGTAAAATCACAAGTAGCTAAGTCCTTATTGCTGAATATAAGATAATCACTGTCATCAGTAGAAGCAATTGCTGTCGTGCCATCAGGTTTGCAATAATCAATAGCTACATCATAATCCGGTTCAGTTAACGCTGGCTCATTTTGGCGTAAATTAGCAATATGTGAAAAGAACATAAAGTTTCGAACGGCTTGCCGTCTCCCTGTTTCAGTTGTAGTATATGGGCTATTTGTATCGCCATTACCACCATCTGATGGCCCAAACAGCCAATCTAACGTACTATTAAGTGCATTTCCTGCACCCTTATAACTGACTAAATATGCAAGAGTAAAACCATCATGAGCACACACAAAATTTATGGTATCTGCTGGGCTATCATAAAAAAAGGAATATGATTTTCCTTCTTTCCCTATCAAGGTAAAAATCCCTTTTAATATCTAATTACCTAAAATCATTCATTTTACACACTTCCTGCATATATAATATAGTAGTGAGTATATCTTAATAATCGAGGCTAAAAATATGGGTTTGTATGAAGTTCCCGGTCTAATGGGCTGGGGTATAATGTTGTTTGTACTTTTTTCGTTAATGGCTTTTAATGAATTTGGAAGAACTACAAAATGGGGTGGAATTGTTCTTCTCTTTATTGTTCCACTTGTTCTAACAATTTTTGTCAGGCCAAAAACAGCAGCTCCTGGTAATGAATATGGAACCGGAACTTGGTTTAACTGGGTAAAAACATATTCTGCTCTTGCAGGATGTCTTGGATTTATGGCAATCCGCTATATCCCAGGTTTGTCAAAAAAGAAATTTGCATTTTTCTTTCCTCCTCTTATTCTTTCTTTAAATATCCTAGAAGCTTGTATCAGAGACTTTCAAGTTTTTTCTTACGCTGCTTGGGAAGGTGCGTATATTGATAATCTTTGGGTTATGTCAGGCCCATGGAATATTATGAACGAGATAGCAGGATTATTGAATATAATTACTATTTGTGGATGGGTAGGAATTATTATATCAAAAGATAAAACAAAAGATATGATTTGGCCTTGGATTATTGCTTATGATCTTTGGAATTTTGCTTATACATACAACTGTATTGCAGATCATTCATTTTATTGCGGATTAACACTTCTTCTTGCATGTACCATTCCTGCATTATTTATCAAAAAAGGTGCGTGGTTACAGCATAGAGCTTCTACTTTAGCACTTTGGATTATGTTTATAATGACAATCCCATCTTTTGCAGACAAATTGGCTCCAGTACCAACAACTCATAATCCAAAAGTATTCTTTATTGTGAGTTTACTTGCTCTAATTGCAAATGAAGCTTTGGCAGTATATCAATTTACTAGAATATACAAACGAAAATTGAATCCATTAAAAGATGAAATATATAAAGATACCAAAATCTATAATTCAGTAATTAGTTAAAAAAAAAGCAGAAAGTTAGTAGCTTTCTGCTTTTTTTACAGCTCTTCAGCTTTTTTATATATTTTTTTAATCTCATCTTCACCTACAAGGTGCGCAATAAAAAAAGCCATAATAATAATTACAGGTATATCTATAAGTAATCGCGTGAAAGCAAATTTAGCACCAAGCGCAGCAATTTCAAATAATACCATTCCAATTTTTGCACACGACCAAGTCCCAATAAAAATAAGCAGATTTGTAAATTTTACACC
>JTFN01006196.1_pt1 | contig 13617 bp, 12 predicted proteins | sample 235401 | NCBI WGS metagenome assembly JTFN01 (sample SAMN03067589, study PRJNA260952) | activated sludge metagenome | biome: Sludge; feature: Wastewater; isolation source: CETP activated sludge from augmented bioreactor treating industrial... | place: India:Gujarat | collected 2013-04 | reverse complement strand
GTCAAGCGCCTTTTTCAACTTTTTAAGTGTTTTTTTACTGACTGCTGGTTTTGTAAGCGAAGCGCGTTTTAAATCAGCAAAAACTGTTCGATTCGCCAGCATTAGCGCTTTCTGCTATCTTTTTAGGTACGACTTTAGCAAGATCAAAAATATAACAAATTAGGGAGTAGAGACTCATGAGCGGAGATATTCGTAGTTATCGTGGTATTGAGCCACAATTAGGTGAACATGTTTATGTCGATCAAAGCGCCGTTATTGTGGGCGACGTACAGCTAGGTGAACATAGTAGTGTATGGCCCTTAGTTGCTATTCGTGGTGATGTGAACTTCGTCCGAATTGGTGCGCGTACCAATGTTCAGGACAACTCGGTGCTTCATGTTAGTAGAATTAGTGAAGGCAACCCGGATGGGCATCCGTTATTAATCGGAGATGACGTTACAGTAGGACATCATGTGATGTTGCATGGCTGTAGCATAGGTAATCGCGTCTTAATTGGGATGTCGGCGGTGATCATGGATGGTGCGGTAGTAGAAGATGACGTGATTATTGGGGCCGGCAGTTTGGTTCCACCAGGTAAAACGCTCAAGAGTGGCTACTTATATGTAGGCAGCCCGGTAAAAGAGGCCCGTCCTCTATCTCAGGCAGAACGAAACTTTTTACCGCAGTCTGCAAATAACTATGTGCAATTAAAAGAAGATTATCTGCTTCATGTGCAACAAATAAGTTAATGGAAGTCTCGTGAGCGATTAGCCTGCATTCCAAGACGGGCTAATTGCTCAGAACTATCAATAAGTTCACCCGCTATGATATGTATGACTTCTCCTTCTCGCTCTAAGATGCCTTTTACTGTTAATAGCTGACTGGTAAGAAATGCTTTGCGATAGGCTTTCGCAACTCGCGCCCAGATAACCACGTTCGCCATACCGGTTTCATCTTCCAACGTAATAAAAGTAACCCCGCCGGCACTACCTGGACGCTGTCGACAAGTCACTAACCCCGTGACCGTAACCAGTTGCTTATGGCGACAAAGCTGCAACGATTGCGCCGACTTACTATGGCGCAGCCACCCCTGCTCACGAAGTAGAGCTAGTGGATGACGCCGTAAAGACACCCCTGTTGTTTGGTAATCACCCGCAATATCCGCAAATTCGCTTGGTTTGGGTAAATAATCAGGGGTTGCTTCGGCAGTCTGCTGGTGCGCAAACAAGGGCAGTTGCTCGGCTTGGTGGGCCAAACTCTGCCATTGGCTTTGGTAACGATTACCGGCTAGGCTGCCCAGCACATCTGCAGCAGCGAGACGTTGTAAAGCGGCCGCAGATAAGCCTAGGTCTCGCAACTGTTGTAAGTCACGAAAACCACTGCGCGGACGCTGCTCAATCAGTTGCTTGATTTCGTCAGCAGCTAACCCTTTCACTAATCGTAATCCCAGTTGTAAACCATAACCTTGCTGTAGAGGAACTAGGTGGTGATGCCAGTGGCTCTGTTGAATATTAGCAGGCAGTACTACCAACTGATGGCGACGAGCATCTTGAATTAGTTGATCGGCCGAATAGAATCCCATAGGCAGACTATTTAAAAGCGCACAATAAAAGGCTAGGGGATAATGATACTTTAACCAAGCCGACGCATAAGCTAGGTTAGCAAAACTGGCTGAGTGAGATTCTGGAAAGCCATATTCACCAAACCCACAAATCTGGGCAAAAATACGTTGAGCAAACTCTTCACTATAACCGCGCGCCAGCATGCCACGAATAAGCTTATGTTCGAACTGCTGCAATTCGCCGTTACTTTTCCAGTTCGCCATAGCGCGACGTAGCTGATCGGCCTCACCGCCACTAAAGCCAGCGGCAACCATGGCGAGTTTAATCACCTGCTCCTGAAAAATAGGCACCCCTAGCGTACGAGCTAAAACCTGCTTAACTGCAGCGCTGGGATAAGTTACTGCCTCTTGCCCGGCTCGACGTCGTAAATAAGGATGGACCATATCCCCCTGAATAGGCCCGGGCCGCACAATCGCAATCTGCACCACTAAATCATAAAAACAATGGGGCTTTAAACGCGGCAACATATTCATTTGTGCGCGTGATTCTATTTGAAACACTCCTACAGAATCGGCCTGTTGCAACATCTTGAAGACCTGCTGGTCGGCAGGGGGAATATTCGCAAGATGGTAATCTTGTTGATAATGCTCGCGTACTAACTTAAACATTTTTTGCAGAGCACTGAGCATACCTAATGCCAAGATATCTACTTTTATGAGCCGTAGCGCTTCGATATCGTCTTTGTCCCATTGAATAACCGTACGCTCTGGCATGCTCGCATTTTCAACGGGGACCAATTGATTGAGGTTAGTCGCAGCAATAACAAAGCCACCGACATGCTGGGATAAGTGCCTTGGAAAACCTTTAATGGCTTCCGTCAAGGTTAATAGCCAACGGCCTCGTTGGGTTTCTAAGAGCCCAGGTACCTTGGCCGATAATTGTTGCTGCCAATCACATTCGGTATCACGCTTATCTATTTGTTGTAGATAGTGACGTAATTCTTGCTCCGGATAGCCCAACGCTTTACCGACGTCACGCAGGGCACTGCGCAAACGATAGCGAATCACGGTTGCAGCTAACGCGGCCCGATGTCGACCATACTTACGATAAATGTATTGAATGACTTCTTCACGGCGCTGGTGTTCAAAATCAACATCAATATCTGGTGGCTCGTCTCGTTCTGCCGAAATAAAGCGCTCAAAGAGCACATCTATTTGATCCGGGTTCACCGCAGTGATCTGCAGGCAATAACAAACAACAGAGTTTGCCGCAGAGCCACGGCCTTGATACAAAATGTCTTGCTGCTGAGCAAATTGCACAATGTCGTGAATGGTTAAAAAGAAATACTCATACTTAAGCTGAGCAATAAGCTGCAATTCTTTCTCTAATTTTGCCTTAACGTCTGCTTTTAATCCTTGAGGAAAACGCTGTGCTGCCCCAGCATAGGTTAACTGACGCAAGTACTCTGTCGCGTTCATTCCTGCGGGCACCAGTTCAGCCGGATATTGGTACTGCAATTCACTTAAACAAAAGTGACATTGTTTTGCCACCTCTGCTGCTGTTGCTAACCATTCGGCTGGATAGCATTGCTGCAACTCTGCGGCGGTTCGTAGTCCATAATCTTGATTCGATTTTATTTGTGCTAAACAACAATCTAACGGCTGCTGTTCATGTATCGCAACTAAAACATCGGCCAAGGGTTGGCGGCTAGCCTGATGATAAGTAACCTGACATGCGGCTGCGACCTTGATCCCGGTGTTTTGTTGTAACGACTGATACAGACTATATTGTTCTGCATCATCCGCTTGGTAATGGCGCCCGTAGGCTAACCACAACCGCTGGCCAAACAAACCACGTAAACGCTGGGCTAGCGCTAAAAGTGCAGAGGTCAGCCCTAATGATGTAAGCGGCCGCCACAGTATCTCGCAGTCACTCAGACGCTGATCAAAGTCATCTAACTGCAATAAATAAGAACCTTTTTTACAACGGCTACGGGCTAGCGTGATGAGCTCACACAACTGCGCGTAACCCTGCTTATTTCGTACCAAAACAACCAAAGTACCCACGTCATCAAGCCGAAACTCACTTCCTACCAATAACTGAATAGGGTACTCACGAGCCGCCACATAAGCGCGCACAATACCCGCTAATGAACATTCGTCCGTGATGGCGATGGCTTGATAACCCAGTTGGTAAGCTTGCTCAATTAATTCATGTGGATGCGAGGCTCCACGTAAGAAGCTGTAATTACTTAAACAATGCAGCGCGACGGGCTTAACTGAACCAACCATGTAAATACCACCCTTGCTGATCTTTGAACAACCATGCTTGGCGCTGGTTTTTGTCCACCCCAATAAAGTAATCACGCTGTACCGGCTCGGATAGCCACCAGCCCGTAGCTAAATGCTCCGGTCCCCAATGCAGATCCCAATCTTGTACTTGAATCGGCTGTGGCTCAGGCAGTAACCACAACGGTCGCTTAACTCGCAACGAACTGTGCTGACCAGCGGCTTGCACTGCTTGCGCTCGTTGCCAAGCTTGTAATTGCCCTCGTTGCTCTGGTAGCCAGTGCTGATGCAAGGTTATCCGATGCACTTTGTCGGTACCTAAACGAGCCTGCAATAAACTCACCAGGCTATCTATGTTTGTTTCGGATTGCTTAGTTTCGGTTAAGAGTGCTTGGTTACTAGCAACTCTGGGCTCGGTTTGCTGGATCACGACTGTTAGCCCCAATACCGGCTGAACCAATTGCTGGCGTTCTAAATGAAGCTGGCTTAGCTGAAGTAGATCTTGTTGTTGCCAGACCGGATGCGCAAACGACACTCGGACCTGAGTAGGTTGGCCATGACGATGATGAGCCTTGATTAGCAGCATCCGAGTACTTTGTTGATGCCCCTGTAAAAAAGCTTCCGCTTGTTGCAACAGCCGTTTTAATGGGAATAACAACTGCGGCCAACTAGGAATTTCTGCTAGTAAATCTAGGTACTGCTGAAATGACAGCGGTGGCTGATAGTAGTGTTGTGGTGATGGCAATTCACCTTGTAACTCCGCCATATATAACACGAACGCCTTGCCGAACCGGCGACCTAACTCAGCTCTAGGTACCTGCATGAGCTGGCCAAGCCTCTGCATTCCTACTTCTTGCAAGCGCTGCTGCTGACTTGGTGTGAAGCCACAGGCAGTAATAGGTAACTCCGCTAAAGTCTGCTGAATAACCGCAGGGTTTTCATTTATCACTCCTTGCTGCGCCTGCGCTAATAGACGAGCACTTAGCGGACTATAACCACAACTTAACTGATAGCGTAGTGGCCATTGTTGTAGACGCTGCTGTAAATAGTTAATCAGGTTTGGATACCCCCCATGCAGGCGTACCAAACTAGCTACCTCGCACAGCAACCCTTGGGGTGGTATTAACACCAGCTGAGCAACGTCTTGATATACCAATTGCGCTAATTGTTGTAACACGCGTTGTTCTTGTTGTTCGTGATAATCCCGTATCTGTAAATGGGTGACTAAACTGCTGGCTAGCACTTCAGTCATCTGTAACCGAACGCCTTGCTGTAAAGCCGCCGCTGTGGCTTGATGAACAAGCCGTTGCCCCTGCTGACTAGTCACCAAAATCTGTGGTGCGTCTGTCAACTCAGGTGGTTGCAGCGCTAATTGATAATCTAATAATAGGTGCGGAAAGTGCACATACACCCACTTATTCATACATCACCTAAGCTGTTAGTCTTCGGCCTGAGCGTTGACGCCACCTAGGTAGATAATCGGGGATAGCACATTCTAAATCGGCTAGCGGCCAACCGGAGCGGCGCTTGCGTAAAGCAAACTGCAATATGGGGACATAACTTACTGAGGTAGAACGCTCGTTACTGGCGTGAAGGTGGGTTGGCGCTGCCACCGATTTAACCTTAACCCCATGTAACTGCACCCTAGTAACATAAGAGCGTGCTTCTGTAGTGCTGCTGGTGGTAAGAATAAACACTAGGTTTTGCGCCGCTTCAGCTGCGGCTTGTAGCCGCCTTACTTGTACCGCAGTTAATTCATCACACCAAGCCAACACAAGCCCCACCGCTGGATGCTTAACCGCTTGCTCTAACGCCCAAACCGCTAATTTTGCGTCAGCCTCTTGAATCACCAACTGTTTGCGTAAATCTAACTGCTGATAGTCTAATCCTGCCGCATAAGGTAATGCTGGCGGATTAAGCCACACCGTCGTGCTCTCCTGTTGCTTGATCAACGGTAAGAGCAAGGCTAGCTCGCCGGAAAACCTCTGACTGAGCTGCAATTCGTTCACACTCCCGACCGGCCAGCCTCCTGCTAAATACTGATTTAGCTCGCGCCAGCCACTCGCAACGACTTGTTGCTGTTGCTGCTCGGGCATTGCCTGGCCTTGCCAAAGCAAGCCTCTGCGAAGCAATTCTTCAACGGCTGCAGATGTTGCCATAAACCACCTCAAATACTGTACATATATACAGTATAATTTAGGCTATATTTGTTCTTCTGGCAAGCGCTTTACTTTTGCGTATCATAGACGCATTAAAAATAATAATTGGGATACCTTATGCTGACTGTTTTGCTGCTGCCTTTTCGGCTCATTCTTAACTTCACCTTCGCACTTATTACAACAGCCTTAATTGGTCTAGCTATTATCATTATTGGCTTACCCAAGTTATTGCTACCTATTCCCGTAGTTCAGCGCAGTATCTCAGTAGCAGCTAATGCATTATTTAGGGTCTGGGGTTATGCCATGTCCGCACTGTTTCGGCTCACCCAACCCATGCGTTGGCATATCGAAGGCGATAGCCTACTACACCGTGATAGGTGGTACATGATTATCGCCAATCATCGCAGCTGGGTTGATATTCTGGTGTTGATGCATTTAGCCTGTCGCAATATGCCCATGCCACGGTTTTTTCTAAAACAGCAACTCTTTTGGGTACCCGTCGTCGGATTAGGCTGCTGGACGCTAGATATGCCTTTTATGAAACGCTACTCTCGAGAGCAAGTTGCTAAAAATCCTAAATTAAAAGGCAAAGACATTGAAACCACACAGCGTAAGTGTGAAAAATTTCGGCATATTCCTACTACCGTGATTAACTTTTGTGAAGGCACTCGTTTCACTGCTGATAAGCATGCACACAAGCACAGCCCTTATCAGCACTTATTACCACCCAAAGCTGGTGGTACTGCCTTTACACTACAAATTATGGGGCAGCAGTTTGATGCGATTTTAGATATCACCATCGTTTATCCAAACGACAAGCGCCCGGCAGTATGGGAGCTGCTTACCGGGCAATTACGTGATGTTTATGTACACGTTGAGACACTACCGGTAACTGATGATTTAATTGGGGATTATTTTCAGAACGAGGCGTATAAAACGCATTTTCAAGAATGGTTAAATCAGCGCTGGCTACACAAGGATAAAATTATTGACGGCATTCGCCAGCGCTTGGCGAAGCCGTCAAAGTGATTGATTTAACGCTGCTCTAATAAGTAACCAACGGCTTTAACAAAATCACCAACAAAGTCGTTGCTGTCTCTGAAACCTTCAGTTTTTAAACGATACTTACCATTCACGATAAAAGTTGGAGTAGCGTTTACCTGAAGGTTTTGCGCATCGCGGTCCATTTTATTCGCCATCCCACGTACAGAAAAGCTGTTCATCGCTTTATCTAAATCGCTTGCAGAAATGCCATTGGCTTCAAATATGGCATGCAAATCTTCTTTTGAACCAATCATTTTACGCTGGGCAAAGTTACGCGAGAAAATCGCTTTGCTAATTTCTTTCTCTTTATTGAACTGACGCGCAACAATGTAGGCACGCGACATATCTAAGCCCATGCCTTGATAGTTAATAAAAGATACATGAGATTTTTTAAATTGCTCTGGGTAAGCTTCGGCTAAAGCCTCTGCCACACCTTCAAAACGATAACAATGCACACAGTAGAAAGAGAAGAACTCATGAACCTGTGGGGTATCTGTTGCCTGCTCAGCAATCACTTCATAATGTACATCTTGTTCAAACTGCTGTGCAGCAGCTGGTAACATGAACAATGCCAATACGGCAAACATCAACTTTTTCATGGGTAAACATCCTAACTTGTTCTAAAGATTAAATTATCGATTAAAGTTTGGTTCTAAATCAATCGGCTCTTCTTGCACTGCAGCAAATTGTTCTTTTAAGGTCAGAATTTGCTGCTCCCAATATCGCTGTTCAGCAAACCACGGAAACGCTCGTCGAAATGCTTCGTCATTCCAGCGTCGAGCTAACCACGCCATGTAATGTATGATGCGAAAACTGCGTAAGGGTTCAATCAATTGCGTTTGATTTTTGTCAAACTCACAGAACTCTTCGTAACCATCCACTAAGGCTTGCAGTTGCATAGTTCGCTCGTAGCGATCGTCGCCCGCTAACATCATCCACAAATCTTGCACGGCCACACCTGAGCGCGCATCATCAAAATCAACAAAGGTTAACTGCTCGTCACGCAGCAACATATTGCCTAAATGACAATCACCATGCAATCGTTGCGTGGTAAAAGAGTCCCATTTAACTGTACGTAAATAGTCCACGAGGGGTTCGATAATAGCCCAAAATGCGGGTTGTAAATTACTAGGGAGTAATTCTGTGGCTTGCAGTGTAGTCATAGAGTCGGTGACAAACTCTTGAAAACTAAGCGTAGGGCGATGCTGAAATTGACCTTGCTGCGCCACCGCATGCAGGCGCCCTATTTGCCGGCCGATACGCTCTAGCTGGCCCAGATCTCCTGGCTCTACAGCTCGGCCGCCAACACTGGGAAACACTGCAAATCGATAACCTTGATAGGTATGCAAGGTTTGCCCTGCGAGAACCAGCGGCGCCACTGCTGGCACTTCAGCTGCGGCTAGTTCAGCACAAAATGCATGCTCTTCTAGAATTTGTGCATCGCTCCAACGGGCTGGACGATAAAACTTGGCTACATAACGCTGATTGTCATCAGCAAGGTATTGATAGACTCGATTTTCATAACTATTAAGTGCCAATAAACCAGATTGCGGATTAACGCCAACTTGCGCTAATCCGTTTGCAATCACATCTGGGTTAAGCCCTGTAAAGCTAAAGTCTTGCTGACCATCATCAATCATATAAGAAGGTTGCAACGTGGCGTTGTACCACATCTCCTTGTTTGTTCTGCACCACAAAGTTTATTTCAACTCTAGCTTGTGGCGCATTACCGCGAGGCGGTAAGTCAGCAGGATCTATGGCTAAGGTTAACGGTACCGTAGCTACATCACCGCCACCAATAGATAGCTCCGTTTGCCCCATGAGTTTGGCATTATCGTAACCCTCTACGGTAATCACAAAGTCATCAGCTAACTGGGATTTGTTCAGAACTTTCAGCGTAAATACGTTTTGTACCCAACCATCCATGTTATAAGTGTAGAGCTGATTACGATCGCGAATCACGTTAACTTCTAGCGGTACACGGGTCGCAATATCCCAGACCAACAAGCCAGACATCACCAGCATCACTAAAAAGTAACCGACGCTTTTGAAACGTAGTTTGTGCGTTCTACCGCCTTGCAGATTGCGCTCGGTGGTAAACCGAATTAAGCCGCGCGGATAATTCATTTTATCCATGACATCGTTACAGGCGTCGACACAGGCGCCGCAGTTTATGCATTCGTACTGTAAGCCATTACGAATATCAATTCCGGTTGGACAAACCTGAACGCACATATAGCAATCAATACAGTCACCTAACCCCAGCTCTTTAGGGTCTTTTTTACGTGACCGGCCACCACGTGGTTCGCCGCGATTGGTATCGTAAGACACAGTAACCGTATCTTTATCAAACATGGCTGACTGAAAACGTGCGTATGGACACATGTGTGTGCACATGATCTCGCGCATCCAGCCTGCGTTACCGTAGGTACAAAAAGCGAAAAAGATCACGCTGAAGGTGGCCCAAAAACCCGCGTCAAAAGTCCAAAAACTAGTAAATAACGAGCGAATATCGGTAAAGTATCCGACAAAAATCATCGCCGTCAGCAAGGCGACTATCACCCAAGATACGTGCTTTGCTGTTTTGCGCCATAGCTTGTCAAAATCCCAAGGCCGCTTATCTAAACTCATTCGCTGATTGCGTGAGCCCTCAAATTTCTTTTCAAACCACATAAAGATAAAGGTCCAGGTGGTTTGTGGACACATAAAGCCACACCACACACGACCATAAAGCGTTGTTACAAAGAAGAGTGCGAAAGCTGACACAATCGCTATCCAAGCCAAAATGGTTAGATCTTGCGGCCACAAGGTTAAGCCAAAAATACGAAAGCGCTGTTCAGCGATATCAAGTAACACGGCTTGCTCACCGTTCCATTGCAGCCAAGGGATTAGGGCAAACATAGCTAATAAGATAAAGCCAAAGCCACGGCGAAACCACTCTAGGGTGCCTTTCACGTCACGCACATAAATGCGATTACGCGGAGAATAATCATTACTGCGCTTATTTGGATCGGGCCGCTCAATTTTCACTTGATTTGCAGCCAACACTTTAACTTTTTGTTCCATAACCGTACGACGCCCTCAGCTAGTGGCCTAATTCCTCAGCGATTATACGCCTATTGACTCATTTTGCACGGCTTCAGCCCTTACTTTAGCTAGATAAAAAATAACCCGAATGATTAGTTCTATTATTCTTTGATCTGGATCAATAGTGCCAAATACAGTCTAGCGGCCAGCGCAATAAACCACCAATAATCCTTGAATTACGGACAAAAAAAACCCGGCTTGGGGGCCGGGTATAAAGAGAACAACCAGATCTCAGGGAAGTTGCAGGCACTATAAAGAGTGCATGTGACGAGAATATGACATCAGACGAACAAACTTAGGCAATGCGTTTAGCCGTTGCTGCCGCGTTCAGAACCGCCGCCATTTTGATCGAGTTCTGAATCGCTTGCGCTGAAATATTGTGCTTTAACAATACGCCAACGTGCGAGTCAATACACATTCCACAACCGTTTAAGGCTGATACAGCTAATGAGTACAACTCAAAGTCAGCTTTATCGACGCCAGGGTTAGCCATACCATTCATGCGCAAGCCAGCCGGCATTTTGGCGAATTGCTTATCGCTGCATAAATGTACAAAGCGATAATAGATGTTATTCATCGCCATCAGGGTTGCCGCAAGTTTCGCTGCGCCATCCACGTTATCTTCAACTTTGCCTTCTGCTTCAGTTTTAACCGCGGCGATAAGTTCTTCATCACCGATAGCATAAACTAAAGATAAAGCAGTTCCGTAAAACTGGGTCGCGGTCATACCCGAAGTATCCACATTGCCGAAAATATTCGACAAGTTCAGTTTGGTATCTTTACCGTGCTCGCCCAAGCCTTGTTTGTAATCTGCAATGCTCATAAAAAATTCCTCCGCTTAAAAACGGTGCCGCTTAAAGCGGCACCTAGAACGTCACTCAATGTGGGGAAGTAACGTTGTCTTACAGGGTGTCACCGCCAACAGCACGGTTACATGGACACAATTCGTCGGTTTGCAAACCGTCTAGAATACGTAATACTTCTGCTGGGTTACGACCAACGTTCAAGTTGTTCACTGATACGTGCTGAATGACACCGTGTGGGTCAACTACGAAAGTTGCACGTAAAGCTACGTTTTCTACTTGGTCACGAACGCCTAAACCATCTACTAAAGACTTCACACCGTTGTCTGCAAATGACCACTGGTTCAAGCTCTTAAGATCTGGGTGTTCACGACGCCATGCTAATTTCACGAATTCGTTGTCAGTGCTACCACCTAAAACTACTGCATCACGGTCAGCAAACTCTTCATTTAATTTTGCGAACTCAACGATTTCAGTTGGGCACACAAACGTGAAATCTTTTGGATAGAAGAAAATGATTTTCCATTTACCTTCAAAGCTGCTGTTATTAATGGTTTCGAATGCGCTAACACCATTTTCTTCTGGCATGTTGAAACCAGGTTTAACACCAACCACTTCAAATTCTGGTAATTTATCGCCTACTGTTAACATACATGTCTCCTTGTCAGACTAAGTTAAATAAAGTTATTAACCTTTTACGAGGCTGCTTGCCTCAGCTCGGAGACTATAATAGGCGGTTAACTAAATTTGTTAAAACGAATAAAACGGATTATCATAATCGAAAATACTAATTGAACTATTCCGCAATACTTTCTAGTCAGAAAAGGTAAGAGTGATATGAGTAAGTTGCCCAGCTTAAAAAATCTAAGTTACCTGTTAGCGCTACATGAACATCAGAACTTTAATCGCGCCGCACAAGCCTGCAATGTCAGCCAGTCCACTTTAAGTAGTGGTATTCAGAATTTAGAAGAACAACTAGGCTGCCAACTCATTGAGCGCGACCACAAATCATTTCTGTTTACCGGAATGGGGGAAGAGGTAGTTAAACAAGCTCGCAAAATCCTCACCTCAACCGAAGAGTTGTTATATTTTGCGCAAAGCCAAGGCAAAACCATGGAAGGTCCGTTACGATTGGGCTGTATTCCAACCATTGCCCCCTTCTTGCTGGGTGATTTAACCAAGAAGCTGCAGCGTGAATACCCTAATTTACAGTTGAACATTCGTGAAGATACCACTAGCAGCTTACTCAACTTACTGCGCAATGGTGAATTAGACGTTTTGGTGCTAGCTTTGCCATTTGATGTACAGGGTAATCAAAGTTATTTGCTTGGTCGTGACCCATTTAAGTTAGTCATGCACAAATCGCTGGCTGAAAATTTACAAGAACCGGTGCAATATAATCGTCTCCCTGACAATTCCATTTTCCTACTAGAAAAAGAGCATTGTTTAACCGGTCATGCGGTGGCAGCCTGTGAATTAGCTGATTCAAGCAAAATTAATCCGTTTACCGCGACCAGTTTACATAGTTTGGTGCAAATGGCAGACGCCGGTTTAGGCGCCACGTTTATACCACAAATGGCTATAGAAAGAGGCATTTTGAATGGGACTGACTTGGTTGCACTGACACCAACTGGACAGCAAGCCTCTCGTGATATTGGCCTTATTTATCGACCTACCACAAACCGGCGGCAGACGTTTCGGCGCTTAGCCGAGTGTATTGCGGGCCTATTGCCAGAGCCGCTACTTAACTAACGGCCCTGGCTGGCTAACGGTAGCTAAGTTACGGAGCTACCGTTAGTTCATTTAGACGCATATGGATAGCAGCTTGCGTAGCGGCTTTCTCAGACCGAATTTGCGCTTGGGATAAATCAACAGGTTGCCCTACTTCTGCTGAAATTAACTGTTGTAACTGATCGGCAGTTAAATCTTTTCCCGCATGAACAATACGCACATCATCCTCACCGCTAGCATCAGCTGAATTTGGCAGATAAATAGTACCGTTCGAGAAATCCACGGCAAAAGCTATTACGCCCGGGACTAAGAAAAACAATAGCCCGATACCATTTAACGCTGCCACGCCAGCGTCAATTTGACCGCTAACTTGGCCTTTGCGCTCCGGATAAAGAATGGTTCCACAGGCACTTAAGTGTAAGGTTGCAGCAATTAGAGCCGCGGCTTTAACCGTTTTGCTTTTTAATAGATTCATTATTTTCTCCTTGGTGCTTTTATCCAATATCCGATACTCTGACAAACCTGTATTAGTTTAGCTGGTCGCCAACAAATGTGTTATCTAAGCTATGTAGCAAGTAATAACTGGATAAATGACGACGCTATTCTTTTGTAGTTAATGTTCTTTACCGTACTCTTTATCGTACTCTTTACCGTACTCTTTACAAAGTATAGCTAACTCAATGCAATCCAAATTTGGCTTTAAACGATATTTACATTAAGACCAAAAATTTATTATTCAACAAGGAGCACCCTATGTTTCGCACATTGCTCGCCGTAACCATCGCTGGCGCACTAGCCGTAACCAGTACCGCTAGCTATGCAGAATCCGTTGCTACCGAACGCCATCAAGTAGAAATAACTAGTCTCACTAACTCCTTAGCAAACCCTTGGGGTATGGCTTTTTTACCAAGTGGTGACTTGCTAGTTACCGAAAAGGGCGGCCAACTGCGACGAGTAAGCCTCG
>JTFN01005910.1_pt1 | contig 13710 bp, 14 predicted proteins | sample 235401 | NCBI WGS metagenome assembly JTFN01 (sample SAMN03067589, study PRJNA260952) | activated sludge metagenome | biome: Sludge; feature: Wastewater; isolation source: CETP activated sludge from augmented bioreactor treating industrial... | place: India:Gujarat | collected 2013-04 | reverse complement strand
ATTATTCTTTTGAACAGTCGGCTTTAATTTTAATATTATTTTCTTTCTCATTATGTAAATCTCTCATGTTTACTCTTCCTCGCTTTAATTTTCCCCAAGTTGTATAATCCAAGTTGCCTAATTAAGAATACTCTATATAACCCACATTGTCAAGTTAATTGCAACGACTTTTTCCAAAATACTTCAAATGGAGTAAGCCAACCTAAGCATTTTTTAGGCATTAAGTTAATTCTTATTATTACCTCATCTACTACACTTTTTGTTAATGATGAAAAATCAGTACCTTTAGGAAAATATCTTCTTAATATTCCATTAGTCTGCTCATTAGTACCTCTTTCCCATGAATGATAAGGGTTTGCAAAATAATTAGGCATCCCTAAAACTTCTTCGTAATCTTTAAATCTTGCAAATTCTTTTCCGTTATCACTTGTGAATGTTTTTCTTTTCCCTAAAGGTATTTCTTTAAATTTCTCTATTAATGAATTGCTCAGTGTATTTGCTTTTCTATCTTCCATAAGGCTTCCTATCAGGTATCTTGAAGCTCTGTCTACACAAGTTAATATTGCTCCATTCTTACTTTTCCCTATAACTGTATCTAATTCAAAATGCCCGATTTCTGTTCTTTCATTTGCTTCCGCAGGTCTTTCTTCTATTCCCTTTCTATCTGATATTTTTCCTCTTGTTTCTTCTGTATTTCTTGGTTTTACTTTTCCTTTTCTGACTAAAACTTCTTTTTCTGTAACTCCTAAAATTCCTGTTTTTATTCCTCGATAGATAGTTGAAAATGATACTGTTTCTTTTTTTTCAAGTTTCATTCTTCCTGAAATGGATTCAGGGGACATCTTATTTTCTAAATGCTCTTTTATTTCAGATTTTAGATTTTTATTACATTCAAGGATATTTTTAGCTCCGCATCTGCTTTTTCTTTCTGCATACATATTTTGAGCAAACGAAGGGGAATACTTCCCATAAATTACATTTCTTCTTAATTCTCTGCTTATACTTCCCTTATTTCTATTAAGGTTTTTAGCCATTTCTGTTTGTGTAATCCCTTGTGACAAAAAAGATAGTATACTTTCTCTCTCTTCTATTGTAAAATGTCTGTATCCCATAATTAATTCTCCTTTTCAATGTTTGGTGGTACTTTCATTGTAGCAGATTGTTTTAATTATGGGAACTTTTGTTGCACTTAATTATACAATGTGGGTAATAATAAAAGTCAAAATGAATTTAGGAATAATTTTATATTATTATTTTTCCTTCCCACTCCTTCATCAACCGATAAAAAGTTGCCTTTGAAACCCCTAACCTCTCATAAATCCCTTTTGTATAATTAGAACTTTTATACTCTTGATAAGCTGCTTCTATCTCCTCATCAGAAAGGCTCTTAGGTCTTCCGTATGCTCTTTTATCCCTTAATGCAATATCTATTCCCTCTCGCTGTCTTTGTCTTGTATATTCCAATTCAAGCTCTGCTATTGCCCCAAAAACTGTAACCATAAATTTTCCCTGTGGTGTTGTGGTATCAATGTTTTCTTTCAGACTTTTAAAACCGACTTCTTTCTTCTTAGCCCCTCTTTAACTTTGGAATATTTCGTGTAAAATGATATAATCTAAAAAAACAATACGGAGGCAAAGATGAAATATACAAAAGAACAAAGGTTATCAATAATGAAAGAAGTACAAGAAACAGGTAATAGATCATTAGTTGCGAGAAAATATGAAATTTCAGAATCAACAATAAGAGGCTGGGAAAAGAGAATAAATAACACAGAATCAAAAGCAAGTAAAGAACTAGAAAAAGAAAATAAATTATTAAAACAAATAATAGCAGATAAAGAATTAGAGTTAGCAATATTAAGAGATGTAGTAAAAAAGAAATAACTTCAATACAAAAATATGAAATTGCTATAAAGTGGATAAAAAATTCAAAACGGGTATTATTTGTTTTGAAAGTATTGAAGTTAAGTAGTTCCACTTATTATTATTACAAAAATACAGAAAATTGTATTCTAAATAAGCAAGAATCAGTTTATGTTAAAAACATACCAGGTTATGCTTTTACAACATCTGGAGATAAAATTAATGATGAAGAAATAATTAAAAAACTTGGTATAATTAACAATGATTCTGAATTAATAGAATCAAATTATGGCTATAGAAAAATGGTACATCATTTTCTAAGAGAGGAAAAAATAATAATCAATCATAAAAAAATGTATCGTTTATGCAAGGAAAATGGTTTCCTAAAAAAGAGAATCAAACGTTTCAAGCCACTAAAGAACCTATCAGAAAATAGAACTATTACAAAATCAAATTCTCTCTGGGAATTAGATATAAAGTACATTAAAATTGATGGAGAATCAAGATTTTCTTATGTTTGTGAAGTCATAGATGTATTTGATAGAACTATAATAGATTATCATATTGGATTAAATTGTAAAGCCAAAGATATATCCCTTTTATTAGAAAGAGCTATTAATAAAAGAGAGATCCCAAGTAATAATAATCTTGTAATAAGAACTGACAACGGAACTCAATTTACAAGCAAATCATTTAAAGACAAAATTGATGAATTGAATTTATATCATGAAAGAATACCAAATGCTACACCTAATAAAAATGCACATATAGAATCATTTCATAGTATTTTAGAATTTGAATTTGTTAATAAGTACTATTTTAATTCTTTTTCAGACGTTTATGAAAAACTAAATATCTTTATAAATAACTATAATTACAAAAGAATTCATTCAAGAATTGGATACATGACTCCTAATGAATTTTATCTAAAATATAAAGGCATTAATCAGGAAAAATATAAAATATCAGCATAAATCAGAAAAATGCGAAATATTACAATAAATGGGTGTCAAGTCGACTGCTGTATCAGACATCCCTTCAAAAAAATCTGACGTAATATCTTCCGAATCGAAAAACCCCATCGATATTCGATTAAGTTTTGCTAACATCTGATTATACTTTGAATCATTTTCAAAATATCTTTCTCTTAAATTCATTTTTATACTCTCCCCCATTACACATACCTTATTTTTAAAATCAAGTATTTGCAATATTTCCAATTACATCTTTTGTAATTTCTTTACACATTATATTTTTGTTTTTATAAAATGTCAAATTTATGCAATTTTAGCAACTTTACCACTATCCTGTTTTTATTAAAATCAATGTATAATATATATGTAAAGGCATTTTTTGCTCTTTCAAATCAATTTTAAGGAGGCGGTTTCTATGAAACTATATGAAATTACGGATCTTATCCGTCAGTTAGACAATGAATTGGAGTGTGAAACTATTGATGAGAGAACTCATCACGATACTATGGAATTGGTTCAATTTGAGTTAGAAGAAAAAAGCAGTAATCTATTCTATTTTATCCAATCTTTACAGGGCAATATTGATTTTATAAGCAGTGAAATAAAAAGACTCTCTTCTTTAAAATCATCTCAGGAAAACAAATTGGAACGTCTAAAATACTATATTCTTGAAAATTTAAAAAGAGCAAATATCAAGAAAATAGAATTTCCAAACGGTACTTTTTCTCTAAGAAAATCACAGTCAGTAAATTTAGAAAACCCTAAAGATATTCCTGCAAAATACAAAACTATAGAATACTTGGAAAAGATAGATAAAAACATGCTTAAATCCGATTTCAAATTAGGCTTCAATATTCCGGGAGCATCACTTGTTACAAAAGAAAATTTAATTATAAAATAATGAAAGGATGTGAATATACATGGAACAGAATTTAAAAACAGTTAGGATAAAAAACAAAGATTATGTTGAGGTAAATACTCGTATACTCTATTTCAGAGAAAATTATCCGGATCATTCCATTAAGACAGAGATAGTAGAACTTACAGATACTCGAATTGTTATGAGAGCCATTGTTATGAATAGTTCAGGAGTAATAGTTTCAACAGGAACAGCATATGAGGAAAAAGACTCTTCCCTTATTAACAAAACAAGTTTTGTAGAGAATTGTGAAACTTCTGCCATTGGTAGAGCTTTAGGTATTATGGGTATAGGTATAAGCAACTCTATTGCAAGTAAAGAGGAAGTTGAAAGCACTATTCTACCTAATATAAAATACGCTACTGAAAAACAATTAAAACTTATTTTTCAACTTGCACATAAAGTAGGAATAAATGATAATGAACTTCAAACATTATTCAAATCAAAAGTCGGCAAGAGTAACAGCAAGGATATATCTACTAAAGAAGCAAATTTAATTATCGAAGAATTGCAGAGAAAATCTGCATAAAATAAAAAGGAGCTGATCTAATATGTTAAATTACGGAATTAATTGTGTTCATAACCATTATCATTTTTCAAATAAAAAGAATATTAAAATAAACAAATACAATTCCAAGAAAAAAAATATTAAAATTTACAAAAAACATAATAATATAGTTACAACAGTAAGTTTTACTACAGGTGATATTATTGATATTAAAAGAAATATGCGTGAACGCACCTTCTACAAAAAGAAAAATCAGAAGTTTAACTTCAATACTCTTGCTCAAAACAATATAAAATTCTTAGTTATAAATGCACGTCTGATAAATGAACCTCAATATTTTAATAACATCCTTTACAAACTATATAAAACATCCCCTTCTGTTTTAATTTCCATTAATCACGAAACTGTTCATCCATCTAATCAAAACATAGCACAGCTAAGAAAACAAGTAAAATCTTTTATTAAAATATGTAACAGATAATTATGGCTTATAAATATATATAAGGACGGTGATAATATGAATTTTAAAACAGGCAATATCTATATATCAGCAGCTATAGCTTTTAGAGCAAGTAATGAATCTGATTTTTTTCATTTCTTAAATAAGAGTATTGGAAAGTATATGAATTGCGAATGGGGAAATAATACCTTGATAAATAATAATGCGGTAATAAACGGGGAACGTATTTTAGCTTCATATCAATATCAAAATACTAAAATATGGATAATAACAGAATATGATAGAAGTATGACTACTATACTTTTCCCGGAAGAATATTAAGAGGAGTGATCTATATGTTTATTAATGAAAACAGGTTTTTTAGTATGATTGAAAATTTCTTTGAAAATACATCTAATGTATTACATGAAATAATACAAAACTCTTGCAGAGCAGGAGCTGATAAATTAGATATAAGTTTTAAAAATCAAGAGTTAATTGCAATTGATAACGGTATAGGCTGTCATTCGTGGCAGTCTATTTTTATTTTAGCAGACAGCGGTTGGAATAAAGAAATTCAAGATAATCAACAACCGGCAGGTTTTGGTATGTATCATCTATTGGCAATAAGTACAAGTGTCTATATCAAAAGTTTATTCGGTTCAATAGAAATAGATACTGAAACATTCTTTAAAGATAAATCATATAGGGAAAATATAGAAAACTTAGTCAATAAAAATAATACAGACAAACATTTCTATTTAAAAGCTAAACTCAAAGAAAAAGCTGTATTTGATATACAATACACACTATTTGATAAGGCTGCTATACAATTCGGCTGGTATGATATAGATATTAAAATTAATAATATACCTATAACTAAAAATACTACTACTTCTTTTTTAAACAAGAAAAACAATTTAATCTCTACTATTTACAAAGATAATGAAGTAATAATCAATATCCCTCATTTTAATACTGTCAGAAATTTTGAGATAATACATTACTTAATCGACTTTTATGGTCAACCTATATACTCAGGTTTTTCAGAAAACTCAATTCAAGTCTACTACAAAATCAGAAACGGATTACCTATTATTCCGGTACTTCCATATAGAAATTCCATAAAAAGAGATGAAGCATTTTCCCTATTCCAAAATTTTATTGAAAATACTATATTACAGCATTGTATAGATAAAATAAATAATACTTCTACCCTATCAAAATCAGAATTAATTTCATATATGAAAATAGTTGAAAAACTTGGATCAAATTCAGATTTAGACTCTTTAAATAAGTTTTACTATAAGAGATTTCAACCCTATTTTCAAGAAAATTATTGGTCTGATAATGATTTTGAAGAACTTATCTATACCATAGAAGATACTATCGTATTCAGCAAATTAAATCTTAAAATAAATAACAATGATATAGAAGAGGAATATGATTTAGATAAGCTGTCACTTGAAAACGGTGTCTACTGGGAAATAGAAGCAAAACCATTTCCTGCTTGGACAAGAACAGAAAACAGAAGTTTTGATTTAGATATTACAATAATTGAAGAAGTATATGACGGAGAATTTATTTGGTATAAGTGTGTTTGTGATAATAAAAACATAAAGTTACTTACTCTTTTTGATTACACATATTCAGGAAAAGTATATTTTATGGATTCTCCTGAAATAATATTTGATTATGAAGAGCCTATTTTATCTAAAATATATACAGAAGATAATGATTATCACTATTCTAAAGTTGAGTTCGTAAATTCATTGAAAACAGACATACAAAATATTTCAAAAGTATATTCACGTTTCGATATATTCCATTCACTTTCAAGAATTCAAGGTATGGACATCTATAAATTAAATAGGCTTGTCTTTGAAAATAACCAAATATCATTTATTTTAGATTCCGATATTGAGACTACTATCAGTTTAAAGTAGTTTTCCACCGAAACTTTCAACTTTTCCATATGTTTTCCATAGTTTTTTCCACATTTTTTTTATGAAAGGAGCTAATAATATGAAATTAAAAAATAAAGATACACTATATTATATTTTAAATACAATGCTTACTACAAAAAATTATCTTAACTTCAAATACAATCTTGCATATCCCGGTGAGGTACTTGAACGTTATGAAGAGAAAAAACTTCTCTCTTCTACTGAAGAATTAAAAAGTCTTACACTATTTGCATATGAATATATCAATCCATTACAAGAACATGAATTAAAACAGAGAGCAGAATTTTTAAACTCTCTAAAAGATCACAACAATATTTTTATCCGTTTACTTGCTAATAACAAAATAGAATCTATTGAAGAATTAAAACTACTTAGTAATGAAGGAAAAGAAGAGCTGGCTTATGCTCTTCTTCATCTCCCTTCTAGTCTTAATCCTAATGATATAGAAGCTGTAATATCTGAGATACCTATCTCCATTAAAGAAGATTTTACATATCTTTCTATGCTTTCGGAATATGGCAGTACAAAACCATATTTCAGACTGATAAAGACTTTAAAGACAAAAGAACTTAAAGATATTGAAAAAGCAGCTTATATATTAAATATTCCTGTTTTTGAAGTATACTATCTGAATTATATGCTTAATCCTGATTTAACGGCTCCTGCACGTATAAGGATTATAACTTCTCTTATTGTATCCCTTATACAAAATAATATTGATATACCTGATGAAGTTCTCAGATGGGCTGATTATTCAGCATCTAATTACAGAAAAGAGTACTCAACTCAAAACTTTTGGCTCGATAATATTTTTTATAACACAAATTTAAAGTTTACATCTCCTAAACTCCTATCTACAGTTTTATCCGAAATATCAGATAATAATAAATCATATAAGCTATATAAATCATGGTCATTTAATCTTAGTCACAAATATATTGCGGAAGATAAAAATTTATGGGATATTCTAACTGAAAGTTTAAAGCACAAATTTATATCCAATCTATCTGAACTTGCTTCCACTATAAGTGAATACAATCTTCTCAAAATTATTGCATCTCAGACTAACTATGATACTAATACATTTCCCTTTATAAAGCTTGAATTTGACCTTAAGATAAAGGATATTTTTGATTACAGCAACATCACATACAATGTATATATAGATAAGTACCTAAGTACAAAATCGCAACAAGAACAAATATCATGGATGGAATTTTTTTACCATTCTAACGGATTATTACATGTGGGTAAATATTTCTTTGAAAAAATAAACACTACCTCTTTTCTAAAAGAAGCATTAGAGGAAATTTATCTTGAATTACTCTTTTACTATTCCCCATCTGATTTCCCTTTAGCTGCTGCTAAATTTGCAATCAAAAACAATAATCCTGAGTTAGCTGAATTTCTTGTTCAAAATAATTTAATTAAGGATTCATATTCTTTTTCTTACAGTGATTTAAAAAAAATATATATGACTGAAGAAAAAATAGAAGCTGAAAAACTCAAAAAACGGATACAACAAATTGAATCTCATCTTTCCAAAACAAAATCTATCTATATCTATTTTGAAGTTAAAGACAAAGAATATGAAATACCTGTTATACGTGAGCTTGTCAAATCTACTCTAATCGCAAAGTCACACCTTATCAATGATAAGCATGATGCCTTATCCCATGTTATTAAGTTTTCTCCTAATATATCTAATGAAGAGATAGGAATCCTATATAAAGAGGTGATTTTAAATGAAAACAAAAGTAATGCATAATCTTAAAATATTAAATACAGCTAAAAATAAAGGTATAAGTTTTGATACTCTTTCTGAAATTACTGATTTTTCTAATTTGGATAATATGCCTGATTCAATAGATAATTCTTATCAAAACTTAAAAAGACTCTATCTCCTAAATACTCCTAATACTGAAGAGATACTGTTTTCTGAAAATAAAGAATTAAAAGAAGCATACAATACCATAGGTTCCATACATCCTAATAATACAGCACGATTGATTGAATTCTATAATTTTTTTATACAATCCAAAACTCCATACTCATCTATCAGCCGTTTACTTAGTCTTATACAAGAGATTTTAAATCTTGAAATACTCCCTCTTTATACGGCTGATTCTATTGTTTCAAATTATACCTTTATCAAAAATAATAACTTAGATTTAAAATATTTAGCTCTTGAAAAAATAAAGGAACAATCACTTATCGCCTTAAAATCCATTCAGCTAAGAACTGATTTTGATGATATTATTCAGCTATTTACTTCTATGGAAAATCATAATCTTTTCTATACTACACTTACAGTTGATAAGCCTTTAGAAATACTAAAACTATTACCGGATATAACTAAAAGAGAAATTTGTACCTATTCCATATTTTCCAAACCAGTTCTTTTAAAAGAATTAAAAAGCTTTTTAAATTCCGGTATAAATCATCTATCATCAGAACGAGAATATTTTGGGATTATCTACCCTTATTTGAAAAACATACTCAATCTAGTCTCTTCTGATAGGATTGAAGACACATTAATATTTGCAGCAAGAAACAGAAAAAAAGTATTTATCGAGTTATGCAACAAGTATATAGATAAGTTCCGTTTATCTAATACATATAAGTCTATACTATTTTCAGATGAGTTTAGAAATATTGTTAATCTTAATTCCATTAATGAGGTCTCTTTTCTAAAACTTCTCGATATATCTGATGTTGATGTGTTATTAGAACATATCTCTATTCCGCTCTCTCCTGAAGAAGTTATATCTTTAAAACATTCTGATAAATATACTGTTGATTTCTACTCTTTGTTATCTTGTAATATAGACAGTAAATTAAGAATACTAAAGGAAATTGAAAATATGAAACTATCTCTTAATCTCAATACCGAAACAATGGAAAGACTTGCTTCTACACTATCTCAAAACTCTCTTTCACAATGGCGTGAATACCTTTTCAAAAACAATTCTTCTATCTCGCTTCCTGCAATTTTTAATGCTCTCAAAACTCTATTACCTCAAGATATAAGGCAGATTTCCAAACAAATAAAATCTGATATTGACTTACTTTTCTCCGTTAAATACTATTCTTCTGTAGTTAAGTACGGAATAGAAACTGCAAAATATGAATATATACATACTTCTGATGAAGTAAAAAAATTTTTAACCTCTATAGAAGTAAGTGATATAACTTCTTTTACTTCCAATTATTCCAATAACTTAATACAATTCATTGAAAACGGTCTGCTCGATACTTACAACAAGCTCTCTGCCACTCTTACTAATAAGCTTAAAAAAAATATACTTAAAAATCTTAATCGTATTACTAAAGCAAAACTTATGGACAAGTTGGAAATGCTAAAATTTAATGATAATGATTTGAATAAAGAAATTAGAATGGATATATCCCCTGATATTGAGAAGTTATGGAAAGATAATAACTCTTTTAAAAACAGTTTTGAAACCTATGATTACAAAACTCTGCTTGAAATAGGTGTTAATCCTATAAGGACTTGTATGAATTATGAGGGCGGCTCATATTCACATTGTTTATTATCTAATTTTGACTCTAACAAAAAAGTCATTGTCAATCAATCCGGCTCTAAAATCAATGCCAGAGCTATATTAAGACTTACAAAATCAAGTACACTAAAACCTTCTGATCTTAGCACAATGTTAGAATTTGTTGATGTAGAAAAAGTATATTCCAATATTAAAGTTGAGGATAAAAAACAAGAAATTCTTGATTCAAAAAAACTTACTCTATTTCTTGAAAAACCATATATTGCTGATAATACAGAGACAAACTCTATCAAAGAAGAGTTTATTAATCTTGTTATTGAAAAAGCTAAAGCATTAAAAGCTCGTTTAGTTTTCTCCCCTCATTATGACAATATATTGAAGCCTACCAAACTCGGAGAGAATAAAAATATATGGATATATATATCTAAAAGTAAAAACGGATTTCAGTATCTTGACTCATTTGGCGGTGTCGCTGATGAATATGCAGGTGGAAAATATAAGGATGCTTCTTTTTATGTTATTGACTTTTCTTAATATTACAACTCCCCATACTATTAAAGATGGGGAGTTGTTTTATAATTTTTAGATAAAAATAAAGTTTTTTTCAATAATACGTATAATTGCCACAATAAAATAATTACCATTCTCATCCTAAAACACATTTTTATTTATTAATATTTTCTAAAACGCCATTTAAACGCGTTTTGAGAGGTCGCTTTGGATAGTGGCTGTATTTATCCACGATGCCCCTGAAAATTCATCCTTGCCACAAATTTTTGATTTTGGAAGAGGTTTGAAATGGCTTTGCCAATTTTTCTCAAAAACAGGGTATATTAAAAAAAATTTGCTTTTAGGAAAACATTCTTTGTGTTTTTTTTGTACGTATATTTAACTTTTTTATTTATATTATTAAGCTTGTTATATGAAGTGCGATAATTTTCAATAACAAACCCTTGAAAATATTGACTTTGTTATTCAAAAAAAACAACAGTGCACTTTTTTACCCGAAAAAGTGTGATAATTTTTTATTATATTATAAATTTTTGTTTATATGTTACAAATTTCACTTATAACAAAATCAATGCTTATATTATATATATATATATATATTTTTTAAAATAATAATAATAATAATAATAAGAAGTGCGAAGTGCGATAAAAAAAGTATACACCTCACATATAGAAAAAAATTTAAAATCACATGTATGTTTTTTACACGTACGCGCGCACGCATATACGAGAGTATTTTTCTTTTTTTATCCCACTTCGCACTTAAATTTAAGCAATCCCTTTATTTTCAACGGTTTGATGTCAGTGTGATAAAATAAAAAAGCTGCATTTAAGTGCGTTTTTTTTGTTTCTTCGTGCAAAGTCAATATTTTCAATGGTTTATTGTTTCGTCGGAATTAAAATTATCGCACTTTTTTAAAAAAAATAACAAAAAATATAGGAAAAACGATGATAATTTTATATTTAAGTGGGATAATTTTCAAAAACTTTTTTTCGTCATAATGTAATATATAAATATTTTTATAAAACGAAATAAAAAAATAGAAGGCTATTGACCTTCTATAATTATTTCTTTATATCTTTTAGTTAAGCATCAAATTTCGGACCGGAAGCTGATTCTTCTTCGTAGGCAAATTTTTCCTGCCTCATTATTTTGTTTATCTCGAAAAACTTTTTAATTAACATCATAGATATTTTAAGCATATAACTTTCTGCCTCTTTCAAAGCTTCTTTTTCTTTTAAGTTTTCCATAGCATTGTGAATTACTATAGCTGAGAACCCTATTTCTTCTGGATTTAGTAGTATCGTGTAAATAGAATCATCTCCAGAATTTGTTTTAGGTCCTAAAGCACGATCTTCATCCACTCTAAGCTTTAACTTTGAAATTTTTTCCATGAAAGGAAAAGATATTTTTGATAAAGCTTCACATAATTTCTTTTTAACAGGTGATTCTTCTGACTTCATCCTGATTTTTGTTTTTTCAACATCTTTAAATTGTTTCATTTACTTCAAAGCCTTATCTATTTTTTCATTGACAGGATATGAGCTTTCTTTTTTTAATTTTGTCTTTATTTTACCAACATCGCCAGTAGTTTCAATTTTCAAATACATAAGAAATATATTTTCATCTACACATATTCATCAAAACACTATTTAAAAGCATTTTGAGAAGTCGCAATATCGAAACAGGGAAATGTTAGCTACAACTCTAAAAAGTCATCATAATGCCAAAATTTCGATTTTGGAGCGATTTTTAAATGTGCTTATCTTTCCAAAATCCGGCATATTTAAGTATTTTAGATTTAATTTTATACAATAAATATTTTTAGATATTTATATTTTTGTATATAAATATCTTTTCAAACTCTTCATATGTATATCCATTTTCATCATTATAATTTAATTCTATATGTTCTTTTAATATTTTTTTTAACCCATCATTAAATTTGCTATAATTTTTTTGAGCTTCTTCAAATTTTGATAGTATATTTTTAAAATAATTATCTTTAATAGAATCATATATTTTTATATGGACATTCGTTAGTTTTTTTATATTACTATCTTTCATATATAGATTTTTACTTTCCTCAGATAAAAAATCTATAATTGATTTAGAATAATTTCTTAAATCAATTTCTTTATCATTTTCTTCACTTTCAGTTACTATTTTCTCTTCAAATTTTTCTTCTTTAGAATATTTTTCTTTTTCACTTGCTTTTTCTTTTATTTCATCTGGTTCTATATTTTTATAAACCGTATTAATATAGCTATATAATGTTTTTTTTATTTCTGAATTTAATCCATGATATAATTTATCTATTAACACTTTAAATAATATACTTTTCTCTTCTTTGTATATTTTTTTTAATAAATTTTCTGCTCTTTTATTATAACTTTTTGCTATATATATATTCTTTTTTATTTTTGATATATATTTTTCAAATTCTTTTTCTTGATCATTATTTTCATTTTCCAATTCAATAGTTTTTATATTATCATTTTTCTCTTTCTCTAAAATAAAATCTGCTATATGACATTTCTCATTAAAATTATCATTAAAAACATGTTTAATCTGACATGTTTTATTTAATTTATCCTCAGTAATTTCAAAACTTTCTAAGTATTTTAGATTTAACAAGTTTTCATAAGCTCTTTTTATTTTTCTTAAAGTTTCTGAATATTTTTTTACAACTGTTGGTTCTCCATTTTTAGTTTTAGTATTATGCCAAAGAGAAAATCCAGCAATCGTTGAAATTGTTTCTATCCCAAACTCATATTCATTATTATATCTTTTCATCGATAGATACTGATAAATTTTTTCAGAAGCTTGATCTTTACTTCTGATTGCTCTTAAATTTTCTTTATCAAAGATAGAATAAGATTTTGTCACTAATTCTTCTAATATTTTTCTGTTAAGATATATTACATATTCTATCTTTTTCTTATTTTCTATATATTTTCTCTTCTCATATGTAATTAAATTAATTGGAGTTGTATATATCTCTT
>JTFN01001095.1_pt1 | contig 13758 bp, 14 predicted proteins | sample 235401 | NCBI WGS metagenome assembly JTFN01 (sample SAMN03067589, study PRJNA260952) | activated sludge metagenome | biome: Sludge; feature: Wastewater; isolation source: CETP activated sludge from augmented bioreactor treating industrial... | place: India:Gujarat | collected 2013-04 | reverse complement strand
CCTGACATTAGTATATCAATACGATATAAAATTTCTCGAACTAATAATGACCGCTTCTCGCTCATTTCTGACCTTCGGTTTTGTGCCAATTGCGGACGATGGTGATTATTCAACCACGCGTTCGCTATCGACTTAGAGCGGACGTTTCATGCCCGATTTTTTAACTGTTCAGAGCGTAGCCGAAGTCTTTTTCAAGTGTCTGTAACTAAAAGGGTAGGCTCCAAACTATGCCTCCTAATACATTTTTATTTCATCATACTCTTGTAATGGTCTTCATACTCAGTTCGGACAAAAACCTGCCGGAATATTTCCAAAAACCTGCCGGTATCAATGTCTCCAAAATCTGTTAAGTTCACCATATCTGAATGCGACTCTCTGCTGATGTATCTGAGCAACGGTCTAAAGTTGATGTGCTCATCTCCCAAGTTACCTAAAACTTCTGACAGCTTGTCTTTTTTATAAACAAACGAAAAGAAGTGTTCGAGCACATTCCGCATCGCGTTAGGAAGAGTTGGGCTACAAACCATATCAGCTTTAGCGTCTCGGATTATTTGCCAATAGCCATCATATTCGTTACGAATATCGTTTCTTTTAATGGGTACGATGTTGCTAACCTCACCCTTGCGTACTCTATACAAGCTATATTGTTGGGCAAATTCATCATTCTTGAGTCCAGATTGATTCATAACCTCATGAAAGAAAAACAGGTTGTGAGTCAGTAAGAAAACTTGCTGGTACGCTTTTTTAACAATATCTTTTTGGAAAAGCGTTGCTATTTCGTAGACAAAATTATGCGATAAGCTAGATACAGGATCATCAATTACAACTATTTTATCCGCTACCCCCAAATGTGAATCTGGCTTAGGTAGCCCCTTACACACCTCCAAAAAGTATAAAAAGGTTACGAGGGTCTTCTCACCTTCACTTAGCGTCTCGTATACATTGAGGGATGCTCCGCTTTTTCTAACTATCCTGTATCTAGCTTCAGCATCATCAACTTTTTCAATATGAAAATCATCAACTCCAACGCTGACAAGCTTATTCCTTATGTTCTGAATTGCTGTTTCTATATTAGAGGTTTTTTTTCGTTGTTCAGCAATAACGGTTTGTTGTTCTGCAATAGCTTCTGATTTCTCTCTATATTGCTTCCTAAGCTCCTCAAGCTCTTCATCTAAGCTTTTAATTCTGTCATCGACTAAATCTATCGCTGCACTATAAGTTCGTTTATGAATCTGCCAAAAATGTTTCTTTATTGTTGCTCTGATTTGAGGCTTACTGGAGATGCGGGCATTGAATGCGTGAATTTTCTCGTTTATTGCATCGATAGAGCGATTTAGTTCGGCTAGATACCCATCAGAGCTAACAAGTGTAACCTCCTTACTTGGCTTTGCCTCTTTTTCTCTCAGGAGAGCAAGATTGTTTAGGTAAACTTCTAATAGTTTTGATTTTGCGGTAGCGAATTCAACGCTTTCAATTACGTACTCATCATTAAATGCTTCAGTTGAGAGGACTGATTGAATAGAATTTACAGCTTCTTGATAGCTCTTTCTGTTTGATTCAATATTAATGCATTTCTGCTTATATGTTTCATCAAACAAGGACTTCAGATTTGCTTCAAAAGATTCACTTGGTGTCTCCTGACAAAATGGACAAACACCCTCTGAATTTTCGTAGTGAACAAGTCCCTCACTAACCCAATCAGAATGTCCAACTCTATCAATCAATGCAGATAGATAAGAACTCGATGACCCCACTATTACTTCAGAGCTAATCGTATCAAGTTCAATCGAATTGCCATCAAAGCCGACAGTAGGAACAGTTGTCTTCGGTTTAATATCAGGCTTTTCAAGTTCCTTAGCCTGTTCCTTCAGGCTCTCCAGTGTAACTTCGTCGTTAGCTATGTCCGCTTTTTTAACCGCCTCTAAAAACAAGTTTTTTCTTAGTTTCCCTTCCAAACAAAACTCTAATGGGGTTTTCACGAACTTTTCTTTCTCTGACCAAACTTGATTCTCTAGATCTGTTTGCTCTTGGAGCTTTTGTTTTTTTAATCGATCAGCCTTTTCTTGCAATTCAAGTTGCAACCCCTTTATCTCTTCAATTTTTGACTCTGCAGTCTCAATTGCTTTTTCCGCCTCAACGTTACCCTCATTGACTGTAAAAACACCGGGCTGATCTTTACTATCCCAAAAGTTATCTTTGATAAATTTTTGGTTGTATACAAAGACGCGTTCTCTAAGGTCTGGCTTGATTGAACAAGAGGAATAATCTAGTTCGGAAGGTGCCTGAAGGTACTTGGCAATCGTAGACTTACCGGACCCGTTCAACCCATAAAAGCAGTTTATTCTTTTTAAGCCATCTATTAGCTGAGGAGTAGCAGCCGAATAACTGGCTACTCCTTGAATTTTTATGACTTCAATCATTATTAGTTCCCTCTAATCTACCTTTGGAGTTTAAACCCCAAAAACAACCCGAGTTACGGCTTAACCACATTTATAATTGCTCTATCAAACATTCTCTCACTGAAGCACTCTTAAACGAATAGAAGAGAGCTTACGCATAATCCAGCAACGTAATGATTTGAGTCGCTTCTTATTCAGTAAACACATCATAACCTTATTTTCTAACGGAGGGTAAGCATGTGATTGAATGTCAGGTTTGGAGATGTATTGAAGTTAAGCAGTCGGTCTTGTGAAGGTCGGCAATTCGCTCAAAGCTGACTAACGGCAATATAAGCAATATTTCTAAATTGCCCTGAGCTCTGCTCTCATTTGCTGCATTAGCTTGTTGCCGTTTCTTGAGTTTGCCGCCCCAGCTCTTTTAGCTCCGTTTGATATTGTTCTGTGCGTTGGTGATCTTGGGCGAGAGCTATTTCTGTAAACTGCCCCATAAACTCATGCGCCTTATCCATTGAAGTTTTTGTCAGAGCCTCCAGCTTAGAGAAAGTATCAATCATTTCATCTGTCGCCGTTAGCTTCAAACGGTTGGACTCAGCTTGAAGCTTCAGTACATCGTCGAGTCCTTCCTGCATTAGCGCTGAAACTTGGCTGCTGAACCACGTTATTACCCGATGCTCTTGTTGCTTTTCGCCTGACTTTGTAGCAGCAAGATAATCATTCAGATACTTATCAAAGATCGGGCGCATGCGGGCTGGGAGATCCACCTGATGCTTCCTTCCGAATGCATCTAAATTAGCCACGTAAGTCTCGTATTGGTTTGCCTTGAGTTCAAATACTTTCTTTCGTCTTTCGGCTTCCAAACTCAAATCAATTCGCAACTGAGCCATTGCTCTGTCATGGCTTTGCTTATTGAAATAAATAAACACCACCCACAAAACATTTATCAGACCAACCGCCCATGCGAAATACTCTGGGTTCTCTTGTATTGCTGTGTAAATCGCTGACATGAATATCCTTTCAGATGTTTCCTTGCATTTGAGTCGATTTCCAGTAAAAATAATCAGGTAAGGATGAAGAACGTTTCGATTAATAGCCCGTCAAACTATTAGTCATCGAATAGGCGCTCTAAATGGGCGCCTATTCAAATCACCCCACCCAATATGCAACCTTTCAAATTGAAAATTTACTAGCCTATTTATCTTTTTTAGGCCAATAAATCATTGCCAGACTAATGGCTACAAATAGCACTGGTGTGATCGTCATAATAATTGCTTGGGTTGTTGTCATAGAGCCCTCTCTGTTGTCCTGTAAGACAATCATATAGTTATCTTTTGCAGTATGCACTTGCGTTAAGCACGTCGATTGACGGCATGTTAACTGTCAATCTTCACAACTCATCAGGCTATCTCACCAACACGCATTTCATCAATCAACTTAATCAATACATTGCGACCATAGGCTGTTTGCATTAAAAGCCGAGGTTGTGTTTGCTCTAACGCTCTCGCCTCACTATCTAGCCACATGAGCAATAAATCGCAACGGCCATCAAAAAATGACAGTAATTTACACCACGTTCTCACAAAATGAAGCAACGTATCTGATTGCGAGGCGTTCAATTTTATCTGATTTGCCACTTTTAGCTTAACTGTACGCTCAGTCAAACCAAGCGCACCGATAATGAGCGGCATAGGAATGAAGTGTTGTAGCGAGTCAATCACGCAAGCATTAATCCCCTTTCGCAACTCTTGCTGCACCTTGGGTACCGGAATCGCGATACTTGCGCAAGAACGACCTTGAGCAAGTTCAACAATCCATTCGCTTAATGAACTCGTGTTTTCTTCCGCTGATGCAGTGTTCATTCAAATCCCTCAACCTACCTTCTGCAAGATTGTAGCGTCAATTTCAAATTATGTTACTCATGTTAACCATAGCATCAGTTTTTACGACTGAATTAACTGAGTATCAAATGGAGAAATCACATGGGAATTATCATCTCGGTTGCGTTTGCTGTCATGGTTATTGGCTATCTACTTGGTAAGGGAGACGTTGCTGCAAAACGCTCACCAGACTTGCTCGCTCCTGAACCTATCAAAAAAGCTAGTAAGCAGATTAAAGATACGAACACACGCCCCTTAAGCGCAGAGCTGCGGGGGTTACACGATTGTGATGATGAGCCAACACCGCACCGTTGCCAGTTTTGTTGGAGAAGTCACCGCACCTTTCACCACTCATGTCACCACTCAATGCTGCACGACGACTTACTCGACCCAACCAACCTGCTCTCGCCATTAAATCCAGCAAATAGTCATTCAGTGTTCGATGACGACATATTCACCCGCAGTATGAGCGATGACGATATCTTTAACATTAGTATCCATAACGACTCACTCAGCTCATTTGACTCACATAACCCATTTGATTAAAAGCCCTGAAGCCCCCCTATTTTCATGCTCTGCCAATCAGTAGCGCCAAATTCAAAACATGCTAGCGTGGTTACGCATTAATTAAATCAACCAACAAGGAGCCACAACGATGCACCACTCAAAAACCGTTTTCGATAAGGCGTTCGCGCATGCTGAACACACCAAATGCCTGTTTGATATGGAGCATCAACTAATTGCTTTGGTCGACAACCACCAGCAAATTTTAGGGGTCCTTCAGTTCGAGCTACGCGATGATAATTACGCGCAAATCGAAACCCTAGCCACTGCCGCCGAGAAAAAGGGTTATGGCTACCGGTTGTATCTAACCGCGCTTGCAGCGCTTAGTCCTGGAATGCAGCTTATTCCTCAAGCTTGCCAAGATAGTGATGTTTGTTTGGATATTTGGTACAAGTTTTACATGGAGCCAGACATCACCAAGACATCGTTAAACGGTACCAAGCATTATCGATTTGAATTTGATGCCACCTACTCTCACGAACTTGCGGGCCTTAACCCCGATATTATTTGTGAGCAATGGGACGCATGGGAAATCACCGACGATATCTATACCCATGTAAAATCAGGTGAATTGAATCCGCATCCATCGAATGTATCCTTTACGCTGCCAGTACAACGACGCGCACACATTGCTAAAACGGTAACGCCCTATGTATTCACCGCAGCACAGATTGACGCTTTGAATAAGTGTTTAAGTTTGGATTATGAAAGCCTTGGAGCGCCCGCCGCCGATATTCTGCGACAAGGCGTGTCGTTTCCAGCGCCCGGACAACTCGTAAGTTCGGCACAGGCGGCCTGAAGGGAGTGATTGATGACTAATCTTCAAGGTTTTTTTGTGTTGCTCGCACCGATTTTGGCGCTCTTTATCGGCTATTTGATCGCGTTTAAATGGAACCCTCATAAAGATAAAGATAAGTCGGACGATTAAGTGCTAGTGGCCCTAATTATTAACCTTAAATGGCATGACCGATACAAACTCAAAAGCCGCTCATTTTTAATGGGCGGTTCTCATTTTTAATGGGCGGTTTTCATTTTACTAATAGATGTTTAAATTTCCTAAAACAATACCTAGAGGTTCGCGGCCGCTAAGGTAGTTCGTGCTAATCCTGGCATAGGAATAACATGGTGGACATGGCCATAAAGATGCTCTAAATTATTACAAGTGGCGTTCGTCTGCGCCTGCAGCCTGCTTCGGCAAACCCAAAGGGAAGACGTATTCATTCAGTCAAATATAAACTGATACTTCATTTAGCAAAAGTATTCGCAGGCAGTGCTTGAGCGCTATTTGAGGATATTAGTATGTACGATCGTAATCCCCCAATACATCAGCCAGTGCCTTACTTTTCTAAGCGCGAGATTGACGAGCTAAAACGAAAAGCTAAGGAGCTCAAAAAAGACAAACCACGCCTTACACATACGCAATCGTTAGACTTGATTGCGAAGAGCTATGATTTTAGCCATTGGAAAGTCTTACAGAAACATACTGACGTTGATAAGGCTTTCAAGCAGTTATCTCAGCTCCCGGTCATAGCAATATTCGATATTAAAGACTATATGAGTTTTGCAGAATCGGCATTTGACGAGGGGTGGTGGCAATCATCAGAATGGTTTGGGCAATACCTGTTGCCTAAGCTATATCGGCATTATTGCGCAAACCCGCCAACATACGATTTGGATGATGAAGGAAACCTTGATATCTCCTTTGAAGATTTTTCCGAGGCATCCTCACCTGTTGCTGTTTTTCCATCCGTGACACCAGTAACTGATGAATCGATAGAGCTGTTTATGAAGGAATTGACTAACGCCGCTTTCTTCGCGCCAATGTATATTATTAAACGTGGGGTAATATTCGATTTATTTTCTGAAGTACTAGACGAGGAAACAAAGCGACTCAGGACCATTTTTGGCTTTGCGGAGCGCTGATCAACATCGCTTGTAAGTGGAGAGAGCTAGACCAAAAACGGAGGCAATCGCCTCCGTTTTTCATTAAATTCATTCGTGAAGCTCTATGACGTTGCCTTTTGGCGTTCAATCACTTCGTTCTGTGCCTCAATTGCTTTATCAATTACCCGAGCATACACACGCTTCTTCTCGCGCGATTTTGCATTTCGCACGAATTCTGACAGGTTCGAATTTTCAGGTGCTTTGCTACCAAAAATACGGCTAAGCATTTGTGTTTCCTCAATATTATTATTTCGTTTGCTTTGTCCACGTTGTTACATGATACAAAGGGCGCTTATTTTATCAACTGTTCCAACTCAATGCGAGTGAATTTCTCAGTAATCAAACTTTCAACATCTGTAACATTGTCATGATAAAACCGCGTATGGCCTCGGTTATTTTTAACCAATAAATCTACCTGGATTTGACTACCAAATTGTCTTTTCAGTTCCCGTACAACTTCCTGAGCTCCCAAAAATTGCTCAATGAACGTTTCAGGAAGAATTCGTCGCCCCTCCTCTTTCTCACGTGCTTGAACGAACTCCCACGCCATTGCTGGTGATTGGTAGACAAACAAAATTAGAACGTTTCTTTTACGATCAAGACAACGTTGAATATTTTTCTTAGCAATATCTAATTTCGATAACGTGCCATCTAGCAGGAATGATTGTTTACCTTGAAATGCATAGTCTAATGCTCGCTCGATAATCACGGATATTGCTCGTTGAAACAGGTACGAGTTTGCGCCGTTATATCCGGGGAACTTACACCGGAGATCGTCTGGGTCTAATCGAATCACATTATCCGAGCCAATCTCCTTCAAAAATATTTTGGATGATTCAGTTTTCCCAGCGCCGGGCGAACCACACATGAATACTGATACCGGATCTCGCTCTTTTGCGTAGATTGTTTTATCGGTGAGTTGACGCGCTAACTTCGTTTTATTTTTCTTTGCGTAAGTTATTGCTTGCTGCTCTATTTCCTTGTCCTCTGGCGACATGCGTTCTCCTTGGTGCTAAAACCTAACTTAATATTAGAGTAGCTCTTTACCAACACTTCTGGCATTTAACCAAGCTATACTCTCATCATCCAGTTTTACAGACTCTTGAGTGCAATTTTTCAATACATCCGCTAATGACTGTGTAGATTTAATCGCCTCTATTTGATTCGCCCCTAATCTGACCGAATTGATTAGCAAGTTCGATCTCGCATCTCTTCCGATTATCTGCTTTACCTGCATACCTTGGCTTCCTTTTAGTATGTCATACCAATACGAAAACGATTAATTTTCAACCTTAATTACGCATCAAATATTCCTGACAACGCTATTTTACTAGCATAAAATCGCGCACAAATCTGCATACCTACCCACCATCCAAAAACCTAAATAGCATGAAATCATGCTTTTTTGCCGCTCAAAATAGCATGATTTCATGCCAAGACCATGTGACCAAGTTGGCGGTGACCATGCTAATTTACCTTAATGGATTTTAAGCGACGCTGAGATGACGGATAGCTGCAGCCCTTGTGTAGCAAGGGTTGCAAAACAATGCACATTAAGGTACAAAGATAAAAATTACCCCAGACTACCTTGACATGGTAGGGGTTTCATTGAATTTAGGCTTGGACTAATCAGGGGTAAGGTTAATGCGATTTCAAGCTCGTCGCTGCCACCGGTCGTTTCACTCGCTAAAGCCGCTGCACTCAACACAGGCGCCGCCGCCAACCAACTCGAGACCCAAGTATCTGGCTGGGCAACCAATTGCTGCTGCAACTGAGCTTCTGCCGCGTCGGTTAAAGTTGCTAAGTTAACCACTGCGGATGAAGCTTGAGAACTTTGCGCCGCCGCAAGCGGCAATGTGATGAGCGAGAAGCCCACCAAAACAGCTATGATAACCCTGGTTAGAGAAGCCACATAAACCTCCAAAATATAACAATGTGATTTCATCCTAACAGGGTTTTATTAAGGAAACCTTAAGGTGAATTAACAAATCAACGAATTGAGAAAATTAGTTTTCTTAAGCCTTCCTTAAGCTAGATTTGTTTTGATTTGCCCAGGCTTTCAAAACAAGTGCTTGCAGACCATGGCAGAAAAAATACTGGTTACCGGTGCCGCCGGATTTATTGGATTTCATCTTTCACACGCTTTGCTACAGGCGGGCTATGAGGTCATCGGGGTAGATAATCTCAATAACTATTACTCAGTTGCGCTAAAGCGTGATCGACTGACGCGATTGCAACAGTTTAAAAACTTTAAATTTGCCGCGGTTGATATAGACAATGCCGCCGCATTAGAGACCACGCTCGCGGGTCAAGCCATTGACTATGTGGTTCACCTAGCAGCCCAAGCTGGCGTACGCTATTCCATTGAAAACCCTCAAGCTTACGGTAAAAGTAATTTAGTCGGCTTTTTGAATGTACTTGAATGGGTTCGCCATCAGCCCGTTAAACATTTTATTTATGCTTCTTCGAGTTCGGTTTATGGAAACGCTTCGCAAACGCCATTTAAGGTCGCTGAATGTGCAGATAAACCGGTGTCACTCTATGCCGCTACTAAGCGTGCGAATGAACTCATGGCAGAAAGCTACAGTCATCTATTCGCCATACCTGCCACAGGCCTACGGTTTTTTACTGTCTATGGGCCTTTTGGTCGCCCCGATATGGCCCCGATGAAGTTTGCTCAGCAAATTATGAGCCAGGGTGAGATTGATGTTTACAACCACGGCAACCTATCACGTGATTTCACCTATATCGACGATATTATCAACAGTATTGTCAGACTCATTAGCTTACCGCCGAGTGCATCTGATTTCAGTAATCATCGCCTCCTGAATATTGGTCGCGGTCAACCGGTCAATTTACTGGAGTTTATTGAGTTATTAGAAAAATATTTAGGTCAGCCGGTTAGAAAAAACTATTTACCGATGCAAGCTGGCGATGTAGCGCAAACTTGGGCTGATGTGACTGATCTTGAGGCCCTCACCGGCTACAAGCCCCACACCAACCTCGAAGCGGGGATTAAAATATTCGCTGATTGGTTTCGTGACTATTACGCTTATGGAGTCCGCCATGCTTGAATTTTCAGTGATTTTGCCAGCAAAAGACGAAGCAGAAAATATCGGCACTTTACTGCGTGAAATCGATCTGGCGCTATCGGACAAAAATTATGAAGTTGTTTTAGTCGATGATGGCAGTAGTGACGATACCGCAAAAGTTGCCCTTGCCGCCGCGGCAGACATGGTTGGCCAAGTGACAGTGATTCAACATCAGCAAAGTTGCGGGCAAAGCACCGCACTATGGACTGCTGCCAGACACAGTAAAGGCAAGTTTATCGTGGTACTTGATGCCGATGGTCAAAATGATCCGGCTGATATACCTACTTTGTATGACCAAACACAACAACTTGAAAATCTTAACTTCTGTGTCATCGGTCACCGTAAAACCCGTAAAGATACCGCTTGGAAGCGGTTTCAATCACGCTTTGCCAATGGTATACGGCAGGCCATACTTCAAGATAACACCCCCGATACCGGTTGTGGGTTAAAGATTTTACCGCGCGAAACCTATTTACAGTTACCCTACTTTCATCACATGCATCGCTTTGTGCCTGCGTTAGTGAAGCGTATGGGTGGCGTCGTCATCAGCATTCCAGTAAACCACCGCTTACGCACGCAAGGGGTTTCAAAATACAACGCTTGGAATCGCACTTGGGCCGGCATACTGGATATTCTCGGCGTTTTGTGGCTGATACATCGATCACGGCGGCCGAATATTAAAGCCATTAAGCGCAGCAGCGAGTAGTAGCCCATGCCACGGACAATCAAGCTACTGGTGATTATTGGACTATTTTTTATGTTGGCGTTGGCTGTTCAACAAGGATGGTTAGACGTTGTCTCCAAATCGGAGTCCGCCCGAGATTTTATTCAGCAGCGCGGCGTGCAGGGTTACCTCATGCTTACTGCGGCGGCAATACTCTTTATGGCCGTTGGCGGGCCACGACAAATTATCGCTATGGTTTTCGGATTTATCTTTGGCACCCTGTTCGGCTTTGTCGTGGCGCTGGTAGTCAGCGGTATTTCACTAGCGCTAACCTATTTCACCGCTCATACCTTTTTAAAACCTTTTATCGAGAAAAAATACCACAAACAAAGTTTAAGATTACTGCAATGGCTGCGGGTGGCTACCACCCGTAAAACCATCATGATTCGCCTGATGCCAGTGGGTAGTAATGTTCTCACAAATTTGTTTGCAGGCGCCGCCGCAGTTGATTTTAAGCGGTTCTTAATCGGCAGTGTCATCGGTTACAGCCCACAAACTTTTATCTTCGTGCTCGTCGGTAGCGGTATTGGTCTTGCTCAATCCGACAAGCTGCTCATCAGTGGTCTACTCTTTGTAACCTCCTCGATTTTAGGCATTCATTTATTTAAAAAGCATCGATACCTGTCGGAGCAGCAAAGCCAATGAATCGATTTCTTTTTTGGCTGATGATCATCGCTGCACTCCTAATTTTCTCAGGCTTAGGGCTGCGTTCGCCGTGGCCACCTGATGAACCCAGATTTGCTGAAGTCGCCCGCGAAATGGTGCTCACCGGACAATGGTTTTTCCCGACTCGAGGAGGAGAACTCTACCCAGATAAACCGCCTGTATTTATGTGGACTATTGCCCTATTTTATTGGCTAACAGGAACCATGAAGGTTGCAGCTTTGTTACCGAGCGCGCTCGCTAGCCTGGTCACCTTGATAACCACCTATGACATCAGTAAGCGCATTTGGAATGCCCGTGTTGCGCGCCATGCATCACTATTACTACTCATCACCCCACAGTTTTTAATCCAAGCAAAGTTTGCTCAAATCGATGCCATGGTGGCCTGTTGGATAACCATAGGTTGCTACGGTCTGTTGCGGCATTTTCTCAATGGCCCTAACTGGGGTTGGTACTTTACTGGTTGGGCATTTATGGGCTTAGGTATCATTACCAAAGGCGTCGGCTTTTTACCTTTGTTCATGTTGCTAGCACTTGCAATCTATCACTTTGCTGTGCACCAACAGACACATGTTTGGCGATGGCGAGCTGCGCTCGGCCCAATCGCCATGTTAGCCGTTGTCGGCTGCTGGCTAGTACCTATGTATCTTATGGTCGATGCGAACGGAAGCCCTGAATATCTTGCCTATCGCGATAATATTTTGTTTAAGCAAACCGGCGAGCGCTACGTTGATCCTTGGCATCATTTCAAACCTTGGCATTATTATTTAACCAGCGTTGTCCCGCTATTTTGGTTACCGGTCAGTTTGCTTTTGCTAACTCAAATAAAGGATGTGATTCGAGGTATCAAGGCTGATCCTCGCATTGCGATTTTGTTTGGTTGGGTCATTCTGGTGTTGCTATTTTTCAGTCTTAGCCCCGCAAAACGCGGGGTCTATATACTGCCTGCGCTACCTATGTTTTGTATTGCCCTTGCGGCGGCGTGGCCAAGCTTGCAATTGAATGCCCTAAGCCGCTGGCTATTGCGTGCTCTGCTGGCTCTGTTGTTATCGTTGTTTAGTGCGCTGGGTTATTTAGCGCTCACTCGCCACGAGCCTTTGCTAGAAAAACTCGCGAGCTACCCGCAGGCGCTAGCGCACCTAGACACCATAGCTTGGGCCGGGTTCGTCACGCTGACTTTGATGCTTCTGGTACTGATAGCACTTTATAGAAAGAGCCTACTGATAAAATATGGTGCAACCGTAGCTGTCATTACCGTAACAACAAGCCTTTTGCTTTACCCAGTGCTTGAAACTGTGCGAACGCCCAGAATAATCATGCACAAAGCCGCCTTGGCTGTTGATGGTGGCGAACTCGCTATTCTTGATTTGAAAGAACAGCATCTGTTGTTTTCGCCCATATCACTGACTCATTTTAGCTATTTTGCAACAGACTCGGAGCAATTTCGAAATGCCTGGCTGTGGATTCATGCAGCGCCCAATCGTTACCTCATGGTGCCCGACAATATGGTATTTGAATGCTTTCTACCAACGGGTTCCCTTGAGCTCGGCACAGCTCACCGTGAGCGCTGGCTGTTGCTAACACGCGAACAGGCGACGCCAGCCTGTCCAATGCCCAATAAAGTGATCACATTCACTAGCCCAGCCAATCCGAATTTTCAGCTGAAATAAAAATGAAACTCTCTGCAAATTCTTAATTCTGCCTTAAGGTTCTCGTTCTAGCATGAACTAACAAAAGTTATTCGTGGCTGGAATTTATGTCTTTATTGCATCGCTTTAACAACACAAAGTTTCATTATTCCTATGTCGTTATTCTCGTCGCGATTTGGCTGGCCATTGTTTACGCACAGCCCTTGCTTCGTGCTCTTAACAGCTACCAAGTCGCTGCTTCTACGCAAGGGCTGTTATTACTCTTTATCATGGCTTTTTACGGCGTCGTGCTGTCATTGGCGCGCACCCTTAACTTATTCAAGCCAGTAGTTTTGCTACTCATTGTTATAGCCGCACCGACCTTTTATTACATGCAAAAATACGGCATCGTCATCGATTCCGACATGATCATCAACACTCTTGAAACAGACCCTGCAGAAGCCAGCGACCAATTATCCAAAGGGCTGATAGTCACCGTATTAGGGTTAGGTGTCATTCCTGCTTTGCTGGTGGTATTTAGCAAGTTGCGTTCGGTTTCCTTAATGCAAAGAATCAAACAAGGGGTCTTCGGAGTACTGCTGTTCTCTTTACTAGGCGGAAGCACCGCTTTTGTTCACTATGATAGTTTTGCTTCTCTATTTCGCAATCATCGCGACCTGAAATATCGTGTGGTTCCATTTAATGTTGTCTCTGCGAGCATTTCGGTACTCAAGCAAAAATTTAGAGAACCAGAGCCCTTTGTAGCCTTAGGCTTAGATGCCCGTAAAGACGCTTCGAGTAAACCCAAAGTGATGATTGTGATTGTTGGTGAAACCGCGCGCGCCGACCATTTTTCGGTGAACGGGTACC
>JTFN01004337.1_pt1 | contig 13833 bp, 7 predicted proteins | sample 235401 | NCBI WGS metagenome assembly JTFN01 (sample SAMN03067589, study PRJNA260952) | activated sludge metagenome | biome: Sludge; feature: Wastewater; isolation source: CETP activated sludge from augmented bioreactor treating industrial... | place: India:Gujarat | collected 2013-04 | reverse complement strand
TGCAGGGATTTCTGTAATTACTATTTTTTTAGGATCGCTAGTATCTAATTTAGCTCTAGTAATTATTCTTCCGTTTCCGTCTTGATAATCTGAAACATCTATTAGGCCACCAGTTTGAAAATCTGGAAATAGTTGAAAATCTTCTCCTTTTAAACATTTTCGCTCTGCATCAATAACTTCAAGAATATTATGTGGTAAAATTTTCGTACTCATACCAACAGCAATTCCCTCTGCTCCCAAAATTGGAACAAGCGGTAATTTTGCTCTAAAAGAAACTGGCTCTTTATTTCGACCATCATAAGAATCGACATACTTTGTAATTTCTGGATTATAAAGTATATCTTTGCCAATTTGGGTACAACGACACTCTATATATCTAGAAGCAGAAGCAGAATCTCCTGTAAACATATTACCGAAGTTTCCTTGTTTATCTATAAAGATCTCTTTATTTGCAAGCACGACAAGCGCAGAATAGATAGATGCATCACCATGAGGATGGTATTTCATACATTCACCAACAACATTCGCAACCTTGTGAAACTTACCATCATCTATATTAAAAAGAGTATGCAAAATGCGTCTTTGTACAGGTTTTAAACCATCATCTATATCAGGAATTGCACGATCTCTAATAACATAACTTGCATATTCCAAAAAGTTTTTATCAAATATTTTTTTTACATAAGCCATTAGACATCAACCTCCTCTAGCAAGTTATTCATAATAAATTCACGGCGTTCAGGAGTATTTTTACCCATATAAAAATTAATCATTGTTGGAACAGCGCTTACAGAGTTAATCTCAACTGGAACTAGACGTATATTTTCACCTATAAATTGCCCAAACTCTTTTGGACTAATCTCTCCAAGCCCTTTAAATCGAGTCATTTCGACCCCTCGTCCTAATTTTTTACCAGCAGCATCTCGTTCTTCTTCTGAATAACAGTAAATTGTTTTATTTTTGTTTCTAACTCTAAAAAGAGGAGTTTCTAAAATATAAACTCTTCCTGCTATTAGAAGTTCTTCAAAAAAACTTAAAAAGAAAGTGAGCAATAGATTGCGTATATGAAAACCATCATTATCAGCATCTGTTGCAATAATAATTTTGGAATATCGCAAACCAGAAATATCGTTTTCAATTCCGAGAGCCATCATAAGATTATACAATTCAGCATTTTTATAAATGTCGGTCTTTTTTTTCCCACACATATTTTCACATTTACCACGCAAACTAAAAATTGCTTGCACTCTTGAATCTCTACTTCCAACCATTGATCCAGAAGCAGAGTCTCCTTCTGTAAGAAAAATCATTGTCTCTTCACTATTAACCTTAGAATCGCCTAAATGATATTTGCAATCTTTTAATTTTGGTATTTTTAAGCTAATTTTACGCGCATTTTCCTTTGCTTCTTTTTTTACAGTATTAAGCTCGGTACGCAATTTTTCATTTGAAGTAATTTTTTCCTCTAAAGCTTTTGCTTCATCAGAATGTTTATGCAAAAAGTCTTCGATGGCAACTTTTGTTTCTGAAACTATCCAGCCTTTTAAATCAGTGTTACCAAGTTTATTTTTTGTTTGACTCTCAAAAACCGGTGATTGGACTTTCACCGCAATAGCAGCAGTCAAACCTTCTCTTACGTCTTCACTTTTATATGATTTTTTAAAAAATGCGTTAACACCTTTTAGAAAACCTTCTTTAAACGCTGATAAATGCGTTCCTCCATCTGAAGTATACTGACCATTTACAAATGAAAAATAATTTTCACCGTATGCATTTGAATGTGTAAACGAAAATTCAAGTTTTTTACCACGATAGTACCCTACATTATACAAAGCAGTATCTTGTACTTCGTCGTGTAGAAGATCAAGTAAGCCGTTTTCGCTTATAAATTTTTGTCCATTAAAAAAGAGGGTTAATCCCGTATTTAAATAGGCATAATTCATAATCCGACGTTCAACAAATTCCATATTAAATGCATATTTACCAAAGATCTCGTCATCTGGAATAAATTCTACATATGTTCCATTTTTAGCATTTGTTGGAGCTTTGCCATTCTTAACTGATTTTTTAAGTGTCCCTCGCTCAAAAACTGCTTCTGCAGCATGGCCATCCCGAATACTAACAACCCTAAAAAATTTAGAAAGTGCATTAACAGCTTTAGTACCAACACCGTTTAATCCAACAGAAAATTGGAAAACATCATCATTGTATTTAGCACCTGTATTAATAATTGAAACACATTCAACCAATTTTCCAAGAGGAATCCCACGTCCATAATCACGGACACTTACCTTGTTTTCTTCTATTTTAACTTCAACACGGGACCCATTACCCATAATGAACTCATCGACTGCATTATCAATAACTTCTTTTACGAGAACATAAATACCATCATTTTGATTTGAACCGTTCCCGACACGCCCAATGTACATACCAGTTCTTAATCTAATATGTTCAAGCGCACTTAATGTTTGAATCTTTGACTCATCGTATATTGCAGTTTTTTTGTTATCTGTTGCTTTTCCACCCATGATAACTATGTTACCAGAAAAGACTTTGAACTACAATCATTTTGAATAGTAAGATTACATATTAAGAATATGTGTATATAAAATTCTAAGAATTTTCACGCAAATGCTTTACATTTGTAGCTTCTGCCAATTCAAGAGAGACCTTTAGATTGCTCCACTCTTCTTTTTGAGCCGACAATAATGTATCTCTTTGACTTAGTTCAGCATTTTGTTTGGAAAGTGATTGTATTTTTTTTGTATTAGAATTAATCTTCTTTTTATTTGATATCAACTCACGCTCTGCAGAAGTAATATTAGCTAAAAGCTCCTGGATTTTTATTCTTCTTTCTAATGACACAAAAGTCATTCGTAAATCAGCTAATTCATTCAATGTAGAACCAAATTCTTGAGGAAAATCTTTTAGAACAGTTCCGTTTTCATCAACATATTCGTCTATAAATTTTTCGGCTATCTTTGCTGCATATTCATTTTGAGATTTTACATTTGTGTCAATTTTTCTACGAAGTTCTTGTAATCGTTTTTCGGTATGACTTGCAACATCATAATCTTGCAATTGAGCTTCTAAAGACTCTTTTTTTTCTAATAATTTTTCGACTTCCTCGTGCTGAACACTAATATCTTCTTTTAGTTTTAGACAAGATTTATAGGAACGCCGAACAACTTCTTCAATTTCATCATGTTCTAAAATTGATGGAAATTTTTCATCCTCAAAAGCAGCTTCCCCCCCCTTCTCTAATAGGGTGTTAAATCGATTTTCGTAAGTGATAGCTATATTGTTTGTAGAAACATATTTTACATGTGAAAACAATTTAGCAAAAAAACCTTGTGTACTCATGCTCTTCTTTACATCTGTAACATTCTTCTCGGCTTCAAGAAGTTTGTTTTTTTGAATCTGTGCTTTTGTATAGTATTCGCCAAAAATTGATTCAAAGACAGGTGTATAATGTTGATACATCATCTGGCCAAGTGTTTTAAACCAAAAACTCCATTGTTTGCTAAGTGAATTTTCATTTTCACGTGCTTTATTTACAGAACTATCGGCTTCATTTATAAGAACTTGCAAATTTCGAATAGATTCTATATCAGTGCGAATCTTTATATTTTCTTCTTTAAAACCAAAATACGTTGCACGTTCAGATTTTGAAGTAATTGTAGTAGAAGTGTTTGAAAGTAACTGATGCCCACAATCTTGTTTAACTAATTGTATGTTTTTTTCAATTGTTTCCTTTTCTTTTTGCAGTGCAAGAACAGCTCTCGATTCACGCATTATTCCCCTTCCTTTGCATTTTATTACCCATCAATGAATAACTACTGGCCTAAGTATACCATATTGATTTCTTTTATTGAACAGGCTAATGAACAGACGAAGGGCTCGGTTTATGTCCCCCATTAAATTGCCCGCGTCTAATAATTGTGCGTAAATAATTTTTTTTCTTAACGGACGGAACTTGTATAGTTGTGTCTGGAGTTGCAAAATTCAACTCTACAATTTCATTGCCATTTTCATCTAATTGACCAACGCAAGTACCTATAAATTTGTGAGTTTTAGTTGGGGCTAAGTCAATTGTTTGAACACCTTCTACAAATTTAACTTCAAGTTGTATCGTTTCATACATACGAGAAAGTATTTCTAACATACATCTTTTTTTCCCATCTATTTTCCAAGAAAATGAAAGACCCCCCAATAAAGGAGCTTCCATTCTAATCGTATCTATAGGATTATCTTCTTTTTGTTTACCCAGTGAAATAAAAGCTTCTCCTCCTTCTTCAAGCCACTGAGTTGGCAGATGGGGACAAATTGTAACTTTATTGCAAAGCATCTGAGGTTCTATTCCAAGATAATCCTGAAAAGCATTACGAGTAAATTCACTCACACTCCACGCTTGGCTCCACGTACCAGTCGGATTTCCATTCCAAGCATTTAGATTTTCACTCATGCTTCCGACACAACCAATTTCTAATATTTGATGTGCAAGATTTTTACTTAATTTCCATGCAGTGTCTGCATAACCATACCGACATAAAGCTCCAATAGTAAATCCAGCATTCCATCCCCAGATGGTACCATTATGATATGCAGCATCTTTATGATATTTTCTACAGCCTTCATGAAGTGGATGAAAAAATGCATCATGTTGTTCGAGCGAGCAAACTCCGTATGGGAACACTAAATTTTGAGTGCAGATACGTACTACATTATTGGCAATGGATTGAGAGATAAAAGGTTCTTTGCATAAATAGTTAAAAGGAACCGTCAGGGTCATTAGTTGATTTGGACGAAACCTAAAATCGGCTGTTCCATCTGATAGAAGACAATCTGCAAAATGAGTTCTATCCTTATTCCAAAAATAACGTATAAAATTTTCATGAACAAGATTTGCAGATGTTTGCCATTTTAAGGCTAAATCATTTTGCTCCATGATATTTGCCATGTATACACCACATAATAATGCGGTATACCATAAAACTTGAATATCTATTGCTCTATTTCCACGAGGAGAAAAAGGAAGATTTCCTTTATATCGTGCATCCATCCACGTATCGGCATCCCCATGGCACAAAAAACCCATCTCATCAGTACGTCCCAAACGATCTGTTTCTATAGCTAGTTCTATTGTAGAAAACATTTTTTGTATGAATGAAACATCACCCGTATATTGGGCATATTCCAAAACCTCTCTAACAAACCAAAGATTACCATCTACCGTATTGTATATAGTTTCTCCACCTTCTATATATCTGTTTGGAATGCGACCATACGTTTTACTATTTTTATCTTTGTCTTGATACTCAGCAAATCCTTCTATAACCCTACGTGCTTCTTCAAATTCACCAGAAACAAGTAAGATTCCCGGTAATGCAATAAACGTATCTCTGCCCCAGTTATCCCTAAACCATGGCAAACCAGCCCAAATTCCACGTTTTTTGCTACCAGTTACAAGAGATCTCCCCGAAAGTTGTGCACAGCGAAATGCTATATCAAAATTTTGATCTCCACTATGAAGCATAGATTTACATAAAAACGCTTCTGTTTCTTGACAATGCTCTTTAAAACGAGTACGTGCAAAATCTTCATACGAAACATTTTTATCAAAATCAAATATACAACAACTAGATTTTAAAACCCGAAGATATCTAGCTTTTTTACCATATATTTTTGTAATTTGTGATTCACTATTTTTTTTAGGTCTTGTATATCCAGCCGATTTACAACGTAAATCTAAAGATTTAGAGCACAAAAAAACAATTTGAATATCGTGAAAATCAGAATCTTCACTGATTGGAATTTCTACTCTATCATCAATGCCGGTAACTTCCACATATAAAGCATCTGATAAAAGAGAAACAATAAGTCTAACCCCTGCTTCTTCAAAATCAACAGTGTAATATGAATGTTGTAGAATTGTGATTGCATTTTTATCAAATCGTGTATAGACAACACCATTAAGAATAAAACAAACATCATAAAAAATAATATCATTTCCTCGAATAACGCCATCGCTTAAAAGGGCAGAATCAGCGTTCAACATCATATAGGTACTATTTCTGTCAGTAAAAGCAAAACAGAGGTCTTTCCCGTGCTCTAGTTGTAAACCATTTTTCATGATTTCATAATAACTAATTAAAAAAACTTTGAAAAGAGTTGATTTTTTGCTATAGCTAGCATACACTCGCAAATATGAAAAATAGATTTTCAACCGGGAATATGCAATTATTTTCTTATTTTCTTATTTTATCACTTTTAGGTTCCTTTCTTTTACAATTGCCACAAGCTTATGTTTCCGGAACGCCTGTCCCTTGGCTTGACTCATTTTTCACCGGGGTCTCTGCTGTTTGTGTAACTGGGTTATCTACTATAGATATGAGAGTATACACAAAAGTAGGTTTTGTTTTTATAGCTCTTCTTATAGAATTTGGTGGGTTGGGATTATTAACATACATTTCTCTTTTTATGATTATTCCTTCTCAAAAAATTTCACTTGTAAATCGCAGACTTGTAAAGGATTTTTTTATTGATAATGTAAATAATAATCCGACCTCTATTATCCGTATTATTCTTATTTATACTCTCACAATACAACTAATCGGTGCAGTATGTCTTATGCCCTTTCTACGTTCTTATGGAATAGAGAGTTGGATATTTGATTCTTGCTTCCTTTCTATTTCAGCATTTTGTAACGCCGGATTTTCTGTATATTATGATAGTCTAGCACGATTTAATAATGCAATTCCTATTAATATGATTATAAGTATATTAATTGTTCTTGGTGGAATTGGTTTTGTTGTTCTACAAAACTGTTTTCAGTCAGCAATTCATAAAAAAAAGCACTTAACTACACATACAAGACTTGTTTTACTTTCGACACTCATTTTGATAGTCGTAGGGGCAGTTGTCTATATGGGATCAGATTACGATGCAGCGCTTACGAAATTGCCATTTAAAGAATCTCTTTCTGCCGCTTTATTTGAATCTATTACAACGAGAACATGTGGCTTTGAAACTATTCCACAACAATCGTTTTCCCATTTTTCATGGACTTTTACTATCTTCTTAATGTTCGTAGGAGGATCCCCTGGTTCTATTGCAGGAGGAATCAAAACAACTACACTCTTTGTGCTTTTACTCTTTGCATTTCGTGGAGATCAAAACACAGGGTCTGTTATATTTAATAAACGTACAATTCCTGCACAAATCATACTAAAAGCAACAAGTATTGTGATAAAAAGCATAGCTGTAATTACCGTTGGTATTTTTTTGCTCTGTTTTACACAAATCCAATCATTAATAAATGGGGATATGACTATCTTTGAACTTATGTTTGAAACAGTTTCCGCATTTGGAACGGTTGGTTTAAGCATGGGAATTACCGGGGCTTTAACAACTGCAAGTAAAATTATCATAATTTTTGTTATGTTTGCCGGACGAACAGCCTTTGTAACAATGACAATACTGTTTCCTGGACAAGATTCATCAAAAGAAATTATACGCTACCCAAGGTCAGATATACTAACGGGCTAAAATAAGGAAATAAGGAGATAAACTATGGTTCAAGTAGCTATTATAGGTCTAGGTTCTTTTGGACTTCGTATGCTTGAAGAACTGAACAAAATTGATGCAGAAGTTATTATTGTTGACAAAGATACAGAAATAATTGAACAAAACAAAAGCTATGCACGAGCAGCATATATCACCGATGCTATAAATTACATCACACTTCAAAAGATTATTCCAAATGACATAGATGCTGTTGTAGTTGATATGGGTGGTAAAATTGAAGCAACTATTATGGCTGTAGCACACCTAAAAAGACTTGGTATTAAACAGATTTATGCAAAAGCACAGAGCGAAGAGCAAGGAGAAGTTTTAAAAACAATTGGTGCAAGTCAAGTTATATTTCCTGATTTAGATGCTGCACAAAAACTCGTGCCCCGACTCGCGTCAAAAGTACTTTTTAATTATTTACATATTTCACCCGAACTTTCATTAGCAGAAGTGAAAGTTCGACCAGAACTTTATGGCAAAAGCATATTAGAAGCTGATATCAGAAAAAAACACGGCTTAAACATTGTTGCATACCGAGTAACACCAGACGCCCCACTCTCTTTTATGCAACCTGGTTCATTTTATTTTCAAGAAAACATGACACTGCTTGCAGCTGGAACAGAAGAAAATCTAATGCAATATTCAGGAGTAAAACCTCTTATTGATAGTCAACAAACAAAAGTTCAAAAAAATTTTTTAGAGAAATTACTAAAAAAATAAAAAAAACGTCTTTTTTAACAAATGTTATTTGTTAAAAAAGACGCTAATAAAATAAGTTTACCTCATTTTATCTCCCCTGTTGCTTTTTCCTCTTTCTTATTCTCGTCATAAAAAAATATGACTTTTCTTTATTTATTAACTAACTCTATTGTGCTACCTACACGAAAAAAAAACAAGCCAAAATTGAACGAAGTAACCATGGTTACCTCAAAAGTAACCATGGTTACCCCTGAATATTTATTATTGTAGAGCTATTGGAGATGAACAATTTATCAGTTTTTTACTAGTTAGTATTCTTTTAAATTAGTTTGACAAATCAACCAACCTCTGATATATTACAATTTAACAAGGCAACCGGTTGCTTTATCAACTGAAAACAGCTTTTAAATAAAATAATTGCTATTATTAGCAACACGTATTTTGGATTTCCAAAATGCAAAAAGGAATACTTATGAAATTTGGACATTTTGATGATCAGGCAAAAGAATATGTTATAACTACACCTCATACCCCGCTACCATGGATTAATTATTTAGGAAGTGAAAACTTCTTTGGTCTCATTTCTAACACAGGAGGCGGATATTCTTTTTATCGGGATGCGAAACTTCAGCGGTTACTTCGTTTTAGATACAACGAAGTAGGTGGTGATATTGGTGGGCGTTTTACTTACATAAAAGAAAAAGGAGAAAAAGCCTGGTCTCCCGCATTTCTTCCTTGTAAAACTGAACTTGACTCATATAAATGTCATCACGGACTTGGCTATACAGTTTTTGAAAGCTCAAAAAATAAGATTTCAGCTACAAGCACTCACTTTGTTCCGATGGGTGAAAACTGTGAAATTCAGCGTATAACCCTTACAAATAACTCAAACGAAACTAAAGAACTCTCTCTTTATGGTGCAGTTGAATGGTGCTTATGGAATGCAGTCGATGATTCGACCAATTTTCAGCGCAATCTAAATATTGCAGAAGTCGAAATTGAAGATAATGTTATATATCATAAAACTGAATACCGAGAACGCCGAGACCATTATGCTTTTTTTGGATCTAATGTAAAAGCTGATGGATATGATACAGACAGGAATACTTTTATAGGCCAATTTAATACTTGGGAAAATCCTTCTCTAGTAACGCAAAGAAAAAGTGGTAATAGCGAGGCTCACGGATGGTACCCTATTGCTTGCCAACGTTTTGATATTACATTAAAGCCAGAAGAGTCTCGAACAATAATTTTTGTTATAGGATATGGTCAAAATCCTGTAGAAAAAAAATTTATTAAGCCTGGAATAATACGAAAAGATACAGCAATTCGTATTATGGATAAGTTTAAAACTGAAAAAGCAGTCTCAAATGAATTAAAAAAAATAGCCCTCCACTGGGAATCATTGCTTTCAAAATATCAAGTTTCCAGCGATGATGAAAAAATGAACCGTATGGTAAACATTTGGAATCAATATCAATGTATGGTTACATTTAACATGAGCCGTTCTGCTAGTTATTTTGAAACAGGAACAGGACGAGGAATGGGATTCCGCGATAGTTGTCAAGATATATTGGGGTTTGTGCATCTTATTCCTACAAGAGCTCGTGAACGCATTATCGATATTGCTTCTATACAAAACGAAGATGGTAGTACTTCTCATCAATATCAACCTCTTACAAAACGCGGAAATGATGAAATCGGATCTGGATTTAATGATGATCCCCTTTGGTTAATTGCCGCTGTTGGAGCATATATTCGAGAAACAGGTGATTATTCGATTTTGGACGAACCTACTCCATTTAAAAATGAAAAAGGCTCAGAAAAACCATTATTTGAACATTTACGAGCTTCAATCCATTTTACCATGAAAAATAGAGGCCCTCACGGATTACCTCTCATTGGACGCGCAGACTGGAACGATTGCCTAAATCTTAATTGTTTTAGTGAAACGCCAGGAGAAAGTTTCCAAACCGTACAAAACTACGATAGTGGGAAAGCAGAAAGTGTATTCATTGCTGGTATGTTTGTAAAATATGGTAAAGAATATGCAGAAATTGCTCGACGTCGCGGTGAACAAGAAGAAGCCACAAAAGTTGAACAAGCTGTTTCTGAAATCACAAAAGCTACTATGACAGCTGGTTGGGATGGAGAATGGTTTTTACGCGCATACGATGCATTTGAACATAAAGTCGGCTCTAACGAATGTTCAGAAGGTAAAATATACATTGAACCTCAGGGTTTTTGTTCTTTAGCAGGGATTGGAAAAGATGAAGGTTTTATAGAAAAATCTATGGACTCTGTGCGAAAACATCTTCTCGGCGAATATGGTGTTGAATTGCTCAGTCCATGTTACACAACCTATCACAAAGAACTAGGTGAGATTTCTTCCTATCCTCCTGGATATAAAGAAAACGGATCTATTTTTTGTCACAATAATCCTTGGATTAGTATAGGAGAAACTGTTATCGGAAGAGGTGCCAACGCTTGGGATATTTATAAGCGGATCTGTCCAGCCTATCTTGAAGATCAAAGTGAAATACATCAGACAGAACCTTATGTGTACAGTCAAACGATTGCAGCACGATCTAGTTTTGCAAACGGAAGTGCTAAAAATAGTTGGCTTACAGGAACAGCAGCGTGGACATTTGTAAATATTTCACAAGCTATTTTGGGAATAAAACCAGATTTTGACGGATTAAGAATTGAACCATGTATTCCTCCAACATTAAAACAATTCTCAATTATTCGTGAATATCGTGGAAGTATTTATAATATACATGTTGTAAATAAGACCCAAAATACTAATGAACCTTCTCAACCTCAATTAAAAGTTGATGGGAAAAGTGTAAAAGGAACTCTTATTCCTTGTAGTACTACTAAAAAAACTTGTACAGTTGAAGTTGAAGTCTAGTTAATAAAGTTAAAGCTCTCTCTTTTGTGCCCTTATGTAAAAGTCCTTACATAAGGGCTTTTTTTTAATATAGAATTCTAATTGCGTCCTTATGATTATTGAGTTTTGCAAAAAAAAGGATTAATTAAACCTAGATTTAATTAATCCTTTTACACTAGTATTTCTTTAGTTATAGCAACCTATTGTCGTTCCAACTTTAATGTTTTTGTAGGCTGATCACAAACTTCTTCTGGACCATAGTATTGAATAGCACCAGGGAAAGTATAGCAAGTTTCAACTGCCCATTTATCTCTATTTTTAGCGTATGTTTTAAATGGTTTTCCATCAAGTTCAACAAGAGCCTTACGAATAACAGGTTTCATTTCACCGTTTCTTTGCTCCATATTCATCATCATTGTTAATGGAATACCGCCGGCAACCCATTTGTCAGCAGGTTCTGTCAAATTTCGAATACTTGACAGATATCCAGTTACTCCAGAAGCGATAAGTAAGAAGGCATTAAAACCTAATGAATAACAGTAATCTGCATCAAAATTTGTAGGGAATGCACACCGACCTTCATATCCAAAGAAATGACAGTAAGAACTAAACTTTCCATTATATTTACCAGCTGCTTTAAGTTCTGCAAGTCGATCTTCTACAGAAAGCGCAAGAAGCTTTTCTGTATCGATGCGTGAAACTTGTACATTTCCGTGTGGATCACGGTCTGCCAAAAATTGAATAGCAATTGCCTCAGGAAGAGAATTAAATGTTTCAAATGCTGTAGCAGAAAGATTTGATTGCAACCATTCTTTTTTTGCAGCAAAATCTGCAAGAGCATTAAATTCATCAGCTTTAAGAGACATCTTATCGTTTAATTCAGCAATAAGAGCTTTCATTTCTGGAATAAACTCGACAAGTCCCTCTGGAATTATTACAACTCCAAAGTTTCCTTCTGTTTCTGAGCGTTTTACAACTGCTTTTGTAATAGTTTCTGTAATCTGACGTAATGTCATTTTTTTAGCTTCAACTTCTTCAGAAATTAGACAAATATTTGCCTGAGTCTGAAGCTCACATTCAAGAGCAATATGACTTGCTGAGCGCCCCATTACTTTTATAAAATGCCAGTATTTTTTTGCAGAATTAGCATCTCTTTCTATATTACCAATAAGCTCAGAATATGTTTTACACGCAGTATCAAAACCAAAAGAAGTTTCGATAAGATCATTTTTAAGATCTCCATCAATCGTTTTTGGACATCCTATAACACGAGTTGCTACGTCATTAGCTTTAAAATATTCAGCGAGTAAAGCAGCATTTGTATTTGAATCGTCACCACCAATAATTACAATAGCATCAAGATTCAATTTTTTTGCTGCATCTACAGATGCCTGATACTGCTCTGGAGTTTCTATTTTTGTACGTCCAGATCCAATAATATCAAATCCACCTGTATTGCGATACTCATCAATAAATGCATCATCAAAAGTTACATAATCGCAATCTATAAGACCAGAGGGACCACCTTTAAAACCATACAATGTCGATTCAGGATTTGCTTTTTTTATCCCGTCATAAAGACCCGAAATTACATTGTGTCCTCCTGGTGCTTGTCCACCAGAAAGAATAACTCCAATATTCATTTTTTTACTTACTTCAGCATTATCACCTTTTTCAAAAGTAGCAAAAGGTTTACCATAGGTATTTGCAAAAATCTTTTTGAGTTCTGCTTGGTCTGCAACAGATTCTGTTGCTTTTCCAAATTTAATAGCGATTTTGTCCAAATCATTTTTTAGAACAGCCGGCAATTTTGGCTGATAAGCATAACGTGCTTTTTGTAAAGCTGAGACTTCAGTCATGTTAGACTCCTTGATATAGTCATTTATAGTAGAATAGTGTCTCTTAGTTTACAAAATAGTGCATTTTTTTGCAATGAGCAAAAAAAATGTATCATACCTAATTTTTATGTAGTACACTTATTCATTAAGACTACATTTAATACAGTATATATTCATATTTTATAATCTATATACATTAATATTGCAAATTTATACAAACAATATGATAATACACTTGCGTTATATCTAATAACAGGATTAAAATAATGTAACAAATTTCTTATGGAGGAATTTCAATGAAAAAAACAATTCTCGTAATTGCCACCGTATTAACTGCATGTGCACTTTTGTTTACAGTAGTTTCTTGCGGAAACGACAAAGACTCAGCAAGTAATGCTAGTTTTGTAATCGCAAACAGTGCAGAACCTCAATCTTTAGATCCTACTCAAATCGAAGGAGTTCCAGAAAATCGTATCTACTTGGCACTTTTTGAAGGTTTAGTTGGATATGATCCTAAAACAAGTGAAGCTGTTCCAGCGGTTGCAAAAAGTTGGGAACGAAACGCTACAGGAGAACAAGTAACTTTCCATTTACGCGATTGTTCATTCAGCGATGGTACTCCCATAACAGCACAAACTGTTGTAGATTCTTGGTTGTATTATCTTTCACCAGAAGTTGCAGCAACGTATGCTTATATGCCTTGTATGGTTATAAAAGGGGCTGCCGATTACAATGCTGGAAAAACATCTGCAGACACAGTAGCAATTAAAGCAATAGACGATAAAACTTTTCAACTTACATTTGTCGGTTCTTGTGCATATGGTATTG
>JTFN01000860.1_pt1 | contig 14104 bp, 9 predicted proteins | sample 235401 | NCBI WGS metagenome assembly JTFN01 (sample SAMN03067589, study PRJNA260952) | activated sludge metagenome | biome: Sludge; feature: Wastewater; isolation source: CETP activated sludge from augmented bioreactor treating industrial... | place: India:Gujarat | collected 2013-04 | reverse complement strand
AAAAAAATGAATAAATTTTGCATATATTTGCATATTTTTATAAATCTTCAGCCTTTTTATAAATCTTTTTTTGTTCATCTGCAGAAAGAAGATGCGATAAAAGAAAAGCAATAATCAAAATTCCAGGAATATCAATTAATAATCGTGTTAGAGTAAAATGCACCCCTAATGCCGAAACTTCAAATAAAAGCATTGGAATTTTTGTAGTTGACCAAGCACCTATAAAAACCAAAACATTACTCAATTTTACTCCCTTTTTCATAAAAACAGCAGCAACAGGAAAAGCTCCATACAAAGGCCCTGCTGCCGCAGAACCAAGAATAAAAGCAAGAACAACACCCAAAACACCTGATTGTTCTCCCATAAATTTTACCATTGTTTCTCGTGGAACCCAGACATCTAACAAACCTAAAAGAACAAAAATAGGAGGAATAACTAATCCCATTTCTTTAAACTGAAAACCAGTAAGTTTTATAGCTTTAATTCCAATTTGCTTATTAACAAAAAACAAAACAATAAGAATTACAATCGTAAATAAAAAAAATTTATATCTTTTAAAAAAATTCATTATACAACCACCAAATATATAATATATGCTACAACAAAAGAAAACAAAAATGCTAAAATGTTTCGAGTAAAAGTTACTCTTTTCCCAAAATAACTTATTTCTAAAGGCATCGTCACAACTCCTACCATCATTAAACTGGATATAAATGCTGCTATTTGCATGTATCCAGCCCCACTTTCTAAAAGCATTGCTGCAGTTGGAAATGCCACAAACCCTGGAATAAGAGTTATTGCACCTATAACAGAAGAAACGATTGTTCCTGTCCATCCAGATTCACTTCCTATAACTTTAGAAATAAAATCTGCATTAAACACAGAAAGTAAAACACCTACAAGAACCATTACTCCCAAAAATTGCGGAAGTATATTTTCAAATGACTTTAATGCTTTTTTTAGAGCTTTTTTTGTTTTATTTTTATTTTTAACAAAAGAAACAACTAAAAGAATCATAGTTGTACTGTATAGAATTATAGTGCTCATTACTGACTCCATATATCACTAGTAATAATCAAACCAAAAGGTTCGCTCTCATATACCCCAACGGGTATATGATGAATATATTCATTTTTAGTATGTCTGTCAACTAAAAAAATGTTTTATAAAGTTGCCTTTTATTTATTTTATAAACAAAAGCATAAAATAATTGACTAATCCGTATCCTGCTACTACTCTAAATAGTAGAATTAAAAGGAGAAGCGTATGGCAAAATTAAGAAAGGATATAAATGCCTTCGGGGTATTTAGTATAGCAAGTGGGGCTATGATTAGTTCTGGAATTTTTATTCTTCCAGGGCTTGCTTTTTCTAAAGTAGGCTCATGGCTTTTTCTTTCATATTTTATTGCAGGTTTTTTAGGCTTATTTGGTATTTTAAGTATGATTGAACTTACGACAGCAATGCCAAGGTCGGGCGGAGATTACTATATTATTAACAAAACCTTTGGGCCATTATTAGGTACGGTATCAGGGTTTTTAGGGTGGTTTGCGCTTTCTTTAAAAAGTTCATTTGCTATTTTTGGTATATCAGAAATTGTAAAAATATACACAGGTATAAATCCTCTTATATCAAGTCTAATTTTATGTCTTTTGTTTGTTGTTATAAATATAATAGGAACAAAAGAAGCTGTTTCGTTTCAGATTGGTATGGTTTTAACTTTGATAGTTCTTATGGGTGTCTATATTTTTTTTGGGATTCCTCACTTTCATTTCGAATACTTTTCCTTAAAAAAAGGAGTTGATATTAATAATGTATTTATGACAGCAGGTTTTATTTTTATTTCGTTTGGGGGACTACTCAAAGTCGCTAATATGGCCGAAGAAGTCAAAAATCCACGTAAAAATCTGCCGTTGGGACTTGTTTGTTCAGTTACTGTCGTTACTATTTTATATGTAGCAATGGTTCTTATAATGACTGGAACACTTTCTAGCGAAGTATTTGCAAAAAGTCTGACCCCAGTTGCAGATTCTGCACAGTTAACAATGGGAAATATAGGATACCTTATCATTCTTATTGCTTCGGTACTAGCTTTTTTTACAACTGCAAATGCCGGAATTATGGCAGCATCACGCTATCCTATGGCACTTAGTCTAGATAAACTCATACCAAGTATTTTTGGAAGAATTAATAAAAAAACAGAAACTCCAATTTTAGCAACACTGTTTACGGGTATTTTAATTTACCTTTCTCTTTTGCTTCCGCTAGAAACACTTGTTAAAGCCGCTTCTACCGTAATTTTAAGTTCGTATATCCTTACAAATCTTTCTGTTATTGTTTTTCGCGAAAGCAAAATAAAAAATTATAAACCAAGTTATAAAGCGCCATTTTATCCATGGCTTCAAATTCTTTCTATTGCAATTTTTATTTTTTTTATCATAGATTTAGGATCTTCTGCTATCGAAATAAGTTTAGTTATTCTTTTAGCCGCAGTTGTTGTCTATATAATTTATGGACGACACCGTGCACAAAGAGTATCGGCTCTAGTACATGTTATGAGAAGAGTTGCCGATGAACTTCTTGTCGATGAATCTTTAGAGGATGATCTTAGGGAAATAATTATTGACCGAGATCGTATAGAACAAGACGATTTTGACATACTTTTAAAACAAGCCAAAATAATCGATATTACAAGCTCTCATGATTACAGTTCTATAATTAAAGTTGCTGCACCAGATATTGCCAGCGAATTACATTTATCAGAAGATGAAATTATAGAAAAATTTCAAGAATGGTATAATAGCTGTGAATCTGCTGTCAATGATTTTCTTGCAATTCCACACATAGTAATCGATGGGACTGATACAATGTTTATGTATATTATACGTTCAAAAGAAGGTATTAAATTTTCAGAAACCTATTCTTCTATAAAAGCTGTTTTTCTTCTTTGTGGAACCCGCGATGACAGAGTGCGACATCTTAAAACTATTGCAGCTGTAGCATCTCTTTCTGAACAACATGAATTTAAAAAGAAGTGGCTTGCAGCAGAAAATACCGTTTGTCTAAAAAACTTTTTGGTTCTTAATGATCGCAAACGGTATTTCTAATTTTAACTTTTCGTTTTGTTCTGTATATAAAAATATGTATACAGAACAAACTATACTTAACTTTTAAATAACGCTATACTGTGCCAATCCTTTCTAAATAATAAATCAGGGACAATTAATGATTCACACAGACACATCTAACCCGTCTATTCGCAACATTGCTATAATTGCACATGTTGACCATGGTAAAACCACTCTTGTAGACGCTATGTTTAAACAAGCAGGAACTTTTCGCGAAGGACAAGAAATACGCGAACGACTTATGGATAGTATGGAACTCGAACAAGAACGAGGAATAACTATAGAAGCAAAAAATTGCTCTGTTGTATGGAAGGACGTTAAAATTAACATTCTTGATACTCCCGGTCACGCAGACTTTGGTGGCGAAGTAGAACGGGCTCTCTCCATGGTCGATGGAGTTGTTCTTCTTGTAGATGCTTCCGAAGGGCCTTTACCGCAAACACGTTTTGTATTAAGTAAAGCGCTCGGCCAAGGACTCCCAGTAATTGTATTAATTAATAAAATTGATCGCTCAGATGCCAGAGCAGATAAAGTTTTGGATGACGTTTATGATCTGTTTATAGACCTTGGCGCCAACGACGAACAATTAGACTTTCCTATTTTGTATGCAATTGGGAAAAATGGAATTGCACGTGAGACACTTGAAGGTGACAACGAAAAAGGGGATTTAACTCCACTTTTTAATATGATTATTGAAAAACTACCAGCCCCACAATACACTAGTAGCGAACCATTTCAAATGTTGGTTTCAGATTTGTCATACTCATCTTTTTTTGGTAGACAAGCTATTGGAAAAGTTATAAATGGACGCGCTCATTGCAATGATAAGCTCGTTTGCATTGGCGAAAAAGAAACTCAAAGACTCAGTGTTTCTAAACTTCAAACATATACCGGAATAAAGCTTGCAGAAACAGAATATGCAGAACCAGGAGACATTATTGTACTTTCAGGTATTGAGAATGTAAAAATAGGAGATACCATTTGTACAAATGACAATAGTAAAGCTTTACCCCGTATTAAAGTTGATGAGCCAACAGTTTCTATGCATTTTTCTGTAAATACATCGCCTCTTGCAGGAACAGAAGGTAAAAATCCAACCTCAACGGTATTATTAGAACGTCTAAAAAAAGAAACATTAAAAAACGTTTCTTTACAAGTTGATAGCGAAAATATTGGAGGCGGTTTTCTTGTACGCGGACGTGGTGAATTTCAACTCATTATACTTATAGAAATGCTCAGACGTGAAGGATTTGAGATTGGAGTTACACGACCTGAAGTTATTTTTAAAATTGAAGATGGTAAAAAACTTGAGCCGATTGAACACGTTTATATTGACTGTGAAGAACAATACGCTGGTAATGTTACCGTTAAACTTTCTGGGCACAAGGGCAGAATGTTAAGCTATACGAGTCAAGAAGGGGGGCGTGTTCATCTCGAATTTTCAGTCCCTTCTCGTGCTTTAATTGGCTACAGAGATCAGTTTTTGACGGATACAAAAGGTACAGGGATTATGAACACCAATATTTCTGGATACGAAGAATACCGCGGTGACTTTGAAGAATTTACAAATGGCTTTTTAGTCTCAGGGCAAGCTGGTGTTGGTGTAACCTATGGTCTTTTTCACCTAGAACCACATGGACGACTTTTTATAACTCCTGGAGAACCTATTTACGAGGGAATGGTTATTGGACAACATAATCTTGACTACGATATGGTTGTTAATCCAGCAAAAGAAAAAAAACTATCTAATATGAGATCTACTCTAAAAGATGAATCATTAGCACTTACTCCTGTACAACCTATGACACTTGAGCGGGCTATGCTTTTAGTGCATGATGAAGAAATGGTAGAAGTTACCCCAAAATCTATTCGCATTAGAAAGGTTGAATTAAATGAACTTGCCCGTAAAAAAATTGCAAGAGCACAACAAGTAAACTAGATAAACCTTTTTAAGATTATAAAAAAGCTCAACACTTATATAGTGCTGAGCTTTTTTTATTACAAACAAAACTATTCTTTTTGAATAATTTTTACAAATTTATATATTTTTTTGCAAGTCGCTTTGCTTTAACTGCAGATAATCCACGATATCTCTCTGGATGAGCAAAGAATCCTTCGGGGTCTTTTTCTCCAAGATTTTTGAGTTGGTTAATTATTGCATCAAAGGTTTTTGGATGTTTTTTCATTGCCTCAAAAAAGGTTATTTGGTTTTCTTCGGCATCTAATGTAATTTTTCGAATTACTTCATGAGCATCGCTTACACCTGTTTCTGCAAGTAAAATATATGCAGGTTCCGCTAAAACACCACCTTTTACTTTTCCACCTGCATTTGCAAGATTTCGAGCCATATTTTCATGGTCACATTGCAAGCCTGAAACGACTTTTTTCATACGTGAAACAGCCATGCTAAAACCACAAATATAATCACACATAAAACGCTGGCTTGCCGAATTAGAAAGGTCTCTTTGATGTTCAGAAATCTGATCCATGTAAAAAGTCATTACTCGTGGACAAAATGCTTTCCATAAGGATTTAACATGTTCAGAATTCCATGGATTTCGTTTTTGTGGCATTGTAGAAGAGCCTACTTGAGTGGATGCAAAGTATTCAAAAACTTCTCCAATCTCTGAGCGCTGTAAATTTCTTAGATCATCTGCAAGATTTGCAATGATTCCAAAAGCAACATTACATTCGAGCAAAACTCTGAGTAAATATTCAGGTTCTACCAATTGTGTTGAATGTTCACTTGGTTGTAAGCCCATGTAGGTTAAATAACGTTTTTCTAAATCTTCTGGATCTTTTACAATCATACTAGGTCCATTATAAGCCCCAACAGGACCAGCTAATTTACCTCTAAGATTTTTTGAAAGTCTTTCAATTTCTATTATAGATTTGCCTAAGCGACTAACATATTCAGCCATTGCGTATCCAAAAGTTATTGGAACAGCATGCTGTCCGTGAGTTCGCCCAACTTGAGGAGTTTCTGCTTCTCGATCTGCAATTTCACAAAGTTTTGTTTCTAGCGCTTTTAATTCAGGAAGAACAACTTTTTGTACTGCATCACGCATACGAGCAGACATCGAAGTATCTAAAATATCAACAGAAGTAGCTCCCAAATGTACAAGAGGAGAAACTTCTTCTGGTACCATGGTTTTAAGCACATTTACAAGAGCACGAATATTGTGTTTTGTTTTTTCTTCTTCTGCATAAACGGCTACAGGATCGACACTTTCTGCAATTTTATCTAATTTTTTTGACATCTCATCGGTCAATTGATTGCGAACAGAAAGATGTGCCTTTATTAATGCAATTTCGGCTTTTGCATTGTAAAATACACCGGCTTCTTCTGATATATATAACGTAAGTGCGTCAAAAACTGACGACTCAGACAACGAATACCGATGATCAATCGGTGAAATATTTGTAAATATACTACGAGTTTCCATGCAAAGGAGTATAGCAAAAACAGAGAGGCTTTGGAAGAGGATTTATGTTACTAGTTTACCCTCTAAGCCTTTTTAGAGTATTATTTGCATATATGACGAAAACAACAGCACTGTATAAAATTGATGAATACGATTCTAAAAAAGTTTTAGAAGCTATTATTCATATGATGGAACTCGTTCCTCCTCCTGATGTTACTGGGAAAACAGTTCTTATAAAACCCAATATTCTCGCACCAAAAGCTACTAATAAAGCTGTTTGCACCCACCCAATAGTTGTTGGTGCGGCGGTAAAAGCTTTTTTACGTAGAGGAGCTGCAAAAGTTATAGTCGGTGAATCACCGGCTACAGCAAACTCAACAAGTTCTGCAAAGTCGACAGGTATATACGATGAAGTTGTTAAAGCGGGTGGTGAATGGGTAGATTTTCACGATTCTGTAAATGTCGAATGCCCTAACGGAAAACTTGTAAGAAACTTTGAATTTGCAACTCAATTCACTCAAGCAGATGTCGTAGTTTCGATTGCCAAATTAAAAACACACCAACTTATGAGCTACACAGGAACAATGAAAAACTTATTTGGGCTTATGGTTGGCTTAAAAAAAGCACAAACACATTATCGTTTTCCAAACAAACCAGAATTTAGCGCATTTCTTACCGATCTAAACATTGCAGCAAATCCTCAATACGCAATAATGGATGCCATTGTTGGAATGGAAGGCAAAGGTGGCCCTGGAAATGGAACGCCTGTTCAATTGGGATTTATGGCTGCCTCTGACAACACTCTTGCATGTGACTGGACGTGTGCTTCTATTGTCGGCTATGATCCGTATAAAATTCCAAACTTAAAAGATGCTATAGAGAGAGATATTTGGGGAAAAAATCCTGCTGAATTTACTACAAAAGGAGTCAGCATAAAAGAAATAAAGCCAGAGCATTTTGAAATTGTAAAAGATTCTGCTACGTGGGTTGGAATACAAGAAATACTTCCCAATTTTATAAATACATTAATAAAACTTGCAGTGGTAAAAACGCCACATTTTAATAATAGTAAATGCATTAGATGCGGAAAATGTATTGAAATTTGTCCTGCTCAAATTTTATATTTTAAAGAAAATAAAAAACCTGTAATAGGGCCAAATAATAAGAATTTTTTTAAACATGTCGAAATACAGCGTACAAAGTGTCTTCATTGCTTTTGTTGTCATGAAATATGTCCAGCTTCTGCAATTACCCTTAAAAAGTTTTAAAATAAACTATAAACACCACGGAGAATTTTTTGAAAATTAACTATAAAAAAGCGACGTCAGACAACCTTATACCTCTCGTAAACTACGGTATTTTGCGTCCATATTTAACAATTCCTTTTCGCATAAAAAGCATTAAAAGTTTATATGAATATTTAAAATGTGTTGTAAAAGATTTTTTTTGGCTTCAATTTTCCGTAAAATTAAGACTGCGCAAAATCCGTATTGTTTCTGTAGATCACGATCTCGATGAAGCCGTTCCATTCACTCCCCAAAAAGTACATATTTATTTAGACTTTGTTAATTTTTGGATAAGACCCTTAACTTTTTTAATGTGTCGTATTGGTGAAAAAAAAGCTCTTCCCTATTGTGTTAAATATTTAGACTACATAAAAAAAGCCTATCATGAAGCATCAAATGTATATAGATTTTGTATGTCTACTACAAAGCGACCAGACTTTACAGAGATGAAACAGTTTAAGACAATCCATAGAACAGACCCTCATTTTTTATGCGTCCCAAGCTTACATGTAGCAATATGCATACTTACCTATTCTTTTTACAAAAAAGTATTTAACGAAATAGGACTTACAAAAGAAGAACAAGATTTTTACAACAGAGAACTTTATTTAAGTGCTATAACTATTACAGAAACAGTCCTCTTTGTAAAACAACACAGTGTAAACTGCATTCCTGCTGCATTGTATATGATGAGTCACTTAATTCCTAATTACTTTAAACTAGTAGATGGAGTAGATTTTATTGATACTTTATTTACCCAGATGTCAAATGAACAAGATTGCCCATATTATTCTGAAAATTTAAAAACTACAGTTTTAATTTCTGAAGAAAACAGAAACAAAATACGCAATCATATTCATTTTATGTATGAAAAGCTTATTTTAGAAGGAGTTGCCGAATCTGATTGGACAACTCCCATCTTAAAATGGTTGTACAAAATGCCAGAATTTATTTTTTAATAAACTTAGTAGCGTTTGAATTATTATCATGACGTCGACTAGCACTTGAATCACGAGAACCAAATTGCTCTCTTCGTCTAGCGGCGCGATTACGATTTTCTCCATCACGACCACCAGCATAGCTACGATTTTCACCTCGAGAATCTGAACGGTTACGAGAGTTTCCACTGCGACTTCGAGAGTTTCCCCCTCGTCGAGAATTTCCACCACGGCCTCGAGAACTTCCACCACCACCACGTCGACCCGATCCAGCATTAGAATCAATATGCATATGTGGCACTTTAGAATCTTTTTCTGATAATTCAAGAGCTTTTTTTGCGGCAGACTCTGGCAAACTAACTAACGAGAAATTTGTTGCACAGTCAATCTGATCTACCATTCTCTGCGGTATGTGTAACAGATTTGTAAAAAACTCTGCTATTTCTCGAGGATAGTACCCATCTCGGCGACCAAGTTGAACATATATCCGAATTTGTCCATCACTAACCCGAGAACTTCGATCATTTAGGTCTGTAATAGTACCATATCGGGATGTATCAAGTGCTTTTCCTAGATAGTGTTGCAGAACAACGCCAAGCACTTTTTTTGCATCATAATTTTTACAAATTTCATCTACCAAAGAGGCAAAAGTAGCATCTATTTTTAGATTGTCAAAAAAATCTGTTGTAGCAGGAGTGTTTTCTGTTGCTACAACAGAAGTATCTTTTAATTCGTTAGAATTTTCTGTTTTTATTCCTAAAGTTGCCTTTAATTCTGTAAAAAGCCGATTCTGTTTTACTTTTAGAACCTCTTTTACAGAAGGTATCTTAGCTTCTTTTAGTTCAGCTTTAGTTGCTTTTAAGGCAAATCGTTTAAGATTTTCTAATCGCCGACGCTCTGAAGGACACACCAGTGTAAACGCTAATCCAGTTGAACCTGCTCGACCTGTACGTCCGATACGATGAACATAGGTTGGGCCGTCAAAAGGTAATGCATAGTTTACAACGTGTGTTAAACCTTCAACATCTATACCTCGTGCTGCAACATCTGTTGCAACTAATATTTGAGTTTTTTTCTCACGAAACCTAGCTAGAATTTTTTCACGCTGTGCTTGAGGAATATCTCCATGCATGGCAGCCGCTTCATAATCACGCTCATCTAAAGCACGTGTAATTCTATCCGCGTCAGCTTTGGTTTGTGTAAATATAAGTCCGTAAAAATCTGGACTTATATCAATCATTCGGACAAGGGCTTCGATTTTTTCCTGCTCACGAACAACCCAATAGCGCTGTTCGGTAAGCAGTGGTTCCTCAGGGCTTGCCTCTTCCTCAACAATGTCATAATCACCCATAAATTTTGATGCAATATCAAGAATAGGCTTAGGCATTGTTGCCGAAAAAAGCAAAATGCGACTTGCGGAATTTGCCTGTGAAAAAATCAGTTTTATATCATCTATAAAACCCATATCCAACATTTCGTCAGCTTCATCTAAGATGAAGAAACTAACATGATTTATATTTAAAACACCTCGGTGTAAAAGATCTTTTACTCGTCCTGGAGTTCCTACAACAATCTCTACACCTCGTCGTAACGTTTTAATCTGTGTTCCAATAGAAGCTCCCCCATATACCGGAACAATGCGAGGAAAAGATCCATCGGTAAACGATTCAATTTCACGACACACTTGCATTGCTAGCTCTCTAGTAGGAGCTAATATAAGAGCTTGAACATTGCCAGTTTGCTCACGAATTGTTTGAACTAGTGGAAGTCCAAACGCTGCTGTTTTACCAGTACCCGTTCGTGCTTTTGCGATTAAGTTTGTTTCACCTTCAAGTAATCGGGGAATTGCCAAAACCTGAATTGGTGATGGTTCCGTAAAACCTTTTTTAGCTACTGCTGCCAAAGTTGCCTCGTCTAAGCCGAGGTCTTCAAAAGAGGATTTTTGTTCCATATTTTTCCTTCGATCATCCGCACATTTTAAAAGCCTTAGGGTTCAAAATACCCACTACACACCCTGTGCAGTACACCCGAATAGACTAATGTTTATTTACAGAAGATTTCCAGATATGGCTCTTTTAACATGTGATTTAAAAATTGAATATAAAATAGATTTATATTCATTAAGATAGTTGCCGTATTGTATTTTATATTTTTAATTATGTCAAGTATCAGTAAGTTAATTTTAGAAAGATTCTACCAATTTTTGATAAAACCTTTCTAAAATATTTTTTATAAAGCTTCAATAGCTGTTTTAATATCTTCTAAACAACCAGTTTCAATATTTTCAATCTTTCCAGCATCACAAGCTGCTGCAATTTCTGGGTTAATAGGAATCTGCGCCGTTACTGGAATATTATATTGAGCTGCAATTTCTTTAACATGGCTCTCACCAAATACATTAAAATGTTCACCACATTTAGGACATACAGCATAGCTCATGTTTTCTACAAGACCTAAGACTGGGATGCTCATAGTTTCAGCCATTTTTACAGCTTTTTGTACAATCATACCAACAAGTTCTTGAGGTGTAGAAACAACAATAATACCATCAATAGCTAAAGATTGAAAAACAGTTAAAGGTACATCTCCAGTTCCTGGAGGCATATCAACAAACATAAAGTCGACATCAGTCCAAATAACATCGCTCCAAAACTGTTTAACAGCACCTGCTAAAATAGGGCCTCGCCACAGTACTGGATCTGTCTCATTTTCCAAAAGAAAATTGATAGACATTATTTGTGTTCCACCATTTGAAACTACAGGATAGATACCATCTTCATCACCGACAGCTTTACTATGAAGGCCAAAAGCTTTCGGAATAGAAGGACCTGTAATATCCGAATCGAGGATAGCAGTTTTAAAACCTTTTCGTGCCATTTCACTTGCCATTAAAGACGTGACTAGTGATTTACCAACACCGCCCTTACCACTTACAACACCAATAACTTTTTTTACGGTGCTTTTTTTATGAAGCTTCTCTTTTTGAGGTGCTCCTGTTTTTTGTGACTGGGTTCTATCATTGCAGCTATTTTCGCCACAACTAGAACAGTCATGATTGCATGTATCACTCATATTATTAATATATAGTTTTTATTGACATATGTCAATAAAATTAATCTCTTAACTCTGCTCCTGTCATCTTAGATAAAATTTTAATAATTGTATCCATTTTTTTGCTAATTTGCTTTGAAGTCAAGGTTCCTTCATCAGAACCAAATCGAACTCGCAATACTATCGATTTTTTACCTTTTGGAACCTGTTTACCACGATATTCTTCGATAAATTCAAGTTCATTAACTTTTTTACCTATAAGTTTTTTTATAGTTTGCCAGCTAACGTCTTCGTTTACTAAAAGCGATAAATCTTGTTCTACCAAAGGGAATAATGGCAAATGTTTAAATGTATTATCTCGTGAGGCAAAAGGAATTAATTTATCACGATTTAATTCAAACATTGCGACAGCGCAGTGTTTAATATCAGCTTCTTTCATTGTTACAGCAGATAACAGCGCCATAGATCCGATTACTTCATTATTTTGCACAATGTTTAGATACACCTTATTATCTGCCCAAGAAGGTTTGGCGGAATTTGGTTCCGTGGAAGTAACTTGTTCTAAGCTAAACTCTTGCATATGACAATAACGTGACATCGATTCTAGAACACCCTTTAAATCAAAGAAAATCTGTTCAGCATCTTTTCCAACAATACACCCTGCAATAAATTGTCGCTGAAGTGGAAGTGTCTCTTCCTGACAAGAAGGATGCATCTCGCCTTTTTCGTATACTTGTGCAGTTTCGAATATTTTGAATGAATCAAAATAACGACGATTTTTTTGTACTGCTTCTAAGAGTCCTGGAACTAATGAAAATCTTAAATTTGCTAATTCAGGAGACGGCGGAGTTGCTAATCTAACAGCTTTTTTTGCATCTAATCCAGAAGCTTTTATAAATTGATCATTAATCCAAGGATAGGTAAATACTTCTGTAAATCCACAACGAAAAGCAAGAAATTCGCGTATTCTGCGCTCTAACATTACCTTTGGTTGTTTTACTGCCTTTGAAATAACTCCTGTCAATGGCATTTTTTCAAAATTTTCGTATCCATACAGACGGGCAACTTCTTCTAAAATATCGGCAGGCAAAGAAACATCACCTGTAGATCGCCAAATAGGAGCAATACAATGATAGGAGTCACCTTGTTCTGTAATTGTAAAACCAAGACCTTGCATACTATGTAAGATATCTTGATAGGTTAATTTTCGGCCAAGGCGTGTATTTAGATAGTTTTTATCAACATCAATAACAGCTGGAACTGTTGGTTTTGGACAATTATCTCCAAAAGCCACAAGTTTACATTCTGGATACAACTGCTCAAAAAGTTTTATTCCTAAAGATAAGCCTTGGTCTACGCGAGCTGTATCTATTGCTTTTTCGTAACGGTTTGAGGCTTCTGTACGTGTATCATACGCTTTAGAAGTTTTCCTGATAGTTTGAGCATCAAAGGTGGCAACTTCTAGAACAACACTAGTTGTGGTCTCTAAGATTGAATCTTTTTTACCACCTTTAACACCTGCCAAAGCCAGTGAAGATTCATGATCAGCAATAACCAAATCAGAAGAAGACAACTCGAGTTCTTTATCATCGAGCAAAAGAAGTTTTTCATTTTCTTTGGCACGTCTGACTATAATTCCATCTTTAACGTGAGTTCTATCAAACGCGTGTGTAGGTTGTCCCACAGCAAGCATTATATAATTAGTAATATCTACAAGTTTATTAATTGGTCTCTGTCCTGCACGGAACAAGGCAGATTGCATCCAAAGAGGAGCTGCCTCATTCTTAACATTCTCTATAACAAGGCCAGCATAACGCATACATGCATCAGAGTCTTTTATTTCTATAGGAAATTTTGGTAATTTCGGATCAATCTTAGATGCAGAAAGAGGTTTTAACTCTGTTTTATAAATTGCAGAAAGCTCTCGAGCTATACCATAATGACCCCAAAGATCTGGTCGGTTTGTCATTGATTTATTGTCTATTTCTAAAACATAATCATTAAATCCCATAACTTGAGCTATAGAATCTCCTGCTTTGCAATCAATATTAGATAAATCAACAATAGAATCTTCATCCGGCATAGGAAAAAAATCTTTAAGAAAAACTTCTTCTGAAGCACAAATCATTCCATATGATTCTACCCCACGCATCTTTGTTTTTTTGATTTTTACCGGTTCGCCTTCACCGTGCCAGACAACCTCAGATCCTATTTTAGAAACAATAACTTTCATTCCAACTGCAAGGTTTGAACCACCACATACAATTTGGATATCTTC
>JTFN01002151.1_pt1 | contig 14159 bp, 11 predicted proteins | sample 235401 | NCBI WGS metagenome assembly JTFN01 (sample SAMN03067589, study PRJNA260952) | activated sludge metagenome | biome: Sludge; feature: Wastewater; isolation source: CETP activated sludge from augmented bioreactor treating industrial... | place: India:Gujarat | collected 2013-04 | reverse complement strand
CTGGACGACGCCGCGCAGAAGATCGTGGCCGCGATCAAGGGAGCGTGAGCACACATGTCCATTCTGATCAACAAAGACACCAAGGTTCTGGTCCAGGGCCTGACGGGTAAGACCGGTACGTTCCATACCGAGCAGGCGCTCGCCTACTACGGCACGAAGATGGTCGGCGGTATCCATCCCAAGAAGGGCGGCGAGACGTGGACAGGCAAGGGCGGCGAAAAGCTGCCGATCTTCGCGTCGGTGAAAGAGGGCAAGCAAGCGACGGGTGCGAACGCGACCGTCGTTTACGTGCCGCCGGCGGGTGCGGCCGCTGCCATCATCGAGGCGATCGATGCGGAAATTCCGCTGATCGTTGCGATCACCGAGGGTGTGCCGGTGATGGACATGGTGCACGTCAAGGCGCGGCTGGACAAATCGAAGTCGCGGCTGGTGGGACCCAACTGCCCGGGCGTGCTGACGCCGGAAGAGTGCAAGATCGGCATCATGCCGGGCAACATCTTCAAGAAGGGCTCGGTCGGGATCCTGTCGCGCTCAGGGACGCTGACCTATGAAGCCGTGTTCCAGACCACCAACGAGGGGCTCGGCCAGACGACGGCGGTGGGCATCGGCGGCGATCCGGTGAAGGGGACGGAGTTCATCGACGTGCTTGACCTGTTCCTCGACGATCCCGAAACGGAATCGATCATCATGATCGGTGAGATCGGCGGTTCGGCTGAAGAAGACGCGTCGGCGTGGCTGATCGAGCAGGCGAAGAAGGGTCGCAAGAAGCCGATGGCGGGTTTTATCGCCGGGCGCACGGCGCCTCCGGGCCGCACCATGGGCCATGCGGGTGCCGTCATTTCCGGCGGCAAGGGTGGCGCCGAAGACAAGATCGCCGCCATGGAAGCGGCCGGTATCCGCGTGTCGCCGTCGCCCGCCAAGCTCGGCAAGACGCTGGTCGAAGTGCTGAAGGGGAATTGAGCGGGCGATTTGCCCCGTCTAGCACTGTGATGAATAACCAAGACCGGCGCGTGGCACTTGGCATGCGCCGGTCTTTTTTTCCTCCGCGCCTATCAAAGGCCCGGCGAGGAGGGGACAGCATCGAAATCGGGAAGGGAGGTAAAAATAATGGCCAAGCCGATCCACATGATGGTCCGCGTTGTCGATGAGGCCCGCTCGGTCGACTTCTACACCCGCGCCTTGGGTCTTGCCGTCGCGAACCGGTACGATTTCGACGGCTTTACGCTGATCTACATGTCGGGCGCGGAAAGTCCCTTCGAGGTGGAGCTGACGGTCAACCACGGGCGGACGGACGCCTACAATCTGGGTGACGGCTACGGCCACATGGCCTTCACGGTTGCCGACCTCGATGCCGAGCGCACGCGCCTGATCGAGGCGGGCCTCAATCCAGGCCACATCAAGCAGATGGATCGCGAGGGAGAAAAATTCGGCCGCTTCTTTTTCATCACCGATCCCGACGGCTACAAGATCGAGGTTCTGGAGCGGTCAGGGCGCTTTGCCTGATGGATCGCATGGTGGCGAACGGAATTCAGGCACTTTGAGGTTCTGCCTGAAGCGTTGGCGGTTCGGGCGACCGCCACTTTCGGCGGTCTTAAAGACTGCGACAAAGTATACTAAGTAGAGCCGTAGAACGGGCCGCCGTCACGATGCGGTCCGGGCTCGGCCAGTGCGGAGACGATCGCAAATCCGGGGCCGATCTCAACGACTTGCACCCAAGGGTCCCCATGTCACGACAGGCGCTGAACGAGCAGTTCCTTCGCACGGCTTTTCTGGACGGCGCGAATGCCGCCTATATCGAGGAGCTGCAGGCCGAGTACGAGCAGAACCCCGGTTCCGTCTCGGACGAGTGGCGGCACTTCTTCGAATCCATGAAGTCAGGGCATACGGGCGAAGAGCCCAACCACGCCGAAGGTCCGTCCTGGGCGGTGCCGCTCAATCAATTGGCCGTGAACGACGAACTGACCGGCGCGCTGACCGGTGACTACGAGGGCGTCGAGCGCGATATCCGCGATAAGATTTCGGCCCGGGCGCACTATGCCGGCTTCGACCTGTCGCCGGTGGCCTCGCTGCGCGCGACACAGGATTCGATCCGCGCCTTGATGCTGATCCGCTCCTATCGCGTGATGGGGCATCTGGCGGCCGATCTCGATCCGCTGGGGCTGGTGGACCGCAGGGTGCATCGGGAGCTGAAGCCGGAAACCTACGGCTTCACCGAAGCCGACTTCGACCGTCCGATCTTCATCGACAAGGTGCTCGGCCTGGAAACGGCGTCCATCCGGCAGATCCTCGGGATCCTGCGGCGGACCTATTGCCGGCACATCGGCGTGCAGTTCATGCACATCACCTCGCCGGCGCAGAAGTCGTGGATCCAGGAGCGCATCGAGGGGCCGGAGAAGGACATCCGGTTCACGATCGAAGGCAAGAAGGCAATCCTCAACAAGCTGATCGAGACCGAGACGTTCGAGAAGTTCTGCGACATCAAATACACGGGCACGAAGCGGTTCGGTCTGGATGGCGGCGAGGCGATGGTGCCGGCGCTCGAACAGATCATCAAGCGCGGCGGTCAGCTTGGCGTGCGCGAGATCGTGCTCGGCATGGCGCATCGCGGCCGGCTCAACGTGCTGGCCAACGTGATGGGCAAACCGCATCGCGCGATTTTCAACGAGTTCAAGGGCGGCTCGTTCAAGCCCGAAGAGGTCGAGGGGTCGGGCGACGTCAAGTATCACCTGGGTGCCTCGTCGGACCGCTCGTTCGACGGCAACAATGTGCATCTGTCGCTGACCGCCAATCCCTCGCATCTGGAAATTGTCGATCCGGTGGTGCTCGGCAAAGTGCGGGCCAAGCAGGACCAGCATGGTTGCAAGCCAGGCGAGCGCACGCCGGTGCTGCCACTGCTGATCCACGGCGATGCGGCGTTCGCGGGACAGGGCGTCGTGGCCGAAAGCTTTGGGCTGTCCGGCCTCAAGGGCCACCGCACGGGCGGCTCGATCCACTTCGTGATCAACAACCAGATCGGATTCACGACCAACCCGCGCCATTCGCGGTCTTCGCCCTACTGTTCGGATGTGGCGCGTATGATCGAGGCGCCGATCTTCCATGTGAACGGCGACGATCCTGAAGCCGTGGTGCATGTCGCCAAGATCGCGACCGAGTTCCGGCAGAAGTTCCAGAAGCCGGTGGTCATCGACATGTTCTGCTATCGCCGGTTCGGTCACAACGAATCGGATGAGCCGATGTTCACGCAGCCGCGGATGTACCGCGCGATCAAGAACCATCCCACCGTCAACACGATCTATTCTAACCGCCTGATCGAAGAAGGCGTGATGACGGAAGAGGGCGTCGAAGAGATGCGTTCGTCCTTCCGGGCGCATCTGGATAGCGAATTTGCCAACTCCGATTCCTACAAGCCCAACAAGGCCGACTGGCTCGACGGGCGCTGGTCGTCGATCGGCTTTGCCGAGGATGAGGCGCGTCGCGGGCAGACCGGCGTGCCGCTGGAGAAGCTCAGGGACATCGGACGGCGCATCACGACGATCCCGTCGGACTTCAACGTGCACAAGACGGTCGGCCGGCTGCTTGAGCGGCGCCGCGAGATGGTCGAGCAGGGCCATGGTATCGACTGGGGCATGGCGGAGCACCTGGCATTCGGATCGTTGTGCGTGGATGGTGTGCCGGTGCGCCTGTCGGGGCAGGACTGCGAGCGTGGTACGTTCTCGCAGCGCCATTCGGTCTTGATCGACCAGGAGACGGAGCGGCGCTTCACACCGCTGCGGCACATCTCGCCGGATCAGGCGCGCTTCGAGGTCATCAACTCGATGCTGTCGGAAGAGGCGGTGCTGGGCTTCGAGTACGGCTATTCGCTGGCCGAGCCCAATGCGCTGGTGATGTGGGAAGCGCAGTTCGGTGACTTTGCCAACGGTGCGCAGGTCATCTTCGACCAGTTCCTGTCATCGGGCGAACGCAAGTGGCTGAGGATGTCGGGTCTCGTGTGCCTGCTGCCGCACGGTTACGAGGGGCAGGGGCCCGAGCATTCCTCGGCGCGGCTGGAGCGCTACCTGCAACTCTCTGCGGAAGACAACTGGCAGGTGGCCAACTGCACGACGCCGGCCAACTACTTCCACATCCTGCGCCGGCAGATCCATCGCAAGTTCCGCAAGCCGCTGATCCTGATGACGCCGAAGTCGCTGCTGCGGCACAAGCGCGTGACGTCGCGGCTCGACGAAATGGCGCAGGGCACGACGTTCCACCGGCTGCTTTGGGATGACGCCGACCGCATCAGCAATCCCGATAGCACGGAAAAGATCGTGCTGAAGCCCGACAACGACATCAAGCGCATCATCATGTGCTCGGGCAAGGTGTACTACGACATCATCGACGCGCGCGAGGCCGCCGGCATCACCGACACGGTGGTACTGCGTATCGAGCAGCTCTATCCGTTTCCGGCGCGCACGCTGATCCAGGAACTGTCGCGCTATCCGAATGCGACCGACATCGTGTGGTGCCAGGAAGAGCCAAAGAACATGGGCGGCTGGACCTTCATCGAGCCCAACCTGGAGTGGGTGCTCGAGCATGTCGGCGGTCACGTCAGCCGCGCGCGGTATGCGGGGCGGCCGGCATCGGCCTCGACCGCGACGGGTCTGGCGCGCAAGCACGCGGAAGAGCAGAAAAAACTCGTCGCCGACGCGCTCGGCTGACGGTGACTTCAACTGCGCCGTTCCATTGCCATGCGGCATGGTCGAGGCGCGAATGAAAATAGGGCCGGGCCGCGCGGTATCCGGCAGCGCAAAAGGACAAGCTCAGATATGGCCATCGAGATCCGAGTTCCGACGCTTGGCGAAAGCGTGACCGAGGCGACCGTCGGTCAGTGGTTCAAGAAGCCTGGTGATGCCGTGAAGGCGGATGAGCCGCTGGTGGAACTGGAGACCGACAAGGTCACCGTAGAGGTACCGGCGCCGGCGTCTGGTGTGCTCGGTGATCACGCCGTGGAGGCGGGGCAGACAGTCGAGGTCGGCGCAGTCCTGGGGCACGTCAAGGAGGGCAACGGCGCTTCGGCGAGTGCGGGTGCTGCACCCGCCGCGGCCAAGCCTGCCGGTGAAGCAAAAGCGGAAGCTCCGGCGCCGAAAGCGGCTGCGGCGGAGAGCGCGGGTGCTGCTCCAGCGCGTCCTGCCGGAGGAGACATGCCGCCATCGCCGGCTGCGCGCAAGGCGCTCGATGAAGCAGGCTTGTCGGCCGGCGACGTACAGGGATCTGGCAAGCGCGGGCAGGTGCTGAAGGAGGACGTTTCGGCGGCTGTCGAGCGCGGAGCGGGCGGGGCGGTCGATCGGCCGCCGGCGGCGGCCAGTGCGCCGGCGGCACAGACGATGAACTACATGACTGCGCCGCAGCCGGTTCCGCTGCAGCAGGTGCGCGCGCCGTCGATTCCCAACGACGTGGCGCGCGAAGAACGCGTGAAGATGACGCGCCTGCGCCAGACGATCGCGCGGCGGCTGAAGGACGCACAGAACACCGCGGCGATGCTGACGACGTTCAACGACGTCGACATGTCGAACGTGATGGCGCTGCGCTCGCAGTACAAGGACCTGTTCGAGAAGCGCCACGGCGTGAAGCTCGGCTTCATGGGCTTCTTCGTCAAGGCGTGCATCCAGGCGCTGAAGGAGATTCCGGCGGTCAACGCGGAGATCGACGGCACCGACATTATCTACAAGAACTACTACCACATCGGCGTCGCAGTCGGCACCGACAAGGGCCTCGTCGTGCCGGTGGTCCGCGAAGCCGACCGTCTGTCGCTGGCGGAGGTCGAGGCGAAGATCAACGAGTTCGGCAAGCGCGCGCGTGACGGGCGGCTCGGCATCGAGGACATGCAGGGCGGTACGTTCACGATCTCGAACGGCGGTGTCTACGGCTCGATGATGTCGACGCCGATCCTCAATGCGCCGCAGTCGGGCATTCTCGGCATGCACCGCATCGAGGAACGCCCCGTGGTGCGCAAGGGCGAGGTGGTGGTGCGGCCGATGATGTATCTGGCGCTCAGCTACGATCACCGCATCGTCGACGGCAAGGAGGCGGTGACGTTCCTCGTCCGCGTGAAGGAGAACCTGGAAGATCCGCAGCGGTTCCTGCTGGAGCTCTAAGGTGCGTTCAGCGACGCCGGCGTGGTCGCGGTGGCCTTAGATGTCGGATCTCGTCTGGGAGATGCTAAAGGCCTCCGGTGGATACACAGCGACTACGTTTCCACGGACGACAGATACCAATGTTCCACGTGGCGGCGGTCCAGATAGGATTGAAGCCAGTACGTCGATCAAGGGCAAGGAAGACATGGCAGGACCTTACGACCTCATCGTCATTGGAACCGGCCCCGGCGGCTACGTGTGTGCGATCCGCTCGGCGCAGCTCGGCATGAAGGTGGCGGTGGTGGAGAAGCGCGCGACGCACGGCGGCACCTGCCTCAACGTCGGCTGCATTCCCTCCAAGGCGCTGCTGCATGCCTCCGAACTCTATCATGAGGCACACCATGCATTCGCGGGCATGGGAATCGAAGTTTCGCCGAAGCTCGACATTGCAAAGATGCAGGCGTTCAAGGCGGAGGGCATCAAGGGTAACGTCGATGGCGTCGCGTTCCTGCTGAAGAAGAACAAGGTCGACGCGCATCACGGCACCGGGCGCATCCTGGCGGCTGGCAAAGTCGAGGTGACGAAGGACGACGGCTCCAAGGAGACGCTGGAAACGAAGAACATCGTCATTGCGACGGGTTCCGACGTGGCGAAGCTGCCGGGGGTCGATATCGACGAGAAGCAGGTCGTGTCATCGACCGGCGCGCTGGACCTGAAGAAGGTGCCGGCGACGATGCTGGTGGTGGGTGCGGGCGTGATCGGGCTGGAACTCGGCTCGGTCTGGCGCAGGCTCGGCGCGGAGGTCACGGTTGTCGAATACCTCGACCGGATCCTGCCGGGCACCGATCTCGACGTCGCCAAGCAGTTCCAGAAGATCCTCACCAAGCAAGGCTTCAAGTTCATCCTCGGCGCGAAGGTAACGGGTCTGGAAAAGAGCGACATCGGTTGTTCGGTGACGATCGAGCCGGCAGCGGGCGGGGAGAAGAAGAAAATCGCTGCGGACGTGGTGCTGGTGGCGATCGGGCGGGTGCCCTACACGGAGGGGCTGGGGCTGGCGGAGGTGGGCGTACAGCTCGACCAGCGTCGCCGCGTGGTCGTCGACGATCACTTCCAGACCAACGTCAAGGGCATCTATGCGATCGGCGACGTGATCGCGGGGCCGATGCTGGCGCACAAGGCCGAGGACGAGGGGATCGCGGTTGCAGAAATCCTGGCGGGGCAATCGGGGCATGTGAATTACGGCGTCATACCCGGCGTGATCTACACGGCTCCGGAAGTGGCGACAGTGGGCAAGACGGAAGAGGAATTGAAGGAAGCAGGCGTGGCCTACACGACCGGCAAGTTCCCCTTCACCGCGAACGGGCGCGCAAAGGTCAACCGGACGGCGGAAGGCTTCGTCAAAGTCCTCGCTGATGCCAAGACCGACCGCATCTTGGGCGTGCACATGATCGGGCCGAACGTGGGTGAATTGATCGCGGAAGCCTGCGTGATCATGGAATTCGGCGGATCGGCCGAAGATCTGGCGCGGACCTGCCATGCGCATCCGACGCTTTCGGAAGCGGTCAAGGAAGCAGCGCTCGCCGTCGACAAGCGCGCGATACATATGTGATTTGGTTGGGCCTGCTGCGCGATCAACGTGGCCCAACGCGTGCGGAGGTCTTTTCTCCGCCGCACCTTATTGGGCCTGCCGATTCACGCCCTCGCTTCGCTCGGTCGATCGGAGGTCGTGGCGCCGGGCCGCGGTCGCGGCCTGAGCGGCGCTTGCAGCACGGCTGCGTAATTCTGTGAGCTCTAGAGAAGGCTTGGTTACTCGATCGGGGTGAGTGTGTAGCCCGCGTCGCGCAGCATGGCGACCAGGCCATTGTCACCGACGAGATGCAGCGCGCCGACGGCGATCAAGACGCGGCCTTTCTCGAGCAGAGGCAGAGCGGCATCGCGCATGTGTTCGTTGCGATCGGACACGATGCGCTTCTGGAAACCGGAAAATGACTGCTGGCCGATGCCTGCCTGGCGGGCGAGCGCCAGATGGAACGGCCAAGCCGAGCCCATGTCGCGTGTGAGATAAAGCTGCAGCAGCGTTTCCATGGTGTCGTTAGCGCGGTCGGCGAACTTGAGGCTGGCGCGGAGCATGGCGATCTGCTGGTCGTCGGGAATAGCCGCCATGGCGGAGAGCTGGCTTTCGATCGTTTCCAGTCCGACCACTTTCAGTCCACGCTCGCGTGCGGCCGCCGCGATCTTGAGATCGAGGACCGGCAGGCCCTCCTTCACCTTCTGGCGTTCGCATGCGGACACCGAAAGAATCATGGAGACGACCCAGGGGCGGAACATCGCCGCCATCTCTCCGGGCAGACCTGCGCCTGTCAGTGTCGATTTGACCTTCTCGTATTCCTCGTCGGACAGCAGGTCGTCGAGCGAACGGCCGTCGGTGAACAGTACGAGGCGGGCGGCTTTGAGGATCGCGGCGTTGGTGGCGTCGGCGGAGACATCTGCGACCTCGAGGGCGACGGTCCGGGACTGCTCCAGGGCGTTCAGGAGACGCGGCGAGAAGGCGGTCACGCGCGGATCCGTCATATGGATGGTGCCGAGCAGGTAGGATGGGGCGATGCCATCGCGCTCGATCTTCCAGAGCACGGCCTTGGCGTTGGCGGTGGCCGCCGCAAGGGCGCGGATCTCTGCGTAGATATCCGGGGCCTTCGCCTTCAGCTCGTGGAGCATATTGGTGCCGGCGCAGCGAAGCTGAGGCGCGGGGCCGCCGCCTTCGGTTGCGGAGGCAGCGGGCGTGGCTCCGGCGAAAGCGAGCGCGGCGAGGCCAGCCGCCAGTGCGGATCTGGCAGCACGGCGGATCCCCGACTTTCGCAATCTGCGAACCATACCCGGCATCCTCATTGGCGCTTGCACAGGAGATCGAGAATGAACTCGATCTTCTAAACGTCTCTAATGCACAGGGTAAGACGGCGGGAAATTCGTGAAAAGGGTTAATCCCCGCAATTCTCCAGATCGCGTTGCTGGCTGGGGTGCGCGGCGTCGTAGATCGCCAAAAGCCGGTCGCGGTCGACGGCTGTGTAGATCTGGGTCGTTGACAGCGAGGCGTGGCCCAGCAGCTCCTGGATCTGACGCAGGTCGGCGCCGGCCGCCAGCAGATGGGTGGCGAAGGAATGGCGCAGGGCGTGGGGTGTGGCAGTGTCGGGCAGTCCCAGTGCGGTGCGCAGGCGCTGCATGGCAAGCTGGATGATGCGCGGTGAGAGCGGTCCGCCCTTGGCGCCGAGGAACAGCGGATCTGATCCCTGCAGCGGGTAGGGACACAAATCGAGGTAGCGGGCGATGGCTTCCTGAGCGACGGGCAGGACAGGGACCATGCGCTCCTTGCCGCCCTTGCCGGAGATTATGATGACGTCGCGGCCATGCAACGGCGCGTCGGCCACCGTGAGGCTGAGCGCCTCGGAGATGCGCAGGCCGGCTCCATAGAGCAGCAAAACGACAGCGGTATCGCGCACGGCGATCCAGTCTTCGCTCGCCGATGAGCCAGCCTGCTCGACGACCTGGGCGGCATGCCCTTCGCTCAGCGGCTTTGGAACGGAATGTGGAACCTTGGGGAGCTGGACCTGCTGGAGCGCGCGGTTCTTCAGTTTTCCCTCCGCTTCCAGCCAGCGGAAAAAGGTTCTCAACGCCGATAGCGTGCGCGACAGCGAGCGGCTGACGGCGCCTTGCTTGCGACGCGCTGAAAGAAATGCACGCACGGTCTTAGCGTCGATACGGGCGAGGTCGGCGAGACAGGGCGTGTAATCCAGATGCACGGCGAGAAAGGAGATGAACTGGCGCAGGTCGCGCTCATAGGCATTGAGCGTTTCGTTCGCGTAGCCACGCGCATGGGCAAGGTGTTGTAGCCAGGAGGCGGCCGCCTCGGCGAGATCGGCACCAAGATCGAGAGAGGTGGGGTCGCTCAGTCCGAGAGGTGCGCTCGCGGCGCGCTCGTTTCTCAAAGGCGGCATGCGTCCAGTGGCGTTGCGAGTTTGGAAACACGATGACGCGGCAACATGGTTAACAAAGCTTTAACAGGGCTTTGCATCGCGGTCACGGTTCCGTCTGACGACGATTTCCGGTGTTTTCGACTGTGGACGGCGTTGCCAACCACTTATCCGGCCGGACCGCGGGACGTTAAGTGTCGTTGATGGTGTTGCCGGCTTTCACTGGAGTGACCAGGAACTTTCTGGCACTTTCCCATTCTTAGGAATTTCAGCGGATTGTATCGCTCGCTTCACGTTGTGTGTGTTTGCGTCTTGTGAGGAGTGGTCATGGCCGGCCGTGGGCGGTTTTTCGCGCCGATTGCGACGACAGCGTGTCTGGCGGCATGGGCGCCGTGGGCAATAGCTGATGATGCAACCTTGACCTTCCGTGCTGGTTGCTCGAGCGGCGAGCGAATCGTGGTGGCTGCAGTCGGCGACCTGCTGTTCCATAATTCCTTACAGCGCCAGGCCTTGACGCCCGGCAGCGACTACAAGCGCTTCTGGCGATCGCTGGAGCCGGTGCTATCGGGCGCGGACCTCACATATGGCAATCTGGAAGGCCCGGCCGCATACGGCGTGGCTCTCGGGGGGCGTGTCGTGCGGGATCCCGGCCGGCGTTGGGACGGGCGCGTCTACGGTGCGCCGCGCGGCTCTCTGGTCTTCAACTTCCACCCTTCTCTGATCTCCGATCTGAAGGAAACCGGGTTCGACATCGTTTCCACGGCCAACAACCATGCCGCCGACCGCGGGGCGGTGGGCATCGATCGAACGATCGACGCGCTGGAGGCGGAGGGCGTTAAGTTCTCTGGAACGAAGCGCCGCGCGGCGGACGCCTATCATCGCTGGGCCGCGAAGACCAAGGCTGGTGACATGACGATCGCATGGATCGCCTGCACCTATTCGACGAACGGGATGCCCGACCGTCATGGCCAGGCGCTCAATTGCTACAAGGACCGCGCACGGGTTTTCGAGGAGATCCGCTGGAATGCGCAGGATCCGGATGTCGACGCGGTGATCCTGACACCGCACTGGGGCATCGAGAAGTCGACGGTGCCGAAGCGGTCCGACCGTGAGTACGCGCGTGCTGCGATCGAGGCCGGCGCCAGCGCAGTGATCGGTACGCATCCGCATGTGCTGCAGGCCTGGGAAAAAATCCGGGCGCGCGACGGGCGTGACGGGCTCGTGGTCTATTCTACCGGCAACTTCATCTCAAACCAGGTTTCCGACGACCAGCGCACGGGCATCATCGCGCTGCTCGAACTGACGCGGATTTCGAGCAGCAAGGCGGAAGTCTCCGCGGCGGGCTTCGTACCGACGTGGGTAACACGCGGGCGTCACCGGGTGGATGAAATGCGCGTCGACTTGAAGCGCGGCGCGCGGGCGTTCCCGTCGCCTGTGCGACGGCTGCCAACCGGCAACTACGTGCCGGCGCGCGATTTCAGAAACCTGCCGCGGGTCTGCCCGGAGACGGCGGAAGTGAGCAATCGCGCCAGCGACGTGCAATAGAGCGGGAATTCGCTTCGTTGCCGGCACGATCCGGTTCGTCTCTCGTCAAATGTTGCCTTGACGCCGGATAGGCTTCGGCCAAAACTCGTCGCACCACGTCAATTTCTTTTCCGCGTGCTGTTTTTCATGGAGACACGATGCTCTCCGTCGATGCCGTTCTACGGATCATTCCGGCAATTTATGATGCGAGTGCTGATGATGCGATGTGGCCGGAGATCGCGCGAAGGCTGAGCATGCTGTTCGGCGATGCCGCCATTGGAATCGACTACAGAGGCAGTATGCGTTCGCCGACGTCAATTGCGATTGCGGCGAGATTCGACGAGTCGCGGATCGAAGAGCACTACAAGAAGTTCAGCGAACCCGAAGCGAACATCGGTGTGGCCGCGTTGATGCGAGCACCCATTCTGGAAGCGTTCTCGTTGGAATCGTTCGTCGACAAGCGCACATATGAACGCGATCCTGGAATTCGCGACATCCTCCAGCCTCAGAAAATCGACAAGGCGCTCCTGACGACGCTTGAGTGCAAGCGTGACGCGTTTTCTTTTGCCAGCGTTTATCGCAGGGCGCATCAGCCCGAGTTCGTGGCCGAGGATCAGCGCGCCCTCGATCTCCTGTGCCCGCACATCGCTAAGTCGCTATTGTTTCGGCAACTCCGGCTGACCGCCGATCGTATTCGCCTGCTGAGAGATCTCAGGCTTGCCGCCAATCCGCGGATCGAAGCCACGATGGTGGTCGATCGCAGCAGCCGGCTGATCGAAGCTGATAACGAAGCACTGGCGTTGCTTGCGATGGGTCATGGCCTCAGTGTGCGAAACGGGCGGCTGGTTTCGACCGCGCGGAACGCAGAGCAGGACGAGGAGTGCCTGAGACGCTTCCTTGCCGCAACCCAACCGGGCAGCGTTTTCACGATCAGGGCGCGGCAGGACGCGATGCTGACGCTAGAGCCGGTTCCCGCTGGTGCAGCCGGGCGTTGGCCGGGCCGTAATGTGGTGATTCTACTGGTGCGGCGTATTCCTCTGGGATCATCGAACCGTTCGGCACGATCCTTCTCCAGGGCATTTGCGTTGACTGATGCGGAATGTCGCGTGATGGAAGCGCTTGCGGGGTCGCCGACCGCAGCAAAGGCGGCTGCGAAGCTTGGCGTGTCGCGCGAGACGATCAAGAGCCACTTGAAGAATATTTACGCGAAAACGGATGTTTCGTCGCTGCCGCAGCTGATGCTGCTGCTGGGGCGCTTCTTCTAGACAGTGGTCATGGTTCCTGGAACACGCGAACGCGATCTATGCTCGTGATCTCGAGCAAGTCGTTTACGGCCTGGGCGCTCACGCTTCGCTCCACATGCTCCAGAGCGGATCCGAGCTTGGTGGGCGCGATCGTGGACGTTATAGCCTGCGTCACCACGACAGCCACCGCCTGGCAGGCGAGGACAGCCAATTCGCCTTTGATTGCCGTATCATCCCCCATATGGGGGATGAAAGACTGAAGAAGATTTTCTAGAGAATGTGGGTCTGCAGCGGGCCAAGGGGCTGGTGGGAAACTCGAGCCTACCGCCTCCTTCGGCCGCTGAAATGTGGTCCGTCCCCCGGATCGCTAGGCGGCTGCAGTGAATTTTGGCCGCCATGCTTCATGTTGCGTTTCGGCGGTTCGCGAGAGCCGCCAAAATCCATGCGCGCGCTATGGAGAATTTGATTGCGATCTGCAATCGGTAAGGACAAGTGCGGCTCATGCGGCATTGCCTATTGGCGCCTTCGTTACTGTGGCGCGGCGGGTGAACGGGCGTGAGCGATCGCGGTCAGCAGCAGGTTCAAGTTGCGCATGTTGGAGCGATAGAAGATATCGGCGATAGGTCCGGCAATCGGCACGAGACCGATGAGGAAATCGACGGCGACCAGGAGCGCCATCTTGCGCAGCAGTGCAGGTTGGGCACCCAATTGGCGCGCTGCCGTGAGCAGGCCGATGCTCCATGCCGCTGATACGATATCGCCGGCAATCGGTATGATGCCGATCAGCGGATCGAGTCCGAACGAGATGCGTGTCCCGGGGATGCGGTAACGGGCATCGAGCAGTATCGCATGGCGCTCGATGTGTTCGAGCAATGCGATGTAGGCCGGGTCAACCGGCTCCCCATGTCGCGGGAAGCGGAAGCGCTCGGCCAAGGGCGTCTCACAAAATCTTCTGGTTGGTCTTGGCCCAGTCCGCCATGAAGCTCTCGATGCCCTTGTCGGTCAGCGGGTGCTTGACGAGCTGGCGAATGATGCCGGGCGGGATGGTGGCCACGTCAGCGCCGATCAAGGCGGCATCCTTGACATGGTTCACGGTGCGGATCGAGGCGGCCAGGATCTCGGTAGAGAGGCCAGGGTAGTTGTCGTAGATCTGGCGGATCTCCTTGATCAGCATCATGCCGTCGAGGCCGATGTCGTCGAGACGGCCGATGAAAGGCGAGATGAAGGTGGCGCCGGCTTTGGCGGCGAGCAGGGCCTGGTTGGCCGAGAAGCAGAGCGTGACGTTGACGAGCGTGCCTTCGCTGGTCAGCGTGCGG
>JTFN01001408.1_pt1 | contig 14347 bp, 9 predicted proteins | sample 235401 | NCBI WGS metagenome assembly JTFN01 (sample SAMN03067589, study PRJNA260952) | activated sludge metagenome | biome: Sludge; feature: Wastewater; isolation source: CETP activated sludge from augmented bioreactor treating industrial... | place: India:Gujarat | collected 2013-04 | reverse complement strand
GAAGGCACCGTTAAAAATCAAGTAAGCGCCATTATGGCGAAGCTTGGTGTGAGAGACCGGACGCGAGCAGTTTTAAGGGCTATTGAGTTGGGACTTATCGGGTTTTGTTAACGCTAAGGGAACCTATAGCTGCTCTCTGCCTCCGGAGGTCAGTCACGGGTTCGGTGGTAAATCGTTAAAGCTATGCGTAGCAAGGGATTAAACGGTGTTTTGGCTTTCTGTTTGGCGTCGAAATCGATACTTTAAAGACCAATTAAAGACAAATTTGGTCACAGAATACCGACGTGGAAATTTCAATTTTTGACCTTTGCCTCGCGACAAAAAATTCTGAACCTTCGAAAAAACCTGAGTTTTTAGGTGGAAAAAATTCCACCGTATTGGACATGGCTCAGACGAGTGGCATTGGTTATAATTTATGCGACTCATCATAAGGGTACATGATAATGAAACGCACAAAAAACAGCCCAGATAAACAAGAGCGCTTTGTTCCAAATATTGAGAACTTCAAAACCAGTCTTGGGTATGAAGGCCTTAAAATGAAAGAGTCTTCTGAAAAGCAGTCTATCGCATCTTTAAAACGTAAATATGCGAGATAAGTACAGCGTTGGGCAAGATCCGTATTGTTACCCAGACGCGGATGTTTTGGTTAACAAGCTCAATATTCGCGATGAGGAAACTCTATCCGCTGCCGAAATAGAATTTACTACCCTACGTTATAAATCCTACACATCCACGATATTAGACATTCAAGAGTTCACACTCGATTCTGCACGGCGTCAGAATAAAAACTGAGGCTGATAGATTATTTCGCCAAATTCCTTTGCTAAAACATGCAAAAACACCTGAAGTTTTCGAGCGCCATGAAGACAAGAGCAGAGTTCAATCAGTACTAGCACTTTCTACGCATAACTACTCCTATTTTTGGGGGGATTACAAATGGACTTTATGAGTGACAGCTTGCACAACAAAGTCAGGTTTCGCACATTTAATGCCATTGACGTGTGCAATGGTTAAATCTTGCGCGAGAATAACGAGCCCGATGGGTATATTTTAATCTAATGCTATTAGCAATTTGGTTAACTCAGAAGAGTTGTGCATTAACGGCCTATCCAACTATAACTAAAATGATACTATGGAATAAGTGATTCCCCTTAAAGATAATAATAATTTAAACATGTGATACTATAATACGTATAAACACGCAGTAAACAAAAAAGACACAGAATTTGTCACGGTATTAGCGGTATTTTTCAGGCATCCCAAAAATGGAACGTTGGGTTGATAATTTACTATCTAGTACCATTTTCTTAATTGCTTTAAGCTCCTAAGCAATACTAAAGAAGCATCAGCCACGCAGGCGATGTATTACGAAAAGGGTTTTTACATGATTGATAATTCAGCCATTAAGTTATTTACGAAGCGTAGAAGCCAATATGCTTTAGGCAAGAACGTTGAACTTAGCCAAGAGCAATTAACACAATTGATTAAAGAAGCTGTGCGTCAAGCGCCTTCTTCATTCAACTCACAAAGCTCACGTGCGGTGATTCTGTTCGGTGAGCAAAGTGACAAGTTTTGGGAATTGACCAAAGAAGCGTTGCGCCCATTGGTGCCAGCTGAGGCATTTAGTGCGACCGAAAATAAATTGAAATCATTTGCAGCGGGTGTGGGTACGGTGCTGTTCTACGAAGACCAAAACGTGGTCAAAGGCTTACAAGAGCAATTCCCACTTTACGCAGATAACTTTCCAGTTTGGTCTGAACATTCAAATGCTATCGCACAGTTCGCGGTGTGGACTGCATTAGCAGAAGCAAATGTTGGTGCGAGCTTGCAGCACTACAACCCAGTCGTCGATGAAGCAGCCGCAAAACAATGGAGTATCCCAGCGTCATGGGTCTTACGCGCACAAATGCCTTTCGGTTCAAATGAAGGCGAGTTTGGCACCAAAGAATTCATGAACGATGATGAACGTTTCCTGATTTTTTCTTAAGCATTTATCACAGCGCACAACCCCCAGTAGCCCATAGCTACTGGGGGTTTTTTCTTAGAAGCAGCTTTCCAAATACTTGGCCGGATCAGTGTCGCGTGCTTGTAGCGCATCGGCAACCGTTAATCCTAATGCATTGGCAACCCCTTCGGCATAGTCAGGGTGACAATGATGACACAAGCGAATATGACGATACTTGATGAAATTCTCCGCATCACCCATTGCTGCCGCAGTGTTCTGAAAGAGCGCTTGTTTTTGTGCATCGCTCATTAAATTAAACAAGGCGCGTGGTTGACTGAAGTAGTCATCGTCGTCTTGACGGAAGTTATACCGTGCTCCATCGCCGTTAATCCGTAATGGTGGCTCATGGTACTTCGGTTGTTCCTGCCATTGCGCAAAGCTGTTCGGCTCATAATGCGGACGCCCACCATAGTTTTGATCCACTCGCCCTTGGCCATCACGCGCGTTACTATGAACTGGGCACTGCGCTTGGTTAACCGGGATTTGATAATGGTTAACCCCAACCCGATAACGTTGTGCGTCAGCATAGTTGACCAGACGCGCTTGCAGCATTTTATCCGGTGACACACCAATACCACGTACTACGTTACTCGGTGCGAACGCTGCCTGCTCCACATCAGCGAAGTAGTTCTCAGGGTTACGATTAAGCTCGAACTCACCGACTTCAATCAGTGGATAATCGCCTTTGGGCCACACTTTGGTAAGGTCAAACGGATGATAAGGCACTTTTTCCGCATCTTGCTCAGGCATAACTTGTACGTACATCTTCCATTTCGGGAAGTCACCCCGCTCAATGGCTTCGTACAAATCACGCTGATGACTTTCACGATCTTGCGCAACTACCGCTGCTGCATCTGCGTCGGTCAGGTTTTTAATACCTTGCTGCGTACGCAGGTGGAATTTCACCCAGTAGCGTTCGCCCTGCTCGTTCCAGAAGCTGTAGGTGTGCGAACCAAAGCCATGCATGTGACGGTAGGAAGCTGGAATACCGCGGTCACTCATAACAATAGTTACCTGGTGGAAAGACTCAGGTAGCAAGGTCCAGAAATCCCAGTTATTGGTTGCGGAACGCAAGTTAGTACGTGGGTCACGCTTCACTGCTTTGTTTAAATCAGGAAACTTTAACGGGTCGCGCAAAAAGAACACTGGGGTGTTGTTCCCGACCAAATCCCAGTTCCCTTCTTCGGTGTAAAACTTCATCGCGAAGCCACGAATATCACGCTCGGCATCTGCTGCCCCACGTTCTCCTGCGACAGTACTAAAGCGAACAAACATCTCCGTTTTCTTGCCCACTTCACTAAAAATTTTTGCGCAAGTGTACTTGGTGATGTCATTGGTGACCGTAAAAGTGCCAAATGCACCCGAGCCTTTAGCGTGCATCCGACGCTCTGGAATAACTTCGCGAACGAAGTTGGCCAACTTTTCATTCAACCATAGATCCTGCGTTAATAACGGACCACGCTGCCCAGCCGTTAAGCTATTTTGGTTATCCGGAACGGGAGCACCCGCATTGGTAGTTAACGGCGTAGGATCAAATGGACACTTTTTATCACTCATTCCATGACTCCTTCATGTTGAGGTTACAATGCAACAACTGCATCCTTAAGAATTAGCACATTATTGTGATAATTAGTAGGAATTCCGCCTCAATTACACGACTTGTTTGATGTGCGTCGGTAAAAGTTCCGCTGCCTCGGCATCAACCAAAATACGCAAATGAGCGTGCTGCTTCAGTGCCGAAGCTGGCAACTGCTCATCAATAGCACAGCTATATAGGCGTGCCATGATTTCGTACCCGAACCTGATTGGCGATAGCTATGAAGGCGGGCATTGATTACTTCAAAATTGAACAAGACGACATTATTTCGTCAGACAATGCTCAGTACATTATCAACAATGAGGCAGCGTTTGCGGATCGTGTGCAACGCGATGAGGCAGGGCGCTTGCAGATCATTACCAATCAATATGCCAACCAAGGAACGCGCACAGTATCTGGCATCGACGTGGACTTAAGCTATCGCTTTGCAGCCTTTGGTGGAGCAGCTGAAATTGTCTCGAATTGGTCGCATTTGCTAGATTACGAGCAAGCATTAGTGGTCGGTGTAACGCCGATTGATGGTGCTGGTAGTAACCAGTTCGGTGCACTGCCAAGTTGGCAAGGGCGTACCGTGGCCAAGTGGCAGCGGAACCATTGGACGCTCGCACTCAGTGCTGATTACACCCATAGCTACCAACAGCACGTTGCGACTGCATCGAGTAATCCAGGGCTGCGGCCAGAAGTCAGTAGCTATACCGCATTGAATACCAAAGTCAGTTACGCGGGATGGCAGGACACAGTGGTCAGCGTCACCGTACAAAATCTAGCCGATCGTCAGCCGCCCTTTGACCCAGCAGCAGGCGCGTACTTTTACGATATCACTCAGTACAATGCGCGCGGCCGCTCCATTGATGTAGCTGTGAGCTATCAATTTTAAGCACAATTGACGAGCTAGATCTGAGTCGATTGAGTTGATAGATCTCTCTAAGCTTACGCGGTCAATTATTTAGTAAAAAAAGCCCCTGCAGGTTGCAGGGGCTTAAAGACTTTCGTTTTCTTGTTATTCTGGACGGTCTTGCGCTCGGTGATGAGGCCCCGTTATTATAGGCCTGAATCACCACGGATTTGTTAAAAACTTGGTAGCTATACTTTAATAGTTTCGTGTACGATAGCATTAAACTTTCAACGCTTCCGTATTAGTTAGGTTCGATATAGGGATTTTACGATGAGCACATTAAACATTCTTGCGGACGGACTAATTGCTAATGTTCCGGCACTGTTAACGCTAGTCGGCCCTATCGTTGCTTTCTTTTTCTACAAGTTTAAAAGAACCGTCGCCAAAGAGCAGGTTATGATCATTGGCGACCACTTTCGTCAAATTATCCAACAGGTAACCACTGGGAGTATCGACGCCCGAGTTTCAGCCGCCATACAAATGCGTCGATTTCTAGACTCAGAGACGGAGTTCGGTGTCAGCAAGACACCTTATGCTAGAGATTGTCTAGAGGTAACCTCTGCCTTGTTGAAAGTGATGCCAACAAGTAACCTTCAAAAAGTCTTGGCTGATAATATTCGGCACGTTCCACCTAAACTTCTAAAAAATGCAGATCTTCAAAGAGCCAACCTGTCTAAGGCTTACTTAAGTGATAGCGAGCGACGCGTAGATTTAACAGGCGTAGATTTCTTCCAGGCAAACCTATCTGGCGCAACCCTAAAAAACACAATTCTTCATAAAGGTCAGTTTTATGAGGCTACACTTTCTGGTACAAGCCTCAGAGGTTGTGATTTAAGTGAAGCTAACTTCTTTGCTGCTACTTTGAGTAACGTCGACATGCGTGACGCGGATGTTAAAGGTACAGACTTCAGCAACGCCAAATTACTGAATATTGACTTTTCTGAGGTGAAGAATCTCGATTCCGCTTGTTTCAAAGGTAGTTCAGGCTATGGAAATATTTTTCCAAAAGGTTTTGATTCACCGGTGAAACGACTTTTGTCATCCCAAAGAGACATACCCAAGGTTTTCATTAGTCGCCCCGGTATATTAGATATCAGGCAATTGCAGATTGTCGAAATGATCAAGGCAACAATTACTTCTCAAGGAATCAAGTACGTGGAGCTTGAACGAGCAGATTACGAGGCAGCGAACGTCATATCGAAACTCAACATCGACATTGAGCAATGCATGGGTGTCATCGTGTTTGGTTTTAGAGCGTTGTATATTAAAGAGGGGGAATACCGCATGGGGACAGACGACCACAGATTAATTTCATGTTCATTTGTCTCAACACCTTGGAACCAGATTGAAGCTGGTATCGGTATAGCCCAAGAAAAGCCAACGTTACTGATACATGAATCGGACGTGAATGATGGCTTGTTTGACTCAATGGTTCAAGATAGCTTGATACAGCGGATAGAGTTAGGCCCTGACTTCAAAAGTCTTTCCGTTGACTCGGAAAGATGGATCAATGCACTTGTAAAGTAGGCCCAAAGACAATAGAAATTGGGTCGTCAAAGACCAGATTGTTATTAAAGTCGATTAAGACCGCACTCGTACAACGATGGATTAACACCATCAGAGTCGGAAAAACTGTACTGGAATAGTCACAAACCCGTGACTAATGTTACTTGGCCACGACATACCTCGGTAAATTACAAAAAGGAATTTGTTATGTTAAATCTAGATAAAGCAACAATTCGTCTGTAATTTCCAGTTTACTCTCTGATTTCACCTATTCAGCTCCATCCATGGTCAGGTACTTTTTACCAGAGCTCCATTCGTCCGATATCTCCATAATCACCGCTGTGACTAATCTAAGGCAAGAGGCCTCATTTGGAAATAAAGTTGCAACGCGCGTACGGCGTTTAATTTCTTTATTCACGCGCTCAAGTGCGCCATTGTAACTAATTACAGTTTATTACAACATTATTACGGTATCTATGTAACAAAATGCAAGCTATCTTGTTTGCCTACGGTTAGTAGTAATCAAACAAGGAGCAAAACAATGCAAGATAAAAAACTAACACTTCATGAAACCCGACGACTTGTAGAACACGCTATAAACTATGTTTCTCAGCAAGAGTTAGCTTTATTGCTTGGCGTGCCAGCATCTCGAATATCTGAAGCTAAAAAAGGTAAATACCGTCTCACGCATGCAGAGCAGGAGAGGGTAGAGCACGAGTTTGGTCCTGTGGTTACGGAGAAAGGCGATTGGTTAATCGCTGAGTTGTTAACCGATGATATGAGCCTGGCGAATCATATTAAAAATATGATTAAGGCTTTTGAGTTACTGGATGAACTGCGAAGCTTCGACAAAAAACTTGAAGACAGCTTTGGGCGTCTCATTACTTTTTTCATACCTGAAGAGCCCTTAGAGGATCCAGGTCCAATAGAAATAACTTTCCTCGAGCCAATTCCTCGTGGCGATTATCGAAAATCATTTGATAATCTCATTCACTCTAGTGTTGTAAGGGCTTTTTATGAAAGTTTTGGTGAGCTCTTAAGTGACAAGGCACGCGCTGCTAAGTTTAGAGAAAAGCTTCGCATCAAACTCAAAGATATCCCAAATCTTAGGGAGGATAGTGATGAAACTTTTGGGGACTTTACTGCGAATCTTGGTTTTCATGTCTACGAAGCATTTCCGGATAAAGAACTCGAAAAGCATAACTTGATTTATGAGGCGATCATGCATGCGAACCGATATCAAAGTGTTTTAGGTGGCTTAGGCATGGCGCTTCCTGGAAAGCTTTCTTTTTCAAATTTAAGTGAGGGTAGCTTTGCGCACCCTATTAAAGCACAGGAATATATTACTTCTGCTCAACACCTGCTTACATCAAAGGTGAGCTTTGGTTCGGGTAGCAAGCCATCCAGCGTCTGTGTCGATGTCTACTTAGGTCAACACGCCACCCACTATGTGGTGGCTGAAGTATGTCACGGCTCGAATCAGAGCCGGAAATTAATAAAGAGCAATGTTCCATACAAAAAGCTTGTAGCGACGTTGAACGAAATTACCGAAGAGCTTGGTCTTGAGGATACAGCTTTGGTTGATAGCAGCTTTAAGGCAAAATTGGCAAAAGCAGGCGGATATATACCAACTGCTGAATTACTAAAATAAAAAAGCAGGGCCCTACTTAGTCTGAGATATCCTCTTGATGTGTCAGGCTAGCTAGGGCCCTCTTCGTCAATTAAAATCTAAAACGTCCTAACCTTGGGGGTGAGGTAAGTCCACCCGGCTAGGGAGCGCAGCTTAATTGAGTTATTCCCGATTGAGTCAACTCTAATACATGGTCAATAAATGAATTTGAGACCGGGTCTTTCATTTTGCAGAGGAAAAATATTCGATCGAATGGCGACTCAGCCAAAGCATCACTTGATTCTAGTGCAGCGGAAAACGAAGGTGTTTTGATTGAGAAAAATAACCATGTATCGACTACCAAAAGCCAGTTTTCTGCATAAAGATTGTATTTACCACTAGACAGTTTATTTGATTTCTTGCGAATCGCTTGCAAAACCTCGTCAGCTTTGGCTTTTTCACTTTCACCGGAGCACCATACAGCAGATTGCCCCTGATTAGATATAATGTCCTTGCCGAGCTCGCGTCCGCTTTTGTAATGGTCTCGCAACCAATTACGAGAAACGGAATTAAATTGTGGGCTTGCCGTGTTTTTCAAGTGATTTTTAGCTTCTTCCCAACCGGCGTGTGTAGCTAGGGTGTGCTCGATACCTACCCTTTTCTCAGATCGCTGTTCTACAATTTGGAAGTCAGGACTCTCTTGCTTGATGATCGTCAGCGGATAACTTAACCCGAGATCAAAGTTTAGTAACCGTTGAAGAGCCTTTAATTCATCATCTACTTGCTCTGGCCTATCTGTTGGCAACTTGAGCCTGTCCGACGGGGAGTGAAGTTCGAGAGCAACCATCGAATCACCTCTCAACCATCCGCTGCATGCTCTGCGTCAATGAGGCTTTGAAAGCTGAATCGGCTGCAAACAACTTATACATCTCAAGCTCCTCTTTACGCCGCTGTAGCATGATTTCCTTTAGCATCTTATCGAAAGCCAAGTCTCGGTTATGCGGATCAGGGTTATTTACATACTTGGTCTCAAAGTCGGGGTGCTGACGAATGCTCTCGGCAATATTTACAAATTTCACTCGTTGTTCTTCGGGCGTTGCGCTCCAGCCTTGGAACCAACGTTCATTAAAAGTGCGAATGATTTCGTCGAGGGGGTCGGTTTCTTTGTCGGTGCCGTGCCCTCCACGTGGGTTTGGATTTTGTGGGTCTAGCTCGGCTTCATCGTCACTTAATTTGATAGGGCTATTGAGCTTCACGCGTTGTAAACCATAAGAACTCAAATCAACGGACTCTAGTAATTCATCAATTGCGTCAGCATCAGGATCTTGAACCTTTAGCTTCGGTATTAAGAATTTCAAGAACCAGAACAGCTTTTCCCATACTATCATCTCGTAGGGCATGATAGCGGCCATCTGACCGTATATCTTCACGAATTGCTTGGCTTTGATTTTGAAATCGACCTTGTCTTCGTGCTCAAGCTCTAACTCTTGATTGAAGCGAGCGGCAGCGATGTCAATAATTGGGCTTAGGCTTTGTGCGTCTTCCTGATTAAAATAACGGGTAACAAAATCCTCAACTTCATACCATTCGTATACGCCGACATCGTCCATAGCGTCTTTAAGCTCATGTAGTACGTTAATGTCAGTGGCTTGTGTTAATGATGTTGCCGTGTAAAACGGCTCGAACGCGGCTTGAATATCATCAATCGAATTAAAAAAGTCGAGAACAAATAAATCCTCAGTCTTTTTACCTAATTTAGGGGCACTGCGGTTAAGACGAGATAAAGCCTGTACACAAAGTACTCCAGCGAGCTTTTTATCAACATACATTGCGCATAGCTTCGGTTGGTCAAAGCCGGTCAGATACTTATTGGCCACAACAAGCAGCCGGTATTCGTCCGTGTCAAACTTGTCTTTGGTATCCGTTTCGGCAAATCCATTGATATCAGCCTCGGTATACTCAATACCGTCAACTTCCTTTGAGCCTGAGAATGCAACCAGCACTTTAAATGGATTACCTTGCTCTTCGAGTATGCGATTGATGGCTCTGTAATAACGAATAGCGGTTTCAATATTTTGGGTAATTACCATGCCTTTGGCTTTCCCCCGCAGCTTCTTCGCATTTACGATATTAGGGATAAAATGCTCGAGCATGATTTCAGCTTTGGTATCGATGGTCTGCTGACTTCGCTCGACATAGGCTCTTAACTTCTTCTGCGCTTTTTTGGTATCGAACTCAGGATTTTCAGCAATCGATTTCTCAATCTCGTAATAGCTTTTGTAAGTGGTGTAATTACTCAGCACGTCGAGAATAAAGCCTTCCTCAATGGCTTGCTTCATTGAATAGAGATGAAACGGCTTAAATGACCCATCTTCCTGGCGTTGGCCAAATTTCTCTAGTGTCGTATTTTTGGGCGTCGCGGTGAAGGCAAGGTATGAAGCATTCCCGCGCATTTTCCGAGACTTCATCGCTTGTAGAATTTTATCCTGCGCGTCTTCCGCCTCTTCTACCTCGGCTTTACCAATGGCTCGGTTCATGTTGTCGTGTGCCGAGCCTGATTGCGAGCTATGAGCTTCGTCGATGATAACTGCGAAGCGTTTGTCACTGAGATCTGAAATACCGTCAATAATGAACGGGAACTTTTGAATTGTAGTGATGATTATTTTTTTACCGTTTTCTAGCGCTTTCTTCAGCTCTGATGATTTGAACGCTGGGGCGATAATGTTCTTCACTTCGGAGAACTCACGGATATTGTCACGCAGTTGTTTATCAAGCAAGCGACGGTCGGTAACGACAATAACTGAATCAAATAGCGGTTCGTCGAGCCCTTTGCCACCGGCAACGTCCTCTGATGCGGGGTAGGTTTCGATAAGCTGGTAGGCAGCCCATGTAATTGAATTCGACTTGCCGGAGCCTGCAGAGTGTTGAATTAAGTAGGTTTGTCCAACACCATGCGTGGCAGCGTGATGCACTAACTTTCGGACTACATCGAGTTGATGGTAGCGTGGGAAGAACAACGTTCGTTTGGCAAGTGGGTCTTTACTTGAGCCATCAAGCCGAACGAAGTGCTGAATAATGTTTGCCAAGCTCTCTTTGCTAAATACCTCTTGCCATAGATAAGCCGTTTTGTGTCCTGTAGGGTTTGGTGGATTACCTTGGCCAAGGTTGTGGCCTTTATTGAAGGGCAAGAAATAGGTGCTTTTACCCGCGAGCTTTGTGGTCATGTAAACCTCATCGGTATCCACGGCCATGTGTACTAAGCAACGACCAAAATTCAGCAGTGGCTGCGTCGCATCGCGGTCGTCGCGATATTGCTTTTGCCCGTGGTAGCGCGCCGTTTGTCCAGTCCAAGCATTTTTAAGTTCCAAGGTAACGAGAGGAATGCCGTTGATAAACAGCACCATGTCAATTTCTTGCAACGGATTGGTCCGTGAGTACCGCACCTGACGAGTGCAACTGAAAATATTCTCGGAAAAATTCTGTTTAACTTTTTGGCTGCTGCTGGCTAAAGGTGCAGGATAGAGTAAGTTGAAGTGGGCATCATCAACGCTTAAGCCCTTTTTAAGTAGGTGCAAAACACCATGCTTTTTAATCAGGCGATCGTAACGCTCCAATATCTTGCGCTGCCAATCGGTTGGACTGTTACGCTTCAATTTCTCAAGCTCTAGCTCTTGAGTGTTTTCGAGAAATGCCCAAAAGTAACGTTCATCAAGGGCGTAATGGCAGTTAAAGTCAGAGGCTTGGCCAATTTTGTAAAACGCACCGATGTAGTCAGGCTCCGCAAATTGCACACCTGCGCTCAGCTCCTCTAAGCAAGTGCCAGTCAGGCTTTTCTCAATAGCAGCCTCAAGCGCTTGTTCGTTCGTTTTACTAACCATAATATCCCTCTATTTAGCTTCCAACAGCGCTAGCTTCACGCCTTATCATTATTATTCAGTAATTATGTTGTAAGCACCATGTTACAGTCAAATAACGGTATTTTCTTAACCACCTGAAGTACAAATACTTTTAGGGCGAGAATGTTTGTTCAGTCAAATGCCAGTCAAAGAATTTGAGCATTTGATTTCAAAGTTAAGCAAATCTAAGTCAAACAAATACCCAAAAAATAACCTATTAAATACAGATGCTTACGTTCACTGGGCGTTTCGCATGTACCTTCTAGTCAAACACCAGTCAAACAAATTGAGAAAAGTTAAGCCCACATAGGAACATAACGCATAGCTTTTTTCCCTACAGCCTCATCGTACGGCTTTATTACATTGCTTTCTAACGCTTGAGTAAGCAATCTGCTAATCATTGATGCGTTTCGCGCTTCGATACCAAATCTCTCTCGAAGAGTGGCGTTGGTCATAGGCTCTCTGCTTAGATAACGGAGAGCGCAATGAAAATAGCAAGCCCGAAGCCGCTCTTCTTTTGTCATATCTTTGAATGCTCTGTAAGCAAATAGCATGGTCCGCGTGTTGTGTTCAAATGACTCGAATATTGGCGCAGGGAGCTGATAAAATTCGGTTTCAAAGATTACCTTATCAATCCCACTCCCGCGCTCTTCACAAAAGCCAATTCGACGCATTAAAGAGGCCAATGCTTCATTTCGACTACGTGGTGGCGAGTCGAGGAACCTCTCCGGTACTACTAGTGGGGTGCCTGGGTTAGTTATTTCTAGCCGGGTATCAAAGACTTCAATTAACGGACCTGTACCAGTGATACTAAAATCTTGATGTATCAACGCGTTAGCTACTAGTTCTCGAATGGCGAGCTCTGGGTATACAGGCACTTCTTTACGTAACGCGTTTTTTATCTGCTCGTTTGCAGGAAGCAATGCTTTCAAATAGTTTATTAGGCCATCAAAACCAATCGCATAACCTTTTACATCCTCAATTTCTCTGGTAGTTTCTACTCGGTTCGCGCCTTTGTATTGCACGATTCGAACTGCTTTACGCTTTAGCTGTTTGAAGTTAGATAAGTCTTTCGCAAAAAGAATCGCACCGAGGTTAGTGATTACCCACTGACCAGCTTCATTTTTATTAAGGATCTGGTCGCTCATAAGCGCGTTGAGAATTCCTTCTCTATTTTCAGGCAGCGGAATGTTCATTAAGTCGAAATATGCCGCATAATCTAATAGCTTCAATACTTCATCTGCAGTTAAATTATCTGCGGCACTTTGCTGTTCAAAAGGAGTGGCATCAAACGCACGCCAAAGTTCTCGTTCTTTCGCAGGGTATTCGCGAAGCTTTTTCTTATACGACCCCACTCGAATGAATTCGGTGCCATCAAACTGCACAGGGTCGCGTTTTGCTGCCTCGACCTCAAGTATTACGACTTCGTTACCTGCTCTGGACTCAAATTCAAAAAAACGAAAATGGATTCGGGGTTTAGTTTTTTGAAGTAGCCAACTTTCTAATTCCTGTTGTTTATGCTTTGCCACTGACGGCTTAAAGGAGGTTCCAGTCACTTTATGTGAATCATTTTGAACACCCCAGACAACGTAGCCAAATTGCTTACCTAAAAGCGCAGCAGAGTTAGCTAGTGCAGAGATATACTCGCCAATCATCGAGGGATCATTATTATCCTGCTTAAATTCTACCCACTCAGTTTCTTGCGGGAGAGAGCAGAGTTCTTCTAACAGAGAACGCAAGTATTCATCGCTTCTGTTTAAGGTCATGTACCTAATCCTCGATCGTAGTGTTTCGTAAGAATGTCTATCATCTCGCGTTGATGTTGCACAATTTGAACTTCACCCCAAGCTTCTCCTGTTTGTTTGTAATAATCAAACATCGCCTTAAGCTTGAGAGAGTCGTAGCGAGGCTTACTGACAAAGTCGGCTCTTTTTTTCGCTACCGTCTGGTTGCTATAGGATGAGTTTTCACCGGGGCTCAACAGCACCAAGTTGCCAAAAGCATCTAGGGAACTCTTTTCTAATAGTCGCCCATACTCTTCATTTTGAGGGTGAACATGTTCTATAGAGTTTCTCGACGTAATTCGATAGCGCTTCAATCGCTCATCACTTTTGTCGCCTTGTTTCCAAAGCAAGTACTCGAGCTTTTGGAACCAGTAATGCTCGAACCGAGTGCCTTGAGGGTTGTTAAGGTATTCCTCGAAATGCTGCCAACCGTGAAGTGCTGGAGACTTGCCTTTGGCGAGGGTAAAGCTAGCTACCTTTTGAGTCTCGCAAGTTAAGGAAAGCTGATTATCAATTCGTTCGAGCTTTGCTAGTACTTCCGAGCCTGTGAGATTCGGCTTCGAAACTAATTCGGCAAGCAGCGCAGTAAGCCAGTAATGTGCTGAGCGGTCACCGGTAAAGTTGAGCACTGCCTGAAGCTGTACAAGCTCACTTAGCTCAGCTGCCGAGCGATTTATATAATATGTATTGCCAGATTTCGAGCGGCTCACATAAGTTAATCGAAGCTGTGGGTCAATGCTGTCGTCATGCTCAACCCATTTCACAATCCATTTATCGAACTGGAAGCGAACCTGCCACAGTAACAGCATGAATGCTTTGATAGTTTCCTCGTCTTCTTCCAGGAGGCGCCCAAAACAAGCCATCAAGTTGGCAGACTTTATTCTGGGCGTTAAATCTGACCAATCTTGTTGAGCGCAAAATATTCGTAGCGTATGTATGAGCAATAGCTCAAAACTGACAATGGATCGGCAATACACAGTTTCAACGCTAATTTCCTCTGTCGGGTCTTGTGGTTCCTTAGCCCCAGCATTTGAAGGTTTGTCACCAGCGATGAC
>JTFN01003913.1_pt1 | contig 14524 bp, 23 predicted proteins | sample 235401 | NCBI WGS metagenome assembly JTFN01 (sample SAMN03067589, study PRJNA260952) | activated sludge metagenome | biome: Sludge; feature: Wastewater; isolation source: CETP activated sludge from augmented bioreactor treating industrial... | place: India:Gujarat | collected 2013-04 | reverse complement strand
GGTTTCTGACAAATAGATAGTTTTCCGGATAGTATTTATGAGATTGAAGGCAAATAAAAAGCCAAGAACGCTATAAAATCAACGTTCTTAGCCTATAAATAGGTTTTAACCTACACTGCCTTCCATTTAACGATTTTCTATCTTAATACGCACAAATGCTGTTATATCAACAAAAAATCTCTAAAAGTTATCTTCTAAAATCCATATATTCACAACTATTTTTACAAATAGATAGTTTTTAGATAGCTTTTTTAGCTGGGGGCAATCAATTGTTCTATAATTTTTTTCTTCTTATCTTCATCAAATTTCCTTGGTAAACAAATGACTTGCTAAGGCGAGCTTGTACATAAATATATTCATATTACTTGCAGTAATTTAGTTTATGCTATAAATTAGTAATTGCGTGCAATACTTTAAGAAGAGTAGTTAGGCGGTGAAAACTTGGGGAAGTGCGCCTAATACTCTTCTTTTTTATTTTATCATTATTTCAACGTAATAGAAATTATTGATTAGAAAATCGTCATAAATTGGTTGAATTTAATTAATAAAAGGTGTACAGGATTGGTCAAATGAAAATCAATAACTTTTAATGATGAAAATTGACTGTTACCACACTCTTTCAAAAGAGTAATTTACTCAATAAGCAATAGATAAAAATATCCAATCGTATTCATTTTCGTATTCAAAAACTCATTGGTCCTGGGCAAAGAGTTTTATTTTTAAAATAGAATTTTCATCGCTTCCTCAAGGTATTCTTCAAGCTTTAGAATTTTCTCAGATATTTGATGTATCTCAATGCTTTTATCACCGCTCCAGTTTAATTCTGAAAACATCTCGTCATAAACAGTTTCAGGATCATCGATATTACTTTGGCCGTCTCTACCAACATACATTGCAGTCTGAACGAATTGCACATCATCATAACTCAAACCTTCTAAATAAGAGATTAACTCTCTTTTTTTATTAAACAGGCTTGAATCTTCCTCGTTGTCACCAATCATAGACAAAAATTCATCAGTTAAATCACTATTAAAGATTTCCGGATTAATTATCCAATACTCTTTGCTATAATTTACCGCTAACTTCTGTACTTCTTTTAAAACCATCAAACGTTGATTTCCCAATTTTATTTTCACTATTTCATCTCCTAGTTTGATTTTTTATTTAAATAAATCCCATAAACTAAATGTTGTCTTCTTATAAATTTTGTTCTTTACCGATTTGGCAGGAGATTTAACAAATCCCATCCCTTTTTTGCCGTACAATGGATTGACAGACTTTTTCACTGCTCTTTTTGCTTTTCCTGTAGTTCTGGCGGAAATCGATTTCTTTATGCTTGGTTTTCTCATGCCAATCTTCATATAATAAGCTCCTTTTTATATTGATATTACCAATTAAGTATATGCTATCACTATCTGTACTTTAAGATGTCTCATATTGACCTCCTGATATGAAAGCTATAATATATTTTATTCTTTCAGAATCTCCGCAAAGTTTTTCTCTAAGAACTCCAATGTTTTTGATTTCAAAAAAAGATACTTGTCATTGCCTTCCCCTGGGTAATAAACAAACCCTTCAGATGATTTTGAAATGTCGATTCTATTTCTATACCTTGGGTTTTTTAAAACTTTCTGACTAAACCAATCATATTTTCTATTTATGCGATCAAGCACTTCTTTTAACGTCATCCACCGACCTAAACTATCCGCTTGAAGCAACTCTTCATACTCAACCTTAGAAATGATCACATAATCTTCTGGCACAAGTATCTTTGCTTCCAAAAATTGTTGCATAAAAGCTCCTTTCTTTTATTTTTTCACTTTCTCAATTACATAATACCTCTTTACACATACGTAATTCAAACTTTATTTGCAAAAAAAAAGACACCCAGCCGATAAGCTAGGTGCCTTGTATTTAACCTCCCACACCGGCAAGTGCTTGTTTGCTTGCACGGTAAAATTTACGGTTCATTTTATTTAATTCACTTGGGTTATTCGCATCGACATTGCCAATGTGGATATGTTGTTCCACTTTAGAAGGCTGTACTTTGCCGCCAATGCCTTTGCGTTTTTCTTCGTCTGATAACGGAGTAACAGTTGTCTTACCGTTTTTATTCGTAAGCAATTCTGGTCCAGCTTCACCAACGATTGCTTGGCCATTTAATACATGACCGCCATCTGCCAAATAAGGCAAAGTGGAAATGCTAAAACTTTTGCCGCCTACGCCAGGAACCCATTTCGGAATTTTAATATTGTTTAGTCCACCAAGAAATGCATTGATCAATCCAATCATTGTGTTTAGTGGTACTTTAGCCATAGCAGCAATCATATCAAAGATACCACCGAAAATGTTTACAACGCCGTTCCAAGCTCGTTCCCAATCCCCTGTAAATATGCCGGTTATAAAATCTATAAATCCGTTGAAAATTCTCTTGCCTGCATCGAAAAAGTTTTGGAAATTTTGTATGATTCCTCCAAAAATATTGCTAATATATCCGCCCATGAAATTAAATACTTCTACCGCTACATCAGAAACGCCTTGGAAGAATGCATTCACGCCATTTCTAAACCATTCCACCTTATTATAGGCGAGAACTAAACCTGCAATAAGCAAGGCAATACCTGCAACCACTAGGGCAAACGCTCCTCCTGATAGACCTAAAAATCCAGCCACCTTTGTCCACACGCCCAAAAAGCCTGATGCGGCTGTTGCTATCTTTGTAATCGATCCAGCAACACTGCCTAAAACAACCAATAAAGGCCCAACAACTGCGGCGATTCCTGCTATCGTCATAATGGTATTTTGAGTATTTTCATCAAGCCCTTTAAACCACTGCGCTGCTTCTTTGACAGCTTTTGCAACGCTTAGTATTGTTGGTGCTAATTGTTCACCTACGACGCCTGCAGCTGATAACAGCTCATTCATTGCTGATTGATACGTAACTGACTCTTCAACGCCGTTAGTCATTTCTTTAGCTGCACCAGTTGCATCTTCATAGGCCTGTTTATTTTCAAGTAGAGCATCGCTAGCTTTCCCCATAGATTCAACTACTTTAATACCAGCATCTTCCCCTTGCGAGCCAAAGATAGCAGCGATAGCCGCGGCTTTTTCTTGATCACTGCTCAAATTATTGATTTCGCCAGCAAGTAACTGAAAAGCATCCTTGGAAGAGAGATTCCCGTCTTGGATTTGTTTGTACAGATTAACAAAATTACCACCCAAATTTTCAACAGCCGATTGAACGTCTCCGCCGACTAAGCGATTACCAAATTCTTTTACTAGATCGTTTACTTTATCGAGGTTATAAGCGCCTGAATCCAAACCTGTTTCCAAAATTGCAAACATATCTTCTGCTGAATAACCAGCATCTTTAAAGTTTGTCACATACTCTGCTAAGTTATCTCCTAGCTCGTCTGTTTTATCTAAACCGTTCTGTCCAGCCTTTGCAATCAAATCCATCGCTTCTTCACCGGATAAACCATACTGCTCCATTAAGCTATTTACGCCTCGCATAGTTTCAGTCATATCAGAACCTAACGTTGTTTCAATTGCTAAAAATTTCTTAGTCATATCAGTGATGGTATCAGCGCTCGCATTTCGTAATTCTGGAAATTGATTAGCTAATTCCATAACCGCCGTTTTTGATTCATCAATGCTTGTAACCATTCCAGAAGTAAATACATTTTCAATCGATTGATTCAAGCTCTCTGCTTCCTTCTTCGTTAATCCAAAGGCGGCCTGAACTTGAGATTGAGCGGAAGATAGATCACTAAAGTATTTACTTCCAGCTGTTGCAATACCAACAACAGGTGCTGTAAAAGCGGCGCTCAACCCTTTACCAGCGGTTTTTATCTTTTCTCCTGCTTTTTCAATTTTTTCTAGCTTCTCGGCAGTCGTTAATGCCTTATCTCCTTGCGCATCCAATGCATCATTGGTGCTTTCAAGAGCTTTTCGAAGATTATTTTGGCTAGTTTCAGACTTCAATAACATCGCATAAAGCTTTTGTGTTTTTTCGGAGTTCTGACCAGTTTCGTCTCCGGCTCTTTTATATGCTTCACGCAATCCCTCAGTTTTTTCTGTTGCAATCGCTAATTGTTTTTCAAGCTTGTGTTTTACGGCTGTTAGTTTTTCAGTGGCGGTAGCATTCTTGTCCATTGCAGACATTTGGTTGCTGAACTCAAGCGCTGCAATTTTCGTTGCATTATTCATTTCTTTGATCGTTTTAGAATAGGCAACTTCACCGTTCATCCTAAAATTGAGAACCACATCAGACTCTTTTGTGTTTTTAGCCATGTTTTAAATTCATCCCCTTTCTCCTAATTGCAAGAAATTCGTTTTGTTTATTCTTCATTTCTTGCATTAGTTTATCGTATTTCACACCGTCTACTTCATTGCTTTCCTGAAATTCATTTATTAGAAACGTGCAAATCTCCAACCTTTTAGAAAGCAAAGAGCAATAGCTTTTAATATACTCTCGATTAGAGCTGTTTCTCTTCTGAATCAGCCTTAATTCTCGCTCGATCGCTTTTAACTTCCGAAGCAATTCTTTAAAATTGGAAATTGTCTCAAAAGAGTTTCCTAAGTCTGTTTTTACTGTATGTTGATACCAAATGTTATCCGCCTTATCCCTCAAATATTCTAATCTATTCATTTTTATCCCTCGCTCATTCTCTGGTTGTTAGAAAGTTCATAAATTCATCTACTTCTGGACTTCCTATTTTTGTTTTATCATTCTCGACTACCAATCTAAGCAATTCTTTAACTGCGGCAGTATATCTATTGATCATCGTGTTATATGTCTTGACTGAAGCCGATTCTTTGTAAAATTCTTGGCTGCCATTCTTGAAAAGTTCAATAGACCCATTTTTATTGATATCTTCTTCAAGTTCTGACAAAGTAACATTCATAAATGAAACTCGCTCAATCAAACCTTTGACTACTTCAGCGCTACTACTAGGTACTCCGTCCATCAATGTTGTAAGTCTTTCTTTCTCAGCCGCTATTCGTGCTTCTTTTGCTTTCTTTTTCAATGTTTGCCCCCCTCCCGTGTATGGTCCTGTGTGTTTTTCGGAGTTCCATCCCCGATTCCTAATCGATTTATTTTTTATAAAAATAACGGGGGGATAAAGCAATCCCACACCGTTAATCATTTAATTTATTTTTTAATTTCAAATTTATTATTTGCCGTGCCGTTTAGTCTAATGATTTCATCTAAGTAGTTACTCACTAATCGTTTAACATCATGGAAATAAGAACCCACCACTGAGGCGTAGCCCCATCCTCCTTTGTAGTATTCTCGTTGGACATTATCCAATATGTTTTTGTTCTTAATGCCCAACACATCTATAAGTTGTTTCATTGAGCTGTTATGCGATTTGATTAACTGACCATTTAATTGAAGCAGTCTAGTAGTTTCTGTTCCCAATAAAGCAGTTACTTCAGCGAATCCTTTGTTATCAAATAGTTCTTTTGCTTCAGACAATAGCGCTGCTTCTTTTCGGTTTGTTTCATTTCTCAACTGATTGATATAATTCAGATAGATACTATCGGCAATCTCTGCACGCTCTTGATACGCCTCGGCAATCACCTTCTCAAGATCTTCAATATCCTTATTCGCTTCTTTGTTAGCCTTGAATGTTTCTAGACTATACTTACCTTTTGCTGAAGCTTTCTTGTCTCTCTTTTCAACCAGACTATCTAGCTCTTTCTCCAACTCATTGATATTGATATCGATCTCTTTTAATTCTTTTACCTCTGGTGTGGTTACTGTGTACTCTACTGTCATTCTTGATTCGCTCCTTTGATTTTTTCTTTGAGTTTACTTACTACTGTTTTCTTAGGTTCTTTGATCTGTGTTACTCGTTCTTTCTTATATTGAGCCAACAACTCTCTGCGGCGCTCGATGGCAATTTCATTTGTACTGTCTTCCTCGATCAGCTTATTTAATTCAACCAGCGATAGCTTTTTAATAGCATCTGGATTTCCTTCCAGCTCTTGCTTCATTTGTTGTTCTTCAAGGTATTTCTTCCATTCTCTATAGCTAAAGAAATCATCTTCTGTTTTCATTTGCCAGCTCCTCTACTTTCTTACGAGTATCAGGATCTAACCCATTCGTGTTCTTTGCTACCAATGTGAGCATTGCTTTGCGTTTAAACTCAGCGGTACAAATACCTTTAAGCAAAACCAACTTCTTCTTATCAGCTAACAGTCCATCCCGATCCTCATTTAGAGCATTCTCCACTTGTTCAGGACTTAGCCCTGTGACTTCGCACAAATGCTTCTGTTTGATTTTGCGTGTCTTCATAATCTCTACAATAGTCATTTACACTTTCCTTTCTGCTTAATCAGTCAAACCATATATCAATAAATTTTATATACTCGTCTCGAGGTTCCATTTTCTTTAATCGAAGGTACATCTTTAGCTGGCGACCCTGTGTAGAGTCCTGTTTGAATCTTTTCGCTTTGGACCTATCTTGCGTGAAGATATAAGAATCTGGATCCGCGCGATTGCCGCTAATGATTTTGTAGTCCTTCAAATAAATAGTCCCAACGCCTAGAATGTATTCCTCTAGTTCGTCAGCATCAATTTCGATAAACTCTTTTCTCAGCCGATTGATAATAGCCTGTAGTTTCGCCTCTGACTTGCTCCTGATTTTTCGATATTCAAGAACAGATATTCCTCTTCGATCAGCCAATACCTTATCTGTTATAGGTATATAAGTTCGATAACCGTTATGCATATAACTAAAGTTGGCACCTTGTTCAGTTTCGTAATACTTCTCAGAAAGAATTAAAACATCTTCTTTTGGCAGCTCTTTTAAAGCAGTAAATAGTAGACGAGCATATCCTGCTGTATTCCCCTCTTTTAAATGATTTCTATTTACCACAAAAGCCTTCCATTGAGTGAGTATCCATTTTGGGCGAATGTCATAATCATAAACCACTATCCAAACACCTCCGCCATTAGTGCAATATTCGAAAACAAATCGTCTGTTAGTTCAACCCTTTCTTGCGGCACTTCCCATTCATATCTGAACGCCATAGCTGTTTCTATCTCGTATATTTCATCGAGTGCTTTCTGTTTCAACGATGGGCTTTCAATCCCTTTTAAAAGGCTCTCACGTTCAGATACAGGCAATTCATCTAAGAAGTGCATAAAATGCTTATGCCTAAACTTCCACCGCTCTATCCGCTTGTCAATGAGCATACACGCTTCAACGTTATCTGCTACTAAATAATCAATCTTGGGAGCTTTTGCATGGATAGCAATTTCATCATAGGCAATTCCTGTGCATAGGCTTTGGCAATAAAGTTCTTGCCTGATTAATCGTTTTTCTTGTTCCAGCTTTCTGATATAAGCCTCTATGTTCAAATAGCGGTTTAAATTGTATTCACTATCCATGCTTCCCTCCTAAAAAACAGTATTCTATTATGTTGCGGCTTTGATCGTTGGTCTAGCTTGGGATTGTCATCATCTAGGACGGCTTTTTCAGCAACCGCAGTATACAGTTTTCAAAGGACAACTAATAATAAAAAACGGACACGAGACGTCTGCCATATTACTGGCTTTTTTCGTCTCATATCCGTTGGTTCTTCCTAATCAGATATTATTATTAAGTTGTCTTTATTATACCATATTTGAGCGATAAAATCTTTATAAAACGTTGATATATCAGCTTTTAAAACACTTTTTTCACTCTAATTTATTTGTTGTTTTCGTCTCATATCTGACTACTTGACCATCTTTTACGATCAGGATGATTTCCCCATATTTAGGTAACTCGACACCCACTTTTTTTGTTTGTTTATCAATATATACTTTATCCATACTCATTGTTCATTCTCCTTATTCTGCAATTTTTAGTGATTCTTGCCAGTTATTTAGATCTGCTTGTTCAATATTCGTGATTGTTTGTTCCATGCTCTTAAATTGGTTCTTGAAAGCTTGAAGGCCAATAGTCCGTTCGTCTTCATTAGTAGCAATGAACATGCCGCCTTCATATCCTCTGACAGAAACAATAGGCACTCCTTTTGCTCGCAGCATTTGAATAACTGCTTTTACGTCTCGTTCGTCCAAATCAATAATAGAGCATATATCTGGTACTTTAATTTTCCTTTCAAACCCTCTCGGAATTAATTCAAGTACCGATTGTTCAATAATCGTAAGTTCTTCCATTACATGCCTCCGTTCATTTTTTTAATTTTCCTCAAATATTGGATAGTCATTTGGATAGAGATTATGACTCTTGAAATCCAAATCATTTCTTGTCGCCAGCTTGATAATATAACCAGTTTTTTTAAACGGTGAGTGTGGGTTAATGCAATGTGCCACCCTCATTCCATCTTTCTTTCCGTGAAAATGCCATTTCGAACAATATGGACACCAAACTGCATATTGTGATCCTGTATCATAAGCGATTAAAATTGGGTATTTTCTTTCATTTTTATTGGTTTTCAGTGTTTTCACTCCCGCCTTCTTCAGTTGCACTCTCGATTGCAACAGTGTACCCTCAATAGAAATTATGTTTCAATGGCCACATTGGACACCTGTTCTGAAATGCTTTTATATCAGCGTTTAAATGTAACATTATTAATTTTTTTTCGTTTTTACGCTGGACACCTACTTGGACACCCCTTCAACCTGTCCAAGTAGGTGTCCAAGTGTTTTTCGTTCAAACTTCATTTGTTGTGTTTAAAAATGCTGATATAGCAGCGTTTATAGTTATATGTCCAAACTGGCCAACGCTTCTAAGCTTTCCGTCGGGGTATACTCATTTCTTAAATGTAAATGCCTGTATCTCCATAATCGTGTACCTCTAACACTTTGCTTAACTTTTACAATCCCCATTTTCTCGAGTTGTTTGCTAAACTTAGGTTGTGACAATTCACGTAAACTTTCTTGGTAACAGAATTTTTGATATTCTTCGTAAATTGTTTTAGAAGAATCACCTTCGCTGGATTCCATATCAATGCTGCATTTTTCTTCAATGAACCTCATAATATGGTTGGATTCTTTCAACCATTTATCTTTTGCTTGATTCATCTTGTCTGATACAGTCAGTTCTTTGCGGTCTAGCGCTTCTTTAAACATACTTATGCAATAGGTGGCGAATAGTGGAATCTCTTTCTCAATGGCCTTCAAATCGTGCTTAGTTTTAAAGCTTTCGTCTATCACGCAATCAAAAGGAACTACATATAATCTCCTCTCAAAGCCGTGTGTGAAGTCATTAAACGCTGGCAACTCATTGGCTGAAAATATCAACTTCGCAAAATTCACAAACATAAAGTGATCTTTTCCTTTAAACTCAGCAGATAAACGATCCCCACCAGTGAGTGCTTTGAGTAATCCTGTTGACTTGAGAAACTCGGAATCAACATCCGCAAATAGATTAGCTTCTTTCTGAAATAGGTTGGCACCAGCAAAACGATTCTGTTTGTTCCCTAATTCTTGAAGCGTCATATTGCTGGTATTGTCCTTACCGATGACTTTTATTAGAAAATCTAAGAAAGTGGATTTACCATTCTCGCCGCTCCCTTGCAAAATCGTTATGGTTTGAAAAGGTGCATAACTTCGATAGAAACAGTATCCAATGATTTCCATTAAATGCTGTGCGCTTTTTTCATCACCAGTCAAATCTCGCAGCCATTCGATTGCCTTCTCTGGCTTCAAATTTGATTTCGGATCTACAACATAATCATGACTTTGAAGAATATAGTCTTTAGTATCGTGCGGTTTCAGTTCACCAGTCTTTATGTTGTAAGTTCCGTTTTTAAAATTGGCCAGATACGGCTTGCTGTTGTTAAAAGGATTTTCTTTCATAGTCGGGTCAAAAATCTTAATCATGATAAACTTTTTTGTTTCGCCTAGTTTTTGCTGGCTCCACTTGTTGAAAGATTCCAATTTGTCAGTGATATAACCGTCTAAAAAGTCGCTTAAACTATCAATTCGCCATGATCCTGTTTTTTTATCAAACCTCGCACCGTAGAGCAAACCATTTGTTCGGATCATTGGAATCTCGTTCATAATTTCATAACCTAACTTAGAAGCATTTACTTTAGTGTTTCCTTTTTCATCTGTGTAAATCCAAGAAGGCAGTTTCTTTTCTTCGCCAATCTTCTTTTTTTGTAATTCTTGTAACTCAATAATTTCACTCAATTGGCTCCCAACTCCTTTTTCGCTATCGAATAGAATGTTTCCTCCACTTCTTTTTCGGATAGTGGTTCTGTAAAATATTGATTGGCAACTTTAACTAATTCGAATACTGCCTTTACATCTACTGCTCTTGCCAACAACCCCCCTGTGATTTGTGCAATGCGATTATTGCGGTTTCCCTCTTCACATCCGCACACAATGCTTTCGAAAAGTTCAGTTGTGGTATTCCGATAACGTGAACCGCCTTTTTTGAATTGGCTTGTGTTTTTGTACAATTTTCTTGAAGTTACGCCTTCTGTGTCTTGTTTGTAGTCTTTCAGCCAACGTTTTGCGGCATCTAAGCCATCAGATTTGGGAAATAAATTTTCTCCATCATGGATAATAATTTGTTCTTGCTTAATGAATTGTGTCAACACTGGTAGCAATTGTATCTGCGACCAGGTAAGGTTTGATTGATCCGCAGTGTGAATAATGCCATCCAGTATTTTATTTGAAAAAAAGTAAATCAGTAGCTTGTACTCTTGTTCATTCACTGGTTTATCCAGTGGAATTACTAACCGATAGCGTACGCCTTTTAATCCATGACTAACACTTGGATAAAGAACATAAGCAAACTTGGCTAGTTTTTGTTTGATGGCAGCTATCAAATCAATTTCAGATACGGTCACATCATCTAAATCTAAAATGAGGCAGTTTCTACTTTTCACATTCTCGTTTTTCCTGCTAAGTGAAATCATTTCTCCACTTATAAAACCATTGACTACAATTGTCTTGAGTTCTTTTTGCTTTTCAGCATCATCAGAAACTTCCACGCGTATAGGATTATAACTCTTGAAGAAATGGAGAATGTCTTCATCAATCGGCTGTTCCATAATCGCTGGCCTGACTTTTCCTATATAAATCATTTTTACTCCTCCTATACTGGATAAATTTCATCGGAGACAGCTTGTATTTGCCCTCGGATACTTTCTAAGGCCTCGCCTATTTCGTCAAGCACTCCAGTTCCCAATTGTTTGTTTAAAGAAAATGTATCTTCAGTTACTCGTGAATATTCGATATTCTCGATAAGACGTTCGATGATTTTTAAGTCATTTACTCGTGCTGCAAGCTTCTTATAACTGGCCAGTAACTTCTTTTCATTCATTGTTAGATCCTCCTTGTTCCAAGTTGATCGCGTAACCCTCAGCATCAGCAGCATGTCTTCCTGATAGCTCTAAAATAGATACTAGCAATGCATTTGCCATGTTTAAATCTTCTGGGGTAATAGATTCTCGCATCGAAAATTGATTGTCAAAAAAAGCTTTAAACCCCTTCAAAGCATAGTCAACATTAAATGCATCAGTAACTAAATTTTCAATTCCTGAAATATTTTCCATATTTAGTGCGCTCCATTCTCTAATTGTGATATACTAGAGAAAAGAACATAGGTATAGTACCTACGTGTAGCCATTTGCTGAATTCCGCCAAGAATTTTTGACAGCAAGGGCTTTTTCTTTTCTCCATCCATAGTTTTTTTACTCCACTTCTTTTAAACTTGGAAACTGACTTTCTAGCCATGAGATCATGACCGCTAAATTTTTTCTTGCTTGTTCTTCGGTTAAATTAGCTATTTGATTTTGAAGAACAATTAGATCAGCGTAAAGTCGTGCATTCTCTTTTTCGGCTTCTTTACACTCTTTCAAAATACTTTCTGCTTCTTCTACAATTTCACGTACAGAAAAATTCTTGTACTTCTTAGGTATCCAAACTAATTTCAGCATTTCTATCCTCCTTTTAAAAATACTATTGCGGCTACCAGTTGACTAACTTACTTTCCACTTTGCCCCCAGCGGCTAATTAAATTTCAAATTGCGCCATCCACTCATCAACCTTTTTCCGATTACAACGCTTCGTTTGATTGATCACAGAAACTGGAAAATCCAATTCTTTGATAAACTTAGATAAATTGGATCGTGATACTTGTAGATAATCACAAGTCGTTTCTAAGTCCATCCATTTCTCCGCTTCACGCTGCTTTATTTCCTCCTCTACGCGATTAGCAACTTCTTTAAAACGCTCTTCGAATACGGGAGTCAAATCTACTTCTAATTTCATTAGCATTCACCTACCCCAAAAAAATATTCAGTTTACATATATTGACGAATGTTGTAAACTATACATACATAGTAAAACATGAAAGAATATCTGTCAACTGTATATTCTATTTTTTCTAAAAATTGTAATGTACACCTTCAGAAAGGAGATAATAATGCTATACTTTAAATTGGATAAATTAATGGATGAAAGAAATCTAAGTATTAACAAAGTTTCTTCGGAAACAAAGATTTCAAGACCAGCTCTTACAGCAATGTACAATAACGAGTCACGGGGGGTTCAATTTGAAACCCTCGAGAAACTGATGGAATACTTGAACGTATCATTGGATGAATTAGTAGGTGAAAGAATAGACCAAAATATGTTCATTTTCAAAACAACCGTTTCAAAAGAAAACTTAATTAAAGCAGAAAATGACGACATAGAAGCTAGGGAAGACGGTTATATTGAGGTCAAACCTTCTCAAGCACTTCCTTATGATGCTGTCTTAATGGAAAATGAAAAAATCGGAAAAAAATTTAACTTTGTTGTTTATCCTATAGACAATATAGGACAAAACTCTCCGTATCCTTTCAAACAAGAAAAAAAAATAACGACATTACTGATTGCTTTTTATAGGACTGATGAACACGGTAAAAAGCTTGAAATTGGTGATATAAATACTTTCTTGGGTAATCTAAATACTGATGCTTCTATCAGTTTATGTCAGCATATATTCGATTCTTGGTTTTCTATATATAAGTCATTAAAAAAAGAGGCAGAAAATGTGTTATCTGATTTTTTACTTTTTGATATTGGAATAATGGAAAAGAAAACTAGAATACCTTTAATTGCTAAAGTAGAGAAGAAAGCCAAAGGCTCTGGAGTATTACTAAATTTTGATACTTTTAAAAATGAATCTAAAATTAGAGGTAATGATAAGTATTCTTCTTCTCTAGAATTCAAAGAAATACCTGGCGACATGCAAATACCTTAATTTTTTTAAAACTAACCTCCACCACTTGCCCCCAGCAGTACCAGGAGGGAATAATATTGGCAAAATTTGAACAATATAAAGATAAAAACAATAAAAGAAAATGGTTATTCAGTGGATATGTTGCTACTGATCCTATTACAGAAAAAAAGATTGTCACCACTCGTAAGGGTTTTGACACGAAAGCAGAAGCAAGTCTTGAGTTTGATAAATTGAAAGCAAGCATTCTAAAAGGTTCTAAAAAGAAGCGTACAATCACATTCCAAGAGCTGTATGACGATTGGTTGGATCAACACCGCAAAAGTGTTAAATCTTCTACAGTAGCCACCAATAGACGGTTTATTGAAGGTCATGTATTGCCAAAATTCGGCAAGTTAAAACTAGACCAAATAACCGTTTCTTTTTGTCAAAAATGTGTGAACGAATGGCACGACAAATACAAGCAATATCACTATATAAGACGTGCTACTGCTCAGGTCATGAATTATGGCGTATCTATGGAATTAATGGAAAGTAACCCCATGAAAAAGACGATTCTTCCACGCAAAAAAGAAGAGGAAAAGAAACCTAACTTTTATAGTAAAGATGAGTTACACGAGTTTATGAAATTCGTTAAAACACTTGATAACTATAAATACTATGCTTTCTTCCGTTTGCTTGCTATTACTGGCATGCGTAAATCAGAAGCGTTAGGGCTGTATATTAAAGACTTGAACATATTCAACAAGACACTAACAATCGGTAAAACAATAGCCATTGATGAATACGATCAAGTTGTTTTGCAGACCCCTAAAACAAAAAATTCATACCGCACCATCAGCTTAGATGATGAAACGATACGAATTTTACAAAAGTGGTTTAGTATTCAAAAAGAAGATTATTTCAAACTTGGGTTTAATACTTCAAAGGCAAAGCAGCTCATGTTTAGCAATATGAGTAATGATTTATATTATCCACAAGTAGTAAACGATTGGCTTGATTGGATTTATGACAAAGCAGAAAAAGAAGGCTTAACTTTAAAAAGAATAAGTCCTCATGGTTTCCGCCATACTGCTTGTTCGCTTATGTTTGAATCTGGCGCAACGATTAATGAGGTTCAGAAGCGCTTAGGTCATAAGGATGTAAAGACTACCATGAACATTTATAGCCACGTTACACCGCAACAAGCAGAAAACACCAGTCAGAAGTTAGCGAACTATTTAGGTTTCTGACAAATAGATAGTTTTCCGGATAGTATTTATGAGATTGAAGGCAAATAAAAAGCCAAGAACGCTATAAAATCAACGTTCTTAGCCTATAAATAG
>JTFN01003113.1_pt1 | contig 14573 bp, 11 predicted proteins | sample 235401 | NCBI WGS metagenome assembly JTFN01 (sample SAMN03067589, study PRJNA260952) | activated sludge metagenome | biome: Sludge; feature: Wastewater; isolation source: CETP activated sludge from augmented bioreactor treating industrial... | place: India:Gujarat | collected 2013-04 | reverse complement strand
ATTAACAACGTCTTGACCCTCTACAACTTCGCCAAAAATTGTATGTTTGCCATTTAACCATGGAGTCGGAACATGAGTAATAAAAAATTGGCTTCCATTTGTATTTGATCCAGCATTTGCCATTGCAAGTTTTCCAGGTGCATCAAAAATTAAATCATCTTTAAATTCATCAGCAAATTTATATCCTGGCCCACCACGGCCGGTACCTTCTGGATCTCCGCCCTGTATCATAAAATTATCTATAACTCGATGAAAAGTAAGTCCATTATAAAACGGTTTTCCATTGGTTGCATCTAATGTTCCTTCAGCCAAACCTACAAAGTTAGTTACAGTTAAAGGTGTTTCTTTATAAAACAATTCTAAAACTATTTCACCTTTCGAAGTATCCATAATTGCAAAGATACCATCTTTATCTTTTATAGAATCTATGGTTTTTTGAGATGCCTTTGTTTCATTACATCCAACAAAACTTAATAAACTTGAAATTATAATAAAAATAGCTGATATTTTTTTTACGTTCATTTATTTAATACCCTTATAAATAACCCGTACTTGTTTATATAAACCATCTCCATCACTTTTTGTTTCTACATCACTAATATCATTTAAGGTTGTATGTATAAGTCTTCTTTCAAATGGATTCATAGGTTCTAACAAAACAGATCGTTTGTTAATTCGAACTTCATCTGCTGTATTATATGCAAGTCTAACTAGAGATTCTTCCCGACGTATACGATAATTTTCTGTATCAAGAATTACACGTATATCTTGTCCACCAATTCTACTTGCATATACATTAGTTAAAAGTTGAAGGGCATCTATATTTTTACCTTTGCGACCAATTAAAATAGAAGAATTATTACTATTTAATTTTATACCTATCTTATGATCTTCTCTAAATTGAATTTCTACAGAAGTTTCATACCCCATTTTTCTAACTAATGATGCTACATAATCAATTATTTGTTTTTCAAATTCATTTTTTGGAAGAGGATCTGCAAATAATCTTTTAGGAGCTTCATTTACATTTTCTTTTTTAACGTTATCTTCATCTTGGGTGTGAACTCTAATTTTCACATAGCCTTTTTTAAATAAAGTATTTTTTTGTGTCTCAAGAATTTCAACATCAAATTGATCTCTTTCTAAATTAAGTTCTGAAGCTGCAATTTCTATAGCTTCTTTTTCTGTTTTTCCTTCATATTCATATTTCATAAACGCACCTCGCGTATAAATTTTTTGCTACATTTTATATGTAAATTTTGTCTTATCGTTTATTTTTTTTTCTTGATGCTGCTTTTTTTTTGCTTTCTTGCATTTTTTTAGCACTTGGAGGTAGTCTTACCTCTTTTTTTGGAACAGCAACACCTTCTTCTTTTTTTTCTTTTCCATGAACAAAACCATTTATTATTGCTTGTTGAATTGTCATAAGTACATTACTTAATATCCAATAAATAAGTAGTCCAGCAGGAGCATTGTAAAAAATAAAGAAGAACATTAATGGCATACCATACATCATTATTTTCATAGAAGAACCAGAAGATCCAGCTGTATTTTGTGTCTGGGTAAATTTCATAGATAAAATTTGTGTAGCTACATAAATTATTGGTAGTAAATGTAATTCATTTCCTAAAAATGGAATATTAAAACCAAAAGTAGCAACTAAATCTGGATTAGATAAATCTGGAATCCAACCAGGAATAAACATTGCTCCACGAAAATCAAAATAATTATTAAACAAATTATACATCGCTATAATTATTGGAAATTGAATAAGCAATGGTAAACAACCTGACATAGGATTATAACCAGTTTGTTTATAAAATTTTGCTGTTTCTTCGTTTAATTTTTTTGGATTATCTTTATATTTAGCTTGTAATTCTTTTATTTGAGGCTGCAATTCTTGCATTTTTACTGTACCCTCTGATTGTTTTTTTGTCAAAGGAAACATAAATATACGGAATATAATTGTCATCAAAATAATAGATACACCCCAGTTAGGAATAACTTTATACAATATTTCCATAAACCATTTTAATATAACTTCTAACCAAGTAAGAATACCTGAGGTTCTTAAAGCATCATCAAGATGCAAATTAGAAACGCCCCATGAATTATTAGAAGCACTATTATATTTTTTGAGGGTATTATTTGTTCTAGGGCCTACATATATATAATAAGTATCAGAATTTGCAGCATTCGTTTTTAATGGATTTCTAGTAACTTTTACCTGAGCATTTGCATAATCATCAACTTCTATTTTTGTAGAATATGTAGAATGCGAAATAGTTGTTGTATCTGAAGGAACAATTAATTCTACAAAATATTTATTAGCAATACCTGTCCAAGTAAAGGAATTACCATATATTTCAGATTTACCTTCACCGAGAGTCTTTTTCTTTTGTTTTCCATCTGTATACGACATAAAAGTTCTATTTTCATATCGATCAGCAGATTTATCCCAGTATGGACCTATTTGTGGAGAACCACGTAATGTATATGAACTATTATTATAATTAATACCAACATAGTTTTCTGCTGGTTCAATATGAATATCTAATTTAAATAAATATTCATCTTGGTGAAAAGTATATTCTTTTACTAAAATAAAATTACTTTCTGTTCCATCAGAATTTTTAATTTTAAAAGCTTTATAAAATCCTATTCCCTTATCTCCAAGAATTGTAGGATCAGGATCGTTAATTATTTTAGCATTAAATATTTCATTTATAATTGAATTATCTTCAGTCCCAAAAGCTAAAGAAAAAGCTCTATTAGCTTCATTAATATTATCTGCCATTTGAACAAATTCTTCGCCATCTTTGTGTTTTAATAACTGATAATCAATTATATCTCCTCCGCGATTTGTAAAAACAACTTTCACATAATCGGTAGTAATAGTAAAATTTTCTTCTTTTACATCACTTTCATCAAGAGGCATTTCTGTACTTTCATCAGCTTTTTCAATTGCTGTTGAAAGTATTTCAGTAGTATTGTTTGGCTGATTTTTTTCTTCTTCAATTACTGATTCGATTGGGGTTTCACTTTCAGTAGCTACTTCAGTTGGAAAATATGTAGTTTGAATCCACATAAATGCACCAAGCACAATGGCAGAAAGTAAGATTGCCCATACAGTATTCTTTTCCATAAAATTTTCCTGTATTTAGAGATTACGGAACAGGATCATAGCCTCCATGGCAAAATGGGTTACAACGTATGATACGTTTTATTGCCAACCATAATCCTTTAATGGCTCCGTATTTTTTTATAGCTTCAAGTGAATAACTTGAGCAAGTTGGATAAAATCTGCAACTAGGAGGAAAAAGAGGTGAGATATTTAACTGATAAAACCTAATAATTTTGCATATAATAAACGATGGTGTTATTTTCATACTAATTTTTCTATTGCAAGATTAGACTTTTCGCACAGTTTACTAAATTGGGCACACCGCGTGCGGAACGAATCATTTCCTGGATATATAAGTAATAATAAATCATATCCAGTGTTCAAGTGTGTCTTATAATATCGGTATACTTCACGGCTATACCTTTTGCTGAGATTGCGTTCTACAGCATTACCATAACCGCGGGGAATTGCAAATCCAATACGATTAAATTGCTTGTCGTTTTTTAGCACAAAAAGTTTTGCTCCTTTTGTACTATAACGTTTTCCCTTTTTAAACAGATTCTGAATATCTGCAGAACGTTTAATCCTTTCATCACGACTAAAACGTCCAGTTTTATTCAAGGTTCATACCTCTTTAAAGACTACAGATTAATATGGTTTTTTTTCGTCAGAAACTGATAGTTTTGAGCGACCTTTAGCTCTTCGTCTTTTTAATATCATTCGACCACCATGAGTCTTCATTAAAGAACGAAATCCAAATTTTCTTGTACGTTTAGTTCTACTTGGTTGAAATGTCCGTTTCATGAACATGTCTCCTTATAATACAGAATTTGCTTAGAACAAATTCTTTTAATTTTAATAGTATTGTATATTGGTTTGTTAAATTACCATAAATATTAATGATTGGTCAATATACTATTTCGTAATTTATCAAGACATTTTTGTAATTCAGGGTTTATTTCTTGTTTTTTATTTACATTATCATTTTTTATATACTTTTTGGTATATTTATCTGAATCTTTAACTCTTTCTGTAATAACTTTATCCATTGATTCAAAAGATGGTTTTTTTTGACTATCTGTAGTTTCAAAATTATCACCTTTAAGTTTAAAACCAATAGTAGATATTTCTAAATCTGGAAATTGTAATTTTAAACCTTTTAATATATACGAACGTCGCATTTGTAAAAGCTGTGTCCATCCTGGATGATCTGTTTCTACTAAAAGAATATTATTTTTTAAATCAATTATACGGCTATGCGCTGCTAATTTTTCTCCATCAGGTTTTATTTTTGAAACTATGTTTTTCCAAGCATTTACAACAGAATTTGTTTTTTTCATTTGAGCAGAATCGATATTATCAAAAACATTAGTAAGTAATTCTGCTGCAGAACTATAGTCCACTGGTAACTTCATTCCACATTCCTTCTTCAATGGTATAAATTCGTGTTTCCGAGTGTTTATAACGTTCATATGGTTCACCTGGTAAAAAAGTACAAAATAATTGATCATATTCAGGTAATAGAGCCGTTATTTTTTGTCTTTTATCAGGATCTAATTCTAATAATACATCATCCATTAGTAAAACAGGTTTTTTATTTGTAATTTCACTATAATGAATAGCCTGACATATTCTTAACAGTAATGCAGCTAAGCGTTGTTGTCCAGTAGATGCTGTAGATATAAATGGTTTTTTGTCTTTTATAAATTTTATTCGATCACGATGAGGACCACTCATTGTTGTATGCATTACTTTATCCACTTCTCTTTTAGAAATTAATAAATCGTTAATTTCACTTTCGGATTTATTCTTCCAAGAAGAATCATATTTAATACTTACATTTTTAATTCCAGTTATTTCTTCATACAAATGTGGATAAATTGTATTAAATTGTAAAATTGCAGCATTACGTTTTTTGACTATTTGTATTCCAGTTTGAATCAATTCTGAGTCATAAACAGAAAGCATTTGTAAATCTGCATTTTCATTTTTTAAAATAGAATTACGGCTTTTTAGAATTTTGTTATATTTACGGGTAATATCAACATATAAGATATCATACATCGATAATGACTGGTCAATAAAAAATCGTCGTCGTTCAGGAGCTCCAATTGCAAAATCTAAATCATCATGTGAAAAAAGTACACAAGGAATTGTATTTATTATTTCTTTTCTGTCTTTTATGATTTTTGCATTTTTACGAATTTGTTTTTTTCCACTTTTCCATGTAACATTTATAGAATCTGTTTTTTCATTTGATTGTTTATAGAGTGCTCGTATAGAATAATCTGTATGATTATTTTTTACAATTTCATTTTCTATACGAGTTCTAAAAGAAGAACCATAGGCTGAAATATAGAGAGCTTCTAGTAAATTACTTTTGCCTTGTCCATTTTCGCCTATAAAAAATACTTCGTTTGCTAATAAATCTATAGCTTTATCTTCGAGATTTCTATAATTAGTAAAAGATAAAGAAAGAAAAGGCATTTTAAATAATTATTCCATTTGCATTGGCATAATTATATGTAAAAAATCTGATTCAGGATTTGGTTTTAAAGTTACAGCTTTCATAGCCTCTGTAAATTCAAATTTTATTTGATCTGAATTTATTACTTTTAGAGGTTCTAATAAATACAATAAGTTCATTGCAATAGTAATTTCATCACCAGAATATTCACATGGAATTTCTTCTTTTGCTGTACCAATATCACTTTCTTGTGATGTAATTGTAAGCATTCCATCAGATAATCCAAAATAAATTCGACGGGATTTTTGTTCTACTAACAAGCCAACACGTTTTAGAGCTTCAAGTAATTCTTGGCGATTAAGCATAAAATGATGATCTTGGGCTTCTGGTATAACTCTAGAATAATTTGGAAATTGTCCATCTATGAGGACTGATGAGAAACTATAAGAGTCAAATTTAAAAAATATCATTTTTTCTATAATTGCAATTGAAATATTACCTTCTGAAGAGGCATGTTTTAATATACTAGATAAAATTTTAGGAGGAACTATAGCTGGTTCAAAAGTATCAATACCTTGAAAAACTGGTTTTGAAATAAAAGCTAAACGACGACCATCTGTTGCTACTAGAATAAGATTATCATCTTTTTTTTCAAAATAGACACCATTCATAAAGAATCTTGTTTCATCATCTGAAACAGCAAATATTGTCTGAGTTACCATATCTTTAAATTCTTTTGCTGGAATATCAAAATAAGAAATATTTTCTTCGGATGCAAATTCAGGAAATTTATCTGTAGCCATACTTTTAAGAGTAAATTGTACTTTTTTTGTAGTTGGTTTAATTTTTATGTTTGTATTTGATTGATTGAATTCAACTTCTCCTGAAGGTAATGAATTAAGTATACTTATAAATTTATCACAAAATACAGTTGTAGAACCTTCTTCTTCAACTTCAATAGGAATTTGAGTTACAAAGTTTACTTTTATATCTGTTGCTTTAATAGTTAAAGTGTCATTTTCTGCAATTAAAAAAACATTAGATAAAATAGAAAGTGCATTTTTAGTTGCTATGATTTCTTGTGCTATTGCAATCTCTTTTAGCATTGCATCTTTATCAAAAATAAATTTCATTTTTTCCTCCAGGTTATATCTATATATATTTAAATATAATAGTAATAGTAATAATAAGGGTTGTGTAAAACTGTATAAGTTATATAAACCTTTATAATATAAATAAATATATTGTTAAGAACTAATGCATTTTATTAAAATTTTATACACAATATTAACAATCATAACTATTTTTACTAATGTATTAACAGTATAGTAACACATTTTACACAATTAGAAAATATATTACTTTTTATAATCTTTTACCGCTCTCATTAAGGTTTGTAAAGTAGATTCTAAAGTAGAATCGGATCTAAGAAGTTCTTCTATCTTTTGACATGAATGCATGACTGTAGAATGATCTCTACCTCCAAATTCAATTCCAAGTTCTGTTGTTGAATATTCAGTTAGTTCTCTTGATATATACATGGCTAACTGTCGTGGAAGTGTAACATTTCGAGTTCTTTTTTTACCTTTTAAATCTGATATTGATATATTAAAGTAATCTGCTACTACTCGTTGAATATTGTCTACGCTTATATTTGCTTGTTTGGGGGAACTAAAGGTATCCCTCAATTGTTGTTGAGCTATTTCAAGAGTTACTTCTTTTCCTACTAAGTCTGTATATGCAATTATTTTTGTTAAACAAGCTTCTAAATCTCGTACATTAGTCGCAATATTTTGAGCAATTAAATCTATAACATCATTTGGAATTTGTTTACCTAAAGATGTTAGTTTTTTTTCTAAAATTGCATGTCGTGTTTCATAGTTTGGTGGTTGAAGATCTACATTTAATCCTCTAACAAATCTAGAACGTAATCTGTCAGATAATTTTTTTAATTCTGATACTGGGCGATCACAGGTAAATATAATTTGTTTTTTCGCATCATATAATGCATTAAAGGTATGAAAGAGCTCTTCTTGTGTTCCGTCTTTACTTTCTAAAAAATGAATATCATCAATTAAAAGTACATCAGCATTTCTATATTTATTTTTAAAACTTTGTGCTGCATTTCTATCTGATCCTTTTATAGATCTAATAAATTCATTTGTAAAATTTTCTGCAGTAATATAAATAATTTTAGAATCTGGAATATCTGTAGTTTCATATATTTCATTACCTATTGCTTCCATAAGGTGAGTTTTGCCTAATCCAACTCCACCATAAATAAGCATAGGATTATATGCTTTACCTGGGTTTTTAGAAATTGCTTTTGCTGCATTATAAGCAAAGGAATTATTATCTCCAATTACAAAAGATTTAAATGTATATTCTTCTTTTAATAGAGGATGTTGTTTTTTTTTGATAGGATATTCTTTTGTTTGTTTATTTTGAGGTGAAGAATAAACATTTTCATTTACTGTTTTTTGTAATGAGTTGCTAACATATACATTTTTTTTATTTTCTGTAGAAATAGTACTAGAAAGAGGTTTAACAATCATTTCAATAAATAAATCTTGTCCAGAAATTTCTTTTATTTTAGAAATTAATAGTTTATAATAATTACGTCTTTTAAATTGATCTGTAATAAATTTTGAAGGTAATGATATAATAATTGAGTTTTCTGTCGATTCTTCATATTGAACTTTGAACCACATAAGAAATTCTTGTTCACGTTTTTCACTTTTAAAACTTTCGTGAATTTGCGATAGAGCTTCGTCTAAAAATACTTTATAATTCCAATCTGCCATAGTGACACATTATAACTCGCCTTTACTTTTTTTAGCAATACAGATATAATTATTTATCTTTCCTAAGGTGAAGTAATTAAAAAAAAATCTTCACAAATTTAAGGGTTATCCATGAATTCCACATATTCCGCAACTAATATACAGGTTTTAAAAGGACTTGAGGCTGTTCGTAAACGCCCAGGGATGTATATCGGTTCTACTGGTCCTAACGGACTTCATCATCTTATATATGAAGTAGTTGACAATTCTATTGATGAAGCAATGGCAGGTCAATGTGATCAAATTACTGTTGCTCTCGAAAAAAACGGCTATGCGAGAGTCGAAGACAACGGGCGAGGTATACCAGTTGATATGCATCCAACTGAAGGTATCCCCGCTTTAGAATTAGTTCTAACTAGGCTTCATGCAGGGGGCAAATTTGATAAAGGCTCCTATAAAGTCTCTGGAGGCCTTCATGGTGTTGGTGTGTCGTGTGTAAATGCGTTATCAAAACATCTTGAAGCAACAGTTGCTTTAAACAATAAATTGTATCGCATGAATTTTGAATGCGGTAAAACTAAAAGTAAATTAATAGAGTTAGGGTCTACTGATAAGCAAGGAACAACAATTCGTTGGCAAGCAGATGATACTATTTTCAAAGAAACTACTGAATATAATTATGAAGTACTTTTAAATAGACTTCGCGAACTTGCATTTTTAAATAGTGGCATTACAATTATTTTTCGTGATGAGCGTTTAGAAGAACCTAAAGAAACTGTTCTTAAATTTGATGGTGGTATTAAACATTTTGTTTCATATTTAAACGAAAATAAAAAAGTTATTCCTGCAGAGCCATTGTTTATCGAAGGAACTAAAGATGACATTCAAGTTGAAGTTGCTATCCAATATAATAATGGCTATTCAGAAAATATACTTCCGTTTGTAAATGATATTCATACTCGTGAAGGTGGTACTCATGTTGAAGGTTTTAAAACTGCACTCACCCGAGTTATGAATAAGTTTTTGGATAAAAATCCAAAATTGCAAAAAAAAATGTTTAAGGATGAAAAATTAATTGGAGATGATGTTAGAGCTGGATTAACGGCTGTTCTTTCTACTAAAGTTCCTGATCCTCAGTTTGAAGGTCAAACAAAAGAAAAATTAGGGAATAGTGAAGTAAAAGGTATTGTTGATTCAGTTGTTAATGAATATTTAACATTATATTTTGAGCAAAATCCTAAAGTTATCGAAAGTATTTTAGAAAAATGTATTGCAGAAGCAAAAGCTCGAATTGCTGCAAGAAAAGCAAAAGATGCAACACGTAGAAAGAGTGGATTAGATAGTTTTGGATTACCTGGTAAGCTTTCTGATTGTTCGTCAAAAAATCCTAGTGAATGTGAAGTATATATAGTGGAAGGAGACTCGGCAGGAGGTTCTGCAAAGAAAGGTCGGGATAGCAAAACTCAAGCTATTTTACCACTTTGGGGCAAAATGCTTAATGTTGAAAAAACACGTGTAGATAAAGTTATAAATAACGAAAAACTTCAACCAGTAATTGCATCATTAGGTGCTGGAATAGGTGCCGATTTTAATACAGATAAATTACGATATCACAAAATAATTATAATGGCAGATGCAGATGTTGATGGATCTCATATACGAACATTATTACTTACTTTCTTTTTTAGATATATGACACCTTTACTTGAAAAAGGATTTGTTTATTTAGCCATGCCTCCTTTATATAAAATCACTCTGAAAAAGAAAGAATGGTATGTTTATTCTGATGAAGAAAGAATTGCTATTCTACAAACCTTAGGAGATGAAAAGGATAAAGCATCCGTTCAACGCTATAAAGGTCTTGGTGAAATGGATGGAAATCAATTATGGGAGACGACCATGGATCCATCTAAACGACGAATGATGAGAGTTTCTATTCCGGATGCTGTAGAAGCAGATAAAATGTTTACAACTCTGATGGGTGAAGAAGTTGAGCCACGTCGTAAATTTATTGAAGAAAATGCTGTTTATGCAACTTTGGATGTTTAACAGTTATAAAATTTAAGATTTAGTTATTCCTTTAACTGGGAGATTTATAAATGGAAGAAATAAAAACTGAAGCAGGTGGTGTTTTAATACCAATGCCAATCGAACAGGAAATGAAAAAAGCTTATATTGATTATTCAATGTCAGTTATTGTAAGCCGTGCACTTCCTGATGTTCGTGATGGATTAAAACCAGTTCATAGACGTATTTTATATTCAATGGAAGAAAAAGGACTTAGAAATTCTGGTCCTACCCGTAAGTGTGCAAAGATTGTTGGAGATGTACTTGGTAGTTATCATCCACATGGTGATGCATCTGTATATGATGCTCTTGTTAGATTAGGTCAAGATTTTTCTCAAAGATATACAGTTATAACTCCTCAGGGAAATTTTGGTACTATTGCTGGTGATCCTCCAGCAGCTTATCGTTATACAGAAGCAAAAATGGCTAAATTAGCCGAAACAATGGTAGAAGATATAAAAAAAGATACTGTTGATTTTATTCCTAACTTTGATGAAAGCACTCAAGAACCAACTGTTTTGCCTGGTAAATTTCCATTCTTATTATGCAATGGTGGATCGGGAATAGCTGTTGGTATGGCAACAAATATGCCACCACATAATCTTACAGAAGTAGGGCAAGCAATTGCTGCTTATGTAGATAATCCTAATATCACGATAGATGAATTAGAAACATATATTTCTGGACCAGATTTTCCTACTGGTGGTATTATTTATGGACACAATGGTATAAAACGAGCGTATCATACTGGTCGTGGAAAAATTATTATTCGTGGTCGTTTTACAATTGAAACTGAGGATAAAGGTAAAGAAAAAATAATTTTTACAGAAGTTCCTTATCAGGTAAACACAACCACTCTTTGTGAAAAAATTGGTGCTCTTGCTAGAGATAAACAAATTGAAGGAATCTCTTCTATTAATGATGAAAGTTCTGATCGTACTGGATTGCGAATAGTAATAGGTCTTAAAAAAAGTGCAATTGCAAAAGTTGTATTAAATCAGTTGTTTTCTAAAACCCAATTACAATCTTCCTTTGGAGTAATTAATCTTGCTTTAGTAAATGGTCGACCACAAGTTTTAAATCTAAAACAAATGATTAAATATTTTGTTGATCATAGAGAAATTGTAATTACTCGCCGTATTCAGTTTGAATTAAAGAAAGCAGAAGCAAGAGCTCATATTTTAAGAGCGTTAATAATTGCTATTAATAATATTGATGAAGTTATTCAAATTATCCGTTCATCGCGGGATACTCAAGCTGCTAAAAATGCTTTAATATCACGTTTCGAGTTTGATGAGATTCAATCTCAAGCAATTGTTGACATGCAATTAAAACGCTTGACTTCTTTAGAAATAGAAACACTTAAAAAAGAATTAGAAGAACTCGAAATTTTTATTGAAAAATGTAAGGATCTTCTTGCTCACCCAGAAAAAATATTAAAAATTGTTAAAACAGAAACGCTTGAACTTGTAGATAAATTTGGTGATAAAAGAAAAACCGATATTGTTCCCGATGAAATAGAAAAAATTGATGTTGAAGATTTAATTAAAGAAGAAGATATGGTTATTTTAATATCTCGTCTTGGGTATATTAAACGTATACCGATTACATCGTATAAAAATCAAGGGAAGGGTGGAAAAGGTTCTAATTCTGCAAAACTTGTTGATGAAGATTATGTAAAACAAATATTTATTGCTTCTACTCATGATTATCTTATGTTTATTTCTAATGAGGGAAAAGCTTATTGGATTAAAGTGCATGAAATACCAGAATCTAGTCGTACTTCTCGTGGAGCTCATATTAAAGGCCTTTTACAAATTAGTTCAGACGAAAAAATAGCTACAGTTGTAAATCTTAAAGATTTTTCTGAAAATGAATTTATTTTTATGGCTACTCAAAAAGCAGTAGTTAAAAAAGTTAAAACCTATGATTTTAGAAATGCTAAAACGCGTGGTATTTTTGCTATTAATTTGGATGAGGGTGATAAAGTCGTTTCTGCATTACTAACTTCTGGTAGTGATGATTTATTATTGTTTTCAAAGAACGGTAAAGCTCTTCGTATGAATGAGGCTCAAGTTAGACCGATGGGAAGAAGTTCTCATGGTGTAGGTGGTTTACGACTTGCACAAGGAGATTCTCTTACTGCTGCTATTAGAGTTGAAGATGATAAGAAAATGCTTTTACTTACAGAGTTTGGATATGGTAAAAGAACAGAATTCTCACAATATTCAACTCATTCACGTAATACACAAGGCCAAATTGGTTATTCTATAAATGAAAAAACTGGTAAAGTTATTGGTGCTATTACTATAAGTGAAGAAGACGAATTAATGTGTATTACTAGTCAGGGTAAAACATTGCGTGCAAGTGCTAGTACAATTAGTATTCAAGGGCGTTCAACACAAGGAGTAAGAGTTTTAACTATTAATCCACCAGATATGGTAATTGGAATTGATAAGATTGATGCTCAAGATGTTGATAATGAAGCTAAAACTAGTGAGTCTATTGATGAAAACCTTGATAAAAGCAAAAGTAATAGTGAATAATATGCATAATAATAAAGTATAAATAAAGGCCGTTGAAAAACATCAACGGCCTTTATTATTTTAAATATGTTTCACGTGAAACAATTTATTTAAAACTTATTCGAAAAACTTTACTTCCTCTTTGAGGAGTCCATTTGTTTTTGCGTTCTAAAGGAAGCGATTCAATGGAGTCTTCATTAAATCCAAGTTGTAAAAACCAATCAGCGGTTTGTGTAGTTAAAACAAATACAGAAGAACAGTTTTTTTCTTTTGCTCGAGCTATTAAATAATTTACTAATTTTGGTCCTGTACCAAGGTGAAAAATAGATTTATCAACAGCTATAGCAGCTATTTCTGCTTGCATATCTTTGTATATATGAAGGGAGGCACAAGCTTTTATTCCTCCATCCATTTCAAATACTATGTAATCATTAAGTTGTGAACTAATTGTTTCTGCATTTCGATATAATAAAATTCCTTTTTCGATAAAAGGTCGCATTAAATTAAGAACATCTGGTATATCATTTGTTTGCATATTACGAATGCCACCATAGTCACTTTTATAAATCATTGTTCCAGAGCCAATTCCACTAAAGATTTCACAAGGTAAAGCTCCATCTAAAGATCCATTAATAATATGAACTCGAGTAACACCTTGCAGACATGCATTATATGCTTTTGTAAGTAACTGTAACTTTAAATTACAAGTAAGTGAATCTTTTGCTTGATTTGTTTCACGTGAAACATTTCTAATTTTTTTTAATTGTGAAATATATAATTTAACTTCAGTTAAATCCATTGCCGGAATGGGAATTTTAGAGTCAGCAATAGTTTCCGCTGAAGTATTAGAAATGAGCATATCGGAGGTGACAAAAAAGAGCTTTTCGGACGAAAGTCTTATTGCAAGTTCTGTTGCTAAAGAAGTCGACAAAATATTATAGGCAATCCCAGTAGAGTTCCATCCAACACATGGGAAAATAGGAATAAAATTTTCTTCTAAAACACGTTCAATAGCTGAAATGTTTAATCGTTCAATTTCTCCTGATGAACCGTAATTAACACCATTGATTATACCTTTTGCCCTTGCTTTTACCCAATTTCCAATAAGTGCGGTTTTCCCTTCACCTGCAAGTGCTGTCATGGTAATATTTGCAGTATCAAAAGCAGCCATTTTAATTAATGACATTTCTTCTGGATCGGTAATTCGTATCCCATTATGAGTTTTCCAAGAAATATTTGACGAAGTAAGAACTTCATCAATGCGATTTTTTGCTCCAGGGACGATAAGAATTTTTATTCCAGTTTCATGAATGTAACAAATATCTTTTATTATACTTGGGAAAGATGGAGAATAAATTACTTTGTCATCCAATTGAATAACAATTCGTGAGTTCTTAAACTTTTTAAGATAACGTAATACATCACGAATATTACCTGCTTTTGTGTAAACTTGTTCGGCTGTTGTTTCTGTAATATGATTATCTATCTTTCTTTGTTGCATTGTTTTCTCGCTGTTTTTCAGTGTTTATTTTTGAGTATATACATCCACAGTAATCTTGTCTGTACATATTATAGGCTTTAGAAATTTCTGTTGATCGTTTATAGCC
>JTFN01001146.1_pt1 | contig 14609 bp, 10 predicted proteins | sample 235401 | NCBI WGS metagenome assembly JTFN01 (sample SAMN03067589, study PRJNA260952) | activated sludge metagenome | biome: Sludge; feature: Wastewater; isolation source: CETP activated sludge from augmented bioreactor treating industrial... | place: India:Gujarat | collected 2013-04 | reverse complement strand
TGAACGCCGCGCTGCAGCGCCTGCTCCAGCTTATCGACCAGCGAACAGGGCCAGACATACTGGTCCTCGACATATATGTAGTGGTGCGCACGGCTGATGGCCCTCTCGTGGGCACGCGCCACGCTCATCTCACCGGTGCCACCGGCGCGCGGGAACATTCCAGCCGGCAGCGTGACGTTGACCTGAACGGCCTGCTTGCCGGCCGGCGGACATTCGGGCGGGGGATCCTCGATTGGCGTACCGGAGCGGAATGACCGCAACAGCGGATCATGATTGGCGGGCCGCTCGTCGTTCCAACGCTCTCGAAAGACGTCATAGATCTGGCCTACCGCAGGACCTTGCAGGCGCGCCTGGACGTCGTGCCAACCGGGCTGGCTCGGTGTGTGCGTTTCGATCAATCCAGCTTCCACGACGTCGCGCTGACGCTCGCCGGCAGCGTCGTGTGCCGGCCGGTCCCAGCGGTCAAGACAGATATCTATGCCGCCGACGTAGGCAACGTCGCGGTCGCTTCGCTTTGACAGGGCCAATACGAATTTCTGGTGATGAGCCGAGGCAGGAACAGGCGCCAGCCGGCTGTCGAGTATGACCTCGCCTCCAGCAGACGTGACCGCACGCGCAAACTCGTAATTGTCGCGCGCATGCCAGAAACGAAACGGCCCTGGCACCTGGGTTCCGGGTACGTTGAACAGCAACGCCTTGACACTGCAGCCGCGATGCGCCGCTGCGGTGACGGCAGCGAGAATGTTCTGCCCCAGCAGTTTATCTTCGGACAATATCGGATTGAGCAACTGACCGTTCGACATACGCCAACCGGCGATCAACAAGGCCCGGTCGCACATGTTGATCGTGCGGTGGAGATCGGCCATGTAGCCCATACCGTCGATCAAGGAGGTGACAGAATTGCCGCGCGTGTAGGCTGGTGCACGCCGCGTTTCGTCTGCGCCCAAGAACCAGTACTCGGGATCTACAATCGCCATCAATCCGCCTCCGGAATCCACAAATGCGGGCACAACGGGCCGCGCAATACTCAGCCCCCGTCAGGCACTTGCTCAGGAGCGCTTGCCGTTAACTCGGCCAGCTTCAAATCTGCCGATGCCCTGTTCTCGATGGAAGCCTGTGTCTCTGATCCCGACGGGCTTGCGAACGATTTCATACAATGTGGTGCAGTTGGGTATCCCTTGCCGTCGGTTGCACAGGGCTGCGCAGATCGGCTTGCCGCTATTCAAGCGTAGCCACTGCAATTGCGATCAATTCGTCCACGCCGGATTTGCCTCGAGGGGACACGCCTTGAACGGGCTCAACAGACATGGATTGCGCGCTCCGGCCTAAATCCGCTGACTGATCGTTGCTCGGCGGAACAACTGCAATCGCTGGCAGCAGCACATGAGCGGCACCGGGCGTATGCGGCGCGCTTCCGTAAACGGGGGCGGGGTCATCTGACCTCCGAGGCTGTTTGGCTCTCCCTGGGGCTCAGGACCAGCTGACAACATCAGAGGTTTGGATCCGAGCACAGTCTGGTTGGCGCCAAACAGTAGAACGACCAGCAGCCACGAAGCTGCAAACGTCTATCAGGGGCTCAAGCGTTGCCCCTGGCCCTCTCGATCCGAATTGGAGAGATTTGCCACCAAGCCACCACCGCCATCACGTCCGTAAATGTCGGAACGAAATTCGACTTGGCCGTCCCCATTAGCCCAAGCGGTCAGATAGACAAAGCGCACCGGAACCGGGGCCTTCAGATCGACATCGACAGGCTGGTTGCTCGAGAGAACCCGATCGATTTCGGCACGTCCCCAACCGGGCATATCGCGCAGCACCCATGCGGTGAGATCGTCGACATTCTCAACGCGCACGCAGCCTGCACTGATGACCCGCTGGTGTTGTCTGAACAGCTTCTTCATCGGAGTGTCGTGCATATAGACCCTATGCTCGTTGGGCATATCGAGACGGATCAGGCCCAGCGCGTTCCATTCCCCCGGGTCCTGGCGGAACTTGAGATTTCCGACAGCGGCGGAATTCCAATTTATGCCCTCGCTTGCAAGCTCCTCCCCCTGCCAGTCGCGCAAAACGCGGATGTTTTCCCGCCTCAGATATTCAGGGTCACGACGCAAGCGCGGAATGAGGTCCAGCCGCGCGACGCTCTCCGGCACGTGCCAGTACGGGAAGAAATTCACAGCGCGGATTGACGCGCTAACGCTGGGGGTCTGCCGCTCCAACCGCCCGACGATGACGCGATGACGTCGCCCAACCCGCCCTCTTTCCACGGCCTCGAGTTCAAAGGCGGGAATGTTCACGACGATATAGCGCCTGGCAGACTGGACCGAGCTCGACAGTTCGCGGATCCTGGCAATGTTGGTGCGCAACTGTGCCAAGCGTACCGAGGCTGAAATATTGAGTTCTTCGATCGTTGGTCGATCCACAACACCGGTCGCACGCAGGCCGTGCCGCACCTGGAAGCGCTGCAACGCCGAGCGCAGACCTCCACCGTTTGTCTTCGACAGATCCCCGCTCAGGCTAAGTCGTTGCGCCAATAGCGACGCTCTTTGACCACCTTCTTCCGGGTGAAAACTCGATCCGCCGGGAATTGTGGGCCATCCACCGCTGGCAACGATCTGTCTATGCCGAGCCTCAGCGAGTTGGAGACCGCGCAGCGTCTCGGCGCTAAGCAGGGGCTGCGGATCCGATCGCAGCTCGAAGCTCTCCGCCTGCGCACTTTCGCGTGCTTGGCGAGAGGTGCGCTCGCTTGATTGATAACTGGTGCCGCTTGATGAATTTGATGTTGCGCAGCCAACAAGCAGAAGGCCGGTCGTACATAATGCGACATGAGCCAGTAGCCGTGAGATTGCGTGGTGTTGTTTGGGTTCTCCTCGTGCGGATCGGGTGCTTCGGCTGATCATGGATCGATCGCAAACAGCACCGCAGACCGAACGCTTCGCCGTTTCGGATAACGGCAGCGGAGAGCCGCATCTGCTCCCATCGGGACCCCAACGCATGACGAAATACCAGCAATGCCTCAACTATTCGACTTACAGTATGCCATTTCCTGCAGCTGAAAGCGTTAATATAGGCACTTTCGCAAATCCTGTTGCTTGGGCTTCAACAGGTACATCCTTGCCTCCTGAGGACGCGCAAGACTTACGCCACGATCCGTCCGCACGCATCGTCAACCTGAATGCACCAAATCCGTTGCGACAATCGAATTCGCCAACTGCGCTCGGGTCAGTCGAGTTCGTAGTCCTCGACCAGCCGGGCGCCAGCGGGAGGCGTGAATTCAAAATCTCCTGTCGTGAATTTCGGATCTGCGGTCCACGTAAAGACATTGCTTTGGACTTGCGCAGATGTATCGCGCCGGCGGCTGATGAGCTTGCAAGGCAGTGGCAATTCGCCTTGCGCAATCCAGACGTCCCAGCTGTCATCCATGCGATCAACGGAGAATTTGCGACATTCCTGTCCTGCAATCTTTTCGACAGCCCCCTTGTCGAGGACTCTTACATCCTCACCAACTGCTTCGAGATAGTCGACCGTCCAGAAAAAATCGACAATGCGCGCCTGCTGCGCAAGGATGCCGGTTGCTCCGTACATCGTTCCAATAATTGTGTCCCGCGCTGGCAGTTGCATGTACTTACCGCTTCGCGGGCGGAAGACAGTCAGTATCTTGCCGTCGGATACGTAGATCGTCGTTTGGCCGTCGACTACGGCCTCGACGCGAAAAAGGTTCGGTTTGCGGATCTGAAAGCGGGCGCTGCCACTTTTTCCGAGTGCTTTGACTTCCCCGGCGTCTCTGACCGTAGTTCGAAACTCCAGTTCGGTCGCTTCGCGCAGATAGGAATGCATGCGCCTCAGCGCAGCCGCCGCACTCGCCACGCGCGGATCGACAGCGTTTTCGGACTTCGCCGCCGCCCCCTGCGAATCTCCGGCGAAAGCTTGGGGAAGATGTGCAGCCAAGGAGAGCAGGCAGACAACCACAGCCGAGGTGAGCGGCACGCAAAGATGCGGCTTAATCCGCCGTAACGCTGCATGGGTATTTTGCACCAGACCACGGAAGGGGCGGCCGCCAACCGCACTGAATTTCGAAACGCAGGACATCTTGCTACTCCGGACCGCCAACCGCGTGGGTGAGGCATGGCCTCAACCAAGCCTGTCTTCTGAAAGTTCTGCGCGGATTCACCAACGACCTGAGAGCGGCGTCAAGACAGTCCCTCGAATGGACTTAAGGAACCCGCAGGCGCCATTAAATCCCATGGCTGATTTTCCGATCTGCGATCAGCGAGGTCAACGCGTTGACCTGGACGCACACTGCCATGGCACTTGTGATCTGAGCACCCCGGCGGCGCAGAAACTCTCGCTCCGCAAACTCGCGCACCGCAGGCATTACGACGTCCTGTCATACCGCCTGGCCCAGCCGGCGGCGCCCGGATCCGGCAACAGCGGTTCTACATCTGTCAGGTGCGACTATCTGGGTTTGCGCGACTTATATCGCTTCACGTCATCCTTGGAGACTTCGCCATCATCCACCAATGCCTTCAGGCAGGTCTTGGAAAGAAGGTCTTGAGATCGTCTCATGCACGAACGCAGGGAGCTACTGCCGACCGCATGCTGACTACAGTGCGCGAAGTAATCATTCTTACAGGCGGTCTTTATCCGCTGCGTGATCAGAGCGTGGGCATCGCCAGCGAACAGGACGAGCCCCAGAACGGCACAAGAGCGCTTGACAGAAAGCTTGCGCACTAAGTTTTGCATCGTCTCCCTGCCCCCTCAATACTTTGTTTTTGCATCGATGCTTGGAAAGCGAATCCTCTATCAACGTAACATCAAGCTCGTTTGCAGTCGCCGACAATCTTGCTCAAGACGAAGGAAATCCACCTGAGATTATTGCCTGGCGCTCCCCCGCTGCTGCTCAGTGACACGGCCCTCATCCAGACTTTGTTGCTTGTACCCGAGCAGCTCAGCGCATGCGATGTCGAAGATTAAAGAGCACGCGCGAGATCGCCGCATTGTCGGGTTCCAGACGCGCGAGTAGTTCCGCACCGTCTAGCGCAGCCGTCAAGTTGCCTGCTTCCATCTCGTATGAAACAAGTGACGAAAGCAGTTCGCGATCATAGGGATTGCGCAGCAGCGCTGCCTGCAACACCCGCACGGCTTCGCTCGGTTTACCCGTGTCGTGCAAGGCGACTGCAAGTACATAGGCGAAGCGTGCGTTTCCCGGGGCATGTTCCACGGCCCTTGTCAGATAGTCCATCGCCTCCGGGATACGCTTTTGCCGGATGAGAGAAAGGCCGAGCGCATGCTCCACAGGACCGGAGTTAGGGTTGCCTGCGAGCGCTTCATGCAGAAGCTTTTCAGCGAGCGCCTCATCACCTTGCGAGCGTTCCAACTCCGCGAGCGCAATGGCTGCAGCAACAAAGGTTCCGTCGAGCTCAATCGCGGTGCGCAGGGACGCTCGAGCAGCATCAGTCCTGCCCAGGTCCGAATAAAGATTGCCCAGGTTCACGTGTGACTCGGGGCGCTCTGCGTTGAAGAGCTGCCCCTCCACATACTCGCCAAGCGCCTTGTCGAACGCGGCCCGCTCCTCGCCAAGAAATCCCGAGGACGGCTCCCCGGCGAGCGCCCTTCCGGCCTCCATGCGCACCAGTCGCGAGGCGTCCCTCAAGAGGGGAGCAAGCTGGGAACGGCGCGTTGCTGTGTCAGCTCCGGAAATGATGGAAATGGCCGCAACACGCACCGATGGATCTTCGATGGCGAGAGATTTAACCGCAATCTCGAGCGAATGAAGCGACGGAAAATTTCGCAGCCGCAATAGAGCGCTGGCGCGAGCGATGCCGGATTGCGATGATGTCGCTGCGACCTTTGCGAGGGCCTGCTGGGCTCCCGGAGCTCTTCGGTCACCCAAATCGAATGCTTCCGCGAAATCCTGGGCGCCATGTTTGGGCGTCGGATACCAGGCCCTGATCGCATCGCGTGCCCACGTCGCTGACTTGTCTTTGTGGCAGTTCGTGCAGGCATTCGGCGTGCCAAGCACGATCGATTGGTCTGGTCGCGGGATTCGAAACGAATGATCGTGGCGTGCGTCGACTCCCATGTAGGTTGTCGCTGGCATATGACAGCTCGAGCACTGCGCGCCGTCACTATCGACCGCATGGTGGTGGTGGGCTGTCGTGTCAAACTTTTCCGGTGCGTGGCATTGCGAGCAAACGGCGTTTCCGTCACGATGCAGCTTTCCGGAATGCGGATTATGACAATCGGAGCATGTGACGCCGGCAGCGTACATTTTGCTCTGCAGGAACGAGCCGTATTTGTAGACCTCGTCGCGCTGCTGACCGTCGGCGTGGTAGAGACCCTCTTCCAGAAGCGACGGCCGGAAAGCCTCGAAAAAGCTGCTGGTGACATTTGCATCCGATGAGAACTGCTGCCTTCTGGAGTGGCAGGTCGCACAGACCTCGACCTCCCTGTTCGAGGTGCGAGGGCGCGAGCGTACGGCCTGCCCCCCATCACCCATCGGCCACGTGACGGCGCGGCGCTCATCCAATCTCAGCGTGAAGCCTTTCCCTGGACCGCTGTATCGATCACCGCCTTCTGCCTTGGTTGCCCAGGCCACATGATGCGACGCTGGACCATGGCACGCCTCACAGCCAACGCTGATCTCGGACCAGGTCGTCCGATAGGCCTGCGCCTGGAGATCGTAATTCTTTTGCAGATTGGTCGAATGGCACCACGCACACTGGTAGTTCCAGTTCTGGTCGATGCCCGTCCAATGAAGCGGATCGCCCGGCTTCAGGTCCTGATTCGGATAGAGATGAAACCAGCGCTGGCCTCCTTCCTGCTTCGCACGGGCATCCCAAGCGATGCCGAGCGCCTGATAGAGTCCCCCCGGCAGGGCAATCAAGTACTGCTGAAGTGGCGAGACTCCGAACGTGTAGCGGATCTCGAAATCAGCAAGCTTGCCGTCGGGCCCATCAGTCCGGATCCAGAATTTTCCGTCCTTTCGAAAAAACGTGCTCTCGATGCCGCTCTTGGTGAAGGTGGCTCCGTCGAATTCGCCAAGCACCGTACTTTCAGTGGCCTGCTGCATAGCCAGGAAATGATGCGAAGCCGTCCATTGCTCATGCTCCTTGGCGTGGCACGTTACGCAGGCCTGTGAGCCTATGAATTGAGCCCTATCGCGTTTGTCCAACTCGGGCAGAATGCGATTTTCCTCTGCCGTTGCCGACGCTGCGACGAGCAGTCCGAAGGCAAAGAACGCAGCCTTAGTTAGCGATCCAAACCAATGCATGGGGCCTCAGAGGCTACGAGAACGCGGGCGGAGTGCCGAAGTCTCCTCACGCAACCAATATCGCGTCACGACTGCTCCGCGCGCCCGTCCACGGTAAAAAAAGCCGCCCAACAGCCACGCGTTCTACTGTTCATCGCGGAACTCCGCGAGCTTCTCTCGGTCGATCACTCGGACACTCCGATATTGGGTCTCGATCACGCCCTGAGTTTGTAGCTCGGTCAAACAACGTCGCAACGTGGGGCGCGTGACACCCAGGAGCTTAGCAAGTTCATCCTGGGTGATCGATGCATCACTTCCATCTGTGGTCAGCTCAAGCAGGCGCCGACAGACACGAGCGCGCACAGTCAATGACAATGCTTCGGCCAGGAGTGTCATTGTCAAGCTAACGTTCGTTGCGCTGAGTTGATAGAACGAGCGCCAATGTTCCGGGCAATTGGCCAAGAGTATCCTGATCGACCAACTTGGCAGGTGAAGCATACGAGTCTGTGTGGCTGCCATGACCGTGACCATACGTTTCTGGTTCGCCAGTTCGGCAGAGTCTCCAATCCAAAACCCTACCTCGGCGCGATGGAGAACGACAGGCTCTTCTCCTACAAGAGGGAAAGTGATCTGCAGGCCGCCCGAAGCTAGGCCGTATACGCCGTTTGGCTGATCACCAGAATGATAAATGAATTGACCTTTTTCATAGGTTTTCCACCGCCCCACCTGCGCAACCCATTCCACAAAAGTGGTTGACTGACTCGCCAGCCAGCCCACTTGGTCGAGCGGGGCAAGTATCGATCGAAAAGCAGATGATTCGGAATTGAATTGAGTCATGTTTGACAATCTCATTTTGTAATAACTCCTATTCTTACTTCGCTTTGATCCCGCGCTCATTAAAAAACGTCTGTGCCCCCCCGGCATAGTCATAAATTTTGGAGGACACCGAGTATGCGTTCAATATGCACCACGGCATTACGCCGTGTCGCGTCAGCGGCTGTGCTGGCAATCGTCGGCACGGCAGCCGCAGCAGCGCAAGACAGCAAGCCGAATATCCTCGTCATATGGGGCGACGACATCGGCACTTGGAACATCAGCCACAACAATCGCGGGATGATGGGCTACGAAACCCCCAACATCGACCGGATCGCAAAGGAAGGTCTGGGCTTTACCGACTATTACGCCCAGCAGAGTTGCACGGCCGGGCGTGCGGCTTTCATCGGCGGCAATGTTCCGGTGAGAACTGGAATGACGAAGGTTGGGCTGCCCGGCGCAAAACAAGGGTGGCAGAAGACCGACGTCACGATGGCTACGGTCCTGAAAAGCCAAGGCTATGCCACAGGCCAGTTCGGCAAAAACCACCAGGGTGATCTCGATGAGCACCTCCCCACGATGCACGGCTTCGACGAATTCCTGGGCAACCTTTACCATTTGAACGCCGAGGAAGAGCCGGAGAACCGCGATTACCCTCGTGATCGCAAGCTCGCAAACGGCAAGACTTTCCTCGAACAGTTCGGTCCGCGCGGCGTGCTTCATACTTGGGCGTTGCCAGATGGTAAGCAGAAGATCGAGAACACTGGTCCTCTGACCAAGAAGCGCATGGAGACGATCGACGACGAAACGGTTGCCGCAGCGAAGGACTTCATCAAGAAGCAGCAAGCTGATGGCAAGCCGTGGTTCGTGTGGTGGAACGGCACGCGAATGCACTTCCGCACGCACGTTCGCAAGGAGCACACAGGCATTTCCGGGCCAAGCGGGGACGAGTACCACGACGGCATGGTCGAGCATGACATGCATGTCGGGGAACTCTTGAAACTTCTCGACGAACTCGGTATCGCCGACAACACGGTCGTTATGTACTCAACCGACAATGGTCCCCATTACAATACATGGCCGGATGCCGGTACGACTCCTTTCCGCAACGAAAAGAATTCCAACTGGGAAGGCGCTTATCGCGTTCCCGCATTCGTCCGCTGGCCGGGAAAATTCCCTGCCGGAAAAACTCTCAACGGCATCGTATCGCATGAAGATTGGTTGCCGACGTTTGCGGCAATCGCAGGGGCTAAGGACATCAAGGAGAACCTTCGCAAAGGCGTCGAACTTAATGGCCGCTCCTACAAGAACTATATCGACGGTTACGATCTGGTCGACTATCTGACCGGCAAAGCGAAGGAGTCACCACGCCACGAATTCTGGTACGTGAATGACGATGGTCAGGTCGTTGCAGCGCGCTACGATGATTGGAAAGTCGTCTTCCTCGAGAATCGTGGACAGGCCTTCGGTGTTTGGCGTGAACCCTTCACCGAGTTGCGGGTTCCCTTGCTCTTTAACCTGCGGCGCGATCCATTCGAAAAGTCGCAGCACAACTCAAACACCTATAACGATTGGTTCTTGGATCGCGCCTTCGTTTTGGTGCCTATTCAGGGACTTGCGGCCAAGTTCCTGTCGACAATGAAGGAATTTCCGCCGAGCCAATCGCCCGGCTCCTTCAACCTCACCAAGATCGAGGAGCAGTTGAAATCAGCTGCGGGCGCGCGTTAGTGCGGAACCCGCCGTCAAGTACAAGAGAGCATGGCCCAGCATTCGCGAGCAGCGGGGTGCGACTGTTGGGTCAGGCATGATCAGCCATCGCGGCCAGGCCCTTCGTCTGGATGGGATGATTGATCAGAAAGCGGCCAAAGTGCGTGAGTGACCAAAGAGGCAGATTGCGGGCTGCCTCGGCGTCGCTACCCCCCGTGCAATCTTGCGCACTTTGGCTCCTCCTTCCCTCATAGACAGGTAGGACAAGCCCATGTTTCGCTATGCGTTCTACGCGCTTCTTGGCTTATGCATTTCCTTGCGACCCTGTTACGCTGCAGACGTCCTGCCCTCTTGGAATGATGGGACCACGAAGCAGGCGATTGTCGAGTTCGTAAAGCGCGTCACCAGCAAAGATTCACCGGACTTCGTTCCGGGCCCAGAACGCATAGCCACGTTCGACAACGACGGCTGCTTGTGGGCAGAAAAGCCGGTGTATGTCCAGCTTGCGTTTGCCCTGGACCGCGTCAAGGCACTTGCGCCCCAAAACTCTGAATGGAAGAACAAGGAACCCTTTGCGTCGCTTCTCAAGGGTGACCTTAAAGGAGTGATGGCGGGTGGCGAGCACGCTATCGCTGAAATCGTCATGGCCTCCCACGCCGGGATGACTTCGGAAGAGTTCGAGAAAATTGCTTCCGATTGGATCGCAACCGCCAAGCACCCTCAAACTGGTCGTCTCTACAAAGACATGGTCTATCAGCCGATGCTCGAGCTGCTCGCCTACTTGCGATCGAACGGCTTCAAAACATTCATAGTATCAGGCGGCGGAATCGAGTTCATGCGCCCATGGACGGAGAAGACATACGGCATCCCTCCAGAACAGGTCATCGGCTCCAGCATCAAGACGAAATTCGAGATCCGCGATGGCAAACCAGTCTTGATCAGGCTTCCAGAAATCAACTTCATCGATGACAAGGCCGGCAAGCCAGTAGGAATTCAGATGCATATCGGCCGCCGGCCGATCGCGGCCTTTGGCAACTCCGATGGCGACCTGCAGATGTTGCAGTGGACAACGGCCGGACCCGGCGCGCGCTTCGGCATGATTGTTCACCACACGGATGCCGAACGCGAATGGGCTTATGATCGAGACTCGCCCATCGGTCGTCTCGACAAGGCACTTGACGAAGCAAAATCGAAGGGCTGGACTATCGTCGACATGAAGGCCGACTGGAAGGTCGTGTTTCCTGATTAGTGGATCGCCGTGGACAAACGGAACCCAATCCAAACCATTTGATAATCGGTTCATAGTAGCAGGTCAGAAAGTGGCCTGTTTGCACAAAAGACATTTGGGAGGACCTACCCGTGCATACCAAACCCGTGCTGGGGATCCTTCTCGCACTTGTCGCCGCTGTTTCGCTGGCCCGCGTGCCTGTCGCTGTCGCACAAGACGCACAAACCGCGGCGCAGCCTGCGACCTTCAAGACCGAACAGATCGATCAGATGCTCGCGCCAATCGCGCTTTTTCCCGACGAACTCGTGGCGAATATCTTGATGGCGTCGACCTACCCTTTGGATGTCGTGCAAGCGGCACGCTGGCGGAAGGAGCCTGCGAACGCCAAACTGAAAGGCGATGCGCTCACGAAGGCTCTTGAGGGTAAGAGTTGGGACCCGAGTATCAAGGCGCTCACGATGTTCCCTGACGTGCTCAATATGATGAGCGAGAAGCTAGAGTGGACGCAGACGCTCGGTGATGCCTTCCTTGCACAGCAAGACGATGTCTTTGCGCGCATTCAGTTTCTGCGTCAGAAGGCCGAGCAAGCCGGCAACCTGAAGACCAACAAGCAGCAGAAGGTGAAGAAGCAGGCGGATTCGAAGACGCAGACAGAATACATCGTTATCGAGGCCGCCCAGCCGGACATCATCTATGTCCCCGTCTACCAGCCGACTGTCGTCTACGGCTCCTGGTGGTATCCCGCCTACCCGCCCTATTATTGGAACTGGTACCCTGGCGCGACGTTCGTGCGCGGGTTCTTCTGGGGTGCCGGCTTCGCGGTGGCCAGTAACATCTGGGGCTGGAACCGTTGCGACTGGAACCGCCGCAGAATTGATATCGACGTCAATCGCTACAACAAAATCAATGTCAACCGGCCGAAGATTTCCAGCAACACCTGGCAGCATAGTCCTCAACATCGCGGGGCGGTGCCCTATCGTGACAAGGCCACGCGGGAAAAGTATGGCAAGGATCGCAACCTTCGGAACAAGAACCATGACTTCTCCGGCTACGACAAGAAGCGAGACAAGGCTGGTGGTGTCGACCAAGTAAAGCGTGATCTCAAACGAAGCGCCGACGGTAAGCTGAAGGACAAGACTGGCGGCGCCGACCGCGCCAAGGACAAGCTCGGAGACCGCGACCGTTCAGGCGCGAAGGGCAAGGCTCGCGACCGCGATACCTCCAAAGCCAAGACGGGCAGCGGCAAAGCCAAATCGACAGCCAAGCCAGTCAAGAAGAAGGCCTCCAGGCCTTCCAAAGCAGCGATGGACGTCAAGCCCAGAGCGCAAGTGACGAAGCATGTCAATCGCGGTCAAGCAAGTCGCAGATCCGCAGGATCGCATCACCGCGGAGGTGGAGGCGGTCGCGGGCGCGGTGGCGGCCGAGGCAGAAGGTAATCGGGACCGCTGAGACGGCTAGGCTCTCATCAAACAGCTCTTTTATTTCCTAATCGCGCCCTGGCAAACGGAGCAACCACGATGTTTTCGATAGTGCGTCCGACCGTCTGGAAAAGCGTCCAGCGCTCAACCTTGGCCGTTCTTGTTGCCTTTTCTACTCTTTCGTCGAGCGACCGAGCCTTCGCCGATGAGCAGCCATCCTTCGCGACGCCTCAGGAAGCCGTGCAGGCGCTCATCGGTGCGTTGCGGTCCGAGGATCCCGTCTCCAGAACAGCTGATATCCTCGGGCCCGCTGGCGAGGAGATCGTGGATTCGGGTGATCCTATTGACGACGAAGCGAGGCGCACAAGGTTCCTTGCTGCCTACGACGAGGCACATCAGATCGAGCAAGAGGGGGATGCCAAGGTCGCGCTCATGATTGGCAAAGACGAGTTCCCGTTCCCGATCCCAATCGTTTCCCAAAATGGCAAATGGCGTTGGGACACGGCCGCCGGCGTGGATGAGATCCTGACGCGTCGGATCGGAGAAAATGAGCTGTCTGCCATCGAGGTGATGCGCGTGTATGTGGCCGCGCAGCTGGAATATGCGGAGAAAGAACGCGACGGCAAAGGCATCCAGTATGCGCGACGGCTGATGAGCAGCACGGGCCGCAAGGATGGTCTCTACTGGCCCGCACGTGAAGGCGAGGATCAAAGCCCCATCGGACCGCTTATCGCTAAGGCTCAACGTGAAGGATACAAGCGCCGGCCTGACGGCGAGGACCTGCAGCCGGCCTATCATGGGTATGTCTACCGAATGCTGTTCGCGCAAGGACCCAATGCGTCGGAAGGCGCGCGCGATTATGTCGTCAATGGCCGGATGATCGGCGGCTTTGCCCTCATTGCCACACCGGCCGACTATGGAAACTCGGGTGTCATGACGTTCATCGTCAACCAAGACGGGATCGTATACGAAAAGGACCTGGGACCTGAAACAGCCTCAGAAGCACGGTCCATCAAGCTCTTCGATCCTGACGCCAGTTGGCGCAAGATCGATTAGTCATAATCGCTTCGTGGCTTGACAGGTCCCTCGTCAGGACCCGCCATATTCTATTTGCGTCTCAACGTTGAGACATAATGCACCAGTTCTCCGTCAGCAGCTTCGGGTCAAACTGAGTACCATAAATTGTCACCCACCAAGTTGCGCCGGAGCGATTTTTGGGCACCGATCATGATGCCCGAGTGTTTAGGGCAACCCACGACGGCTGACTGGCCTCACGCGACCTATGGCGCTCCTGGTCTGGACCGAAGTTCTCCTGCGACGCGGCATGACGCTCGGTCAGGAGCTCGTTGCGTCAGCGTGCACCGGTCATGGCGATCATAGTCGGTCTACCCGTTCCGTCGAGATTGAGCCATCGGACCGGAGGTCTGACGCGGAGCCGGCGTGTGTCGGGGGGACAACATTTGCGCTCAAATTATTCTTTCTTGTCGCGCAATGACAACTGCGGGCATCGGAATTCTGTCACTTGAGTTTGGAGCTGAATCGGACAGCTTTTCATAACTCTTGCGTGACGAGACCGCACATGTGCCTGCTGCCGTGGGTTCTGGCCGATACGAAGCAGCCCGATTCCGCATGAGAAGACCCAGATGAGAGTGAGCTATAGCAAGACTTGGAACGCTGTCGGAAGCGCGGTACTAGCCGCATTGTGGGCGACCTTACCGCTGTCGGCCAACGCTGCAGACGCTTTCTCAAATTCATCGCTCACGAAGACTTGGGTTTTCGACGCGGGCGCGGTCTTTCAGTACCTCGACGGTGGTGCAACGGCCGACTTGAGAGGCGGCCGCGGGGGGAGCATTGGCTTCTCGCAAATCGGGCTCGATGATCACAGCACCTCTCCGTTCTTTGCCGCTCGCTGGCGTTTTGCCGACCGATGGCGCTTTGACTTCACCTTTGAATTGGTGGATATCGACGGGAACCGCACGGTTGGTCGCGAAATCGAATTCGGTCGCATTACGATATTAGCCGGCGCTACGGCCGCCAGCTCAATTGATGTCCGAAGCTATTCGGGCTTTATTGGCTACTCTTTCGCAAAAGGTGAAAAGTCGGAGCTGGGGGCCCGCTTCGGCCTCACGATTGTAGATGCCGAATTCGATCTTAAGGGTACAGTGCGCCTCGAGAACCGAACCACGTCGACGGCCAC
>JTFN01001984.1_pt1 | contig 14660 bp, 14 predicted proteins | sample 235401 | NCBI WGS metagenome assembly JTFN01 (sample SAMN03067589, study PRJNA260952) | activated sludge metagenome | biome: Sludge; feature: Wastewater; isolation source: CETP activated sludge from augmented bioreactor treating industrial... | place: India:Gujarat | collected 2013-04 | reverse complement strand
GCTGGCGGCCGCCGGCGGCCTGCTGCTGTTCCTGGGCACCAGCGACCCGCCCGCCGCCCCCGCCCGCGTGACCACGCTGCAATGGCGCGCGCTGGCAACGCTGTGGACCGACGCGCGCGTGCGCAGTTCGGTGCTGGGCTACTTGGGCCACATGTGGGAGCTCTACACCCTGTGGGTCTTGGTGCCGCTGATTTTGTCGACGCGGCTGCAGGGCGCGGCCCTGTCGTGGATGTCGTTTGCCGTCATCGGCTCCGGTGCCATCGGCTGCGCCGTGGATGCTGGACGCCAGCGCGCCGGTGTTTTTTGGCTGGCTGCTGCTGTGGGGCATCACGGTCGCCGGGGATTCGCCACAACTGTCCACCCTCACCGCGCGCAACGCCCCTGCACGGGCCGTGGGCAGCGTGCTGACGCTGCTCAACAGCCTGGGTTTTGCCCTGTCCATTGGCAGCATCCTGCTGTTTGTGCGCCTGGCCGAAACCCTGCCACTGGCCACCTTGCTGCCCTGGCTGGCGCTGGGCCCGGCGCTGGGGGTGTGGGCTTTATGGCCCCTGCTGCGCGAGGAGCAGCGCGGCGCAGCGGGCCGCTGACGCGGTGCGCTGCCAACGTCCGGGGCACATGCGCCGGCATGACTCAAACCAGAGAGCCTCCGGAGTTCTCGGGACGGTTCATGATCGCTCAAGGCTGTGCCGCCCCCGCCAAAGCCTTGAGTAACTCTGTGGTGCAATTGACTTCTGAAGTTTAGTGCAGCCAAATTCTGAAAGTGACACCAAGGATGCTGGGCGCTATGCTGGCCGCAAAGCTGACACCCAAATGCACGATCGGATTATTGCGCTGCGGTCTGCAGGCCACAGTATTGCTGCTACGGCAAGATTGGCCGGATGCAGCGCAAGTCAGGTCAAGAGAGTTTGGGCGCTTCATCAACCATTGGCGCGGTCGGCCGGGTCGTAGTGTCCCATGCTCTAAAAACTTACTGAGATACAAGCAGAAATGACTTTTCAGTTTTATTCTGTAAAATCACTGTTTATTTATCCAGTAAGAATTATGAATACTCCACTTCCTGTGACGCAGCTTCCAGTTCAGGTCTGGGCAATTTCTGCGACTGTACAGTGTGGATTCCCAAGCCCTGCGGAAGACCATACCCAAAAACGGCTCGACCTCAATGAGTTGCTGATTCATCAGCCTGACGCGACATTTTTCATGCGCGTGCGTGGCCCATCCATGCGTGACGCCGGGATAGACGACGGGGACTACGTGGTAATCGATAGATCTCTGGAGGCAAAGCACGGCAATGTCGTCTTAGCCGTTATCGATGGTGAGTTCACGATCAAACGCTTGTTTCGTCGGGCTGGTCGGGTGAAGCTACAGGCAGCGAACCCGACATTTACCGATATCGAGTTCCGTGATGGGCAAGAGTTGATCGTTTGGGGGGTAGTGACATGGACGCTCAAAGGCCTGTTACCCGCATAGCACTCATCGATGGGAATTCGTTTTATTGCTCCTGCGAACGTGCGATGCGCCCAGCATATGAAGGGCGACCGTTGGTTGTGCTTTCCAACAACGATGGCTGTGCCATCGCCAGGACACAAGAGGCCAAAGACTTGGGTATCAAAATGGGTGCCCCTTGGTTCCAGATCAAGCACTTGGCCGATACTCATGGCCTGATCGCACTATCTGCGAATTTCAGCCTTTACGGCGACCTGAGTAGCAGGATGATGAATGTGATTGGCCAATTCTCACCACTCCAAGAAATTTACTCGATCGATGAGTCATTTCTTGATTTGACCGGGGTGCCCGGCACGGGGCGAGAGATTGGAAGCGAGATCCGCCAGCGCGTAAGGCAGTGGGTTGGGATTCCAACATGCGTGGGCATCGGGCCGACGAAGACGTTGGCCAAGCTGGCCAACCACCTGGCCAAGAAAATGCCGCGCTTACAAGGCGTGTGCGATTTGTCCGGGTTGCCCACGGTGGACCTGATGCGTGCCATCCGCCACGTGCCGATTGAGGAGGTGTGGGGAGTGGGCAGAAAGCTGGCGCCGAAGTTGCAGGCGTTGAACATCAATACCGCTGCTGACCTGGCCCAAGCCGACTGGCGTGTAATGCGGGACCGGTTCTCAATTGTTGTGGCCAAGACCGCCAGGGAGCTATTCGGAGAGAGCTGCCTCGAATGGGAAGAAGTGCCAGCAGACAAGCAGCAAATCATGTGTTCACGCTCGTTCGGCAAGCCTGTTCTTGAGCTGCAGGATCTTGAACAGGCCATCAGCACGTTCACGAGTCGCGCCGCTGAGAAGCTGCGTGCCCAAGAGGGCGTGACAGCGTCAATTCTCGTATTCATTCGCACTAGCTATTTTCGCAACGATCCCCAGTACTCCGGCGGCACAGTGGCACGCCTGTTGACGCCAACGGACAGCACGGCCAGCTTGGTACAAGCTGCGCTGCAGGGCCTGCATCAAATCTATCGTGAAGGTTTCAAATACGCAAAAGCGGGGGTTTGCCTGTTGGATCTCGCTACGCAGCAGCAAGCGGATGCGCAGCGCACCTTATTCTCTTCCGGTGCAGTGGTCGATACCTCCGACCGATCTGCGCTGATGGCTGTGCTGGATGGCATCAATCAACGGTACGGTCGCAGCACGATTTCAGCGGCTAGTTCGTTCGCACCAGTTGATGCTGTGTGGAAGATGAAGCAAGAACGCATGACACCGGCGTACACGACAGATTGGGGTCAGATAATTGACGTCTGGAAATAGCTGACAGGCCGGTGCTTGTGCTTCGATCACCACCGGTATTCTCTGGGGATTTATATTATCGATCGCCCATAAATAGCCGGTGCCAAGCCTCTCATGGAAAACACGGAGGGCTAGAAACCATATATGGGGCAATAGGCTTGCATGCTTTGTTCGTCATAGTATCCCATCCTTTCGCGCACGATAAAGACACGGCACAACAGCAAGTGCAAAGGAAGACTTCCGCTTTCGACCCGATCTGGACATTCGTCACTACTCTGTCGATTAACAAGAAGTCGTATGGCTAAGTCCCGAATTTCAGATTACAAGACGCAGTCCTCCCTGAGGCGATTTGCTCAGTCCCGCACAACAGTTTTTTTAAATTTCTTCCTCGACCTCTGCTCTTGTGAGCAATCCTGATCCTAATATCAGCGCTTGGAGTTGTGGGTCGAGAATTTTCTCGGTTGGCACCAAGTATGGATAACGATCGGTGGCTAAGATGATAGATTGCGCCTCCAGTGTGTCATCTTCTTTGAATACCTCATCTTCCCTGTATGGCGTAATTTCCCAGGAGAGCTTATCTTGATGACCGTCTTTGGTCTTAAACGAGACAACTCGACAGCGCTTATCCGCAGGAGTTTTGACCAGAGCTACGTGGTCGCCCCTCGGATTGCGGTGAATGACTTCGCAGAATTGCCCCATATAGGGCTTTCCGCGTAGATGTTCGCATTTAGAATAGCGCTCACCGCAGACAGAACAGTCCAACCTATTTGAAACAAATCCTGCGCTCACGAATGTCTGCGGTGGGAATATTTGACCCTCAAGTTGCTCCAAATCGTTCAAGCGTTGCTCGCAATGCGCAAAGCCGATATGCGCTCGAGTTGCGTCTAGGCATCCCATCTGAGCCGCCACGAGTCGATCCCATGCCTCGTTTGGCATGTCTCGCTTTAGCAAGATCCACATCATCAGCTCGGATCGTACCGCCCCTATGGCGCACTCGAAGCCCAAGAAGAGGTTCGCATCGTTTTCATTACCGCGGCGAACTGCCTCGTGCTTGATTCGTGTCGCGTTGTGCGACAGCAAGTCGAGAGCGAAACACTGTTCCAGTTGCCGTTTGCTCGATCTCGCGAGACAGAGAAAAATTTCTGCTTCCTTAATACCAGCGTTGAAATAGTCCAACACCTGCGCAAGGGACATCTTCACTGGCGGCTCCACGATTGGAACGCTCATTGTTGCCCCCCCAAATCTTTGACAATCTCGGCGACCTTGCTTAATCCATCAGGGGGGCCACTGTAGTGGACCTTTTTGCAAGAACCATCTGTGTTCTGGAAGATCACATTAAGTGAGGCGCTACCACCCTTAGTACCTTTGAAAAGGTCGTAGAGGTAGTTGGTAATGACACCCAGAGTTACAGACAGGACACTGGGGTTCTGCGAAAGCATACCAGCCGAGATAAATAGGGTTGGACCGAACCACTCAAAGCTGTACTGTTGTAGATACGGCGGTTGATCGTCCTCGTCGAAAATCTCGACATAGGCGATTTTATTTGCTTTCAGCAGCGTCCGAACTGTATCAGATTCAACTTGCTGGCGAAGGTCGCTGATAGACGCTGCCGTTGCAAGATTACTTGGCAGGATAGCAAGTCCGCTCGGAACAGGAACCCCGAAATTTTTTAGCTTGCCGGAAACGGAAACGTAGTCATGCACCTCTATACTCATTGGACGCCCCTCTCGAATGTTGTTTTGGAGTTGACTATCAATTGAGACGCATAGTAGTCGTTTCCGAATGCCCTACGAATCGTCGAGTGACCGAAGTCTTCCAACCACAGCCACTTGAGAACCATCGACCATCCGTCCGCTATTGGCCGATCACGGACATTATAAAGCGTCGTTCGGATTTTGTTACTTCTGCCGGATTCCCTTCCTGAATTCCCGATCTCCCGCCAAGAACGATTCCAGCATATGCGGGACCAGCGTCGTAGCATCGACCGCCTCGCAATACGCCTGCACGTGCAGCGCAGCGTCACGGTTAAGATACGCTGAAAGGAAGAGCCAGACCGCCTACACCCCACTCAGCCACACCCACGCCGTTGGCGAGTGCGCAGAACGCGTAGGCCCAGCCAACGATCCAGTCCGAAAGCGTCAGGGATCAACGCCGAATGGCTTTGATTTGGCACGAAGCACAAGGATTGGCAGTGCTCCTGATGGTGAAAGCCAAGCCTCAAGAATATTTTTGGTCATTTCCAACATTTGCAGTAAGTGCTAATGCGCTACGATGTAAAGATAACAATTTGAGAATAAGTTGGGGGGTACATGCATTTAGCACAGTTAACGATTTCGAACTTCAGAAAGCTACATAAAGCAGTTCTGGAGTTCCAGCCTGGCCTAAACGTCTTGGTTGGTGCAAATAACGTTGGAAAGACCGCTGTCGTCGACGCTCTCCGCGCACTACTAGCGGGGCATGACGAACCCTATCCCCGCCTCGACATTGACGACGTCCACCGGCCTCATGGAGGGACACCGGAGGGAGACATCACTTTTCAGTACGTGTTTCGTGGTCTTGACGAAGACGATGAGGCTGACTTTCTCCCAGCGCTAAAAATCGACGCCGCAGGCAAGGCCGAGGTACACATCTCCATTCGGTACGCGGAGGCTGATAAGGTCGGTCGGCTACGCGCCAAACGCTGGTGTGGGGATCATGAAGACGTGGGTCTGACCACAGACATGATGGAGAATCTGCGCGGGGTGTACTTGCCGCCGCTGCGCGATGCATCCCAAAGTCTGAAACCCAGTCGCAGCAGCCAACTCGCCCGACTGTTCCATCTGCTGTCCGACGACACCGGACGCAACGACATCAACGAAGCACTGAAAAAACTCGATGAAGAGCTGAAAAAGCATACGCCGATAATCAACACTCATACTGCAATTAAGGGGCGACACGACACCATGCTCGGCCCCCAACTTGCTCAACTTCTGGAATTGGGGTTGAGCGGAAGCGATTTCCAACGATTGGCCTCTCGCCTATCACTGATGGTTGATGCCTTCGAAATCGAGCAAAACGGCCTTGGGTTCAACAATCTGATTTTCATGGCGGTTGTTCTGAGTGAACTGGCAAAGAATCCGGAATCAAGCTATCGCGGCCTCATCGTCGAGGAGCCCGAGGCCCATTTGCATCCTCAACTTCAAGCCGTCCTGCTGAGCTACTTGGAGACGCTGAAGGCCACCGATGGTGAGAAGCCGGTTCAGCTCTTCGTTACAAGTCATTCGCCCAATTTCGCAAGCATCGCTCATATCAGCAGCCTGACCTGCCTGGTGGACACCGGTGAAGCAGTTGAAACATTTTTCCCCCGCGACATAACCTTTGAGAAAGGAAAGCGAGAAAAGCTGGAGCGCTACCTTGACGTGACACGCGCGGAGATTTTCTTTGCACGCAGAGTCATTTTTGTTGAAGGCGCCGCCGAACTGATGTTGGTCAGCGTGCTGGCCGAAAAATCCGGGTACAAACTGCGCGAGCATGGCGTCAGCCTGATTAGCGTTGAGGGCCTAAACTTCGATTCCTTCCTTCCGCTGTTTGGTGAACAGGCATTGAAGATCCCCGTTTCCGTCATCACCGATGCAGACCCTGTGGATACGCCCGCTGACGGAAACGAGCCGCAAGCGCTATATCCAGGCCTCGGTGCCGTTGTCAACGTATCCGACAACACTGCCAAGATGAAGGCAAACGAAGATGCCCTCGTGAAGGTTTTCCATGGCGTGAAGACCTTGGAGTACGACCTGGCGCTGCATGAAGTCAATCGCTCTGCCATGCTGAAGGCGCTCAAGGAGCTTCATCCAAAGATCGGAGAGACAGTTGAGGCTTCCGTCAATTTGGCAAGCAACGATGCCGAAAAGGCGCGTATCTTGTTCAGCGGCATGTTTGAGCGCAAGCAGAACAATGTCCAGAAAGGCCGATTCGGCCAAGCTCTGGCGCAAGTGTTGGCCGACGGCGGGACGTGTGTCGTACCCGAGTACATACAGAACGCCATCAAGCACGCTTGCCAAAAGGCACCCGCACACCCATGACAAAACCTTCCCCTGAGCAGTCGGCGATCATCAACGCACCACTGGCCCCCATGTCGGTTATCGCGTGCGCTGGAAGCGGAAAGACACATACGGCTGTACGTCGGCTGGCAGAGATGCGCCGGCTGCTTGGTAGCCATCGTGGCCGAGTGGCGCTGCTGTCCTTCTCCAATATCGCTGTGGACACGTTCCGACAGAGCTACCAGTCTTTGGCCCTTAAAGTGTCGGTCGGTCCCGGCGGGCACCGCGTTGACATTGATACGCTGGACGGTTTCATCACGCGCCATGTGCTTCATCCTCACGCCTACCGGACCATGCAGGCAACACAGGCGGCCTTTCTTGCCACTGGAGGCGAATCGTTCCTGAGCGGTTTCACTTTCAAGCCAGGAAACTACCCTGTCGGCATCACATCCATGCAGGTCGGGTGGCGTGACTCCGGCATCTACTTCTACTACGCGAATAACGACCAAGTGGTGGAACTGAACCACGATTACGCCTCTGCAATCGTCCATCGGCTGGGGAAGGCGGGTGCCTATACTCACAATCTCGGTCGTTACTGGTGTTATCGCACACTCAAGGAACAGCCGGTGATTCTCCGCGCCTTGGCGCGCCGGTATCCGCATATCCTGATTGACGAGGCGCAGGACATTGGCACGCTCCATCAGGCCATTCTTGAACAATTAATCAATGCAGGCGTGCAGGTATCGCTCATCGGCGACCCCAACCAAGGCATCTACGAGTTTGCAGGAGCCAATGGAAGGTTTTTGTCGCAATACGGGGCGCGTACTGGCGTCACTGAGTTGAAATTGACCCGCAATTATCGGTCCGTACCGCCGATTCTCAAACTGGCGAATAAGCTGTCAGCCCGTAGCGACGATCCAGATCGCATCGCCCCGGAAACTGGACATGGCGCGTTCTTCATCCCCTATAAGACGGCTGAACGCGACAACCTGGTACACGCATTCCAAGCCGCCGTCATCGCGGCGGGGCTGATGGCCGAACGTTCCGCCGTGCTTTGTCGTGGCCGTGACCTGGCCAATAAGTTGGCCGGTAACGATTCTCCCGTAGGACAGGGAACTGTGAAAGGCTTTGTCCAAGCCACCATCGCCCGTGACAAGAAGCAGGACTACGTCGAGGCTTTCAAGGGCGTTGCCGTTTGCATTGCTGGCCTTCTCGTCGATTTGCCCAAGGGGTGGGTGGCCACCGTCACACAGCCCGCGCGCTATCCCGAAGCCCAACCGCTGCGCCGTCTCATTTGGCGCTTCACGCGAAACCCGGACGCGGGACTACCTTCTGCTTCCTTGCAGGCGGACACCGAATGGCATCCACTGTTGCTCACCAGGGTAAAGGCATTGCTGGCTACGTTGGAGAAGGACCACGGCTTGAAGCCTGTTGACAACATAGGCATGAAACTCGCCAAGACGAAATTGCCCAATGCACCTCTTGCCGCTGCCGCAGACCTGGCGGTATCCAATGACGCCAGAATTCGTGTAGATACAGTGCATCAGGTGAAAGGCGAAAGCCTGGACGCTGTTCTCTACATAGCAACCAAAGAACATGTCACGGCCATGCTGGATGGAGTGACCTCAGAGGTAGGACGCATAGGATACGTCGCGGTGACGCGCGCCAGGGACCTCTTGTGGCTGGGCGTTCCAGCCAATTCGCTATCTGACTTACGGCCTAAATTAGTTGCGAGCGGTTTCCAAGAGATTGGCAGGTCCCCTGTTCTCACCACCTAGTCTTACGTGGTCATTAGTTCTGAGGCTTGTCAGAGTCTACGGTAGAGTCTTTGTTCTTTTTTAGCGAGCGCGGCTCCACGAGATTCGAGCAGACGCCGCGTGTTGTCCAACTCTTTTTGTAGCAACTCGGCATCCAGCAGCACGGTGCGATAGTTCGCTGCCGTCACCTTGGTCGGCAAGCCGTCCAACGCATCTCGCGCCAAAGCATGGCCCTTGTCAGCGCACAGGATCAGGCCCACCAGCGGGTTCTCGTCCGGGTAGGCCCAATGCTCCTTGGCATAATTTCAGTACATGCCCCATATCGGCATGAGTCAGGCGGCACAGCTTCAGGTCGATGACGACCAGGCAGCGCAGCTTGCTATGGAAGAACAACAGATCCACCCGGTATCAGGTCTGGTCGATACGCAACCGACGTTGCCGCCCGACGAAGGTGAAGCCTTGGCGTAGTCAGCGAATTGCGATGCTAGAGTCATCGTGAAACAAAAAAAACCCCTCATATTGAGGGGCAAAGTAGAAAGGAAAAGTATGCTATGCGTTGGCCAACAACTGCTTGGCCAACTGAACCTCAATGCTGTCACCGGCATCATTCAGAACATCCAAGCCACAATCAGGCATATCCCCTGACGTTGACTGCGTAACAGCGATCTTCTTGGCCATCAGCCTTAAACACTCCACCTGGCTGGAACCTGAGTAGCCCAAGAACACGACCTTGACTGGATGCTTCTGGCCAATCCGCCATGACCGTCTGGCCGCCTGCATTAACGTGTAGACGTTAAAGCCAGACTGCATGAACACAATCGTAGGAAACTCCAGCAGATCCAGGCCAGTCTTGACCAGCTCTGGATTGGTGACAAGGACGTCAATACCCCGCTCCACCTGGTCAGCAACCCAGTCTTCGCGTCGAGCTGCGTCAACAGAAGCACGCAACACAGCAACTTTGAAACCGTTCATCTCAAGGTGGCTTTTGAGCCGAGCGGTGGTGTCACGTGTACCCGAGTAAATCGAGTACACCAGCACCTTTCTTCCTTGGGCCTTCTCCTGTTTGCACAGATCCAAGAGCTGTTGCTCTTTGGGGGTAAGCTCTGACTCCTGAAAAACAGGCCCTTGAGAAAACAAGACTGCCTTACTTCGAGGGTGCCGGACGGTTTCTGGGCGAAAGCAGCACTCTGGCCAAGCCAGTAGCGTATTCATCACAACCCCAAGCAAGCTATTGTCCTTTTGGGCCAACGCCTTCTTGAGCTCGTACACCAGGTGCTTTGCCATGCGCTGATAGGCCTCATCCTGCGCCTGGCTCATTGGTACGTTAATGAAGTGCTCGTCATAGTCAGGCAAGACGTTCTGGCCAATGTCGCGCAACTTCAGGAAAACGGTGATCGGCACTACATACCGCATAATGCCAACCGGACCAAAGCCAGGAGCTTTACTGGTCCGTACCGTCATCTGCTTACCTTTAGCGGTGCGATGCGATGGGCCAGTGCTTTCCTTGTACACGTCTTTGAGCACGCCATGCTCACGCATGAACGCCATAGCTGCGCTTCCCATTGACCCATTACGAGCAGGTTTGAAGCCATCTTGAATCATCTGTGTCGGATTTATTCTCCACAAAAGATGAAACAGGTCGCTCGCATAGCCCCCCATCAGTGTCCCTGTGAGCAGCAGTGTTTTTTGGCATTGGCTGGCCAGCACGCCCATGGCCTGGCCTTGGGCTGAGCCCTCATTTTTGTATTCATGGCCTTCATCTACAACCAAAAGACCGAAATACCCACGAGGCAAGTAGCGTTTGATGAACTCAGTTGCTTGATAGCCCCCCTCCCCTATACTGAACTCAAAGGACGCGAGGGATCGCTCCATGCGCATGGCCTGTCGATCGGAGAACACAAGCTCACCGGTCTCATCCATGAGGTTGAGAAACTCATAGACGTTATCGTCGAGCATTCCCCCAAGCAGATCCTCTCCAAAAATCGAGAGCAACTTGCGAGCGGTTTTATCTCCGATCGTCGGCATTTGCTTCAAGGCACCCAATACTAGATCGTGCATGGAGTCGATACGCTTACCTGCACGAATCAACGTCCACAAGGTGCTATCGCAGTGGCCGCATTTACAACGTCTGTCTGCAAGCATGAGTGAGGCCGCCTCAGCCGAGAGCGGCATCATTTCACCATCCGCATTCTCACGTTCGATGGGTTCCATGCAATCAGGGCAGCAAGCAAACCTAAACCGTTGACCATCTTGCAATACCTGGCGAGTCAAAAATGCCGGTTTCCAGTGAAACCCCATGCGCATACGTACACGCCCAAGCACAAAGAACTCTGGCTTACTGGTTTTCAAACCGAGGGCATTTCGTAGCGCCAACAGTTTGCGTAGCGTATCTGGCCCATTCAGAATCCAAACCTTAGCACCAGGGACGGTGGCCAGGATCTCACGTCGCCACTTATAGACCAGGTGAGGCGGCGAAACGATCAGGGTACGTGGATGCGTACTCTGCATTAAAGCCGCAACACATATGGCCATCATGGTTTTGCCCGTGCCCATATCCGCATTGAGTACCGCTGCCGGTTCATTGTGATCTAACAATAGCTTCACAACGGCGTGTACAGCATGGGCCTGGGCTTCAAATGGCTGACGGGTCAGATTGTCCAGAACGTGTTGCCGCGCACGCCAAACGGGAGTTTGAGTGTCCAGGTCCGGATCGTAAATAGGCGGGTTCTGGCGTCGGACCTGCTCTAACAAGCCCTCACCAAACTGATCAATAAAAGTGGCCAGAGGCATATGCAGATCATCGGCATCTTGCTCTGGGGTATCTAGCTGAGGATGTATAGCGCCCATACTGGCTCTCCACAAAAGGAATACGGGGAGCCAGCGAGGCTGCTCCCCGCATGGGTTGGAAAAAAATTAGGAAAGGCTGGATCCGGAAATCAGCCAATTAGCTTAGAAAATTACAACTGCAAACGTAGGCGCCCTTCCCTGACCCCATCAGAGATGAAATCAAGAAAATGCTCACTTAGGCTCACCCGAACTGACTTGACAGGGCCAAGCGTGGGATACAAATCGCTGCCCATTATCTGCACAGCTTGCTTATCACGGCACCAAGCCAAAACCTCTGCACGCCAATGGTCCAGAAGGGCCACCGGCGACAAGCTTTTAATCAGTTGCCAGGCACGATCATCAAGATCATTCTCCTGAGCCTCGTTAAGGCTGGCCAGGTCGCTCTCTGCTGAGTAGTGAAGAGCCCAACCGATTCGATTCGCACGGTCTGGCTCCTGTAGATTCTTGTCAAATATCCACAGTTGCCCCAGAGGACCAAACAGGTTTTGCTTAGGCAACCTGCCGGTGTGTTTGCCTAAGCGATCCACACCGCCGACCTCCACTAAATGACGTTGGCCATCATCACCGCGCAAGTGAAAGCGTTGTATACCGCCTTCCTTATTGCCCAACTGCATCGCAGCCATGAACTGCATCAGCGATCCATCGCGTCCATACAGTGAAATGAATAAGAAGCGACCATCCGACTCTCGGATGCAGGCATCAGCCCAGACTTCAGGAAACTCCTCTACTTGGTACATCACCGAGCTCCATAGTTATGCGACTGACCCCTTCCTCGCAAAGAGGAGAAAGAGGCCAGGCCGCGTCGTTTAGAGAGATGGTCAAGCCGAGCGCACGGCAAATGAGCCGTCAGCTTGATGATGGGTGATGTCTCGATTCCCCACGTTGTTCCAGGAGTCGCGTTGGACCTCAGTGAACATATTTGCTGGCACAGTGATTTTGAGCCGGTGCAACACCGCTTTAAAATGCTCCAGGCTCAAACCAAATGGGTTGGACTCATAAAGATTGCTATACAGATACTGATCATCGAACCCGGCCACATCCGGATCCACAAAATCCACCCGCTTTTCGATGACCAAAAAATAATGCCCCAAAGCCCTATCCCAACCTAACAGCACGGTAACGGGATGATCTTTATAAGTGGTTTCAAAGTAATGACGACTCATGACAAACTCCAGAAAAAGAGTCGCAACGCCCCATAAGGGCCGCAGCGACCCCATGGGTACAGGTTAAAAACGCCCAAATGCGGGCTAAACAAACAAGAAATGACTCAAGTTACAGGTCGCCGTGCTCAGCGAACGAATAGCTAGTGTTGTCGGCTGAAGGCCCGACGATCAAATGGTCCAGAACCCTTACATCGATCAGCTCCAATGCTTTTTTAAGCCGCTCAGTAAGTTGGCGGTCTACCTGGCTAGGCTCTAACTTTCCGCTTGGATGGTTGTGAGCCAAAATGACCGCGCCAGCATTGTTTTTGAGCACCTCTTTAACGACCTCACGAGGATAGACAGCCGTTTGATTCAGGGTGCCTTGGAACAATTCCCGATACTGGATCAGGCGAAGCTGGTTGTCTAAAAAGAAGACAGCGAAAACCTCGTGTTCTAGGCCAGCCAAACGAGCGACGGCATAGCGTTCCGCAATGCTCAGCGTTGACATGGGAGTTCCCGAAGGCACTAGAGACACAATCGCCTCACGTGCGGCCTCCAATATCTGCCCTGGAGTCGCCAACACGTAGTGCCCATGCGCATCAGCAACATGCAATTGCGCGGGTTCAGGCGCTGCCTGAGCGTATACAGACGGCGCGATGGGTAAAATCGACGTATTGAAAGAAGACATGGGTATCTCCAAAAATCTGGAGACATCCGGCCCTTTGAGGACGGATGTCCCCAAGGGATAAGGCGAGGCTACTGACATGCTATGCATGACTGCAGCAGATAAGAAAAACTACCCAGGCAGTAAAAGACCACCTTGATGCGTTTACAGGGTTGAACGCACCTAAAGAAACCCCTTTAGGTTTGATGAGAAGGTTTCCCCAAATGACCTGGACCAGGCCCCTTGAGGAACCCTTCTAATGAAGGGTGAATAGCGCCAACCATTGGCACTGAGGGGTAAAGCATCAGCTGATCTTAACTATCTGACCAAGCCGATGATCGGCAGTAAATTCAATCGCATTGATCGTAGGCACAAACTTATCCAGCATCGTGATGGTCTCTGAGACATTCCCTTTCTCATCCACCTCCAGGTTCTGGATACGTTCTTTCTTCTTAAAGGTATCCCCCTTTATCAGAAAAATCCGGCCGTCTTTCGATTCAATGCAGCCAGTCACCTGGCCGGCCGCCAGCGCAAGCGCCAGGTGCCATTGAGTCATCGTACGAAGCGGTCTTCTGTGACTGGTCCGCACCTGAGAGAAATGAACATCAAAGCCTTGCCACAATAGACTCGCCTTCCATGTATTGAGCTCGTCTTTCAATTGAGCGGCATCGATTCGCACAGCATGAAAGTCAAGCTCCGCATCAGCTGCTGGCACCTGGTAGGGTTCATCATCCCAGACCTCTGGCAATACTAGATCTACGAACTCTCCGGCCTGAGCCCGCGCAAGCCAGTCAAGAACGCTTTTACGTGGATGTGTGCTTCGGATTTTGGTCCCGAAAATGACACATTGTTTGAATTGCTGCTCAGGGGCCATAAAGAACCGTAAATTGTCGAAATTACGGGCCAGAAATGTCCGAATCTCAGCATCTAAGGCGTAGTACGGAATGATGTAGATAAGTACCCCGCCCTCAGCCAGGAATGATGCCGTTTTCTTTAAGAACGTACGCTCCAGACGCTCGGCTTTGTCAGAGTCGGCGTTGGCCATGTTCGCTGCATCACTGATTCCAAACCCGTATGGAGGATTCAGAAACAGTAGGCCAATACTGCGAGCCTTAACCACGACATCATGAAGGTCCGCATGAATAACCCTATCCAAGAGGGTTTTCGCGTGCCAGGCACGTTCTTTATCAAACTCAACACCCAGAGCCTCAATGCTTACTGAAACCTCACCAGCCCGCTCCTGTAGGCCAAGACGAATGTCAGCCAGCGCCGCACCTTCCCCGCAACATGGGTCAAGCAAGCGCATAGGTCTTGATGCTGGCACGAGGAAGTGTTGAATCCGCTGCAAAGTCTCATCATCGGTCGGGTAGTACCCGGCTTTGACGAAGTTACGAGCCAAGCGGGTGAACAAAAGCGCCATTTCACACCTCCTGACAATCAATGAGCGAAATCTCACGGCCAAACACCAGGCCTGCTGTTTCAGGCGAAGGCTCGCCATTCTGAGAAATCCA
>JTFN01001151.1_pt1 | contig 14692 bp, 11 predicted proteins | sample 235401 | NCBI WGS metagenome assembly JTFN01 (sample SAMN03067589, study PRJNA260952) | activated sludge metagenome | biome: Sludge; feature: Wastewater; isolation source: CETP activated sludge from augmented bioreactor treating industrial... | place: India:Gujarat | collected 2013-04 | reverse complement strand
ATGTATGCAAATCAGTTCGATTATCACAGTTTGGAATATAAGCATGGTCACCATATTTATCTATAAACCAATGAGCTCCCAAAATAAGATATTGAGCCCCCCACTTTGCTTTTAATTCATCTTTATACCAAGATAAAAATTGAGGATCCCACTCGCACTCAAACCCCATATAGACAGGAAAAGGCGCATATTCTGCGGCAGCTTTTATATCAGCAACATATTCTGGTAATTGGTCACAACTCATTTTTACGCGAATCCAATTGTATTCTGTATCCCCAGGAAAGGGACAATGATCAGAAATACCTAACGCACTGAATGTATCTTTATTTGGATTATTTTCGCCAGCTTCCATTGCCGCTCTAATGTAATCAATCGGACGACCTGTAGCATGATGGCACATCCAAGTATGTGTATGAAAATTAGTAAGCATGGGGACAGAGTATAATATTAGCTTAAAACTTGCAAGTTAATCCTATTTTTCTAATAGAAATAATTCATCACTTGTAATTTCTCGAACATCTCCAGGAAGAAGCGATTTATCTAGTTCAAGATGACCAATAGCTGTTCGTTTTAAAAATGTTACTTTATTACCAACAGCAGCAAACATTCTCTTAACTTGATGGTATTTACCTTCATAGATTGTAAGATAACAGGAATTGTTATTTATCCAGTTTAATTGTGCAGGCAAAGCCTCAAAAGATTCCTCTATGCCATCTTGAGGAACAGAAAGTCCTGCAGAAAACTTGTTAACATATTCTAAAGCCAAACCGTCCTCGCCATCTTCTTTTGTAACACTATCACGTAATTCTACATAATAAGTTTTCGAAATATGTTTTTTTGGAGAAATCATGTTATGAGTAAACACACCATCATCTGTTAAAAGAATTAGTCCCTCTGTATCAATGTCTAAGCGACCAACCAAATGGAGTTTACCAGATAAAAAGAGATTATAATAACGTTCCTCTAATAAATCAAAAACAGTTTCGTGGAGACCATCTTTCGAAGAGCTTACAACATTTTGAGGTTTATTCATCATAAGATATATACCAGAATGAAGTTGTATATCTTTACCGTCTACTGATATCGTATCTTTTTTTTCGTCTATATGAGTATTAGCAGATTGGCAAATTTCACCATTTATAGTAACAACCCCAGTTCTAATAATTTTTTTCACATCTTTTCGAGTCCCAAAGCCCTCATGCGCAAGAATCTTATCTAATCGTTCCATTTATCTATCATCCATTAAAATATAATTACGTTCAGGGGCTACGTTTTTATAGGCTGGACGATAAATTCGTCCTCCCGATGCGATTTCCTCAATTCGATGAGCACTCCATCCAGCAATACGAGCAACAGCAAAAATAGGAGTAAAAAGCTCTCGTGGGATTCCAAGCATTGAATATACAAATCCTGAATAGAAGTCTACATTTGAACAAATTAGTTTTTTAGTTCCTTTTTCCTCATAAAAAACTTCTGGAGCCAGTTTTTCTATTGTTCTATATAATTCAAATTCTTCGATACATCCCTTATCTATTGCTAATAATTCTGCTTTATCCCGTAATAAAACAGCTCGAGGATCACTTACCGTATAAACAGCATGCCCTTGTCCATAAATAAGCCCCGTTCCATTTCCTGCTTTTTTTTGAATAATTTTACGCAAATATTCCTTAACTTCTTTTTCATTTGACCAATCTTTTACATTTTTTTTGATTTCGTCCATCATTTCCATTACTTTTATATTTGCACCACCATGTCGATACCCCTTTAGAGAACCAACAGCGCCAGCAATAGCAGAATAAATATCTGTATCTGCAGAAGAAATAACATGGACTGTTAAGGAAGAGTTATTACCACCTCCATGCTCAGCATGGAGAATAAGAGCTAAATCAAGCGTATCAGCCTCCAAACGTGAATATTGTTTATCACGCCTTATAAGACGTAAAAGATTTTCAGCTGTACTCAGTTCAGGTTTCGGGTTATGTATGTACATACTTTTTTCATCAAAATAACGACGTTTTGCTTGATAGCCATAAGCCACAAGAGTTGAAAAACGGGATATAAGCTCAACACACTGTCTAAGATTATTTGCAACTGAACGATCTTCGGGGTTGTTATCATATGAATAACTTGCAAGAACCCCACGTGCTAATTTATTCATAATATCTTTAGAAGGAGCTTTCATTATCATATCTTCAGTAAAAGAACCTGGAAGAGTTCGATTAACGCCTAGATACATTCTAAAAAGGGAAAGTTCATCGGCAGTAGGAAGTTCCCCAAAAAGTAATAGATAAATGGTTTGTTCAAATCCACTTTGAGAATGTTGATGTGCATCGGCAATTAAATCTTCTACGTTATAGCCACGATACAAGAGTCGACCAGGACATGGAACTTTTTTGCCATCGATCATATCATAACCAACAACATCACCAATTTGAGTGAGCCCTACAAGAACACCACGTCCATCTGAATAGCGAAGCCCACACTTTACATCATATTTCTCATAGAGAGCTTGATCTACTGGATCATTTCGCTTAGCCAACTCTGCCAATGTAGCCATTAATTTTTCTTCTGAATATTCCACCATTTTAGGCTCCTGTTTTTTGTATTTTTATTCAAATATAAACATAATTTTTCATAAATATACATTTTTTTTATAAAAATAGCAATATGCCTTAACAAATACTAATTTTTGACAGTTAAAATTAAATTTTATACTATTTAAATTAGACAAGCCTAATTTTTTTTTATTAACTAGTAGTCTTTCTTTAAGTACCTTTATTATATAACCAAAAGTAGGAGGTTTATATGGCTAAAATAACTTTTAAAGGGAACCCAATATTAACGCAAGGCTATCTTCCAACAAAAAAACCTTTTTATTTATTAATAATTCTTATATTGTTGTTACTAGAGAACGTTATAGATATAATACTATGAAAAGAGAGCTTTTTATGAATTCTAATATCAAAAATGTAAATTCCTCAATTTATTCTGTAAAAATAAAAACGTTATTTCAACCCTTATACTCTGTCCAGAACAAGAAATATAATGGCGTAGAAGCTCTTTCAAGAGGGGATCTTAACGGAGAATTTCTTGACGCAAAACATCTTTTTTCCCTTCCAAAAAATGAAAAAGAAAATCTTTATCTTAATCGACAGTGTATTAAGTCAGCTCTTTTAGCCTTTTCGCAGTTACCTACAACTGATAATCTTTCGCTTTTTATTAATTTCGATTCTACTTTAATTGATTGCCAAGATATTGTAATTGGTACTATGTTAAAAACAGTTTATTGATCATGTAAAACTTGAAATCGCCACTATTGCCACCTTGCTTCAAGATAGTGATATAAATAACTGGGATTCTATTCTTTTTTCTAGAGCAAAGACTTATCATTATGCCCAATGCATTTATGTTCTAGATTCCCAGGGTATACAAATAACCGAAACTGCAATTTCTCAAAAGAAATCTCAGAAGCAGCATCTTTTATTTAACCCAGCAAAAAAGGGAACAGACCTTTCATTTAAATCTTATTTTGTTAGTCGCCAAGAAAAACAAAAATGGTTTATCTCAGAATCTTATATTTCAAATGCAACAGGAGATATTTGCCGGACAATTGTTCTTCTTTTTCATAAACAAAATTCATGCTATCTTTTGTGCCTTGATATTTCTTTAGAAAACCAAGACACAACATTTATATTATAACAAATAAATTTTCTATGTTTAGTTTATCGTAACTTTATTAACATCTTCTGCTCCCGTTACAACAAACCACTGTTTAGTATCACTCGTCCAGTACTTATCAATACATTTTTTTATATCAGCAGAGGTAACATTACGAATTTTATTAACTACAGTCAAATACCTTTCTGGATTATTATAGAGAAGTTTATTTCCTATCAATAAACTTGCAAGCCCCTGATTTGTTTCCGAAACACTAAATAGAGAATTAATATAAGAATTTTTATACTCCTCGATACGATCTTCTATAGTTGAATATTCATATTCCCCTGTTTTTGGATCTTTAGAATCAATTAACATACCAGAACGCAATAATTCTTCAGATTCATTTATCCAGGTAGTAATATTTTCTAAATCGGATACTTTTATAGCATACAACATATTATAAGCTGCTTTCCCACTCATAGCTCCACTACCAATGCTATAACAAGCCCCATTTTTCTCGCGTACAATATTAAACAAAATATCTTTATACATATTTCCAGCCAAAATATTTGCATACAAATCTTTTGAATCATAATTTGGAGCTGGCAAAACACAAGCCATATAACCAGATCCAGCTGCAATTTCATTTTCTATAATTATGGGGTTCCCTCCAATTTTCAATTCAGGTATGTTTGAAGGAACAAAAGAATTTTTAGCAGAAGGGATTGACCCAAACGCAATATTTAATTTTTGGACCAGTTTTTTAGAATCATAATTACCTACAACCGTAATAAAAATTCGAGATGAATCAAGTATTTTTGCATGCCAATCTTTCATTTCTTTGACAGTAATAGAATCTAGAGAATTTTTTGTTGGCTCAGAAGTTGTTTCATACGGATGATTCTTATATAGAGTTTCTTGAATACTTTTTAGTAACACCGAAGATGGATCTGTCTCTTTTTGTTGCAAAGATTGAGAATAGCCTTGCATAAGGGAGTTAAATTCTCTTTCAACAAAGGTAGGATGCAAAAAACCATCTACAAAAACAGGGAAAATATCATCAAAGTAATAATCAATACAATTTAAAGACAAAGTTGAACCAGATCGCCCCGCAGAACTAGTTAAACTAAATTGTTTTTCATATTCTAATTGAGACAATGTTTTATAATCATATTTTTCGGAACCATTTGTCATCATAGAAAACAAAGCATCCTCTAAACCCGCCTGTTCTGGTTCTAGTAAAGGGGTACCCCCTGCAACAGTTATATTTAAACTTAAAACCTTATTCGAAGCATTTTTCTCAAAAATAACAGGAATCCCATTATCTAAAGTATAATATTTAACCTCTACTTGAGCATTCTCCACTGTATCTTTTGCAGAAACACAAGAGCCAAAGAGTATTGTTATAAATAGCAGCACTATACTAAAAAATTTATGTTGTATACTTTTAATCATCGTTTGCTCCTTGTTCAGAATAATTAATCCCTACTTTTTTTACATACATAGAATCTTTCCACCAATATGCATTTTCTTGTGTAATTGTTGTAAAACCCGCTTCTTTAAAGGATTCTTTTTGCACTTCATAAATATCTGGATTTACTAAGACTACAACAAGCGCAGGCTTGTCTTCTAGATATTTTTTTGCATAAGAAGCAACATCTTCTGCAGTAACGTTATTCATTTTGTCATTATAATTAAAATAGTAATCTCCCGAAGCTGAGATCCATGAAGCACGTAATCCACTTAAAAATCCCGAAGAGGTTTCGCGAGCATATACATCTGAATCTTTTAATTGCTGTTTTACAATTTTGTATTCCTCACTCTTAAAATAATTTGGATTATTAGCAATTTGCTTTACGATACCTTGGAAAGTTTGTTCTAAATAGAGAGCTCTCTCTGCTAACGATTGTTCTGGCGATGTCAGGATTGCATTAAAAGATATTTGACCACTCTCTCTTTGCGTATAAAAATTAATAGATGAAACATAGTCAGGAGAAGGCACTCCGAGCTCAGAATTATTTATTATTGACTGCTTAACAATTCCATTAGGATTTGCAGAAATATTTCCAAGAATATCTGCAGCATATGTGCTTTCAATATCTGTTACAGTATCAGGGCCTCGGTATAATACTAAAACCTCACCAAGATCAGATGATAATTTTGAATATGGCATTACCATATATTTAGTTTGCTTAAAAGGAGTTTCAGATTGATACTCTCTATCTTTAGTCCATGGATCATTGGCTTTTGGCCAATCTCCATAGATTTTTTTAACCATTTTATATACTTCTTCATGATTTACATCCCCACCTACAAAAAGCGCAGCATTGTTTGGAACATAATATTTTTGCTGAATTTCACGAAGTTGCTTTACAGTAGCATTTTCTACATTTTTTACAGGGCCTGCAGGATCCAAACGCCAAGGAAACTTTGGAAATAAAAGCTTTGCAATCGCATTTCCCAAAATAGTTCCAGGATCACCGTATCCTCCAGAAATTTCTGAAATAACTACTTTTTTTTCATTTTCCAACTCTTTAGAATCTAAAAGAGGGTTTCTAATTGCAGACGACCAAAACTCAAGTCCTTTTTCTGTTAAATCAGAAGGAATCTTAAAAAAATAATGAACACATTCAGATGATGTAGAACCATTCCAACCACTAACTCCTAAAGACTTAAGTCCCTTTTGAAAAGCAGCTGCTGTCGGATACTGTGAATTTCCTTTAAACATCATATGCTCATATAAATGAAACAAACCTGCATTTTCCACATCTTGCCCTATTCCACCGGCACGGACAGCTATTTCGATATACGTTAATGGGACAGTATGGTTTTCCATTACAAATAATTCTAAGCCATTATCAAGTTTATAATTGTAAGCATTCTCGACTGAAGTTTCTTGCGCTGCTAACGTAAAAGTCGCTATAAACACTACAAATAAAATAGTTATGCGAGAAACTATACTAGTTTTTTTCACAGAAAATCTCCTTTCTATACTTTTATCTATACTTATAGAACATACTACCATAAAAATAGTTAAATTTTTGAAGAGAAGTACTAAAAAATAATATCTTTTTTTTAGTACCTCCCTATCTTACGCAAATACGCTTATTGTAAAAACACTACTATTTGTGATAGTATCTAACACTATGAAAACAACATTAATAAAAGATATTTTAGTCTCACAACCAGACGGAAAAACTGTCACTGTATGTGGATGGGTACGCACTAAACGCGACTCAAAAAACCTTGTATTCATTCAAGTAAATGACGGATCATGCTTTGCATCAATCCAACTTACTTATAATCGTGACGAAAATACCAATGCAAATATAGAAAATGAACTAAAAAAAACAACGACCGGAGCTTCTGTAAAAGCAACGGGGAAACTTATCGAAAGCCAAGGCAAAGGGCAAGCTGTAGAAGTTACTCTCGATACTTTAGAGGTACTCGGTAAAGCTCCCGTAGACTCATATCCTTTACAAAAAAAAGGGCATACTTTTGAGTTTTTACGAGAAATTGCACACTTGCGACCTCGAACCAATGCAATTGGAGCTACAGCTCGTATGCGTAGTCAAATGGCATTTGCCGTTCACAGCTTTTTTAACGAAAACGGATTCCAGTACGTTAACACACCCATTATTACTGCAAGCGATGCAGAAGGTGCTGGTGAAATGTTTCAAGTTACAACACTTGATATGAAAGAAATTGCAAAAAAAGCTGTTGAAGCTGGCGCTAAAGGCATGGATCCTGCAAAGTCTGACAATCTTGTCGATTATAAAAAAGACTTTTTTAGTAAACCTGCTAACTTAACCGTTTCGGGTCAACTAGAAGCAGAAACATATGCAACAGCTCTTTCTCGGGTATATACTTTTGGACCTACTTTTAGAGCAGAAAACTCAAACACTCCTCGTCACCTTTGCGAATTTTGGATGATTGAACCAGAAATGGCTTTTTACGATTTGTATGATGACATGGACACTGCAGAAGCATTCTTAAAATACTTATTCCGTTGGGCACTCGAAAAATGTGCCGACGATATGGCATTTTTTAATCAACGTATTCAAAAGGGAATTATCGACACCCTTACTCACGTTGTAGAATCAAATTTTGTACGTATTTCTTATACAGACGCAATTAAAGAACTTGAAAAAAATAACGATAAGTTTGAATTTAAGGCCTATTGGGGTTGTGATTTACAAACAGAGCATGAGCGCTATTTAACTGAGCAAACATATAAAAAACCAGTAATGGTTTATAATTATCCAAAAGAAATTAAAGCTTTTTATATGAAAGCAAACCCAGATGGAAAAACAGTTGCGGCCGTTGATGTTCTTGTTCCAGGACTCGGTGAAATTATTGGTGGATCAGAGCGAGAAGCTGATTACGATACACTTTTAGCTCGTATTAATGAACTCGGATTAGATCCTGCCTCGTATGAATGGTACTTAGACTTACGAAAATTTGGTTCCGTTCCTCATTCAGGATTTGGACTTGGTTTCGAGCGTCTGATTCAATATGTAACAGGTATGGCTAATATTCGTGATGTAATTCCTTTCCCACGATGGCCTAAAAACGCAGAATTTTAATGAGACCATTTAAAGTTGAGTCTCCATTTGAGCCCAGCGGAGATCAGCCACAAGCAATTCAAAAACTTGTAGCTGGTCTTAAAGCAGGCGACAGATTTCAAACTCTAAAAGGGGTTACCGGTTCGGGTAAAACCTTTACAATGGCAAAAATTATCGAGCAATATCAAAAACCAACGCTCATAATTAGCCACAATAAAACTTTGAGCGCCCAGCTCTATAGAGAATTTAAAACTTTTTTTCCTAATAACGCTGTCGAATATTTTGTTTCCTATTACGATTACTACCAACCAGAAGCCTACGTTCCATCCCGTGATTTATACATAGAAAAAGATGCCTCTATAAACGATGAAGTTGACCGACTTAGATTGAGCGCAACGTATTCTTTAATGGAAAGACACGATGTCATTGTTATTGCAACAGTTTCGTGCATTTATGGATTAGGAATGCCAGAAATCTATCGAGATTTAGCAATTCATATAAATAAAGGGCAAGAATTACGACCAGATAGATTTGCATCGCAACTTGTAAAACTACAATACAGTAGAAACGATGCAGTCCTCGAAAGAGGTTGTTTTAGAATACATGGTGATGTATTAGAAATTTGGCCTGCCTACATGGAAGTTTTTTACCGCATAGAACTCGACTGGGAAGACATTAGACGAATAAGACGAATGGATCCGATTAGCGGTGAAACGTATGAAGATTTGGACGAGTTGAGCATATATCCCGCAAAACACTTTGTTGTTACCGATGATATTTTACACAATGCAACCGATAAAATACGTGAAGAAATGGAAGAACAAGTAAAACGTTTCGAAATAGAAGGGAAACCTCTTGAAGCTGAGCGGATTAAAACTCGTACAACCTATGATCTTGAAATGATGGAAGAAATGGGATATTGCCCCGGAATTGAAAATTATTCGGGTCCTATTTCTGGCCGAAAAAAAGGTGAGCCACCAGCTACACTTTTACACTACTTTCCAGATGATTTTTTATGCATGATAGACGAAAGCCATGTTACGCTCTCTCAAATTGGAGCTATGTACGAAGGCGACAAAAGCCGAAAAACAAACCTTGTAAACTTTGGATTTAGGCTTCCATCTGCTTTAGATAACAGGCCACTTAGATTTGCTGAATTTGAAAAAAAATTAAACCAAACAATTTTTGTTTCTGCAACACCACGAGAAGAAGAAATTAAGCGTAGTACACAAATAGTTGAACAAATGATACGCCCTACAGGTCTTTTAGACCCACTCATAGAAGTGCGTCCTTCCGAAGGCCAAATGGAAGACATTTATAAAGAAATAAAAGATCGAATTGCCAAAAATGAGCGAAGTCTCATACTTACATTAACAAAAAAAATGGCAGAAGACCTTTCTGATTATCTTGATGAATTACATCTTAAGGTAAAATATATTCATTCTGACATAGAAACATTTGAGCGAGTCGAAATACTAAAAGGATTGCGTGCAGGTGAGTTTGATGTACTTGTTGGAATTAACCTTTTACGAGAAGGCATAGATTTACCAGAAGTTTCTTATATTGCTATTTTAGACGCCGATAAAATTGGATTCTTACGCTCTACAACAAGTCTTGTTCAGATTATAGGGCGTGCAGCTCGTAACGAAAACGGTCGTGTTGTTATGTATGCCGATAGAGAAAGTGACGCCATGAAAGTTGCGATTGCCGAAACAAATCGCCGTCGTCAAATACAAATAGCATACAACAAAGAACACAATATTACCCCAAAAACTATAAAGAAAGCCGTCGATGACATTCTTGTACGCCAAAAACAGGAAGCAAAAGACACTATTGATGTAGAACTTTCGGTAGTAAAAGAGAAAACCAATTTATTTGACAAAAAAGCTCGCCATAAACTCCTAAAACTTATGGAACAGCAAATGAGCGAATACGCAGACCATCTACAATACGAAGAAGCCGCTGCCATTCGAGATGAGATCCTAGAAATTAGAGAAACATACGAAAAAAAATAGTTTAAATCAAATATTCTTTTCTAACATCTTTGGCAAACACGAAACAGCATACAATGGCAAATCAATAAGAGTTTCTGTTTTTTTATATGTTGCAGGAGAGAGGCGAAAAGACACTTTGGGCGAAAACATCGTGTTATAAGCAGCAAGACTTTTTGCCCTTAAGTTGATCGATGATTTTACTTCTACTGGTATGTTATTATTTTTGTAATCTAGCAAAAAGTCAATTTCGGACGTATGACGCTCGTTTGAATAATAGTAAACTCGCAAGTCCTTATGCAATTTTAATTCTTGCAAAACAAATTGTTCGGCTATCGCACCCTTAAACTCTACAAAACTTTTATTCGGCTGATTCACAGTATCTTCACCTATTCCTGCTAAACATGAAAGCAACCCAACATCAGAGAGAAAAAGCTTAAAGGCTTTGTTGTCTTTGTAAAAATCTAACGGAATTTTAGGCGTTTTTACTCTAAACACTTGGTGAATTAAACCACAATCCTTGAGCCACATAAGTGCAACTTCATAATCCTTTGCCCTCGCTCCTTGTCGAACAAAACCATATACAAATTTTTTGTTTTCTTTTACGAGCTGATTAGAAATATTTTTGTAAACCTCATTTATTCTTGTTGATTCCGTAGCACTTGTATGTTTCGAAAAATCATTACTATAAGCATAAATAATTGTTTCTTGAATTTTTTTTACTAGTTCAAAATCTTTATGAATTATATAATTATTCACGACTTCTGGCATTCCACCAACATAATAATATCTTTGCAAATAATCGTTCAACTTTGAACTAACCAAATTTAGCATTTTAAAATCACAAGCATCAAGTACCTGAACCAAACGAGTTTCGTTGTTTGCTAGTAAAAACTCTTTAAAAGACATTGGATATAAATGAAGCATATCAACTTTTCCGACAGGGAAAGATGTTCCTTTATGAAGGGCAATTCCTAAAAGTAAACCGGCACAAACAATATCATATTGAGGAGCTTCTTCACAAAAATATTTTAGGCTTGTTAATGATCTTGGACATTCTTGCACTTCATCAAAAATCAACAAAGTTGAACTAGGTAAAATACTAACATTTTGTACAAGTTGTAAAGCTTGTACAATGCGATTTGGATTTAAATCATCATCAAAAATCGACTTGAGTGCTGTATTTCGCTCAAAATTTAAATATACTGTCGAATCATAGTATTGTTTGCCAAATTCCTTCATGAGCCACGTTTTACCAACTTGTCGAGCCCCACTAATAATCAAAGGTTTTTTATGTTTATTCTTCTTCCACATTTGCAATTCAGCAATAAACTCTCTGTACATTTTCTACCTCATACAGATATTATACTCCTAATATTACATAAACGCAATTATTTTACATTTTATTCATAGATAAAAGTGTTAGTTATCACATTTTTATCATACATAGATATGTAAGAATTTACATTTTTTACTTCTAGTCTTACTTGCTTTCATATTTTATTCCTAAAGTTAGAGAGCGAGATGGGGCATAATAACCATCGTCATGATACGAATAACGCTCATCTAAAAGGTTTTCGCCTTTTACATACACAGAAAAAGAGTTTGTAAAGTCGTAATTAATCCGACATGATAGCAATTGTACTGGATCATAGCTAATGGTATTTGTATTGTTTTCGTACCGCATGCCAATATAATGGAATCCTGGCCCAAAGGTAAAATGCCCAAGCGTCATATACGTATACAGAGTCCATTCAAAATACGGAACCCACATAATTTGGCAGCCGTCAGGAAGACTTGCACGTGTATAGGTGCCATTAAAATCATACGAAAAAAGATTATTCCAAGACTCAGTTGAACTTACTTGTACGGTATAATAGGTGCCAGTTTCATCCATATTTTGAGTTGTACCATTTGTCCAATATATTTTGTCATAGTATTTAGAATAGCCTAACTCAATTCCAAGCCAGGTAAAATGTTTCCAATCAAACAAAACACCAAATCCATGTTCAGGATCCAAATCTTTGTTTCCGTTGTAATACTCACCATCCCAATACAACTGATTAAACGTCGGCAGTGAAAACTGTCTATAAACAGAAAAACTAACATCTGCAGGTATAAAACTAAGCGTTGCGCGAGGTAAAAATGCAAACCACTCATTACTGCCAGAATACACCATACCTGCGACCGTTGGCGCGAATAAAAACTTCTGCCCAAAATACCAATCATACGAACTTGCGATATAACTGTCTATGCGATATGCATCGGATGAGTCGGAATAATCAAAATCTGACACAGTTGAAAAATGTAAGTTATCTTTGAAAGTAGCGGAAACAGAAAAACTTGTCTGATTTATATCTGTATCGTTTTCTACCAAACCAGAATCTATGTATGAAATAAAATTTGTTTGATTTGTAAGAGATGTTTTTACGGTTCCCCATGTAGGAACAAATCGTACATATACTGTATTGAATAAATTATATTCGTTTGATGTGCCCACATCTGAAGAACCCGAACCATAGGCTTTATTTTTATTGTACGAAAATTTCGTTGTTCCACCCATTTTTCTCGTATCCGTTATGGGATAAGACCACGTAATAGAAGGTTTTACCATAAACGCATTATTATTCTCGTTAACGGTGTCATTGGGATATAAATATTCATTTTGCGCACTTACCACATTAAGACCTAACTTGTAAAAAAAGGAACCAATATAATTGCTGTACCTTGCAGAAGTATTATAAGTGTCAAAAACATTACTTTCATATGACAGCACAGAAGCGTCTATGGTAAAATGCTCAGAACCAAACTGTGCTGTAGAGATTGAAATAACAGAACCAGCAAACTGAGATTGAGACAGAAGAGGTGTCGATGAAATTGTTATTGATTGAATTGATGCAACATCAATTGAGTTCCAATCAAATTCTCCGCTCGTTCCAAGATTTGCCAAAACGCCATCCACGTATACTTTTATACACGTGGATGTATAGCCTTTTATCGAAACATCCGAAGAAGAACCAACTCCGCCATTATTTAAAACGAGTACACCTTTTGCACTTAGAAACGTCTGTAAACTCGTAGCACCAGTCTTTGTAATATCACTTGCAGTAAAGGTGACAGAACTGTTTTGTTTAGAGTAGATAGTAGTTTCTATAGTACCAAGGTCTATTTCATCCGCGAATGCAAAATGGCAAAGCATATTTGACAAAAAGAAAAAACACAGGATTGCACAAAGAGCCTTTTTTGTTGTAAAAAACCAATAAAGAACTCTTTGCACTGTACCTAATATAGTTTTATACATTTTAAGCTTAATTATCATCTAAAGTAGCATCAGAAGAATAAGTATACGTCCCCATATCATACGGAAGATACGCTAGCCCATAAAGCTCTGAGTCAAAACAGGTAACTAGAGAACCGTTATCAAAAGTTTTGCAGTATTCTGAAAATTTTATTTCAACACTGCTAACAAACTCAAACATAACCGGAACATAGCAATCTCTATCGTTATCATCTTCCGAAGTATAGGTTTCCTGTGTATAAGAAGGATAGGAGTAAGCATAAGCATTTTCATGATAATCTGCTTCGATTAATCCCATATAAACCGTGTCTCCATCTGTGTTAGAGTCTTTAGCATATGCTACAATATATCCAGATGTAGTTGTTCCAGAATAATCAATGTTCTCATAAGTATACGAATACTTATATTCATAATAGACAGCAGAATCTTTTTCTGAAAGTGTAAGGCTATCGCCAGCAGTAGTGCTATACGTGTTACCAATATAATCACTAAAAAGATTAGCAATTGCTTCTGAATCATCAATAATCGTTACATCAGAAGAATTAGAATCAAAACTACATGATACTAATAAAAAACAACCAACAAAAAAAGAAACAATAAGAGTCATTAGGCATGACTTTTTCATAAAAATACCTCCAGAAGCAGGGCGTGTACTTCTAAAAAAATAAACTTCCACACAAGAAGTTTTTATAAATAATTTTATGGTAATAGGACTTTTATACCTCTTCACTCCAAGCCGGGACTGCAACCCGATTCCCCATAAAACTATCTTTTTACAATAATGTCGTTAGTATAAACACTAAACCATCTTTTTTACTAGTACCTAAAGTTTTAACGAGACTTAAATAAAATTTTAGCTATAAAAAGGATAATATATTATTCTTTTTTGCTGTTTTAAGCATAAATAGCTCATATATTATCTTTTATTGACGGCAAAAAATAAAAGAGTTATACTATATATATGATTGATATAGATTCACTTGTAAAGACTGTTCCCGAAATACAGAAAACCGTAGCAAATAATTTTAAAATGCGGCGAAAAGAACACAAAATCACTCAGCTAACATTAGCAGAAAAAGCAGGAGTAAGTCTTCCTAGCTTAAAACGCTTTGAACAAACAGGCGAAATATCATTCAAAAACTTACTAAAAATTTCACAAACTTTGGGATATGAAAAAG
>JTFN01001091.1_pt1 | contig 14737 bp, 15 predicted proteins | sample 235401 | NCBI WGS metagenome assembly JTFN01 (sample SAMN03067589, study PRJNA260952) | activated sludge metagenome | biome: Sludge; feature: Wastewater; isolation source: CETP activated sludge from augmented bioreactor treating industrial... | place: India:Gujarat | collected 2013-04 | reverse complement strand
ATGTACTTCGAGACAGGCCAGGGATCAGCGCTCTCAGCGGATGCCCATCACGGTGTCGATCAGCAGACCTGTGAGGCGCGCGCCTACGCGGTTGCTCGAATGTTCGATCCTCTCCTCATTAATTCGGTCGTGGGCTTCATCGGGCCCGAATATCTTTATGACGGCAAGGAGATCCTCCGTGCGGCGCTGGAAGATCATTTTTGCGGAAAGCTCATGGGCCTGCCGATGGGCGTCGATGTCTGCTATACCAACCACGCCGAAGCTGATCAGGATGATATGGACATTGTCCTGACAGCACTGGCTGCTGCGGGCGTCACCTATATCATGGGGGTGCCGGGAGCGGATGACGTGATGCTCGGCTACCAATCAACCTCTTTCCACGATGCCTTGTTCGTACGCGAAGCGTTCGGTCTCAAGCGTGCGCCTGAATTCGAGGCATGGCTCTCTGAAATGGCCATTACTGATACGTGCGGCCGCCTTTTACCGCCGGCGGCGGGACATCGTCTCGTTGCGGACGCATCTGCTGCGGCGGAGGCAGAACAATGAGGGGCATTCCTCGCGATCCCTGGGCACTGCTGGATGCGTGGACGCCTGCGCGGATTGCTATTGGTCGTGCGGGCGTGTCTCTACCGACACGAGAAGTGCTCTCATTCGCATTGGACCATGCTCGGGCGCGTGATGCCGTGCATGCGCGTCTTGATCGGGCTGATGTCGCGCGCCAACTGCAAACACTTGGGTTTGCCAGCATCGAGGTCCAGAGCCTGGCACCGGATCGCGCCAGCTATCTTCGGCGGCCAGATCTTGGCCGCCGCCTCGATGCGTCTTCGCGCGGACGTCTCCAAGCAAGGTTCTCGGGAACGTGCGACTTGGCCGTCATGATTGGTGATGGGCTGTCGGCAACTGCGGTGATATCTCACGGCGCAGCACTGCTGAGCGCTTTGGCGCCCCACCTCAGGAAGCTAGACCTCAGGATGGGTCCTGTGATTATCGCGGAAGGCGCCCGTGTAGCACTGGGGGATGAGGTTGGCGAATTGCTCGATGCACGGCTCGCTGTGGTTCTCATCGGTGAGCGGCCAGGACTTTCAGCTGCCGACAGCCTGAGCGTTTACCTCACATATGCGCCACGGTGCGGTCGCACCGATGCAGAGCGCAACTGCATTTCGAACATTCGAACAGGCGGTCTCGCACCAGATGCTGCCGCTGCCAATGTCGCCTGGCTCATCAATGCGGCGCTGTCGATGGAATTGACCGGAGTTGGGTTGAAAGATCTGAGCATTGCCGGATCGGGGACACTCAAGACCGTTTCCGGACCGGTGCAGGGGGATAGCTAGCGCAGTTGTGGCCTGAATTGCTGATCCGGTTCGACGCATATGAGCTTGCCTGTGCGCGCGGTGGGTGGCTTCATTCCTTTCTTGTCAAGCGGTCGGCCGTGTTGTGCTAGAGGTGGTGTTGCGCGGACTTCTGAGAAATGGCTCGTGATGTGGAGATGAGATATGATGTGGCACAAGGCGCAATCGGTGTCCTGTTATCTTGGTGCCAGGTTGAAATATCCCATTGTGGTCGCCCACATCCTGCGAATTGCTATCATACTGGTAGCGCCAATTTTGGTCGCCAGTTCAGCCAGTGTCGCTGCTCAGGACATCGGCAATGCAAATGCAGGCCGGGAGTATGCCGTGCGCCATTGTGCTTCATGCCATGCAATCGATGGCAACGACATGCACTCACCAAATTCGCGAGCTACACCATTCGCTCAGATTGCTCGGACGCCGGGGATGAATGCTCGGGCGCTCACAGTGTGGCTGCGCTCCGTTCACAAGGATATGCCTGACCTGATCATTGAGAACAACGACATCAACAACCTTTTGGAATACATTCTCAGTCTCGCACCTGATCAGCGCGTTAAGCTGGGCAATTGAACCATCGCGTTGTGGGGCTGAAATTCAGTCAAGAAAGAAACGCGTAACCCTGGAAAGAAGTGTAATGAATGGCCCGAGCGCCCGCCGTAGAAACTATGAACCTCAGGCAGATCGAGGCGTTGGCAGCCCGTATTGCTGATGCCAAAGCTGCAGCTGTGGAAGAGGCCAAGGTAGAAGTTAGGGTCCAGCTCGATGTAATCCTTGAACATTCGGGCTTGACGATTGCAGACCTTTATCGATCCGCACGCCGGGCGAAGGGGCATAGCAAAGCGACCGTCAAGTATCGCAATCCGAAAGACCCAAGCCAGACCCGAAGTGGTCGGGGACGGAAACCGAACTGGCTGATCAATGCGACCAAGAAAGGAGCCAAGCTCGAAAGCTTTGCGATTTGAGTGAGGCTTTTACGACTTCGGTGTGCTCGCGATGTTCTGTCGACGTCGGGATTAAGATGATGAGGTTTGCCATGTCATCAGTCGTGCGTAGCGTATTGGTTGCGGGCCTTATTGTGATTGGGTCGCCAGTAATGGCCCAGGACGCGCCTGCGCCAGCGGCGCCTTCCGACAAGTCTGGCGTGACCGGAGAGGAGAAATCATCAAAAGCCGAGAAGGCGATTGATGACGCTGCTGAGGCAACAAAGCGGGCCATCGAGACGGCGAAGGAGGCCGTCATTGATGCTATCGAGAAAGCCAAAAGAGCAGTCAAGGAGGCGTTAGAAAAAGCCGACGAACACGCCGGGCCCGCGCTCGATAAGGCGAAGAAGAAATCATCTGAAGCGCTGGACAAGGCCAAGGAGGCGACGGAAGACGTGCTAGATGCCGCCAAGGAGGCAACGAGGGAGACACTCGATGCGGCCAAGGATGGCGTGGCACCAGAGCGGGATGGGCCAAAGAGCTCCGAAAAGAGCGTGCCGGAAAAATGAAGTGAGCTTGCCAGTAGTTTCGTCGTAGCCGGCGCAGGCAATTTTGAGCCATCGTGCTCGCGATCAACGCATGCCAGCCTTGATTGATCTTCATCGAGACCAGTGCAGGTCTCATGCGATGAGGCTCTCGCCCCTTGTGGCTTCCAAGATAACGCCCAACCCTGTGGAGGCAGACAGCATGGATCCAGCAGCGCGCGTCCAGATCATCTCAATCATCGATGCCACTGACGATATGACCGTCGCTACCGTGAGAGGGGATGGCTATCCGCAGGCTACGACTGTGAGTTACGTGAACGATGGGTTGATCATTTATTTCGGGACGTCTTCAGACTCGCAAAAAGCCCGCAACATCTCGGCTAACAAGAAGGTGTCTCTCACAATTAACCGGCCTTATGCCAGTTGGAATGACATCGAGGGTGTCTCGATTGCGGGGAGGGCCGAGTTGGTCACCGACCCCGAGGAACAGAAGAAGGTCGGCGCCTTGTTGATGGAGAAGTTTCCCCAGATAGCAAACTACATTCCGCCGGAGATGCCGTCGGATGCCCTTGTACTTTTTCGCATAGAGCCAGAGTTTATCTCGCTTCTCGATTACCGGAAAGGCTTTGGCCACACGCAACTATTTGAACTCTAGTGTTCTGGATCCATCGAGTGATTCCCGGGCGTCGGCCGGCGAGTTTTCGTGAATCCGGAACACCAAGATTGCTGGGGTTCCGGTCTGACGCGTGGCAGTTCAAATCGGGGCGCTCTCTATGCTCGCAGGACGCGTCTGAGGAAATCGGGCAATAGCAGGTTGCGTCCTTGGGCTTTTTGTTTGGTCGCGCGTGTCGCTGATGGGTGCGCTGTTCAGCGAGAGATGCGGCGCACCGGCTTTGGAGGGGCCCGCACCGATCGGCCACATGCTTGACTCATAAAGCGGTTGCCTGTCGTGCTTGAGGAGGTTGCAACGATGATTTTTCTCCGGATAAACGGGAAGCGGCACGAACTTGATGTCGAAGGCGAGACGCCTCTGCTGTGGGTCTTGCGGGAGCAGTTGGGCCTAACTGGTACCAAATACGGCTGCGGTATTGCCATTTGTGGGGCCTGTCTCGTCCATATCGACGGCAAGCCCGTCTATTCCTGCATTAGGTCGGTTGGAAGCCTTGGGCCAGACCAAAATATCATAACCATCGAGGGCCTGTCGCCCGACGGTGGTCATCCAATACAGCAAGCGTGGAACGAACTCGACGTGCCGCAGTGCGGCTACTGCCAACCGGGCATGATTATGGCAGCTGCGGCGCTGCTGGAGCGCAATCCCAATCCAACCGATGCTGATATCGACGAGGCCATCACCAATATCTGCCGTTGCGGCACCTACAGGCGTGTGCGCCAGGGCATTCATCTTGCTGCTGCGCGCGCGTCGGGCAGGGGAGACCGAAAATGAGGGACACGCTCAAACTCGACCGCCGCCAGTTCGTTGTCGGCGCCGGTGTGTCCGGTGTGGGCTTTTCCATCGGTTTTCCGCTGCACGCCGATGAAGCTGCAGCGGATGCGCCCGGGGCTAAACCCGAAATCAATGCCTGGGTAGTGGTGATGCCAGATGACACGGTGATCATCCGTGTTGCGCGTTCGGAAATGGGCCAGGGCACGCTGACGGGCCTCGCACAATTGGTCGCCGAGGAACTTGCCTGCGATTGGTCAAGGGTTGCCACCGAATTTCCCACCCCAGGGCAGAATCTGAAGCGCAATAGAACCTGGCGCAGCTTCGCCACGGGCGGTAGCCGAGGTATCCGTAACAGTCATGACTATGTTCGCCAGGGTGGTGCCGCCGCGCGGGAGATGCTGATCGCAGCTGCGGCGGCGCGATGGCAGGTTGCTCGCGAGGAGTGCAAGGCCGCCAACAGTGTCATCACACATTGGCCGAGCGGCCGCACATTGACCTTTGGCGAAGTTGCCGATGACGCTGCCCGGCTAACGCCGCCCGGCGAGGTCCAACTCAAGGATCCAAACGAGTGGACCCTGATCGGGAAGGCGGTCAAGCGGCTTGATACCCGTGACAAGACCAATGGCAAGCTCGAATTCGGCATCGACCTGAAGATGGATGGCCTACTCAATGCCGCCATCAGCGCGTGCCCGGTCTTCGGTGGCAAGCTGAAGAGCTACGACGAGGCAGCAGTGCAGGGGCGGCCGGGCGTGAAGAAGGTGGTGCGCGTTGGCGAGGACGCCGTCGCTGTCGTGGCGGATACGTGGTGGCGCGCGAAGATGGCGCTCGATGAGCTGCCGGTCGAATGGGACGAGGGACCAAGCAAAGCGGTCTCCAGCGCCGACATCGCGGTCATGCTCGAAGATGGTCTCAGCGCGACGGACGCTTTCATCGGCAACAGGGCGGGTGACATTGACTCTGCGCTGGCCAGCGCCGCGAAGAAGGTCACCGCTGATTATTCATATCCATACCTCGCCCATGCCACGATGGAGCCGATGAACGCCACTGCGCTGTGGACTCCGCAGCGCTGCGAAGTTTGGTGTCCGACGCAAAATGGCGAGGCGGCGCTGAAAGCAGTTGCGGAGGCATCAGGCCTCGCAATCGACCACTGCGACGTGCATAAAATGTTTCTTGGCACGGGATTCGGAAGGCGTGGATTCTCGGATTTTGTCACCCAGGCGGTGCTGATTGCGAAACAATTGCCGGGCATCCCGGTCAAGCTGATCTGGTCGCGCGAAGAAGACATGACGCACGACTACTACCACCCGATCACCCGGGCTCGGATGACTGGGGCGCTTGATGCCAACGGTGACCTGCTTGGCCTGCGTGTACGCCTCTCGGGCCAATCGATTCTCGCCAGTATGGATCCAAACACCCTAACTCGTGGCGACACCATTGCCTTTCAGGGCTTGCTCCCTGCTGGCGAGCACGCGCTGATCTACGACGTACCAAACTTGGTGGTCGATCACGCCATGCGCAATCCACACATCCGGCCGGGTTTCTGGCGAGGTGTGAACATCAACCAGAATGCCATCTATCTCGAATGCTTCATTGACGAGTTGGCGCACGCTGCTGGTCGCGATCCCCTGTCTTTCCGCCGCAAGCTGCTGGAGAAAAACGACAAGGCACTTGCCGTGCTAAATGCCGTGTCTGAACGCGCCGGTTGGGGCACACTGTCCGACGCGGGCGTCGGTCGCGGGCTTTCCGTATGCAAGACGTTCGACAGTTTTGTTGCCGCTTGTGCCGAGGTATCGGTCAACGACGATGGCCGCCTGAAAATCAAACGCATTGTTGCTGCTACTGATCCCGGCCATGCCGTCAACCCGCTGCAAATTGAGATGCAGGTGGAAGGCTCGTTTGTCTATGGCCTTTCGGCGCTCCTCTACGGAGAATGCACTGTTAACAACGGGCGCATTGAGCAGCGGAACTTCGATACATACGAAGTCATGCGGATGGGTGAGATGCCGGAGGTCGAGACGATCGTTATGCCCTCGGGTGGATTCTGGGGCGGCGTGGGTGAACCGACCATCGCTGTCGCTGCGCCCGCTGTGCTCAATGCGATCTTCGCAGCGACCGGCAGGCGCATCCGCCAGTTCCCGCTCAAATCGGTTGACCTCCGGCGGGGCTCAGATCGTTAGGTTCCACGAAGCCCTGTTGAGGCGATCGATTATGTCCTGCGGGCAATGCAGCCCCGTCGCAAGTGCCGCGACAGTCCTCGTGGAAAATGGTGTATTGGGCAAAGCTACTCGTATCCGTTTGACGAGCGGTGCTCGTCCTTTGCGATCATTGTGCTCTAGCGCAACTCTGGCTTTGCATGGCGGCCGCCAGCAAGTTCGTCGGCTACGCGCGCTGCAAGAGTTTGTCGCTGGAGCAGGGAGATGCGTGGGTGGCCTGCGTGTCAAAGATCCGAGGCCAAGTGTGGTCCAAGTGGTGGCTTTGCCGGACCGAGCAGCCAGCTTCTGGAGGTTCGCGAGTTGTTGTGCTGGAGTTGCCGGCAGCGTACGATTGTTGCTTTCAGGGGCCAATTGGCAATTTGGTATGACATCAGTTGCGCCATCCGGGCGCGGAAGGTAGAGGCTGTGGGCGCCTCCAGGAGTCTTTCGGAAACATTCTTGCTCGTCTTGTTGGTGCTGGGTCTTGCGGCGCTTGATGGCGTGTTGGTGTCCGTGGCGGCGCAGACCAGCCGGCCAGTGGCGGGACCGATCCTCCTCGTCGATGTCACGGGTGCCATCGGTGTCGGCACACAGCGGCTTCTAGAGGATGCGCAGGCAACGGCGGTAAAGCGAAACGCAAGCCTTATCGTCGTGCGTCTCGATACGCCGGGTGGTCTAGTCAGCGCGACGCGGGAGATCATCCAGGGGATCCTGGCCTCCCCCGTTCCATTCGCAGTTTGGGTTGCACCGGGCGGCGCACGTGCTGCGAGCGCGGGTACCTATATCGCTTATGCAGCACATGTCGCGGCGATGGCGCCGGGAACCCACATTGGTGCAGCAACGCCGGTTCAGCTCGGGGCACCAGGTTTTCCCTCGCCCGCGCCTGGCCCAAAGCCAACGACACCTGACAAATCCCCGGCGGAGAAGAGCGGGACAGTGATGGAAGGCAAGGTCGTGAACGATGCGGCTGCCTTTATGAGATCCCTGGCCGAACTCAGGGGGCGCAACGCCGAATGGGCGGAGAAGGCAGTCCGGGATGCGGCAACGCTCACAGCGAGCGAAGCGCACAAGGAGCGCGTCGTTGATGTTCTCGCGAGCGATATCGGTGGACTGCTGGCGGCCATCGACGGACGAACGGTCGAACTCGCAACGGGCGAGCGAGTTCTTAGCGTACGTAATGGCGTGGTCGAGCCCTTCGAGGCCGGTTGGAAGGTGCGGCTCCTTACATTGGTCACCGATCCGAACGTGGCCTTCATCCTCCTGATGATTGGTGTCTATGGCATCCTTTTCGAGTTCTGGTCTCCCGGTCTCACGGGGCCTGGAGTTGTCGGTGGCGTGGCGCTTGTCATTGCGCTGATGGCTCTATCGGAATTGCCGGTCAGCTATGCTGGGTTGGCGCTCCTGGTGCTTGGCGCAGGCTTGTTGGTAGCAGAGGCTTTCGCGCCAGGGTTCGGAATACTAGGCATCGGCGGGATCGTTTCGTTTATCCTGGGAGCGGCATTCCTGTTCGAACCTGCAGGTGCGGATATCGCCTTCGGTGTGGCATGGCCGGTGATCATCTCGGCAGCGCTCACCAGTGCCCTTTTGCTGGCTGGTCTCCTGGGATTCGTGATCCAGGCTCGCTTACGCCAAGTCGTCACGGGAGCTGAGGAGATGCTTGGCCTTGAGGGGCGGATCATCAAATGGGAGGGGCACAATGGCCGCATCCGCATCCACAGCGAGACGTGGGCGGCCCGTGGTCCAGAGGGTCTGACGCCGGGCACCACCGTCAGGGTGACTGGCCGCGAAGGTCTCGAGCTGCTTGTCGCCCCAACCGAGGAAAGGAAATGACGCCATGCCAACAATCGATGCCCTTGGCTGGGTTCTGCCAGTCGCCGTCGTCATCTGGCTGGCGGCTTCCGCAATCCGAATTTTGCGAGAGTACGAGCGTGGTGTGATCTTCACTCTCGGCCGCTTTCAGGGTGTTCGCGGGCCGGGACTGATTTTTGTCATCCCCCTCGTGCAGCAGATGGAGCGCGTGGACACGCGAACACGGGTCTTCGACGTGCCGCCGCAGGATGTGATCAGCCGCGACAACGTATCGGTGAAGGTCAATGCCGTCGTCTACTACCGGGTGATCGATCCGGAAAAGGCGATCAATCAGGTAGAGGATTTCAACCTCGCAACCAGCCAGCTCGCCCAGACCACGCTGCGCTCGGTGGTGGGACAGCATGAACTGGACCAGATGCTGGCCGAGCGCGAGCGGCTCAATGACGATGTACAGAAGATTCTCGACAGCCAGACCGACGCCTGGGGGATCAAGGTATCGAATGTGGAGCTGAAGCACATCGATCTTGATGAGACCATGGTCCGGGCGATCGCGAAACAAGCTGAGGCGGAGCGGTTGCGGAGAGCCAAAGTGATCGACGCGGAGGGCGAACTGCAGGCCTCGCACAAGCTGGTGGAAGCCGGCGAGATCATGTCACGGCGCCCTGAAGCGATGCAGCTGCGCTATCTCGGTACGCTAAACAACATTGCGGGGGAGAAGAGCTCCACAATCGTCTTTCCTATGCCGATAGACTTCGTTGCAATGGCTGGCGGCAAGGGTGGAAGCAAATCGACGTGAATCGGATAGGGGCTCGCCGATGGGGCGTCATTGGTATGCCTCCGACTTAGCCAAACTATAGGCTAGGGTACGGAACCTTTAACTTGGCCTCGCAGGATTCCCCAATCAGCTGATCCGTGATTCCGTAATCTGCAGCGGGGAGTCACGGATATGTCTGATCTATTTTGGTCTTCCGACGAGAAGTGGGCGCGCATCGAACCAAGGCTACCGAAGAACACGCGTGGCTGGAAGCGTGTCGATGATCGTCGTGTGCTGAGCGGAATCGTGCACGTTCTGAAGTCCGGCGGGCGTTTGGGCGGACTGTCCTGGCGACTACGGTCCAAAGAAGACGCTCTACAATCGCTTCGTGAGATGGGCCGAGCGCGGCATATGGGAAGACATCTTCGGAGCGCTTGCGGGGCGTGACGAGGACGCCGACCGGTTGACGATCGACAGCTCGATTGTCAAGGTTCATCGCTCGGCTCGCGGCGCAAAAGGGGGGCGCTAGCCCATGCTATTGGTCGCAGCAAAGGCGGGCGCACGACCAAGATCCACGCCGTCACCGACGGCCAGGGTCGGACGATCGTGATCGCGGTAACGCCCGGAAACACGAGCGATTATACGCCGGCTCAGGACTGCATCGGAGCCGTGCCACGAGCCAAGCACCTCATCGCCGACAAGTGCTACGATAGCAACGCACTGCGAGATTGGCTGAAGAGCCTCGGCACGCAATCAGTGATTCCGCCCCGCTCGAACCGCAAGGTGCAACTGCGCTACGACAAGAAGCTCAATCGCGGACGCAATCGCATCGAACGCAGCTTCGGCCGCCTTAAAGACTTCCGCCGCATCGCCACCCGCTTCGACCGCAACGTGAAGAACTTCATGGCGGCGCTCGGCCTCACCGCCGTCGTCATCTGGTGGTGCTAAAGAGTCCGGATCCTAGACAGGGTACAAGTTGGCCTCGCACCTCTGCGACGGCGCATGCGCGACCGGCTCGACAGGTCAGACTCTGGGCGAGCAAGCGCTATCGCGGCGATAAGCGCCTCGCCCTCATATTTGAGGCAGAAATTACCTTCCTAGCATTGCTGCTACTGAGGGTTTCCTTCGTGAGGCAAGAACTCGGCAGAGGCCACCATCGCATCGTGAAGCAACTCATCGCTTAACATGCGGGTCATCTTTACGACAGCGTCGGCGGGATAGTCGGCTGATTTCTCATCACCATACTTGCCTGACGCGACCAGATTTGACGCGGCTTCGAGACAGGCCGCTATGAGAATTGCTCGTCTGTTATCCATGAGATGTAGTTCCTTACCTGGACATGGGCTTGAGCTAATGAAAGGTCATCGAAAGTATTGGAGTGGAAGCATTGCTGCGTGACTGATTGCGAACTGCATTGATTGCGGTCAATGCCGCTATGGGCATGGCGGCTCAGCCATTACATGATCTGTTCTGCGTTATCGCGATCGCGCCCGCCGGTAGCGCTCAGGTGCGATGCCGAGAGGATCGTGAGATCCGGACGAGAACCAACGCTTCTATTTTCCCGCTTCGCGGTAGTATGAGTCGAACTGGTGCACACTCTTCACAACATGCTCATGAGCAGAAAGTTACGGCGTTATCGTTTGCGGGATCGCGGTTCATCATTGGCATGATGCGTGATCGTCATCGGTACGAATCGCGGCGTCGACAAGGCGGCTTGCGGTGCTTCCCCCGACAACAGATAGCGGTGACGCCAATTGAATACCTCGTTGGCATAGTATTGCCGTGCCACGACCGAGACCGATGCACCCAGCAACATCGACGCTGCCACGATCTCGCACTTCATAGCTTCCGGCCAATTATTTTTTCGTTGACGCTACCGAATTGTCACCATCGTTTTTTCGCTCGCCAAGTTGTTCTGCTTTTCTACTGCCGTGCAATGTTTGCTCAGCCTCTTCGAAGAGTATAGGCACGTCCACTTTGGCCTCACGGCCACGTTCGCAAATCAACTGCGCAAGCGTGAGTAAAGCTGGATTGCTGTGAGGGTTGAGATGGCTCCCACCGCTGCGGCAGCCATATCCTTTTGACCGTCCCATTCGTCGCCTTGAGTTCCAAGGTAGGCTTGTCCCGCCTGCGGATCGACGAGCATTGCCACAAACATCTCGATTATTTCAAAGCTGGCAGAGCCAGCTTGAACGAAGCCGAACCCGGCAAGCGACGCAAACAACTGGGTGGCGCCGCCAAAGCGCAGTCCCACCTCTCTGAGTGGGTAGACGATTAGGAGACCAAAGCAGAAATGAACGAGTCGGTCGTAATGATTCCTGGACAAATCAAACAGATCTTTGAGCCAGAAACCCAGTGGGACTTCGGAGTACGTGTAGTGACCGCCTAATGCGTGCAGACAAAGGAAGATGAATATGAAGACGTAGGAAAGGTCTGACAAGGGGAAGCGCCGGTAGGTGAGGAAAAGAGTGATGACAGTGACAATCGTCAACAGGTTCTCCAGCAGCCAGTCAAAGGGATAGAGCGGATTGATTGCTGCCCACGTCCATACCCCGATGTACGTTATGAGCAGGAACTGCTGTAGGCGGTTTGATGCGAAGTTCGGCTCGACGGCGGACGTGCTGGTTGTGAACATATCGCTCAAGCATCGCTTTGGGGCACGCGGTATCAAGGACGCTTCGACCTGAGGCCGAATGGTCGGCGACGCCGGCACGCAAGGTGTCTGTTGCAAGCACATAACCACGGAACCGACTCATCGAGGATAGGCTTGCGTCTCGACGCGAAGTTCAAGGGCCTGTTCTTGTGTTCGCTCGTAAGAGTGCGGCGCAGCACGTTGCATCGCCGGTCAGTGAATCCGTGCGCCAATACCAAGCGTGTATCAACGCAATATTGGATGCTGAGTACGTCAAAATGCCAGAGACTGTCGAAGTGCTTTGGCTAATCGAACCGTTCTCCGCTTCTATTGCTCTGGAATGCTGTCTCTGCCTGACCTTCACTCCATATGGTACTCGCTTATAAGTGGAGTCCGTTCTGGTTATGGTCCCGTTGGGACCGGGTTGCAAACTCGTTCGGTGTGAGCCCGGCAAGGCTCGTGTGCGGGCGGCAGCCGTTGTAGTCGTTCCGCCACTCGGCGAGCAGCGCGCGGGCGTGGGCTGGCGACCGGAACACCGTCTCGTTTAACAGCTCGTCGCGCAGGGGTATCTATCTCGATAAGACGATCCCCTTGTCGTATTTCATAACAGGGCTGGTGTTTCGCGAACGCAAGGAATACGTCAAGGCGCTCGTGGAGGCGGAAAAGGCAATCGCACTCGATCCCAACTATGCCAACGGACACGTGCTGGTAGCATCGCAGGTATCGAGAAAGCGATGCGCCTAAATCCGCACCACCCATTCAATTATGCATTCCATCTGGGCTAGGCCTACTTCGCGCTGAGCCGGTACTCTGAAGCGATAAAAGCATTCAAGGACGGCATAGCAACAAACCCAGCGTCTGAGCGTCTGCACGTCTGGTTAGCTTCGTCATATGCCAAGGCAGGCCAAATCGAGGATGCCAAATGGGAGGCTGAGCAGATTCGTGTCCTAAATCCGGAATACAATCTGGCCGTGCTCTCCGAGGCTTTCCCGTTCAAGGACCGCGCCATTAAAGAGCGCTTTCTGGAAGGTTTACGCGGGGCTGGACTATCTTGAGAGCATAGCAGGACCAGCAGCTCGTGAACGCTCTTGGCTGTGGGCAGCGATTTTGGCCTCCGCGTTCGTGCAAAGACCATCGGGTTCGACAGCCCCCCACCAAAGCGACGCAAGCAGCCGGCGTCTACATGGCTGTTGATCGCCATGGGCATCGAGCAAAGCAAAAACCCACTCGGATGTCAGGCTGACCATTGCCTTGCAGATGATTGCCCTGGGCTGCTCTGCGTCGCACAGGCGCGGCAAATCGCAGCCGGTTTCAGCTGCCACATGAGTGCTGAGCGCCGGCACAGTGCCTGCTCGGGGCCACTGTAGTTGCCACGCTGATTTTATCGGCCAACATGGGGTCTAATGGTGATGCGCGGAAACGCTCTTCACACATTCGGCCAGCATATCCTTCGAGGCGCGTTCTCCGATATCGCCGAGGCTGAGCATGCCCACCATCCTCATGCCCTTGCTGATGACGGGCAATCTGCGGATCTGCAGCGCCTCCATGTGGCGAATTGCCTTGTCGAGATCCTCATCTTCACGACAGCAGTGAATGCCCTCGGTCATCACATCGCGGGCCGTAGCCTTTCCGGCGTCGAACCCACCATTGCCGGCAATACCTTTGCAGACGATGTCTCGATCGGTCACCATCCCAATCAGGCGATCATCCTCACCAATCGGAATCGAGCCGATGTCGTGATCACGCATCAAGCGCGCTATTTCGGCGATCGGCGTCTCCGGGCTGACCCATTCCACACCGCGATGCATGGCTTCCTTGACTTTCATGGCATACCTCCATGTCCCAGCTTGGACGTTGTTGTCGTTGGTGCGTCCCTCTGTCCCCATGGCCGCCAAGTCCCAGCGATGTTTGCGCCAGAGCCGCTGTGCCGTTGATTCAGAATTCTGGAGAAATGCATCAACCGATGCAGCCGCCTTTCGGCCTTCGCGGATTGCCCAGACGACAAGTGATGGCCCCCGTCGGATATCTCCTGCAGCGAATACACCGGCGCTCGTCGTCGCGTAGGTCGGATCGGAGGCAGCGACCGCGCCATGTTCGCTTCTGGCCAGGTCGAGTTCCGCGTCAATGTGGCCGATGTCCGGACCTGAGAAACCGATGGCAATCAAGACGAGATCCGCCGGCAATTCAAAGTGCGTCCCCGGGATTGGACGGCGTTTAAGATCGACCCTTGCGCAGCTGACGGCTCTCACTTGGTTCTGCCTGCCGACGAGTTTCAGGGTGCCGGTCTGGAATGTCCGTTCGACGCCTTCGGCCTGGCTGGTCGAAACCCTGTACTTGACTGGCCGGAACGGCCAACTCAACAGCTTGTCTTCGGCGAGGGGCGGGCTTGGGTGGATGTCGATCTGGGTGACCGATTTCGCACCCTGTCGGAAGGCAGTGCCGATGCAGTCGCAGGCCGTATCACCGCTGCCAATCACAACGACATCCTTGTCGCGTGCGTCGATCCTTTCGCCAAAAATCGGTTCGTCGGCATTTCGCATGTTCTGCTGACGCAAGTACGCCATCGCGGAGCACACGCCGGCCAAATCCACGCCGGGCACCGGGAGTTCGCGGGGCAAGCCGGCGCCGCAAGCCAGGAGGACGGCATCGCTCCGCGCTACGAGTGATTTTACTGACACGTCCCGGCCAATTGTCGTGCCGCATGAAAAGTTCACTCCCTCGGCCTCCAGCTGCGCAATGCGGCGATCGACATGAACTTTGGCGAGTTTGAAGTCCGGAATACCGTAGCGCAGCAATCCACCGGGCCTTCGGTCGCGCTCATACACACGGACCCGATGACCGCGGCGCACCAGCTGCTGGGCGGCCGCGAGCCCGGCCGGGCCTGATCCGATAATGGCAACCACCCTGTCGGTTCGCGTCGCGGCGGGCTCTGGAACTATCCATCCTTCTGCAAATGCACGATCAGCAATGGCGCGTTCAATCGACTTGATCGTGACCGGTGCATCGTGGAGGTACAGTGTACAGGCTTCCTCGCAAGGGGCGGGACAGAGGCGCCCGGTAATCTCGGGGAAGTTGTTGGTGAGGTGGAGGTTGCG
>JTFN01001492.1_pt1 | contig 14948 bp, 21 predicted proteins | sample 235401 | NCBI WGS metagenome assembly JTFN01 (sample SAMN03067589, study PRJNA260952) | activated sludge metagenome | biome: Sludge; feature: Wastewater; isolation source: CETP activated sludge from augmented bioreactor treating industrial... | place: India:Gujarat | collected 2013-04 | reverse complement strand
AATCCGTCGAGGAAGCTTCTGAACAGAAATATCAGGGGGGTCACTTTTGGACGCCGATTACCCCAATACGGGGGTCAATTTTGCATGCCGGTTCACACGCCACACGGCACACGGCCAACCTGCACGGGCATCGCAGCTGCACGCTACGGCGCCGGGACATTCGCCGACCATGTCGAGCGCAGCAATCGTGAAATCATGTCGATCGGTCTCGTGGAGGATCGTGAGGTCGTCGAGAATATCGAGACAACCCTGGACGGGTGCGGACTGGACGCGGTCATGCCCGGCGGCGTCGGCGACCTTGCATCGTCCTACGGGCTTCACGGCCAAGGCAGCAATCCGGTCATCCTGGATGCCGTAGCCGGCGTCATTGGCGCGGCCAAGGCAGCCGGCATCAAGAGCGGAGTTTACCTGTCCGATCTGAAATCACGAGAGAAATACGTTGACCTTGAGCCGGATTTTTACGTCTATTCAATAGATTACAAACTTCTACAGACTGCCTACTCGGATATTCGGCGCAGCTTGTGCATTTAAATGGCGGCCGCATCATACAACCTCGCGGATATGGCGCTTCATGCTGTCGACGATAAACTCCAGGTTCTCGTCAAGTCGATCGACCAGGCCACCGGTCCCCACCGCTGCGCTCTGACCGGCGATGGGTTTCGGAAGGTTCAACGAAATGCAGCCTCCCCCGCGCATGGGAAGGTTTCGCACATAGCAATACCCCCGTTGCCGGACCTTCTCGAGCGAGGAGAGATAGTCGTCGATATCGATTTGTGTCTCTTCCGGGCCCATGCGGCTGTTGACCTGCCGACAGATATTCTCAACCTGATCGTTCGTCTTGGTGCTCAGGATGACCCAGCCAAGACTTGTTTCCGTGATTGGTATTAAACTGTCTTTCTTGACGTGAAATCGCATTTCGTGGTCCGAATCTACCACTTCAAGGTACTGAACATAGAGATCGTTCTGAACGGCGAGTATTACCGTTTCCTTCGTATTCTTCTGTATCTTCTCAAGCAATGAAACGAGGCTTGGATCGACGATATTGTCGAGCCATTTGCTCACCTGAAACAGTTTGGTCGTCGGAAAATACGTGCGGTCCTTACGGTTGTAGTTCAGGTAGCCCGACTGAAGCAAGTTTTTCAGCAGAACCGTGGCGCTCGATTGCGGGTAATCGAGGTCACGTACGATCTGCTTCAGGGGAACAGGCTTTCTGACCTCTTCGAAATACTCGAAAACCTGCAAGACGCGGTTCGCCGATTTTATCATTGCCGGTTGACGAAGGTCTTTGGATACGAGGTTTTCGACCATTGATGCCTGCCGGTTTGTCAAAGATATGATATTTTCTCACAGACATATGAAAATGTCGAGGCGCTCGAGTACAACGATCCTGTCGGCAACGGTCTCCTACCGACGTCGCTACTGCCATGGAACCTCGCTAAATCGGAATGGCTGTGCGCGTTCAAGTAGTTGAAGGTTAAAGGATCCGAGCCTGGCACGCCTTGAAAGGCCAGATTGCCCGGCTCTTACGGGGTCCCGAGCGGACTGCGACCGATCAAGGTGTCGTGCTCATCTTTCTATGAAATTCAACAAGACCGTGGTCGCTCCCGGGAACCAGAACAGCAGAAATATTAGCAACAGATCCACGTGGAAACGCTGGAGCGAGATGGGTGTTTTTGCCAGGATATTTGAAGGGTTGGCTGCGGAAGCGACGGACCCGGCGACGATCATGATCGATGCGACCTATCTCAAAGCCCATCGCACGGCATCGAGCCTGCGGGGCAAAAAGGGGGGCGTGGGCGCCTGATCGGGCGGACCAAAGGCGGTATGAACACCAAGTTGCATGCCATCACCGACACCAACGGGCGGCCAATCCGGTTCTTCATGTCGGCGGGCCAGACCAGCGACTATACAGGGGCGGCGGCGCTCCTGGGCGACATGCCGAAAGCCCAGTGGCTTCTGGGGGACCGCGGCTATGACGCCGACTGGTTCCGCGAAGCCCTGCAAGATAAGGGGATCAGGCCCTGCATCCCGGGCCGAAAGGCACGAAAGAAGCCCATCAAGTACGACAAACGCCGCTACAAGCGCCGCAATCGTATCGAGATCATGTTCGGGCGTCTGAAGGATTGGCGGCGGGTCGCCACCCGATATGACCGCTGCCCCGAAGTCTTCCTCTCGGCCATCGCTCTCGCCGCAACAGTCATGTTTTGGTTATGAGTCCTGAGCCTAAGCAACAGCAGACTTCTTGTCCAACGAGTTGATACTTTTGCTGCGTGTGGCCGGTTTCGCGGGCGGTGGGGCGCGCTGGTTTGCGCCCCGATATCGCCCGCGATCTGCTGTCTCGATCAGCCGGCGATCTTTGCGGTTATCTCGACCAGGCGCCTGGCCTGATGGGCCACTGCCGCCTTGCCGGCATCGTCAAAGCCATTGGCGTTGGTCGAGAAGCCGTAGGGGTTGCCGCCGGCATCATAGATCGACTGATCGGTAAAACCCGGCGCGACAATGATGGCGCCCCAATGCATTGCAGTGGTGTACAGGCTGAGAATGGTCGCTTCCTGACCGCCATGCGGATTCTGGGCGCTCGTCGTAGCCGTGAAGGTCTTGTTGGCCAGCTTGCCGGCACCCCAGAGCCCGCCCAGCGTATCAATGAAGGCCCGAAGCTGGCTGGCGGCCACGCCGAAACGGGTCGGTGTCGAGAAGAAATAGCCGTCGGCCCATTCCATGTCGTCGGCCGTCGCTTCGGGGATATCGTCCATCTTGTCCAGCTGCGCTTTCCAGGCCTCCTGGGTTTCGACAACCTCTTTCGGGGCCGTCTCGGGAACGCGGCGAAGGCGCACGTCGGCGCCTGCGTCGCGGGCGGCCTCTGCCGCCGCCAAGGCGACGGCATGGTTGGTTCCGTAGGTCGAGTAGAAGATAATTGCGATCTTGGGCTGTGCCATTGTCTTTTCCTTTTCAGTTGGTTGGATTTTCGTATCGGGCGGCATCCTCAGCTGTGCTTTATGAAGGTGCCGTTGTTCAGTTCAAGGAACGCCTGCCGCAGTTCCTTCTGGGTGTTCATCACGATGGGTCCATGCCAGGCGACGGGTTCCTGAATCGGTCTGCCGGTCATCAGCAGGAAACGGATGCCTTTGTCTCCTGCCTGAACCGTGATCTCGTCGCCGGATCCGAAACGGACCAGCGTGCGGTTGCCGGTCTGGTCGCGGATGTTCAACTCGGTCCCCCGATATTCCTTTTCAACCTTGATGCCGACAGGGTCGCTGGCATCGCGGAACGTGCCGGAACCAGTAAAGACATAGGCCAGCGCATTGGCCCGCGTGTCCACCGGAAGAACCTTGCGCCGCCCGGCGGGGACCGAGACATCGAGCAACATCGGGTTCGCCGCGATCCCGTCCACCGGGCCGGTCTTGCCCCAGAACGAGCCGGTGATCACCTTGACCACCGTGCCGTCATCGTCGCCCTCGACGGGGATGTCGCCGGCGGTAATGTCCTGGTAGCGCGGCGCCGTCATCTTGAGCGACGCGGGCAGGTTGGCCCAGAGCTGGAAGCCGTGCATCTGGCCCTTGTCGTTGCCCGAAGGCATTTCCTGATGCACGATGCCCGATCCGGCGGTCATCCACTGAACGCTGCCCGGGCCGAGCAGGCCGCGGTTCCCAAGCGAATCGGCATGTTCGACCTGACCGTCCAGAACATAGGTGATCGTTTCGATTCCGCGATGCGGATGCCATGGAAATCCCTTGGAATAAAGCCGGGGGTCATCGTTGCGAAAATCGTCCATCATCAGAAACGGATCGGTCAAAGACGGATCGTCGAAACCGAACACGCGCTGTAGATGAACACCTGCCCCCTCTATTGCGGGTTGCGCCTTACTGGTGGCGGCCACCGGTCTAAACGTCATGGGAGGCTCCTTTGCCTTTTTGCTCCAAGATAGAATCTTGGGGAAGAAATCGTGATTGGCGAGGATCTGACACCCGCTGTGCGATAACGCGCAAACCCTAATGCCGAGCAAGCAGTTGCCGTCAGCCAGCCGCGCGCAGGGTGAAGTGATCGCGGTCATGCGCGCGCAAAAAATCCGGCTCGCCGCCCTTGGGAACGATCTGCGTCGGATTGATGGTCCGCTGGCTCACATAGTAATGTTGCTTGATGTGCCAGAGGCTCACTGTCTCGGCGACACCCGGCACCTGGTAGAGGTCGCGGACGTAGTTCGAGAGGTTCGGGTAGTTCTCGATCCGGTGCAGGTTCGTCTTGAAATGACCGTGATAGACCGCATCGAACCGCACCAGCGTGGTGAACAGGCGCCAGTCGGCCTCGGTCACGCGGTCACCCAGCAGATAACGTGAACTCTCCAGCCGGGCTTCGAGCGTCCCGAGCGCATCGAACACCTGGTCGAAGGCTTCTTCGTAGGCCTGCTGCGTGGTGGCGAAACCGGCGCGATAGACGCCGTTGTTGATGCGCGGGTAAACGAAGTCGTTCATGCCGTCGATTTCTGTGCGCAATTCTTTGGGGTAGAAATCCAGCCTGTTGCCCGTGATGTGGTCGAAGGCGCTGTTGAACATGCGGATGATCTCCGAGCTCTCGTTGCTCACGATGGTCTGCCGCTTTCGATCCCACAGCAAAGGCACCGTAACGCGGCCAGTCATGTCTGGCACGACGCTGGTGTAAACCTGGTGCAGGAATTTGTGATCCCCGATCGGGTCGGGGTCGGCGGGGTCGAACTCCCAGCCACTCTCGAGCATGTGCGGATGCACGACCGTCAGACCGATCAGGTCTTCGAGTTCCTTGAGCTTGCGGAAGATCACCGTGCGATGGGCCCAGGGGCAAGCCAGCGACACATAGAGGTGATACCGACCCGCCTCGGCCGCGAATCCGCCCTCGCCGCTTGGGCCGGGGCGGCCGTCGCGGGTGACCCAGTTGCGGAAACGCGCCTCCTCGCGCTCGAATTTCCCGCTGCTCTTGCCGGTGTCGTACCAGCGGTCTTCCCATTTGCCGTCGATGAGCAGGCCCATTGTCATTTTCTCCGATGCGTTCTGTTGCTTGGCATGTGGGTGAAACGGGGGGCTGAGACAAGTTAACCTCTGTGCAATTGACTAGCACGCTCAGTGCAACAATGATCTTTTGACGTTCCGCATTACGATGGAATACATCGCAATTGTTGCGTTATAAGACGCCAATATTGCGAAATCGCCCGGCAATCCCGGCACCGCGGTTTCCGCGGGCCAGGGCGCCGCTGCAACACACCGACCGCAGCCTCATCCGCACGGCGGGCATGCAAGGGCCAAGATCGACACGACGTTCCGCGGGAGTGCGGCGCCTGCCGGGCGCTGGTTTCCGTCCCTCATCTTTATCGTGCCTGGCCGGGGCAGGATTGGCGGTTACGAAGGCACCGCCGGTAACATGGGAACCATCAACAGGCCTTGAGAATTTTTGCCGCGGCTCATCGCAGCGCGACGTCGGCGGCGGCGAATGCTACACTACCACCTGACCGGTCACGTCAGGGAAGGCGCGAACCTGTTCCTCGATGAACCCGGTGAAAGCCTCGACTTTCGCGGGGAGCATCTCGTATGGGGGGTAGAAGGCCGTCAGCCAGATCTCCGGTGGCGTCCAGTCCTTCAAGATACGGCGGAGCGTGCCTGCCGCCAGTTCATCACGGACAAGGAAATCCGGCAGCATTGAAACGCCCCCGTTGCCGAGGGCAGACGCGACGATCAATTCGCCGCTGTTGCTTTCAAAGCCATGACGGACCGTTGCCGAGCGGACCTCACCGGACGTGCCGTGCGTCAGTTTCCAGCTCTGCCCACCGGGGAAGTGGCTGTATCCGAGAATGGCGTGTTCGCTCAAATCTTCGGGCTGCTCAAGCGGCGGAGCGGCGCGGAGATAGCCGGGGCTGGCGACGATCGAGCGGCGGATGGGCATGATTTTTCGCCAGATGGTCGAGACATCTTCCGGCGGTCCCGAGATACGCAATGCCATGTCGAACCCTTCCTCGATGATATCGACGAAACGGTCGGTCAGGTGAATCTTGAGCAGGACCTCGGGATAGCTTTCGCGGAACCCGGCGAGCACCCGCGGAAGGAATCTCTGCCCGAACGAGACGGGCGCCGACAGGCGCAGCTTGCCCGATAGCGTGGCGTGTTGCTGATTGATCAATTCATCCGCCCTGTCGAGGTCGGCCAGAAGCGTTTGCATTCTCTCCAGATAGAGCCGCCCGGCCACGGTGGTCGAGACCTTGCGCGTTGTCCGCACCAGAAGTTGGGCGCCAAGCTCGTCTTCCAACTCGTTGACATATCGCGTGGCAATGGAGCGCGTGACGCCGAGTTCACGCGCGGCCGCCGCAAATCCGTTGAGCTCGGCGACCTTCACAAAGACCCTGATACGTTCAATTCGCCCGGTCAAAAATCAGCCCCACATCCCTGGCCCCGCGATCGGGCACATTCATTTTCACCGCGTTGCCGGCAACCTCTGTACTGTTGCCCTGCAAAAGCGATAGCGCATCGCGCGGTTGACTGGTTGGCAGCATCCCGTGCGCCATGCACGCCTTGCCCTTACGGATAGTTCACGCCGCCGAGCGCGCTTCGCGGTTTGGTATTTGTCTCGGGGAGCGGGATGAAATCGGCTTCATCGCCCGGCACGGTGTCGAAGCACCCGCGCCGCCATTCCTCCTGAGCCTGTTCGATCCGTTCCTTGCGCGACGAGACAAAGTTCCACCAGATCCAGCGCGGCGCGTCCATCGGCTCGCCGCCGAAAAGCATGATACGGGCGGCACTCCTGGCACGCACGAGGATCTGATCCCCCGGCCTCAGAACCAGAAGCTGGGCCGGCGCAAAGGACTGTCCCGCCACTTCGATCTCGCCCGAGATGGTATAGAGGGCACGTTCGGTCACGAAGGGTTCGACGGCAAGGCGCGCACCGGGGTCGAGCTGGACATCGGCGCAAAGCGTCTCCGATGCCGTCGCGAGCGGCGATCTTGCCCCGAAGGCCGCGCCGGCGATAAGCCGCGCCTTCACTCCGCCCTCTTCAATGACGGGCAGCTCTGTCGCGCCGTGATGGACGAAGTCCGGGTCGCCTTCCTCCTGCGCCTCGGGCAGCGCCACCCAGGTCTGAAGGCCGAAGAGACGCTGGCCCCGTCGGCGCCGCTCCTCATCGGTGCGCTCGGAATGGACGATGCCGCGTCCCGCCTTCATCCAGTTGACGGCGCCCGGCTCGATCTCGCGGTCCGTGCCAAGGCTGTCGCGGTGCCGGATCCGCCCCTCGAACAGATAGGTGACCGTCGCCAGATTGATGTGCGGATGCGGGCGCACGTCGATTCCCTGGTCGGTCAGGAATTCCGCCGGTCCCATCTGGTCAAAGAAGATGAACGGACCCACCATCTGCCGTTTGGTCGATGGCAGGGCACGGCGCACCCCCAGCCCGCCGAGATCGACGGCGCGGGGAATGATCAGCGTCTCGATCGCATCGACTGTTTCGGGGTCACCCAGCGTGGGATCGGGGCAGGGGCTCCAGCTCATGATTGCGTCTCCAGTTCAGCGTTGCAGCACATCGTGCCAGTCGGGATGGCGCAAGAACTGCGCCTTGGCAAAGGGGCATAGCGGGACGATGGAACGGCCTTCGGCCCGCGCATCCTCGACCGCGCGCCGCACCAGCGCCTGCCCAACCGAGCGGCCGCGCATCGCATCGGGAACCTCCGTGTGATCAATGATTATCATGCTTTCACCCGCGCGCGAATATGTCATCTCTGCTTCGTCGCCGCCTAGCCGGAAGACATAGCGGCCCTTGCTCGGCTGCTCCTCGCGTTCAATGGGCTGCACCTGCGGAGCCGGTCTGGACATGATTTTCCTTTCTGATGTTGGTAGTTTGGCTTGTCCGGCGGAGGTTCGCACCCGCCCGCCCGACACGAGTTTCCACTACGCTACAGCGTCAAGCAAACGCCGGACATGCGCCGGGCCGATCGGCCGGATGCCCGTCGGATTCAGCGCCTTGATCGAATAGTAACCCCGCGTGATGTGATCCATGTTGACCGTCTCCGCGACGCCCGGCAACCGCAGCACACGCTCCATATGCGCCGAAAGACGCGGGTAATCCGCGATTTGCCGGCGGTTGGTCTTGAATAGTCCGTGATAGGCCGCGTCGAAGCGGATGAGCGTCACGAAAGCACGGATATCGGTTTCGGTCAGCTTGTCGCCGAACAGATACGGGCGGCCGTCACCGAGGCGCGTCTCCAGCTGGTCCAGCATCGCGAACACCCCCGAGACGGCCTCGTCATAGGCCTCCTGGCTGGAGGCGAACCCGGCCTTGTAGACCCCGTTGTTGAGATTTTCGTAGACCAGCCTGTTCAGCACGTCGATCTCTTCGGACAAATCGGCAGGATAGAGGCGGATATCTGACGGGGCGATTGCCTCGAACGCCGTATCGAACATGCGCACGATATCAGCGCTCTCGTTGTTCACCATGAGGTCGCGCTTCATGTCCCACAGCACTGGCACCGTGGCGCGGCCCGAGACATGCGGATCGGCGCGGGTGTAGAGTTCGTGCATGTATCTCGACCCGTAAAGCGGATCCTCATCCGCGCCCGGGTAGCCGCCAAATTGCCAGCCCTGATCGGTCAGCGTCGGCTTGACTACCGTGACCGGGATCAGATCCGCAATCCCCTTGAGGCGGCGCGCGATCAGGGTGCGCGAGGCCCAGGGGCAGATCAGCGCGACATAGAGCCGATACCGCCCGGCCTCGGCCTCGAAACCACCCTCGCCCGTGGGGCCGGGACGCCCATCGGGGGTGATCCAGTTCCGGAACTCCGAAACCTGGCGCACGAAACGCCCCTGTTCATCGGCCTTCTGCACAGGCTGCCAGTTCTCGACCCATTTTCCATTCACAAGCATGTCTTGTCTCCTTCTTACCGACAGCTTCGCGGAGCGCCATCACGGCGCGAGCGCAAAAGTGGTGCCCCAGGGATCGGCAAACCGATCGCTGCCAAGGTGCTGCGTGATCGCCTGCCGCGCCACGGGATCAACGCCGAGCGTGATTTCGCCCAGCCCCGCCTGGGACGCGTCCCGCGTCCCGGCCTTGTGGCTGTTCCAGATATTGCCGGCCAACTGGTGGTGATAGCCGCCGCTGCCGTAGAAACTCGCGCCGGGATAGGTTGCGGCGATGTCGAGGTCGAGCGTGTCGTGATAGAAGCGATCCGCCTCTTTCGTGTCGCCGACCTGCAAATGAACGTGGCCGATGATGCCGCCTTTCGGGAAACCGGCCCATGTCCGGCCTTGCCCCGCGCGCATCAGATCTTTGAGGTCCAGCGGGTCCGTTGCCATGCGGATATCGCCCGCGCGATCGCGCCACTGGCTTGGTGGTCGGTCGACATAAATCTCAATCCCATTGCCTTCGGGATCGGCCAGGTAGATCGCTTCGCTGACGATGTGATCCGACGCCCCCTGCAGCCGCGTGTCCGTTTCGGTGACATGGCCGAACCAGCGGGCCAGATCGCCGCGCGACGGCAACAGGAAGGCGGTGTGAAACAGACCCGCCTGCCTGGGATCGCGCGGACGAAACGACGGGTCGCCGTCAAGATGCAGCAGCGGCGTTTCTTCGGTGCCCAGCGTCACGCTGCTTCCGGCTTCTGCCAGCGGCACCAGCCCCAGAACATCACGGTAGAAGGACGTAACGGCATCCAGATCCCGCACCCTGAGCCGAACGGTATCGATGCGGATCGGCGCGGCATTCATGTCGAATTTTTCGGTTGGATTGGCCATCGTGATACTCCTTTGGGGAATGGGCGCGGGGCTGCTTGCCCCGCACCATGAAGACGGAACGGATCAGGTCCGGCTGCGCTTGAGCGCATAGGCGCCGTCGCCCAGCAGAGCCTGCACGACCAGTGTGATCGCCCAGAATGCGGGATATTCCCAGCCGCCGCCTTCATTCGAAAAGAAGAAACCGGCCGCGCCATGCGGCGCGTAGATCGAGCCGAGCAGAACCGGCACCAGCGCGAGCGACACCCAGCGGGTCCAGACGCCGAGGATCAGCGCCACGCCACCGGCAAGCTCGGCGGCCATTACGAGATAGGCGAGTGCTCCCGGAAAGCCGAGGCTTTCGAAGAAGGCGGCCGTTCCCGCCGGCGTGAAGATCACGAGTTTCAGCCAGCCATGGGCGATGAACAGGATTCCCAGCGCAACGCGCAGGATGGTTGCGGCGAGATCGGCATTTGCCACACCGGGGATCACCGGTGATTGAGGCGGGTTATGATGGTTTGCGTTGGACATTGTCTTATTCCTTTGTTCGGGAGGTTGGGTCAGGCAGAAAACTGCCAGCGCGGTGCGATCTCGGTGCCTTTTTCGAGCACATAGCCGAACTGGATATTCAGGAAACCAAGCGGCTCGAGCTGACGGGCGGTGGCCAGGGGGCCGGCATCGACCGGCTCGAACCCGGCCTCTGCGGCCAGCATTTTGACGGTGTCGCGCGCCGTCTCGTCGTCGGCGGCAACAAAGGTCTGCAACGGTTGACCGTCCAGCTTGAGATCCCCGGCATAGTGTTGGGCGAAGATCGTGTTGAAGGCCTTCACGACGGACGCCCCCGGAACGAGCGCGGCGATTGCCTCGGCGGCCGACGTTGTGGTGCCGAGTTGCAGGGACGAGAAATCCTCGGTGACGGGGTTGGACACATCAATGACGATCTTGCCGGTGAAGTCTGCCTGGTCGGCGATGTCGGCAGCGGCGCCATAGGGGGTTGCGAGGATGACGATATCGGCCTCAGTCACGGCGGTCGTCACATCGTCGGCGCGACCATAGGTGTCTACCTTATGTTGTGTTTTGCTCAGGACATTTGCCAGACCGGATCCGACATTGCCGTTACCAATGATTGCGATTTTCATGACTTGCTCCTTTCAGTGCGCGCTTTCACGCGCTGTGTGATCTGCCAGGAAGATGCACCTTGCCATCAATCAATGAAATGGCGAATATATGGAATGACTATCCACAAAATGTACTAAGTCATTTGCCTTGGACATCGTCGACGAACTCCGGGCCTTCGTGGCCACCGCGCAGACTGGCTCGTTCACCGCGGCTGCCCGTCAGCTCGGCGTGTCGAACCGGCTGACCTCCAAATATGTGGCCGAGCTCGAGCATCGCCTTGGCGTCCGACTGCTTCAGCGGACGACAAGAAAGGTGGGGCTGACGCCGGCGGGTGAGGACCTGATTGCGCGGGCGCCCGCGCTGCTCGACGATCTCGATGATCTGCTCGGCAGCGTTGCCGAAGGATCGCGCGGCCTGACCGGCGTCATTCGCATCTCGGCCCCTGTAACCTTCGGCGAAGTCTATGTAACGGGGATGCTGGCACGGTTTGCCCGGCAGAACCCGGCTCTCACGCTCGATTTGCGGCTCAATGACCACTACGTCGACCTGGCAAGCGAGGGCTTCGACCTGGCTTTTCGCATCGGCCGGTCCGACATGCTGTCACTCAAGACGCGCAAGCTTGGCACCTTCAGCAGCCTTCTGGTCGCGAGCCCCGACTATATCAGAGCGCACGGGAAACCACGCTCGCCCGAGGAGCTGGGGGACCATACCTGTATCGTGGACACCAACCGACGGATTCCGCACAGATGGATCTTCGAAAGGGATGGCATCGAGACAGTTGTTCAGATCCGGGGACGATTTCAGGTCAACTCGGCGCGCGCTGCCATGGATCTGGCCGTCGGTGGCATGGGGATCGCCAACATTCCGCGGTTCGCCTTGCGCGACACCATTGAGACCGGGGCGCTGGTCCCCTTGCTGGAGGAGTTCGGAGGCGACAGCGGTCCTGTCAGCGCGGTCTATCTCGAGGGCCGGGCGCTGCCACGCAAAATCCGCGCACTGATCGACTTCGCGACCGAGGATATCCGATCTACCGCGATCTTTTAGAGCGCTAGTATGCGACTCGCTTGCATTCACACGCAACCGCGCACGGACGGAGGGTCATGATCCGGCCGATGGCTTGAAAATAACCATCAACCGGCTTTATCGCGATCCTCGTATACCGCGACATTCTCGGCCAAAAGCACGGCGAATGGGCGGGTCGCGGAGAAGTTTGCCATGATGATGACGATGATTGAGGTCAGCGGGATCGCGAGGATGGCGCCGGCAATGCCCCAGACCGAGGACCAAGCCGCCAGCGCGGTCAGCACGATGAAGGGCGACAGGTTGATCTTTCGGCCGACTATCCATGGCTCGACCGCGCTCCCGACGCCTATCCGCGCCGCCGTCAGTAACCCAGCTAGGGCGAGGGTGATCCACAGCGAGCCGAACTGCGCCAAGCTCAGAACGACCGGAAAAATCACGGCAATGATCGAACCCCGATATGGAACGTAGTTCAGAAGCGCGATCAGGACGGCCCAGAAGATCGCGAAATCCAGGCCGAACGCCCACATCACGGCAAAGGAGATCGCCCCGAGAATGGCGTTCACGAGCGTCTTGACCGCGAGATAGTCGCGAATGGATGCGTTGATGAGCGTAGCGATCTGGGCGGCCTGGCGACAGCGAGACCGAGGAACGCTACACCTATGCGCGCTAGGCTCATGTCGCCCACCGCGCCGAACCAGCGGGCGAGAAAGGTCTCCAAGCTGGCCGGGTCGAAGTCGATATCCGAGGTCATGTCGTGCGGGTGTCCTGCTCGCCTGTTCTGAAAAACGGGGCGGTGGGCGCTTAGACGCCCGGTTCCCATTTCCAGAAGTCGCGGTTTTCCTTGGAGAGCGTGCGTTCTGGAACCATCTTGTGAACCTCGTCCGCCCCGCCGACCAGCCGGGCCCGCCGGGCGTAGCGATAGATCCACTCCAGCACGGTATCCTTGGAATGGCCGCGCGCCCCGTTGATCTGGATAGCGGTGTCGGCGGGTTGGTGCAGCAGGTTCGCGACATGGACCTTGGCCATCGACCACGATCTCGGTGCCGGTCATGAAGGCACTGGCGTCGGAGGCCAGCAATAGAAGAGGCCCGTCGAGGTCCGACATTCGGCCCAGCCGGCGCTGCGGCACGCGCTTGATCAGCGCCTGCCCCACGTCGGTGGTGAAGAACTTGCGGTTGAGGTCGGTCTCGATGTACCTTGGGCAGAGGGCGTTGACCCGGATGCCATGACGCGCCCACTCCAGCGCCAGACTCTTCGTCATCTGCACGACGCCCGCCTTGGCGGTGGCATAGGCCGAAAGGTTACCGGCGACCCGCAGGCCGACGACGGAGGCGATGTTGATGATGCTGCCGCCTTTACCCGCCGCGACCAGCGCGCCGGCAGCCGCCTGCGCCACCCGGAAGACGCCGGTCAGGTCGGTATCGATCACGCGGTCCCAGTCTGCGCCGAGGTCTCCAGCGCCGGGCCGTCATGGGTGAGGCCAGCGTTGTTCACCACGGTGTCGAAGGCCGGACGCTCGACTGCGGCGTGGATGCTGGTGGGGTCGGTGACGTCGAGCGTCACGGCCCTTGCCGCGCCGCCCGCCTCATGGATGCTGGTGGCGAGTTCTTCCAGCTTGTCCAATCGCCGTGCCGCGACCGTGACCGCTGCACCTTCGCGCGCCAGAACCTTCGCGAAATGCCGCCCAAGCCCGGACGACGCACCGGTAACGAGGGCCGTTTTGCCGCTCAGTTTTCCATGATCTGACATGTCTCTTCTCTCCAGCATGGATCAATTGGTGGGCTCTGGCGCCTCAGGTCCGGCGATGCGGCGCGTCGCAATCCTGGCCCGAGGGCGGCGGGGTGATCCGCTTGCGCCCGTGGTGAGGCGGTGTCGTGGTCAGGGTTCGAATACGCCATCGAAGAAAAGCAGCGCCACCTGGTCGGCCACCTCGTCGGGGGTCAGCCCTCCTGGGCGGTACCATTCGATCGACCAGTTCATCATTCCGAACAGCAGCAGGCGGACGACGCTGACATCGACATCCGCACGAAGCAGCCCCAAGTGTTTCGCCTCGTAGAGCAGGTTCCGCCATATCTCGGCGTTTTCGTCGAGCACGCGCAGGAAATGTTCCCGCATGCGCGGCGGGATCTGGTCGAAAATGCGCATATGCGCCGAGGTATACGGATCGCGCGAGAGCACGCTCAAGATCTGGCCGTGGATCGCCGCTGTGATGCGTTCCCGGACGGGGGCGTCCGCGGGCAGTTCGGATACGGTCTTGCGCACGGATTCGGCGGTGCGGTCGTTGGCGATCCGCAGCACTTCCTCGACGATCGCTTCGCGCGAGGCGAAATAGTAGTAGATTGAGCTGGGCTGGGTGCCCGATTTCTTGGCGATGTCAGTCAGCCGGGCAAGGGCGTACCCTTTCTGAAAAAACACGTCCGCGGCCGCGTCGAGTATGCGTTCGCGGGTGACATCGGACTTGCGTCGCCGGCGGGTGGGGGGCGCAGCCGACATGACTCGTTTGCCGGGCCGTCCATTCGACGCAGCCCGCGCCGCGATACCTCCGTTCTGACCATCGTTGGGCACTATCGGGTTCCTCGTCTTGTTTGGGGCGACTTTACAGCCTTGAGTGGAATTTCCAAAAGCTTGTCGGCTCCCGGTGGTAGTGCGCGCGCGGCATGGCTGCGCTGCACCTGGCTCAACTTCTCCGCGAGGTCCTCAGGGATGTCGGCAGCTTTCGGAGGTGGCCCCAGGCGGACATGGATCACCAGATACTGAACCACCGCCGCGAGGTATCCTTCCGCCTCATTCTCGATCTCGAAGATAAGCCGCATCCGCTTCGCATCCATCTCGTGCAGCCGCGTGGTGACCCGCAGCGGATCGCCCAGCCGAAGCTCGCGGTGATAAATCACGTGCGCGTCATAGACGAAGTTCGACTCGTTGTTTCGGGCGCGGAATGCGGTGCCGTATTCCCAGGCATCATGCGCGAGGATCGCTGCGTCCTTTACCGCAACGGTGTCAATGAGCGTTCAAAACTGACCCGTCTTCAGCATTTGATTTTGACCCACCCTATAAGGTGCAAAGCCCCCAGGCGGGCCGCCCTCATATAGCGAGTCC
>JTFN01008589.1_pt1 | contig 15003 bp, 15 predicted proteins | sample 235401 | NCBI WGS metagenome assembly JTFN01 (sample SAMN03067589, study PRJNA260952) | activated sludge metagenome | biome: Sludge; feature: Wastewater; isolation source: CETP activated sludge from augmented bioreactor treating industrial... | place: India:Gujarat | collected 2013-04 | reverse complement strand
GGCAGGGCCACGCATAAAGCGGCTCGATTGACCTGACCAATTGAGCACCGCACGCCACCCATGATCCGCCTCGACAACATCTCCAAGCAGAACGGCCACCAGATCGTCTTCATCGAGGCGTCCGCGGTTTTGAACCGCGGCGAGAAGGTGGGCCTCGTCGGCCCCAATGGCGCCGGCAAGACGACGCTGTTCCGCCTCATCACCGGAGAGGACCAGCCCGACGAGGGGCAGGTGTCGACAGATCGCGGCATCTCAATCGGCTACTTCAGCCAGGATGTCGGCGAGATGGCAGGCAGAACCGCGGTCGCCGCCGTGATGGACGGCATCGGCCCGGTCAGCGCTCTGGCCATCGAGATGGCGGATCTGGAACATGCCATGGCCGATCCTGAGCGCGCCGGCGAGATGGAAGCGCTGATCGAGCGCTACGGCGAGGTGCAGGGGCGCTATGAGGAACTGGGCGGGTATGCGCTCGACGGCAAGGCGCGCGAGGTGCTGGCAGGGCTGTCGTTCTCGCCTGAGATGATGGACGGCGACGTCGGCAAACTGTCGGGCGGCTGGAAGATGCGCGTGGCGCTCGCCCGCATCCTGCTGATGCGCCCGGACGTGATGCTGCTCGACGAGCCCTCCAACCACCTCGACATCGAAAGCCTGATCTGGCTGGAGCAGTTCCTGAAGGACTATGAAGGCGCGCTGATGATGACCTCGCACGACCGCGAGTTCATGGATCGCATCGTCACCAAGATCATTGAAATCGACGGCGGCGCGCTCACCACGTACTCGGGCGGCTACGAATTTTACGTCGAGCAGCGGGCGCTGGCTGAAAAGCAGCAGCAGGCACAGTTCGACCGGCAGCAGGCGATGCTGGCCAAGGAGTTGCGTTTCATCGAGCGCTTCAAGGCGCGCGCCTCGCACGCCGCTCAGGTGCAGAGCCGCGTCAAGACGCTGGAGAAGATCGAGCGGGTGGAGCCGCCCAAGCGCCGCCAGACGGTGCTGTTCGATTTCCCGCCCGCGCCGCGCTCGGGTGAAGATGTGGCGAGGCTCAAGAACGTGTCGAAGCGCTATGGCAACCGCGTCATCTACGATGGCCTCGACTTCCAGGTGCGCCGCCGCGAGCGCTGGTGCGTAATGGGCGTCAACGGTGCCGGCAAGTCGACGCTGTTGAAGCTCGTTGCCGGCGCGTCAGAACCAGACGAGGGCAGCGTGACGATCGGCGCCAGCGTTAAGATGGGCTATTTCGCCCAGCACGCCATGGACCTGCTCGATGGCGAGGAGAGCGTGTTCAAGACGCTGGAGCATGCCTTTCCGCAGGCCGGGCAGGGCTCGTTGCGGACGCTCGCGGGCTGCTTCGGTTTCTCCGGTGATGACGTTGAGAAGAAGTGCCGCGTGTTGTCGGGCGGCGAGAAGGCGCGGCTCGTCATGGCGCTGATGCTTTATGATCCGCCCAACTTCCTCGTCCTTGACGAGCCGACCAACCATCTCGACATGGCGACCAAGGAAATGCTGATCAAGGCGTTATCGAATCACGAGGGCGCCATGCTGTTCGTCTCGCATGATCGCCATTTCCTCGCTGCCTTGTCGAACCGGGTGCTGGAATTGACGGCGGAGGGCCTTCACACCTACGGCGGCGGTTATGTCGAGTACGTCGAGCGCTCGGGGCATGAAGCGCCGGGCGTGCCGACGCGCTGACCGGGATTATTCGTGCGTGCCGGTGGTCACAGTCGGCGGCCAGCATGTAGAATAGGAGCGAGCCAGTATCGCGCCAGCGACTGGCAGGACAAGGCGCTGTCATGGCACAATTGGTCCGGCATCAGTGTCGGGTGAGAGGAAACCCATCATGTCGAAGCAGCCCAATATCTCCATTCTCGGCGCAGGCTTTGCCGCGCTGACCGCCGCGCGCCAGCTCAGAAAGCGATTGCCGGACGCCAAGATTACGCTGGTCGCTCCGAAGCCGGAGTTCCAGTACTATCCGAGCCTGATCTGGGTGCCGACGGGCTTGCGTCACCGCAAGGACATCCTGGTTCCGCTCGACCGCTTCTTCAAGCGTCATAACATCCAATACAAGCAGGCCAGCGTTACCGGCGTGTCAGCGGACGGGCGCACGGTCGAGACGAACGACGGGAGCGTTGCCAACGACGCGTTGGTGATTGCGACGGGTGGGCGCTTCATCAAGAAGCTGCCGGGCATCGAGCATGCGCTGACGCTGTGTGAGGGGATCGATTCGGCGGAAGCGATCCGCGCGCGGCTCGACGGTCTCACCAAGGGGCGCATCGCGATGGGCTTCGGCGGCAATCCGAAGGAGCCATCGGCGATGCGCGGCGGTCCGATGTTCGAATTGCTGTTCGGCGTCGAGACATGGCTCAGGAACGAGGGGCGGCGCGACAACGTCGAACTGACGTTCTTCAGTCCGGCGGCGCAGCCGGGCAAACGGCTCGGCGAGAAGGCGGTGACGAACCTGCTGTCCGAGATGGCCAAGCGGCGCATCGATACGCATCTGGGCCACAAGCCGCTCGGGTTTTCGCAAAAGGGCGTCGATACCGAAGGCGGGCACATCAATGCCGATCTGATCGTATTCATGCCGGGGCTGACGGGACCGGCTTGGCTCACCGACACGGAGTTGCCCAAGTCCGAGGGCGGCTTCATCAAGGCCGACAAATTCTGCCGCGTGGAGGGCCTCGCCGACACCTATGTGGCAGGCGATGCAGGCTCGTTCCCGGGGCCGGACTGGCTGCCCAAGCAGGCGCATATGGCAGACTTGCAGGCGAAGGCGGCAGCGGAAAACTTGGTGCTCGGGTTGCAGGGCAAAGACCCTGAGAAGACACCCAAGCCCGAACTCGTCTGCATCGTCGATACGCTCGACAAGGGCTTCATGGTCTATCGCGATCAAAAACGCTCGGTGATGCTGCCGGGAAGCCGCATGTTCCACTGGTCGAAGCGCGCGTTCGAGCGGCACTATCTGCGCGCCTATCAGTAACCGCCGGGAGCTTTGCTGTTCACCGCGTGCGGAGCCCCGACGACCATGCGCCTTGCGACCTTCAACCTGGAAAGCCTGGATCTTCCCCCGCGCGCCAACCGCTCCATTGAAGAGCGAATCGCAATGCTGGCGCCTGAGCTGGAACGTGCGCGCGCCGACATCGTGTGCCTGCAGGAGGTGAACGGGCAGTCGCAGACGGGCGCGTCCGGGCGCACCCTGGCAGCGCTCGACATGCTGCTGAATGAGACGCCCTATGCAGGATTCCACCGCGCGGTGAGCGAGATGAAGCCGGGTAGCGGTGTCGCGGATGTGCACAATCTGGTGACGCTGTCGCGCTGGCCGATCAGCTCGCATCGCTCGTTGCGCAATACCCTGGTGCCGCCGCTCGCCTACCGGCCGGTGACGTCAGAGCCGGCGGCGGAAGCCGATGAGGAAGTCGGCTTCGACCGGCCGTTGCTGATTGCCGAAGTCGATGCTGGCGGGGAGGCGCCGCTCATCATCATCAATTGCCACCTGCGTGCGCCACTGGCGTCGAGCATCGCCGGGCAGAAGCTGGCGCCTTTCGTATGGCGCACGGTTGGCGGCTGGGCCGAGGGCTTCTGCCTGTCATCGATGAAACGCAACGCGCAGGCACTGGAATTGCGGCTGGCGATCGATGAAATGCTCAACGCCGATCCGCATGCGCAGATTGCGGTTGCCGGCGATTTCAATGCGGAGGACTACGACTCGCCCCTGCGCATCGTATCGGGTGCCGAGCAGGACACGGGCAACGGTGCGCTGGCCGTCAATTCCATGATTGTGCTCGATCGGGCGATCGAGGAGGGGCGGCGATTCAGCGTCATCCATCAGGGGCGGCCGCAGATGCTGGATCACATCCTGGTGAGCCGGTCGCTGTATGGACGCTTTGCGGGTATCACCGTGCACAACGAGGCGCTCTCCGACGAGGCCGTCGGCTTTGCACGCGTCGATCGTCCGGCCGGGTCCTATCACGCATGCCTGGTTGCGCAGTTCACCTGAGGCGTGACAATCTCGCGCGATGGGGCGTGCGCGCTTCGAAGGTCCCGCGACACCGAGGGGGAGCGGACACCGGTCTTGCAGACGATCCGACACGCATGAGCCCTGAGACACCGACCAACCCTGGAAAGCACCGCCATCTGGTCTGGCTCGCCGTTGCGGCCGGCGTATTGCTGACCGTGATCGGAATTCGTTTTTTGATCGTGCCGAGGACGGCCGCGAACAACTTCGGGCTTGCCAAGGAGGTTACGGGCTATGCGCTGCACCACATGGTGGGGCTGCGCGATATCTGGCTGGGCGGGCTCGCGATCGTGCTGGCGGTGTTACGAGAGTGGCGCGCGCTGATGTGGTGGTTCGCGCTGGGCTCGCTGGTCTGTTTTGCGGATGCCGCCATTGCGGGTGCCTCTAGCGGCAAGGCCCTGGCCGTCGGATTCCACCTTTTGTCGGGGGTGTTCTGTGTGGGGCTGGCGCTGGCGATCCGGGCCCGGCTGCGCTAGTTTCTTCTTAAAGGTCTGATATGCCGAGGTTTTTCTTTTGGCATGGTAACGATGGCGGCAATTTGCGCCCTTAACCTCGCTCATGCATCATGTCTGGTGTTGGCCACAAAGCTTTGGCAAATAAGGACAGTTAACGGCCGTTAACCCCGTGTGATCCGCGTGCGTAGCTTTTTCGGCGTGGATCGGGGTGCGCGGCCGGGGTCAGCGTCTTGCGGAGTGGTCTCATCATGATCGACAACCTGTTCCTGCTCGCCATTGGCGCCTTCGGCTGGGGGCTGAGCCTGACAACGTACCGGTTGTTCGCCCGCAAGAACAAATGGCCGATGGGCTCGCTGCACGCCGATCTGCCCGCAATCCCGATCCTGCTGGGGCTTTTCGCGCTGACCATGGGGCTGTTGTTCGCGGCGGCTCTGGGCGCCTACGACGGTGGCTGGATCATCGTGGCCTGCGGGATCCTGCTGGCAATCTTCTGGACCGGCTTCCTGCGGGTCGGCTCGCAGATCTCGCTGTTTCTGGCTCCGCTGGCGGCGGGGCTGTTGCTGATCGGCTGGCTGCCAGTGATTCTCGGCTACGAGCAGCCGCGCTGGGCGCATGCGCGCCCGGCCGATCTGATCAAGCGCGCGCCGCCGAGCGTGCCCGCCAATCCGGATTTGTGAGTATCGTTGCGGCCGAGCCCGGGAAGCCGTGTGCTGCTGTTCGTTGGCCGAATCGCTTCGAGAGGCGGTGAGGCCAGCGCACGTCGAAATGGCCTCGTCCTTGATGTGAGGGCTCGCGGCTGTCGCTGCGCCGCCTTGACGAAACTCAAGTCCGAGCCCTGTTTTTCCCCGCGTGCGCCTCGGCAGGCTTTCGACCAACTGCTGCTATAGAAGCAGGCCGGGGAGCCTTGCTTTAAAACCCTGTAAGACGTAGGGAACAGGGGTCTGTTCGCATGGGGACGTGGCGGGCGGATGGCCGGAGCCTGCCGAGGTCTCCGGGGCGCTGTGGTGGCGCCTCCTTCAAAGTTCTCCCCACTGCCTGTCGCCAGGAGCCCGAGGAGCCATAGATGGCCGTTCGCCGCCTGCATCCGGATCAACCGCCGAGCTTTGCCTTCACGCCTGAGAACCTCGCCTGGGCGAAGGAAACAATCGCGAAATATCCGCCGGGCAAGGAGGCATCCGCCGTGCTGCCTGTCTTGTGGCGGGCGCAGGAGCAGCACGAGGGCTGGCTGCCCGAGCCGGCAATCCGGTATGTCGCCGACATGCTGGGCATGGCCTACATCCGCGTGCTCGAAGTGGCGACGTTCTACACGATGTTCCAGCTCGCACCGGTCGGCAAGACGGCGCATGTGCAGGTCTGTGGGACGACGCCGTGCATGCTGCGCGGGGCAGAAGACCTCATCAAGATCTGCAAGGCGAAGATCCACCCCGAACCGCATCATCTGTCCGCGGATGGGAAATTCTCTTGGGAAGAGGTGGAATGCCTGGGCTCGTGCGCGAACGCGCCGATGGTTCAGGTGTGGAAGGATACCTACGAGGACCTGACACCCGACCTGTTCGAAAAGCTTCTGGAAGGCTTCGCCAAGGGCAATCCGCCCAAGCCCGGTTCGCAAATCGGGCGCACCGCATCGTGCCCGGAGGGCGGGCCGACGACGCTTTCGGATCCCACGCTGTTCGACGGCTCGACGATCGGTGCGTGGAAGAAGCGTTTTGCAGAGACCAAGGACGCAAACAGCGATCAAGCCAAGGCGGCGGCGCAGGCCGGACCCGTAGCAACCGCCAAGACCACGGCTGAAGCGACCGAAAAGACAGGTGGCGACGGTAAGCCCGGCGCGCCCGGGGTGACGGGTGGATATGCCGCCAAACCCGAGGCACACGCGGCTTCAGGCGGTGATGAAGCGCCGGGTCGCGCTGGTTCGGGCGCGATGGGCCTGATGGGTGCGCCTGGTGCCGGAGCGCAGGTCGACAAGGGTAACATCGCGGCAGAGGCGGCCTCGGGGGCGGTGGCGGCGGCCGTCGGCGGTGCGGTGGCCGGCAGTTCCGCGGGCCAGGAGGTTGCGTCCGATGCGCAGGTCGAAGGCAAGAAGCCGGAGCTGCTCGATGCGCCGCGCGACGGCAAGGGCGACGACCTGAGCCTGATCTGGGGCGTCGCGGAGAAGCTGCAGGAAAAGCTCAACAGCATGGGCATCTGGCACTTCGACCAGATCGCCAAGTGGACGCCCGAGGAAGTCGCCTGGTTCGAGGCGTCCATGCAGGGATTCAAGGGTCGCGTGGAGCGCGACAAGTGGATCGAGCAGTGCCAGAAGCTGGCCGAGGGCTGGCGGCCGGATCATGCGGCTGGCGAACGGCCGAAGGGGTGATGCCGATCATGTGGCAGATGGGGCTATTCATGGTCTTGAAGATCGTCAGTCTTGTGGCTGCGATCGCCCAGACTGTAGGCTTCGTCGGCCTGTTTGCATTCGAGGTTCTCGATCCGTGGAAGTGGCATCTGCTGATTGGCGGAACGATCACGATCCTCGTATCGGAAGGGCTGTCCCACGTTCTGGCCAAGCGCATGGCCGGCGCGGACGACGTGGAGCAGAGGCAGATATGACTGGGCGCGCGAGCATGCATCATCTCATCGGTGTCGTCGTTGTGCCGCTGGCCATGATCGCTGCAGGTGTCGGCATGGCGATGACCCGCGATGATCCGATGTGGCTCGTGTTCGGTGCCGTACTCGCGATTGCGACAAGCTTTCTGGCGCGCAGGAATTCTGGGAGCTGAGGCAAATTCATGCTGGCTGACAAGGATCGCATCTTCCGTAACATCTACGGCTTCCACGACAGTGGGCTCGACGCCGCAATCAAGCGCGGCGCGTGGGACGGGACCAAATTCCTGATCGACCAGGGCCACGACTGGATCATCGGCGAGGTCAAGGCCTCGGGGCTGCGTGGGCGCGGTGGTGCGGGCTTTCCAACGGGATTGAAGTGGTCGTTCATGCCGAAGAACGATCCGCGTCCAAGCTATCTGGTGGTCAACGCCGACGAGTCCGAGCCCGGCTCGTGCAAGGACCGCGAGATCCTGCGCAATGATCCGCAGCTGCTGATCGAAGGCATGCTGCTCGCCTCGTTCGCGATGCGCGCGCACACCGCCTACATCTACTTCCGCGGTGAATACATCCGCGAGCGCGAACGCTTCCAGCGCTCGGTCGACGAGGCCTATGCGGCCAAGCTGATCGGCAAGAACAACGTGCACGGCTGGGACTTCGACATCGTCGTGCATCACGGCGGCGGCGCCTATATCTGCGGCGAGGAAACCGCGCTGATCGAATCGATCGAGGGCAAGAAAGGGCAGCCGCGTCTGAAGCCGCCGTTCCCCGCCGGCTGCGGCCTTTACGGTGCGCCCACCACGGTCAACAACGTGGAATCGATTGCGGTCGTGCCCGACATCCTGCGGCGCGGGGCGACATGGTTTGCCGGGCTCGGCAAGCCCAACAACACAGGCACCAAGCTGTTCCAGATCTCAGGCCACGTGAACAAGCCGTGCGTGGTGGAAGAGGAGATGGGCATTCCGCTGAAAGAGCTGCTCGAGAAGCATGCCGGCGGCGTGCGCGGTGGCTGGAACAACCTGCTGGCGGTGATTCCCGGCGGCTCTTCGGTGCCCTGCATCACCGCGGATGTGTGCGACGACATCACGATGGATTTCGATGCGCTGATCAAGGCGAAGTCGGGTCTGGGCACGGCAGCCGTGATCGTGATGGACAAGTCTACCGACATCATCAAGGCGATCAGCCGCATCTCGTATTTCTACAAGCACGAGAGTTGTGGCCAGTGCACGCCGTGCCGCGAGGGCTGCGGCTGGATGTGGCGCGTGATGGAGCGCATGGTCAAGGGCGAGGCGAAGAAGAGCGAGATCGACCTGCTCTACGATGTGTCGAAGCAAGTCGAAGGACATACCATCTGCGCACTGGGTGACGCGGCGGCCTGGCCCGTGCAGGGTCTTATCCGCAACTTCCGTCCGGTGATGGAGGCGCGGATCGATGCGTATCACAAGGCGCATAAAGCGGCCGCAGAGTAGGTGAGAGGCTAGAGGCGATCATGCCCAAGAAACTGATCATCGACGGCGTTGAGATCGAGGTCGCGGACGGCACCACGCTGTTGCAGGCGTGCGAGCAGGCGGGCTCGGAAATCCCGCGCTTTTGCTATCACGAGCGGCTGTCGATCGCGGGCAACTGCCGCATGTGTCTGGTCGAAGTCGAGGGCGCGCCCAAGCCGATCGCGAGCTGCGCGCAGACGGTCAACGAACTGCGTCCCAACCCGGACGGTTCGCCCAATGTGGTGCACACCAAGAGCGCCACGGTGAAGAAGGCGCGCGAAGGCGTGATGGAGTTCCTTCTCATCAACCATCCGCTCGACTGCCCGATCTGCGACCAGGGCGGTGAATGCGATCTGCAGGACCAGGCGATGGCGTTCGGGCTGGGTGGCACGCGCTATCACGAGAACAAGCGTGCGGTAGAAGACAAGTACATCGGCCCGCTCATCAAGACGATGATGACGCGCTGCATCCACTGTACGCGGTGCGTGCGCTACATGACCGAGATCGCGGGCGTGGAGGAACTGGGCCTCATCAGCCGCGGCGAGGACGCCGAGATCACGACATATCTGGAAAACGGCATCCTGTCGGAGATGAGTGCCAACGCGGTGGACCTGTGTCCGGTCGGCGCGCTGACGCACCGGCCGTGGGCGCATAATGCGCGGCCGTGGGAGTTGAGAAAAACCGAGAGCATCGACGTGATGGATGCGGTCGGCTGCAACATCCGTGTCGATACGCGTGGTGCCGAGGTGATGCGCATCCTGCCGCGCAACAACGATGCCGTGAACGAGGAGTGGATCTCCGACAAGACGCGCCACGTGGTCGACGGGCTCAAGACGCAGCGTCTCGACCAGCCGTATGTGCGCAGGAACGGGCGGCTCGAGGCAGCTTCGTGGGACGAGGCGCTGGATGTCGTAAGGGACAAGCTGAAATCGAGCGCGCCGGAGCGGATCGCGGCGATCGCCGGCGATCTTTGCGGTGCGGAAGAGATGTTCGCGCTCAAGGAGCTGCTCGGCGGCATGGGGGTTGCGAGCCTGGATTGCCGCGCGCCGCACGAGGCGCTCAATCCGGCGGCCGGGCGAGCATCGTATGTCTTCAACACGACCATCGAGGGCATCGAAGAGGCCGATGCGATCCTGATCATCGGTTCGAACCCACGGCTGGAGGCGCCGGTGCTCAACGCGCGCATCCGCAGGCGCTGGCGGCAGGGTGGGGCGGCGATCGGGCTGATCGGTGCGGCCGCGCCGCTGACCTATGACTACACACACCTTGGTACCGGCGCGCAAAGCCTTGCGGAACTTGCCGACGGCAAGGGCGATTTTGCCAAAGTGCTGGCTGAGGCCAAACGGCCGATGGTGATTATCGGTTCAGGCGCCACCGCGCGTCCCGACGGCGCGATGATGCTGTCGCTGGCCGCGCGTGTCGCCGAGGCCGCGAAGAAGGGGGCGGATGAGGGCTGGTCCTCATTCAATGTGCTGCATACGGCGGCAGGCCGGGTCGGCGGCCTCGATCTGGGTTTCGTGCCGGGCGAAGGCGGCCGCGCAACCGCGGACATCATTGCCGGTGCCGGTTCCGGCGCTATCGACGTGGTCTGGCTGTTGGGGGCGGACGAGTTCGACATGGGAGGGCTCGGTGATGCCTTCGTCATCTACCAGGGCACGCATGGGGATGCGGGCGCGCATCGCGCCGACGTGATCCTGCCGGGAGCGGCCTATACGGAAAAGAGTGCCACGTACGTCAACACCGAAGGGCGCGTGCAAACGACGAGCCGTGCGGTGTTCCCGCCCGGTTCGGCGAAGGAGGACTGGACGATCCTGCGGGCGCTTTCGGCGCGCCTGGGACGCACGCTGCCGTTCGACACGCTGGGCGAGCTTCGCGCGCAGATGTACAAGGCCGCGCCGGGGCTGGCGCGTCTGGAGAGCCCGCACGCCGGAGAGGGCGAGGGCGGCGCGCTGGCCAAGCTTGCCGAGACCGGCGGCATGGCGGATGCGACGGCGTTCGAGCCCGTCATTGCAGATTTCTATCTGACCAATCCGATTGCGCGGGCCTCTGCGGTAATGGCCGAGCTTTCGGCGCTGAATAAGGCTGCGGGCGCGCAAGGCGGCCTGAAGGCTGCGGAATGAGAGGGGAAGGGGCTCGGCCATGATCAACGCCGTGATCGAATGGTTGCATGCGACGCTGCCGCTTCCGGGCTGGCTCGACTGGCTGTGGTGGACGCTCGTCTATGTGGTCGCGAGCCTCGCGCTGCTGGTCGGCCTGTTGGTGCTGATCGCGTTCCTCTTGCTGATGGACCGCAAGGTGTGGGCGGCGGTGCAGATGCGGCGCGGGCCCAACGTGGTCGGGCCGTTCGGCCTGTTCCAGTCGTTTGCCGACCTTTTGAAGTTCGTGTTCAAGGAGCCTGTGATTCCGGCGGGCGCGGACAAGGGTGTTTTCCTGCTGGCGCCGGTTGCGACGGCGACGCTCGCGCTCGCGATGTGGGCGGTAATCCCGATCAACGAGAACAGTTGGGGCAAGTGGGTCATCTCCGACTTGAATGTCGGCGTTCTCTACCTGCTGGCGCTGTCGTCGCTGGGCGTGTACGGCATCATCATGGGCGGCTGGGCGTCCAACTCGAAGTACCCGTTCATGGGCTCGCTCAGGTCGGCTGCGCAGATGGTCTCCTACGAGGTGTCGATCGGCCTCGTCATCATCACCGTGCTGCTGCTGGTCGGTTCTCTCAACCTCACCGATATCGTCAACGCGCAAAAGACCGGGCTGGGGACGCAGATCGGCCTGCCCAACTCGTTCCTCGACTGGCACTGGCTGGCGCTGTTCCCGATGTTCGTGGTGTTCTTCATCTCGGCGCTCGCCGAGACGAACCGGCCGCCATTCGACCTGCCGGAAGCCGAATCGGAGCTCGTCGCCGGCTTCATGGTGGAATACTCCTCGACGCCGTACCTGCTCTACATGCTGGGTGAGTATGTGGCGATCGTGGCCATGTGCGCGATGACGACGATCCTGTTCCTCGGCGGCTGGTTGCCGCCGCTCGACGTGCCGGTCCTGAACTGGGTGCCGGGCATCTTCTGGTTCGTCGGCAAGGCGACGTTCGTGTTCTTCATGTTCGCCATGGTGAAGGCGATGGTGCCGCGCTACCGCTACGACCAGCTCATGCGGCTGGGCTGGAAGGTGTTCCTGCCGCTGTCGCTGTTGATGGTCATCGTGGTGGCCGCCGTGCTGCATTTCGGGGGGCTGGCATGAGTCCTCAGATGATCGGCGTGCTGGCGGGCGGAGCGTTCGGGCTCCTCAACATGGGCATCCTTCGTGCGGTTGCGGCAAAGATGGAGGCCAAAGCGGAACGGCCTGAACAGCGTCGTGCTGCTGGCATCCTGCGGACCGTGGCGGTGCTTGATGTGATCATTTTCGCGGTGCTGGGATACGTCCTGGTGCCCATGTTCATGGAATGAGGACGGAGACGACGCATGAGTGTGGCATCCGGAATCAAGTCGCTGTTCCTGACGGAGTTCGTTTCGGCGTTCTTCCTGACGATGCGCTACTTCTTCGCGCCCAAGGCGACGCTGAACTATCCCTTCGAGAAGGGACCGCTTTCTCCGCGCTTCCGTGGCGAGCACGCGCTGCGCCGCTATCCCAACGGGGAAGAGCGCTGCATCGCGTGCAAGCTGTGCGAGGCGATCTGCCCGGCGCAGGCGATCACGATCGAGGCAGGGCCGCGGCGCAACGACGGCACGCGGCGGACGACGCGCTACGACATCGACATGACGAAGTGCATCTACTGTGGGCTGTGCCAGGAGGCGTGCCCGGTGGACGCGATCGTGGAGGGGCCGAACTTCGAGTTCGCCACCGAGACGCGCGAGGAGCTCTTCTACAACAAGGAGAAGCTGCTCGCGAACGGCGACCGGTGGGAGCGCGAGATCGCCAAGAACCTGGCGCTCGACGCCAAGTACCGGTGAGGGGCGCGACATGGCAGTGACAGCCTTCTTCTTCTATGTGTTCGCGATCCTCGCGGTGATCTCAGGCACGCTGGTCATCACGGCGAAGAACCCGGTGCACGCGGTCTTGTACCTGATCTTGACGTTCTTCAACGCGGCAGGGCTGTTCGTGCTCCTGGGCGCGGAGTTCCTGGCGATGCTTCTTGTCATCGTCTACGTCGGCGCGGTGGCCGTGTTGTTCCTGTTCGTCGTCATGATGCTCGACGTCGACTTCGCGGAGCTGCGCGCGGGCTTCATCAAGAACGCGCCGGTGGGGCTCATTGTCGGCGGCATCGTGCTGGCCGAACTGGTCGCATTGTTCGCGGTCTACGGGTTCGATGTGGGCGTCGGCAAGCAGCTTGCGGCAGCCGCGCCCGAGGGCGTCTCGAACACCAAGGCGCTGGGGCTGCTGATCTACACGAAGTACGCCTACTTTTTCCAGGGCGCGGGGCTGATCCTGCTGGTGGCGATGGTCGGCGCCATCGTGCTGACGCTGCGCCACAAGGAAGGCGTCAAGCGGCAGTCGATCTCGGCGCAGGTCAATCGCACGCCTGAGATGTCGATGGAAGTCGTCAAGGTGGCGCCGGGGCAGGCGATCGTGCCGTCGGCGGAAGGGCAGCGGTAAATCGTAGAGAATTGGCGGCTGTCTCGGTGGCTGCGAGTTGGGGAACTGGACGTGATGACGATTGGACTGGCGCATTATCTGGTGGTGGCCGCGGCGCTGTTTACGCTGGGCATCCTCGGCATCTTTTTGAACCGCAAGAACGTCATCGTCATCCTGATGTCGGTGGAGCTGATGCTGCTCGCCGTCAACATCAACCTGGTCGCGTTCTCCAGCTTCCTGGGCGATCTCGTCGGTCAGGTGTTCGCGCTGTTCGTGCTTACGGTGGCTGCAGCGGAGGCTGCCATCGGGCTTGCGATCGTCGTCGTCTACTTCCGCAACCGCGGTTCGATCGCGGTGGAAGACATCAACATGATGAAGGGTTGAGGGGCGGAGCGCGGATATGATCTACAACGCAATCGTCTTCCTGCCGCTACTCGGCGCCATCATCGCAGGCTTCTTCGGCCGGCTGATCGGAGATCGTCCGTCGGAGATCATCACGACCGGCTTCCTGATGGTGGCTGCCGTGCTGTCCTGGTTCGTTTTCATCCAGGTGGGCTTCGGTTCGGAGACCGCGCGCGTGCCTGTGCTGCGTTGGATCACGTCGGGTGATCTCGACGTTGCCTGGTCCTTGCGTATCGACACGCTGACGGCGGTGATGCTGGTGGTGGTGACGACGGTGTCGGCGCTCGTGCACCTCTACTCGATCGGTTACATGCACGAGGACGATAGCCGGCCGCGTTTCTTCGCCTATCTGTCGCTCTTCACCTTTGCCATGCTGATGCTGGTGACGGCCGACAACCTGCTGCAGATGTTCTTCGGCTGGGAGGGCGTCGGTCTCGCCTCCTATCTGCTGATCGGGTTCTGGTATCACAAGCCCTCGGCCAACGCGGCCGCGATCAAGGCGTTCGTCGTCAATCGCGTAGGCGACTTCGGCTTTGCGCTCGGCATCTTCGGCGTGTTCTTCATGTTCGGATCGATCAGCTTCGATGCGATCTTCGAGGCCGCCCCCGGCGCCAAGGGCGCGACCATGAACTTCTTAGGGATGCAGGTCGACGTGATGACGACGCTGTGCCTGCTGCTCTTCATGGGTGCGATGGGCAAGTCGGCGCAGTTGCTGCTGCACACATGGCTGCCGGACGCGATGGAAGGTCCGACACCGGTTTCCGCTCTCATCCATGCGGCGACGATGGTCACGGCGGGCGTGTTCATGGTGGCGCGGCTGTCGCCCCTGTTCGAGCAGGCTCCGGTGGCGCTGCAGGTGGTGACCTTCGTCGGTGTGTTGACGGCGTTCTTCGCGGCGACCGTGGGCCTGGTGCAAAACGACATCAAGCGCGTCATTGCCTATTCGACCTGTTCGCAGCTCGGCTACATGTTCGCGGCGCTCGGCGCCTCGCTGTATGGCGCGGGCATCTTCCACCTGTTCACACACGCGTTCTTCAAGGCGCTGCTGTTCTTAGGTGCTGGCTCGGTGATCCATGCGATGCATCACGAGCAGGACATGCGCAACATGGGCGGTCTGGCGCCGAAGATCCGGATCACTTGGGTGATGATGCTGATCGGCACGCTGGCGCTGACGGGCGTGGGTATTCCGCACGTGGCGGGGTTTGCCGGGTTCCACTCCAAGGACGCGATCATCGAAGGCGCCTACATGGCTCATACGCCCTATGACTATGCCTTCTGGCTGCTGGTCGTCGCGGCATTCATGACGTCGTTCTATTCGTGGCGGCTCATCTTCATGACATTCCACGGCAAGACGCGCGCGGAGCCGGATGTCTATAAGCATGCCCATGAAAGCCCGATGGTGATGCTGGTGCCGCTCGCTGTGCTGGCGGCCGGCGCGGTGCTGGCCGGGTTTGTGTTCGCACCCTATTTCATCGGCGACATGATGACCGGCTTCTGGGGCACG
>JTFN01001428.1_pt1 | contig 15061 bp, 11 predicted proteins | sample 235401 | NCBI WGS metagenome assembly JTFN01 (sample SAMN03067589, study PRJNA260952) | activated sludge metagenome | biome: Sludge; feature: Wastewater; isolation source: CETP activated sludge from augmented bioreactor treating industrial... | place: India:Gujarat | collected 2013-04 | reverse complement strand
CTATTAAATATACTGTTAATTTTTTACCCATGGAAAACTCCAATTATAAACTTTTATTACCATCTTTCTTATTTTCTAATAGTTTTTTTTCTATTTTTTCAAGTTCCTTTAAATCATCTTCATCAGCTTTTTGGGCTTCTTCAGTTTTTCGTTTTTTATCAAATTCCTCATAACGCTCTTCAGCAATCTTCTTTGCAACTTCAGCTCTTATTTTCCCAGCATCTGTAAGTAATTCATGTTCATTAAATTCTAAAAAGGCATCCAGCTTATCCGACCATTGAGCCATTGTGATTGTTTTTCGTCGTTTTGCTTGATGTTCTGCATAATCAAGATACATGGTTACGATTTCATTAAGCTCTTTTATTTCATCTGTTTTAAGATAATTTTTAGCTACATCTACATCCTGTTTTCGTACAAGAGAACCTTTCCAAGATGTTAATCCCATATTTGGGACATTTGCATTACTCCGCGCTTCAATAAGCTCTGCAGCAGTTTTTCCCGTAATAGCCAAAAGCATTTTATTTTGAACTTTTTTGAAAAAAAGTCTCGCCTGATCCGAATGTTTATCGTAATCAATAGCCGTTGTATAAATATCACATATTTTCTGATAAAACCGTTTTTCAGAAGCCCGAATATCCCGAATACGTTCCAACCACTCATCAAAATAATCCCAATGATCAGACTGTTTTAGGCGCTCATCATTCATGGCAAAACCCTTTATGATGTATTCTTTGAGTATATTAGTAGCCCAAATACGAAACTGAGTAGCCCTCTTTGAATTGACACGGTATCCCACTGCAATTATTGCATCTAGATTGTAAAAATCTTTTTCGCGATTTACGATCCGTTCACCTTCAGTTTGAACTGTTTCCATTTTGGAAACAGTTGCTTCGCGATTTAGTTCCCCTTCGTCAAAAATATTTTTTAAATGTTTAGAAACAGCAGGTACATTCACTCCAAACAGATCGGCCATCTGAGCTTGAGTCAGCCAAATGGTTTCATTTTGTAAAACAGTATCTACTTTTACATTGCCATCTTCAGTTTTATAGAGAATAATTTCAGATTGTATTAAATCATCTTTCATACTTTTTCCCCCAGCCTATTGAAACACCCAATCATTTATAATAATTGCACACTATTTTGGTAATTCAGGTAAGCCCAGTTCTTTTAAGAATATGTTATGTTTTTTAGTGGCTTCTGTAATTTCTTTTTCTAAATCAACTAAATCTTTGTGAACGACTTCTAGATCTATTTCGGGTTCTGGCACAGCAGTACTGATATAGCGAGAAATATTTAAGTTATATTCATTATCTTTAATTTCATCTAATGTCACTACACGAGAATAGCGTTTTTCTACTTTTCGATATTGATAGGTAGAAACAATTTTTTTAACATTTTCATCAGTTAAAAAGTTTTGATTTTTACCTTTTTCATAGTTTCCTTTACCACTTGCATCAATAAAAAGTATATCATCTGGCTTTTTACATTTTTTTAGAACTATAATGCAAACAGGAATTCCTGTTGAATAAAACAAATTAGCAGGAAGGCCAATAATAGTATCAATATTGCCATCTTCTAATAATTTTGTGCGGATTTTTGCTTCCGATCCACCTCTAAATAATGCCCCATGGGGTAAAATTATAGCCATTGTGCCTGATTGAGACAGGAAATGAAAACCATGTAGTAAAAAAGCAAAATCAGCGGCTGACTTAGGTGCTAAACCATAATCTTTAAACCGGAAATCTTCACCCATAGCTTCACTTGGTGACCACCGATAACTAAACGGTGGATTTGCAACAACAGCATCAAAATTCATTTTTTTGGAAGGATTCATTTCGTTCAAAATATTCCAATCGTTAAGTAATGAATCACCATGATGGATTTCAAATTCAGAATCTTTAATTCCATGCAAGAGCATATTCATTCTAGCTAAGTTATACGTGGTAATGTTTTTTTCTTGCCCATAGATTTTTCCAATACCATGTTCACCAAGTTGTTTGCGTACATTTAATAAAAGAGAACCGGAACCACAAGCAAAATCTAAAACATTTTCTATTCTTTTCTTTTTGCCAGTTGTTGGATCTTGACTATCTAGGGTTACAATTTCCGAAAGAACAGTAGATATTTGTTGCGGAGTATAAAACTCACCTGCTTTTTTACCTGAACCTGCTGCAAATTGCCCAATTAGATACTCGTAAGCATCACCTAACATATCACTTGAAGTTGATAATTCTGAAATCTTTTGTGAAATTGTAGTAATTATAGTACATAATTTTGAGTTTCGTGCTGCATAATCTTTTCCGAGCTTTTCTGAAGACAAATTAATTTCAGAAAAAAGACCTTGAAAAGTACTATCAAACGACTCATTTTCTATATATTTAAAGCCTTTTTCGAGTATATTAAGTAATTCTTTATCTTGTTTTCTTGCAAGCTCACAAATAGTATCCCACATATAAGCAGGTTTAATAATATAATGAGTTTTACGTCGCATTTGCTTTTCAAACGCAGGTATATCTTCTTCATTATTATTATACCAAACAAGCAACGGTGATTTTTCAGTTTGAGGATAATCAGACCCAAGTTCTTTTTTTGCTGCGTTTTTATAATTATCAGAGAGATATCTCAAAAATAGGAAAGAGAACATATAATCACGAAAATCATCAGGATTCATTGAACCTCGTAAATCATTTGCAATTGCCCATAAACCTTTACCAAGTTGTGTCTTATCTGTCATTGCCATTTTTTATTGTTTCCTTATCTTCTTCATGTATAAAACCTGTTAAATTAAAATCATATTTATTAAGAAATGCATATAATATATTTCTAAACAAATCTTTTGAATCCATTCCCATTTCTTTTGGTTCATAGATTGAATAATTACCATGGCTCAACACATTTAAAGCACGCGCATATAATTCTTCATCATCCATATCTTCAATACATGCCGAAAAGTTTTTATATCCAAAAAAAGAAGATGTTTTATCAAAAATATTTCTTAGTATATTAAAATGATATGTATATAAACGACCTGCGTCTGTTGCTTTTTTTAATTCTGCCAACATCGCCAAATGATAGAAAAAAGGTGTATCTCCGGTCGTAGAAAGTTTATATTTTTCTAAATCTTTATCATGATAAAGGAAATATTGTTTAGAGTTTTGCTTACGTAATTCATTACACATTACGTTAAAAAAGAGAGCATGATGTGATGAAATAACTGTTTTTACTTTATTATTTTCATTTTTTAGTAAATTTGATAAATCAGAAGCAACCGATATTGCATTATTATCATCAAGTGAAGAAATAGGATCATCTATATAAATATATTTTACCCATGCATACAATTCATCCCCATCAATAACAAGTTCACAGATAGTAAGAAAGATACACCAAATAAAAATATTTTCTTCACCACGTGAAATTTTTATATCCGTAGCTTCCCCTTTTGAAAAAGTAATATACCACAATTTATAATCTATTTTAAATTGTAAATCACTATAGCGATTAAAATATTTATAAATTTTCTCTTCTAATGCATGTTCTTTAAAGCCATTAAAAAATTTTGAATTAGAATTTATTTTAAGTACTCGTGTTGTATCATTTTCAAGGTCATTATCCCAATAAAAAAGATCTTCTGTATATGCATTAAAATATAAAGTATCTCTATTGTCATGCTCTCTGCCTCTATCTTTAAAAGTCATAGAAAGTCGTGTTTTACCAGTTCCATTATAAGCATAAAGTAACACAAATTTTTTAGATTTAGGATCCTCAGGATTAAGATCACCTCGTAATTTTGTGACAACTTTTTCTAGTGATTTATAAGAAAGTGCTTTACTCATCTAATTACTTCCTGTTGAGACGGAAACAACTGTTGCAATAAACCTTTTTTGTGTTGCTTTAGTGTTTCAATTTTTTTCGATTGCGCAGTTATCAGCTCATCCAAGGAAGTTAAACAATCAGCTACCTTTTGTTGTTCTTTTATTTTAGGTAAATATATTTGGAGAGCCTTAATCATTTGCAGATTTAAACCCCCTCTGCCACCTTCAACTTTTGATATATTTCTTAAAACCTTATACATAGAATCCATTTTATAATACAAAAACTCACTAACAAAAATTTGTGTATTTGGATAAATAGCTCCAACTGATTGATTAGTACATAATTCTATATAATTGATAGCAACAGTGCCTCTTGTTTTACCCTGCCCCGCTAAACCAACTAATATACATTTAGTAGGAATATATTTTGTACTAGAATTTTTTAATCCCAACTCTGTTATTTTTTTTAAAACACTAAAAATTTTCTTTTTATTTAAATCTCCTGAATTCATCCATGGAATATTACCATCCCAATATTCACTTTTAAAACTAAGAGGGGTCCCTCCTGCAGAAACCGATGTAATCTCGCCAAGAGCAAATTGATTCCATTCTCCATCATTCTCAAATTCAGGAAATCTTAACTTCGGAATACTTTCGCCCTCTACAGGGAAAAGTTGTTGTAAGAGTCCTTTTTTATAGTCTTTTAACGTATCAAGCTTTTTTGAATGTAAAGTAATAAGTTCATCAATAGAAGAAAGGCAATCAGCTATTTTTTGTTGCTCTTCTTTTTTTGGAGAAGGTAAAATTATTGAAAAAAAATTATTTTGATTGATATTTAATAAACCATCACTTCTTGCTCCACTAGTAATATATTTTTTTAATTGTTCAGCATGATAATTAGCTTGGAAATATTGTTTATAAAAACTTGCTATATAATATTTTTTTAAGCGAAAACATATAAAAGCATTGGGGGCTGCTACAACATCAAATTTATTTAATTCATAAATACAACCTTGAGGGTATTTCTTTGAATTACCTTTATTATAAGCAAAATCACCTTTTTTTAATAAAATATAATTTTTATATTGTTTTCCTGAAATATCCCGTCCAAATCTTTCTTTTTGAGTTACAAAGCCAAATCCAGCAGCAATACTTACAGTGGGGTATATTGCATCACCGACTTTATCAACTAAATGATTACTCATTTTTAATAATTCTTTAAATTTCCAAGCCTCTGTATCTTGAAACTCGGGGAATCGTAATTTTGGGACTGCTGTTTTAGTTTTACTATTCTTCATAAGCTTTTAATCCTGAGATTTCTCTATCATGTGCCATTTTGTGCAATAAAGGCGATAAATCTTTTACTAATGCACCTTCAGCTTTTGAGCGGACTTTCCAACCTAATTCTAATGGTTCAAATAAATCGGTTAAGGCATCTCCATCAAATATTAATCTCGTTACCACATCAGTAATAAACGCTTTTAAATCAGTTTGTTGCAGTTTATGCTTTTGTGCGATGGTTGCAATTTCAGCATCATATTTTTTGGCTTTAAAAAGCTCATAACCATTGCGAATTTCGTTTTCGGACAACCCCTTGCCTGTTTTTAAAGTTGCAATATATTCTGAAATATTCTCTTTTTCTTCTATAAATTTTGAATCGGAAGCTATTAAACCTATTAATTCTTCACGTGATACATTTTGTTTTTCTGGTGTATTTTGAGTATACTCAGATATTAATTGCATAATATAATCGTAATCAATCATGGCTGAAGCAAAAAGAACAAATTCAAAATCAAGATTCTGAATTATATCCGTCGTTTCTTCTTTCCATGAGGTATCTTGTTTTAATTTAAGTCGTGCAGCAGTCTCTAAATACACACCCCTAAAACTATACAAATCATCTTGCGGTAAAACTTGTTCAACTTGCTCTTTTTCATCTTCTGTTAAATCTGTATATTGATCTATCTGTGTTTTTAATCGTTGAACTTCTTTAAATAAATTGACAAATTGCCCCCGAGATTCATCTCCTTTAAGATTTGCAACTTCTTCTGGAGCACATTTTAGACCTTGAGATGTCATAAATGTATTTAAACTTGAAACAGCTTCATCTAATTTTGTAATTATGACTGGAGCAGGATCAACTAACCAAATTTCTTTTTCTCTATTATTTTCTTCACCAGAAAACAGAGCTATAGCTTCATTAACTGCGTCTTGTTGACCGCGAAAATCAAGTATATTTCCATAGGGTTTTGTATCATTTAATACACGATTTGTCCGTGAAAAAGCTTGAATTAAACCATGGTATTTAAGAGTCTTATCAACATAGACTGTGTTTAGATATTTTGAATCAAACCCTGTTAAAAGCATATCAACAACAATTGTAATGTCTATTTTTTTATTATCAGAATAATCAGAATTAGAATATTGCTGATCTTTTATGCGTTTTTGAATATCCTGATAATAAAGGTCAAAATTAGCAATATCATGATTAGTCCCATATTGAAAATTATAATCACTGATAATTTCTTTTAGAGCCTGTTTTTTTTCTTCTGGTTTTTCTTGATTATCTAACTTTTCTTGCAGTAGATCTTCTTGTATCTGCAAAATATCTTTGTTGCCATCAGCAGGCGGAGAAAATACGCAGGCAATGTTTAAAAGCACATATTTAGGATTCTCTTCTAATTTCTTAGTTTGAATTAGTTTAAATAATTTATAATATTCGATTGCTTGATTTATAGACGAAGTTGCAAACAACGCATTAAACTCTCGATTTGCGGTAGCTTTATAATGTTTTTCTAAAATAGCATTTACAATGGCTTCTTGACTTAATGACTCTCCCGGTTTTGGTATCAATTTGCCTTCTGGTTTATAATATTCAATATGAAACCGAAGAACATTTCTGTCTTCTATAGCATTTGTTATTGTATATGAATGGAGCAATTTTTGGAAAATATCCTCTGTAGTTCTATAAGACTTTTCCTGTCCCTCTATTTGTACTTGACTCGCATTTTCTTCAAAAATTGGCGTTCCTGTAAATCCAAACAACTGCGAATTGGGAAAAAACTCTTTTATTGCAAGATTATTTTTTCCAAATTGAGAGCGATGACATTCATCAAAAATAAAAACAACTCTGCTCTTTCGTAGTGGTTCTAAGCGTTCTTTATAATTTTTTTTATTTGTGCCATCTAAAGCAATCCCTAATTTTTGAATTGTTGTTACAATAACTTTATCTGCATAATTAGTAGATAAAAGTCTTTCTACAAGTGTTTCGGTATTTGTATTTTCTTCTACACAGCCTTTTTGAAATTTGTTAAATTCTTGTCGTGTTTGTCTATCAAGATCTTTTCGATCAACTACAAAAAGACATTTTTTAATATCGTCATTATCTTTAAGCAATGTTGAAGCTTTAAATGAAGTCAGTGTTTTACCACTTCCGGTTGTATGCCAAATATATCCGTTGCCACGATTTTGATGAATGCAATCAACAATAGCTTTTACAGCATAAATTTGATATGGACGCATCATCATTAGCTTTTGCTCACACTCAACAAGAACCATATAACGACTTATCATTTCACCTAATGTGCACTTTTGCAAAAAGTTATCAGAAAAATCATCAAGATGCGTTATTTTTTTATTATCTTTATCTGCAAATTCATATAATGGTAAAAAATGCTCATCCGCATCAAAACTAAAATATTTAGTGTTATTATTTGCAAAATACCAGGTGTTACTGCGATTACTTACAACAAATATTTGCATAAAGCACAAAAGTGTTCGCCCATAACCGTTTCCCCGCTCATTTTTATATTCAACTATTTGCTGCATTGCTCTACGAGGGCTAATAGCTAAAGCTTTTAATTCTACTTGAACAACCGGTATACCATTAATTAAAAGAATAACATCATATCTTTGATTACTGTTTTCAGTATTTATTCGCAACTGATTTACACACTCAAAGCTATTTTTACACCAGTCTTTTGTGTTTACTAATGTATAATTTAAAGGCGTGCCATCTTCTCGCTCAAAAGAGTTGCGCTCTCGAAGTTTTTTTGCAGATTTAAAGACATCAGGACTAACAATATCATCTAACAACCGTGCAAATTCAGAATCTGTAAAGTTAACTTTATTTAATGCATTAAATTTCTCACGAAAGTTTTGGTTTAAAGAATCTAAATCACAAATATCATCTCTATACACATATTTTAATTCTTGTAACTTTTTAATAAAATTATCTTCAATTTGTCGTTCTTTTGTCATTGCTCTACCTTACAGTATTTGGTAATTTCTTAGTAGCTGTGGAATACCTACTATATTAAACCATTTTCAGGTTTCTTGCCATTCTTGATAGAGCCAATACTTAAATTTATTTATTATCTTTTAATGTAGAATATTTTAATTCACTCGGCAAAAAACGATCTATTTCTTTATCTGAGGTAGTAAAATCCTCTCCTTCGACATTTTTACCTCTTAATCGTCTTTGTGCTTCTTTATAACATCGTCGTGATCGATATGGAGCTTCTGCATAGATTTTTTCTACTTCATTTACTAAACCATCACTTTTTTGCTTGATTAAATCTGAAGATATATTTTCAGTAACAATATCCGCCATAAGATTTATATATTTTTCTCTTATTAGTAATAGTTTATTAGCTGTCGTTTCATGTTGTTTATACTTATTATTAGGATTGAATACTAAAGTACATATAAACAAAATTAACGCACTTAATGAAAACAAAGAAGAAAAAATATTACAGACCCCGATATTAAAAAAAATATTACCAAACGTAATAATTACAAATGTTAAACCAATTAAAATAATATTTACAATAGCATATATAACCTTACCTATAGCAGCTTTTTCTTTACATATTTCATGAATCTTCATGGTATATACTACATTTGCAAAATTTTGTCTTAAAACTGATAAATTCGTAAAATCAATCATATTAACCTCTTATTATTTTTCGAAAAGCTTGTTTACTTAGATATTCACTACCAAATTTTTTTTTAATACAATTATATAACTCTTGATTATTAACTGATTTCTTCGTTTCAAAAACATCAACGCCAAAAGCTTCTTTGTATCCTTGGAAACCATGAGAATAATCATTCCATGGTTTTTTTTTATTTAAACAATAAGACCGTATCCAATAGAAAAACGGATTTACTAAATTGATTATAAATTCTTTTAAATTATATCCATGAGGCAAATAGTCTTTCGCAAGTTCAGGAATACACAAGCAGAGAGAAAAATCAGAATTTATATGTAAATCACTTATTTTTAGATCAGATTTATTAAGAATCCTATGTAGATTTTCGGGATATAAATAAACAGTAGGAATTAAATCTATATTATCAACTAAAAGATCTATCTTGATTTTGTAATTACCTTTTAAAGCGACACCCTTATAACTACTATTTAATTTATATATTCCTTCAATTATATTTTTATTATTAAAACATAACTTAGGTTGATTATTATTTAACCAATCTAAGTCTATCTTAGAAGGTCTTAAAATCATTAATTTTCTAGCCATGGTCGAGGAGTAGAAAATATATTATTATCAAAACTATTTGTTTTTGAACTATCTTCTACTAAAGGGAATTCATTACCAAAAATTTTTCTAAATTCTTGAGAAGCTTCGTTTTCCTCTCCATCATCAATATAATTAATTGCTTTTTCAATACGTTTTAATACAGTTTCAACATAGGATTTATTATCTGAAGAACATTTTGATCTTATGAATTCGAAATATTTTTGTAATATTTCTTCTATTTCTAACTGATCTACTTTATTACTAGCAAGGAAATCGATTGCCCAATCTTGAATAGAACATGACTTTATAGAAACAGAAGTAGTAAAGTTTCGCCATTTTTTAACCATTTTACATATCTTACGGGTCAACCCATCACTATTTTTATTACTTTCATTAAAAGCATCAATTTGAGCTCTAGGGTTAAATACTTCCCAACTTCCACCATTTTCGGTATTTGGGATTTTAAAACTATTATCATCCTGTTCAAATGCTGGTAATAATTCAATATTATGGGTACTATCTTCAAATTGAAGCAGTATAACTTTTCCCCAACTTTTTATTTTATCAGTTGTCGTATATTTTTCTTTTAATATGCTTTTGACTTCTTCTAATAACGCTGATTGTCCATTACTTTGATAATTATTAAATTTTTCAAAAGTTTCTTGTGGTAATTTAATCAAAACATCAACATCTTGATCTTTTGTAATCGGTCTAATATTTGTTTTTAATTTGTACGATCCAAATAAAAATTTAGTTGATCCATCATAATTACAATCATAATAATAATCATGAACTTTTTTACATACCCCTGTATACTTTGTTTTAGCTTCATCTTTTTGTTTCGTTGTTAAAGTAATCTTCTCTATAAATTGGTTAAACTCTTTTTCCATTAATACTCCTCACCTGTTAAGTTACTACTTAATTTTGAAATAATCAAATTTTTTTTCCCCCTCCCCCCGTTACCGCTCGTACAAATAGCGATATGGAAACTTGCGTTAGCAAAAACCCGAGTGACTTTAGGCACGAGGCTTTCGAAGCGGAAGCGGAGGTTGTAATAGCGCGACCCTCGAAGAGGGGATTTGCCAAAGATGCAAGCGAAAAAAAACTTAAAAACACTTGTAAATGTTTTTTAATATCATTACTATTTATAAATAATTGAACAGGGGTGCTCCTAACGAGCTGAGAATATACCCTTTGAACCTGATCTGGATAATGCCAGCGCAGGGAGGCGGTTTTCATGTATTTATGTAAACAAAAAATCGTAACAATACCTCAAACTCTATATTCTAAAAGACAAATCTCTAAATTGGTGGTTCTCCTGTTCATAAAACTTAGGAGGAACATATGTTAGAATACAATGTTTCAAAAGGAATTTTAGATTCTTATCACACAAAATTAAAGAGTGCGTTGGACTCAGATGCAATTATTGTAGGTTCAGGACCATCTGGGCTTGTTGCTGGATATTTTTTAGCTAAAGCTGGAAAAAAAGTGGTAATGTTTGAGCGCGAACTTGCCCCTGGTGGTGGAATTTGGGGTGGTGGTATGTTTTTTAATGACGTTATGGTTCAAGAAGAAGCGGCCACTATTTTATCAGAAATAGGAGTAGAACTTCCTGAGGTAAAAGACAATTTTTATACTATCGATTCGGTTTACCTTGCATCTACTCTTATTTCTAAGGCTGTAGAAGCTGGGGTAACACTTCTTAATATGATAAGTATCGAAGATATTATTTTTGCAAAAGACGAAAGTATTGGTGGAGTTGTTTTAAATTGGGCTCCTGTACATAAAGAGCATATGCATGTAGATCCTCTTATGGCTATAAGTCGTTGTGTCTTAGATGCTACCGGCCATCCATCTGAAATTGTAAATGTGTTAACCCGAAAAAACGAAATAACACTTAATACAAAGACTGGTAAGGTTATGGGCGAGAGATCTTTAAAATGTAAAAAAGCCGAACTTGCCACGGCTGAAAATACATGCGAAATTTATCCTCGTCTTTTTGTTAGTGGAATGGCTGCAAATGGCGTAGCCGGAGCTTACAGAATGGGACCTGTATTTGGCGGAATGATCCGGTCAGGGAAAAAAGTAGCTGAGCAAATGTTACAGTGCATTGATACTGAAGCTCCTATTTATGATTAACGTAGCTTAGATTGAATACGTTTTTTAACCCCTTCGAACTCGAGGGGGTTAAAAGGCCTTACATAGAGTTTTACTTGTTACTTGATTTCCAGAACCTATGATTTTTATCAAGAAATACAACATAAAAGGTATTGCAATCAAAGCGATACTTTAATTTTTTATTATTACAAAACAAATCTTCATATTGTTTGGGAATTGTAAATCCTACTAAACGTGTTGCTTGCTCTAGTCTAAATCGCCCCCAAATAACTTGATGCGGAATATGTAAAGGAAACTTAAAATCAGTTTTTACGGGAAAAGAGCCATATTCAACTAAAATACCATTTCTATGTTTTCCAGAACCTATTTTTTCATTTTTCCAGTGTTCTAATGAAAATTTGCAATAATTTTTCAGCTTATCTAAAAGTTTTGCCAATTCTTCCTGTGTCCAATCTTTAAAATCTTGACCAACTCCTTGAGAATTATCAAAATATGAAAAATTAAATTTACACCTGCAAACAATATCGTTTGTCTTGTTATCGAGACTTTCAGTCGGTATTGAATCTAAAAAACTTTCTTTTCTCTTATTAGAAAACTTGTTCATACTTTAGGGACACCTCCAATTTTACCACTCCGATAGACCGGTTCTAGAGGACGATCATTTCTAATTATATCGCCGGGAAGTTCATCTAGACGATATAAATAACTTTCATTTGCTTCTTTGTTGACTAATACCGTGCGGTATTTACCCAATGTATTAAGGATTTCAGAATTATGTGTTGTAAATAATAATTGTGCATTATGAGGATTTGTTTCTTTATTTGTAAATAAGTCTATTAATAACGGCAATATATCTGGATGCAAATTAACATCAAACTCGTCTAAAACAAAAACACCCCCCACTTCAAGTACCCCATAATAAAAAAATAGTTGATTATATAAACTTCTTGTCCCAGAAGATTCTAATTCAAAAGGAAGCTCATACTCTTTTTTATTATTTTCATGAACAAAATATGGATTATATTCAATATTGTCTTTATCTATTTGAACTTTTTTAATCTTTATATCTTTAATTCCTAAATCAAATTTTTTTAAGATATCTTTTGTAAAAGCAAACGCTTCGGGATAATCATAATAATTTTGATTAATTGAATGCAACTCAGCAAAAGGTTGTGAATTTCTAATAATATCATTTGTATTATATATCAATTTTGGAAGCGTAGTATTTAACGGTATTATTTTTTCAAAAAAAGAATATACAACAGCAAGCTCTTTTATTTCATACTGATGCGCCGTACTAATAATTGAAGCATTAGATCTCAATTTAATTTTTTTAAGTTCATCAAACTCTGTAATTGTCTCTACTTTATTTTTAGTTCGTGTAAATAGCGTTTTTGAGCGCTTAACTGTCTTTGACAACTTTTCACTGAGTATTTCATTTTTTGTTATCGATAAATCATATTGATATACAATGCCATCGACTGAAAATTCCACACAAAACTCTGATGGATTAGTATTATTAAAAAAAGTTTTATAGCCTATTGGTGCATCTGGCTTTAACAAAAAAGAATCACGACAAAACAATCTAAGAAAATCAAGAACTTTTAAGGCATTAGATTTACCTGCCCCATTTGCACCTTTTACGCAGAGAACATTTGTAAAATCTTTATTATTTGATATTTCTTGAGGACATGATTTACCTAACTTAAACGAAACTTCAAGGCCTTCTTTAAAACAATAAAAGTTTTTAGCACTGTATGACAACAACATCTTTATACCTCTCAAATATATATACAAGATATATACAATGTACTACCAATAGCTGTATTTTACCATAGCTAATTAATAATTTTTGACATATTTGTCAATAAATATGGCTAAAACATAAAAAACAAGTTTTTTAAAAAATATTCAGCCTAAATAGGTATCTTGAATTGAACTGTTTCCATTTTGGAAAGAATTCAATCTTTTGTAAGTTCATATTTTTAATATTTAAAATCTAATGTGTGTACCATTTACTATGTTACCCTAAAATTTCATTTTATATTATAAAATAAAATTACTATAACAAATCTTTTATAAACAGATCTTGACGTAAATTTTGACATTTATTTAACTTATTGTTTTACCTAAAATATCACGATAGTAAATCTTAGAAAGATCAATTGCTCTTTGTTCGATATTAGCCTTGGTCCATACTTCATTGGCTTCCACGAATTTATTAATCCAAGAATAAGAAGATTTTAAATACACTTTCTTCTTTTGAAGATAGCTTTGATCACCAGCTTCTTCATTTAGCGTTTCTTCTAATATTATTAAGTTGCCTATATTGAATGAGTTCTCACCTGTTGATTCTGGGACAATATGTTCAATGCTTCCATTATCAGAAAAAACATCCTTATTATCATAAAAAGAGTTTAATTTTTGTATTGCATATTTAGTTTTTACATTATTGAGTTTAGTTTTTCTAGTGTAATTCAAGGAAACAAATCCTTTCGAAAATTGATCAAAACCTGGAAATAATGTATTTAATGGTTGAATCAGCAATTGATCGATTGTTTTTTGTGATTCAGATTTGTCTTTACATCTTCTTACTTGAATAGCAAATTTTGCATATATGCCTTCAAATTTATTTGTCCTCCCCGAAACAACTGCATTATATGCAAAATGAAAATTTTCTAAAAACAGTATTGTTTCTTTAAATTTTTTAGTAGAAATATACTCCTTTTTTTTGATATTAAATAATGCTAGTAAAGCAATTCTAACCTGAACAATATTAAAATAATTCATCAAAACATTTAAACTTTGTACTAACCAAAAGTATTCTTTTCTATTTTCATAGTCTTCTCGTCTCGGATTAAGTATTTTAATATAGTTTTCTGCATTTTCTTCGATTTCACAAAGGAACTGCTTATATCTTTCCTTTGTTTTAGGTTTTATTGCCTTTTGAAAATTATCATAAAGTTTAGTAGCTGAAGATTTTGTATATGTTGATATCCAAAAATGCCTGTAATAAGTTGCTAACCCAACCGTTTCATCTCGAGAAACTAAAATTTTCTTAATATCAGCCCATTTTTCTTCTGCATAATCAGCAGGTTCTGTCTTTTCTAATACTTCAAAGATTTTATTTTTTATTAAATCAACATGAGACAATCGTTTTCCTTTTGCATTGAGTATTTCAAAGATCATGTTAGCGTTTTTTTTATCAGGCGTTGAAATAGAAATAAAAGTAGTGCCCAATATCTGATCTCTTAAAGTTTTAAGTATATCTACATATTTTAACTGATCAACTTCATCACTTCCCAGTTTTTTCTTTAAATAAAGTTTTAATTTTTTATCATCTAACCTATCATATAAATATTTAAAAGAATCTCTAATGCATTCTTCTTCTTCTGTAGTTGGGTCTTGTGCATCAAGTTTTTCTCTATCTTGAATGTAAAACGAAAAGTATGGATAGTGTGTCTTACTTTCTAATACCCTTATATCTTCTCCATCATCATCTTGTGTCATAATGTATCGAAAAACTTGCTCACTCAGTTTTTCCTCACCTATACTTCTAAATCTATCTGACAAAGCAGAAAACAAAAT
>JTFN01001742.1_pt1 | contig 15171 bp, 11 predicted proteins | sample 235401 | NCBI WGS metagenome assembly JTFN01 (sample SAMN03067589, study PRJNA260952) | activated sludge metagenome | biome: Sludge; feature: Wastewater; isolation source: CETP activated sludge from augmented bioreactor treating industrial... | place: India:Gujarat | collected 2013-04 | reverse complement strand
CCAAGAATAATCTCTTTGGAATCTTGGAATAGAAAATTGACTACCTGAAATAAGTAATGCCTTAATGTTTTTATCTTTTGGTTTTATATTCATAAATTCTCCCTTTATTTTTTACCATAGTTATCTTTATACGGTGCAAATTGAAGATACTTCCTGCTGTTTTTGATTGCCAAATCTCATTTTTATGCCTTTTTAATATTTGCATTTTCACTAACTATAAAATTATATTCCTAAGCAGATTATCATTCAATTGCGCATCTAGCTCCTTTAGTAAAATAAAATAATGATTTTCTATCTGCAAACATCCTCCCCTCCCCCCCGTTACCGCCCGCACAAATAGCGATATGGAAACTTGCAGTAGCAAAAACCCGCAGTGGCTTTTTAGCCACAAGGCTTTCGGAGCGAGAGCGGAGGTTGTAATAGCGCGACCCTCGAAGAGGGGATTTGCCAGAATGAAACTCATTCCACGACAAGTTTCACAAAGTAGCAAAGCTCGGCAAGACAAACTTGCACCCCCACCTCCCCCCCTATTTTCCCTTTTTTCTCGTTTTCTTTACTAATTGAAAAGATACTTTAATTCTGCTAAAGTGTCGGTATGGTTATAGCTTCAATAGACATGAAGGACGGCAAGGTCGTCCAGCTTAAAAACGGCAAAGAAAAGATGCTCGAAAGAGACAATGCCGACGAATTAATTACAGATTTTAATCGCTACGGTGAAGTCGCTGTTATAGATTTAGATGCTGCATTGGGTAACATGATTACCGAGGGCAAACGTAAAGGGCAGACTGAAAATACTGCTATGCTCAAAAGCATTTTACGCAAGGGAAACTGTCGTGTAGGTGGTGGAATTAGAGACGTAAAAAAAGCAAAAGAGCTTATTTCTTGGGGAGCCGAAAAAGTTATTATTGGCTCTGCTGCATGGAACAAAGATCCTAAAGACAGTAATTCGTACCTTAACACTGAATTTTTAGATGAACTTACACAGGCTATTGGCCGTGACCATATTATTATTTCGATTGATGCAATAGACGGCAATATAGCAATAAAAGGATGGACTGAAACGGCAGGGATTCCTGTTGTAGAGGGTGCCAAAGCTGCCGAAAAATATGCACATGAACTGTTGTTTACCTGTGTAGAAAAAGAAGGTTGCATGCAAGGCACCGATATAGATACCGTAAAAAAATTACGGGAAGCAGTTCATTGTCGGCTTGTTGCAGCTGGCGGCGTTAGTACTCTTGAAGAAATTATCGCCCTTGAGCGAATGGGCGTTGATGTTCAGCTCGGAATGGCTTTATATACTGGAAAAGTTTCTCTTAAAGATGCTTTTATTGAATGCTTGGACTGGGAAAAAGTTGCAAATCAAGGCGGTATGATTCCGGTAATTGCACAAAGTGTAAATGGCGAAGTCTTAATGATGGGTTATGCAAACAAACAAGCCTTTGAAAAAACATTTGAATGTAATCGACTCACTTTTTGGAGCCGCTCTCGTGACGAACTTTGGACCAAAGGTGATACTTCGGGCAATTCATTAAACGTGGTTAAACTGAGAGTTGATTGCGACCGTGACACTGTTTTAGCAACAGTAGTCCCAGTAGGTCCTTCTTGTCATACAGGAAACTGGACGTGTTTTACTACATCTGCAGACGAAAAATCTACTATGGAGCGTTTGTATAGCATAATTAGCGAGCGTTTTGCTAATCCTAAACCCGGTTCGTACACAGCAACTCTTACAGACGAGAGAGTGCGCGAAAAAGTTATGGAAGAAGCAGAAGAAGTTACTGATGACGCCGAAACAAAAGACGAAGTTATTTGGGAATGTGCCGATCTTCTCTACTTTTTAAGTGTTCTTATGTATAAAGAAGGCGTAAACTGGCAAGACGTATACGATGAATTAGATCGTCGACACAAAAAATAACGTTTGTACTAGCACATAATTAGTTTGCTTTTATCGCGCAAAACAGGAGCGTTTTATGAAAATTATTAATTCAGATACATTGACTGAAGACTTTTTTGAACCACGCGAAATGGGAGATGCTCAAGAAGTCGCAAAAAACGTTATAGACAGTGTACGAAAAAATGGCGATGCAGCTCTTAGAGAATTTTCTGAGAAGTTTGACCAAGCAGCTCCTTCAACTCTTGAAATTTCAGAAGGCGATATGAAAGCCGCAGCCGATTCACTAAAAAAAGACAATCCGGAATTATATAAAGCCCTTGAGTTCTCGGCAAAACTAGCGCTAAAGTTTGCAAAACGACAAGCCCAGTCATTTGAAGACTTTGAAATGGAAATTGAACCAGGTCTTTTTACCGGCCAAAAAACAATTCCCGTTAGCAGAGCAGGCATTTACGTTCCTGCAGGACGTTTCCCACTTATTTCGACCGTTATTATGACAACAAGCCCCGCACTCGCTGCAGGCGTAAAAGATATTGTATTTTGTACTCCGCCACGCATTCATCCAGACGATATTGCTGCCGCTCAAGCAGCTGGCGATAAACCTCGTGCTTTTGTCGGTGGAAAACCATATGCTGATAGTAATATTCTCGCAACTGCCTATATTTGTGGACTTAGAAAGGCCTATGCTGTTGGTGGGGCTCAAGCAATCGCAGCCATGGCTTATGGAACTGAAACTATTCCAAGTGTTGATGTTATTGCAGGACCAGGGAACAAATACGTTGCCGATGCAAAAAAACAAGTTTATGGCAAAGTTGGTATCGATTTACTCGCAGGTCCTACAGAAGTATTTGTCATTGCCGATTCAACTGCAAAACCTGAATGGGTTGCTGCAGATTTACTTGCACAAGCAGAGCATGACATTGTTGCACAGCCTGTTATGGCAACAACCGACAGAGCATTAGCAGAAAAAGTTTCTGAGCAAATTGAAAAACAACTTAAAACGCTTTCTACTGCCGAAAATGCTCGCCAAAGCATTGATAATTGTGGCGTGATTATAATTACCAAGACAATTGAAGAAGCAGCAGAACTTGCAAACCGAAAAGCCCCGGAGCATTTAGAACTTGCTATGGAAGCAGGGGCGACGCGCGATAAAATACAGCATATGGTTCACAATTACGGATCTCTTTTTATTGGCCATGAAGTTGCCGAAGTTTTTGGCGACTATGCAGCCGGATTAAATCACACATTACCAACTTCTGGTGCTGCCCGATTTACCGGAGGCTTAAGTATTCGTTGCTTTTTAAAAACCTGCACTACTTTACGAGCAGAAACAAACGCCGATGGCTCTAAAAAGGAAGGACCAAAAATGAGCGCACAAGCCTCTGTACTTATGGGCAAAGCCGAAGGTCTTGCCGCACATGCCGAAGCGGCACACAAAAGGCAATAAAAAAAACGCATATCGTTATGATATGCGTTTTCTTATCTTACTGGCTTTATGCGTAGTAATCTGATTCTTGACCAGTTGCCGCTTTATAGGCCGCTTTGTATTCAGCTTGATGTGCATCATGTTGCGCAGTTAGCGCATCCATAACTTTTTGAACAACTTCACTTTTTTTGTCTTCTACATCATCACTTAAAGATGCCATTGCTTCTTTTCTAAATTTTCTACATTCCATTACAGGGCTAGCGCTTAAGATTATTGTATCTTTAGTAACAAGATCTTGCGTCATCTCTTCTGGATTTTCTGGATTTAAACGAAGGCAATTACCATTAATAGAAACAAGTATCATATAATCGAATGTTCGTAAATATGAATCTATTTCGCGCAAACCAGTACGTGTTTCTGGTTTATTTGGGCGATATCGTGTGCCACTAGGGAAAACTAAAATAGGATGTCCATTTTTCTTGCAATGGTCCATAGCACGCATAGCTGCCATATTTATTTTTTTACTTTTTTCCATTTCAGCATCAAAATCAGCTTGGCTCTCATGAGCTTTAAGTGAACGACTTGGATAAATTACAACACGAGAAAAAGCTTCTGCCCAAGCTTTTACAGCAGGATTTGCTTCGTTAAGCTTCATTCCCGCTATTGCAACAGTACTAAGTGATAAATCCTTGCAAAAATCATCTCCATATTCTTCAAGCATGTAGCAATAAGCAGGTAAATCCATATTACTAAAATGTTCAGAAAGTATTAACCCTCGTTTACCGCTTTTTACTAAATCATAAAATTTACGAAAATTTTCTAAACCATTAATTTTGCTACCTTCAAGCAAATTTTCTTTCATCATAAGTTTCATAAACTTTCGTGACTCAAGATTAGCTTCTTGGTACACATTTTCAGTTGTAATTACATCCGGTGCAACCGAGGCTGCAAGAAGATCTTTTAAAAAATAACCATATTTTTCTATTAAAGGTATCCCGTTCATTATTCCTCCTATAAATACTATAAGTATTTACATGTTACTTTAAATTTTCAGAATTTAGACATGCAAGTTCTGGTAACACAAAATGCCCATCTTTTCTAATAAGAACATCATCAAACCAAATTTCTCCACCACCATATTCAGGTCTCTGAATTAGAACTAGATCCCAATGAATAGCTGATTTATTGCCATTATCACAATCATCATAGCTATTTCCCGGAGTAAAATGTATTGAGCCATCTATTTTTTCGTCAAATAACGTTTCTTTCATTGGTTTTTGAATAAATGGGTTTACACCAATTGCAAATTCTCCAACATATCTAGCCCCTTCATCAGTATCTAGGACTTTATTAATTCGGTCTGTATCGTTAGATGTTGCTTTTATAATTTTTCCGTTTTTAAAAGTAAATTGAATCTGCTCATAGGTAAAACTATCTTTTAGAGATGGTGTATTATACGTGATAACACCGTTTACAGAGTCTTTTACAGGAGCTGTGTACACTTCACCATCTGGAATATTCATTGTACCATCACATTTAATAGCCGGTAAGCCTTTAATACTAAAACTCAAATCAGTATCTTTTGCAACGAGTCGCACTTTATCTGTTTTTTGCATAAGAGCAACAAGAGAGTCCATAGCTTCTGACATTTTGCTGTAATCTAAATTACAAACCTGAAAATAAAAATCTTCGAAAGCTTCTGAACTCATGTTTGATAACTGAGCCATTGCAGAAGTTGGATATCGTAAGACACACCAACGAGTATGTGACAATCGCTGTTTCATATGTACTGGCTGAAAATAATATTTATAGTAATTATCAATATTCTCTTGAGGAACATCTACCCATTCACTTTGATTGCGTAAAGCAGAAAAACCGATGTAACAATCAGCTTGTTTCATTTTATACAAGTCAATATCTGCCCATTTTTTGAGCATTTCTGGAGTTGCCCCCATGAGTAATTCCCGCTCAACTCTTTTATCATTAAGCGTAACTAATGGATATGCCCCAACTTTATACGTTTCTCTAATAAGAGCTTCAACTAAATCAGCGGCAAGGTTTGTATTTTGAATAAGTACAAATTCGCCTTTTTTTGCCGCCACCGAATATGTAATTAACGTATGTGCAAGTTTATCAATTTGAGAGTTTTTCATAGAAAATGATTATATCCTACATAAAGTTTTTTGTCTAATTAGTAAGATTTTTTATCCAGTGTTCATTGCGCATCCATATTGTTGCGTAAAGGATTTTTACTAAATCTGCAAGTTTAATAACCGCAAACATAAGGACAGGCCCCCACAAAGTATATTTTGATATCAAAAGAATACCAGGTAATGCAATGAGTAAGTTTATTGACAAATCCATAGTTGCTCCCATAAGAGTATCTCCACCTGTTCGAGAAATACCTAATAAAACATTTAAATACACCCATACTGCAACATAAAATGCGTTTACCAATAACATTTGAGTTGCAATGTGCCGAGCGCCATCACTCAAATTACCAAACACAACAGGAATCATAAATATTCCAAGAGTGCAACAACCACCAAAAAACATACCAAAAACTAAAGCCCCACTTGTAAACCATGTTTTTTGCTCCCGAGCTTCTTCAAGTTTTCCTGCCCCCAAAGTGCCACCAAGCATAACTCCTATTGCTGTTTGAACACCACTTATGCAAATTAAAAACAGATTAGCTATTGCAAAACCTGCACCCATACCAGAAATAACTTCAGCACCTCCACGGCCGTTATAAATAGAAGAAGTAAAAGTCTCTACAAGTATCCAACTCATTTCGGATACTAAAATCATTGCAGATTTTTTTAGTATATTACCGATTAAGCGCAGTCTAACCTTAAAAATATTACGAAATTTACTAAAAAACGGAGGGTTGGTAATATAGCAGTAACCTAAAAAAACAAGGGCTTCTAGACTGCGTGCAATAATTGTAGCAATTGCAGCACCTCGAACTTCGAGCCGCGGAGCTCCTAAATTTCCGTAAATAAAAATCCAGTTAAAAAACGTATTTACCAGTGTGGCTCCAACAGAAATATACAGAGGAGCTTTAACTCGCCCAGTTTCTCGTAAAGAAGTCGAAATGGCCATTGAAAAAGGAAGTGGTAGCCATGTAAATGCTATTAACTTCATGTACAAAGAACCTTGTGCAATAATTGCATCAGCATTCGCATTTCCACGTACCATAAATTGTAATGCCCATTGTGCACCAGAGAAACAGTACGCAAAATACAGTATTCCAAGCAACATTAAAACAACAATTTTATAGCGATACACATGTTTCATATCATCGTCTGATTTTGCACCATTATACTGTGACATAAAAATACCACCAGCAACGCACATCGTATTTGACAAAACCAGATACACCATATTAATCTGGCCAGAAACATTTACTCCTGACATTTTTATATCACCAAGCCCAGCTACCATAAAATTATCAATAAGGGAAACTAAATTTTGAATGAGAAGTTGCGCCATTACCGGCAGCGCTAACAAAAGCGCCCGCTTATAAAATGACCACGAACCAAATTTATTGTTCATAAATCTCCTTCGAATAATCTTTAATGACTTTACTATTTACTTGCATTTTTAACTTTCGTATTATAAGCTAACAATTAAAAGGATACAACCCATGGGATTTTCACTTATATTTAAAACTGATAAACATAATCGCGGAATACTAACTATTAGCTTTCTTTATAGAACTTTATTCGTTTTTATGTTTCTAGTTTTTGTAGCAACATTTTTTATGGATATTTTTTCAGGACACAAACCTGTTTTAACCTCAATTTTAGTACTTTTCTGCATTGTAGGTCTTTTATATCGTGAATGTTGGGTTTTTGATTCAATAGAAAAAACAGTCTCTTATTCAATTGGAATAGTACCTTTTGTAAAAAAAACAACTATTCCTTTTTCGAATATTGATTCCATTTGCATTGTTTCAATAAAACATACAAAAGACAATATTCAACAAATGCAATCACAAATAGTAACAAACAATGGGAATCAACTTCCTGAATTAGAAACTGTAAAGCCAAGAAGTGCTAGTCCTTTTACCGAACGAACAAAAAAAATAGCACAAATTCTTGAAAAGCAAATTGAATATATTACACTTTAATGATATAATTTTTTTCTCACGATTTAAGTTATCGGGGCATTAGCTCATCTGGTAGAGCGTCTGGTTCGCAATCAGAAGGTGGTCGGTTCAAGTCCGATATGCTCCAGGCGACTTTTCTAAGAAAAGTCGCAACACATTATCTACCTAATATGGTGAGAGTTGCACGGTGTGCAATTCTCTCTTGAAAATTGTTTTACAATTTTCACCACATTCTAAGTTGCAAATGATAAACCCCTGGTCTAACGCGATATGATTCAAGAGTATCTGACCCACAAGCTCCAGTTCCGACACCACGTTGTGCAATATCTAAATTCAAAATATAGAAACCTCCAGAACGATCACAACACTGTGACAAATCTGTAAGTCCATTCATATGGTCATGTTCCCATAAATCTATATCAGTATATTTACTATAACTAAAATTAAACGGCACATCTCCTTCAATATGAACTGGAACAGCCGGAGTACCATCGCTCATAAGGCTCCCCTCTTTTGGAAACAATATTAGTTTGCGGACTTCACACCTATTTCCATTATGCTGAGGAACAATATACGGGACATCCAAATCATTTACATGTCTAGTATACAATCCTAACGCAGCTCCTTCGCAACGGTCATTATAACATTCATGAGGCCCTCGCCCATACCACTGAACAGTATCATATATAGAACTAATTTGAGATGTAATACCAACTCGTGGATATTCAGAAACCTCTTCATTCAAACTAAATTCGATATTCCAAACAGTTCCCGCTTTTTTACCCGGAGCAACAAAGCTTGAAACACGTCGGACAAAACTTCCTATTTTTTTATGTTCTTTTGCAGCTGGACCTGTATATAAATCTGATTGCAAAACAAGTTGTCCTTTATCAGCATTAAATTTCATGTTCTCTTCGGTAATTTGCGATAAATCTGATTCTATCCATTTAAGAGCAGGTTTTTCTTTAAAATAAAATTCGAAGAGAGGATTATGCTCTTGCCCTTTTAATGCCTTTATAAACTCATTTTCTGTTGGAGCTCTAAATACTTGAGGCTTAGAACCAGCGACTATTAAATTTACAGTTTCACAAGGCATATCCGTAGGTTTTAGTTTTACTTTTCCATATTGATCTGCAAAAGCGGCTGCAAAAGAATCTTGCATACCCGATTCTAATACAAATTCACTCCAAGTACATACAGAGTCCTTTTTGCAACATACAGTATCTTTTTTATATACTACATCTACATGAATAACCAATTCGCCAGGATTTTGCAATTTTGCGTTGCAATCAAAATACCACTTAGCAAGTTTTTCTGTATAAGGAATTTTTACAACACCTTTTTTACCTGCTTCTATCTTTGGAATTGCTGTCGAGCCAGATGCAATTCGTTTGCCATTTGAGAGCAATTGCCATCGTAACTTAAATACATTAAGCCTAGAAAAATATTGGCAATTTTCAACTTCAAATAAACCTTGCTTTACATGAAGCATAGTTAATTTTACTGGGGCAAAAAGCCTCTTACATTCTTCCATAGCAGGCTTTGGCGTTTGATCTGGAAATAAGAGCCCATTAAGACAAAAATCATAATCAGTTGGTGTATCGCCAAAATCTCCGCCATACTTCCAATATTTTGACCCAGTAGGATATGTCGGTATTGCTTCTTTCTCTGTTATAGTTGTAGCAAAGCCTTGATCTATCCAATCCCAAATAAAGCCACCTTGCAATCCGTGAGTTTGTTCAATAGCATGCCAATAGTCTGCCAAAGATCCATTTGAATTTCCCATTGCATGTGAATATTCACACATAATTATAGGCCTATAATCTGAGCAAGTAGATGCATATTTAGTAATTAAATCTATAGATGGATACATGGGACTAATAAAATCTGTAAGACCTTTTCCTCGGGACAATGTTTCTAATGTAAAATCACCTTGAGTCCATTCTCCTCGAACAGCTCCCTCATATTGTACTAAACGAGTCGTATCATATCGTCGAAGCCATCCATTCATCGCACAATGGTTTGGACCATCACCGCTTTCATTTCCAAGACTCCAACAAAAAATAGAAGCATGATTTTTATCTCGACAAACCATTCTTTGTAATCTTTGTATATATGCATTTGTCCATGCTTCACTTCGTGAAATTTGATCATAAAACGCATGGTTTTCGATATTTGCCTCGTCCATTAACAAAATGCCAAAGCGATCGCAAAGCTCATACCAGCGCTCATCATCTGGATAATGACAAGTCCTAACTGCGTTAAAATTATATTGCTTTAGTAAAGTTATATCCTTTAGCATTTCATTTGTAGTTAGCGTCTTTCCTGTATATTCATTATGTTCATGACGATTCACACCTTTTATAAGGATTGCCTTACCATTTAATCTCATTTCTCGATTTTCTAGACGAACATCTTTAAACCCAAACGTACATGCAGAACTTTCAACATGGCGCTCAAAATCATACATGCTTACCGTCAAAACATATAAAGAAGGACTTTCATGGCTCCATAATTGAGGATTTTTTATTACAATTTTCTCGCGTACCTGCTGTGAAGTTTTTGCATAATTGTAATCACCTTGCAATTCACCTTCTGCAACAAGATCCCCAACTTCGCCTTTGTATGGGGTGCCTTGTAGCGTATGTATTTTCCATAAAATACGAGGTTTTAAATCCTGCAATTCAGTTGTTTTTCGCAAAGATTTATTACCTAATGTTACAACAAGAGGAACAATACCTTTCGAATCTTCTATATAGGTTAATGCTTGTAGATCACTAATATAACAATCTTCAGTGGAATATAAATACACACTCCTATGGATTCCCCCCAGCCACCATTGATCCTGATCCTCAACATAAGAAGCATCGCTATATCGCACAACTGTTATTATAATTTGAGCTGTCTTTGAATCTTTATCAAGCGCATCTGTTATATCGAACTCAAAAGGTAACCTGCTATCTTTTGACATACCAACAAATTGCCCATTTACTTTAACAAAAGTACAACTTTCTGCTGAACCAATATGGAGAACTACTCGCCGATTATTCCACAGTTCTGGAATGATGACATTTAATCGATACACACCGGTTGTATTTTCATCTGGAGCATACGGAGGAACCATATCATGAGGCATTTGTACATTTGTATAATGAGGTTTGTCATAGCCTAATCGAGACCAGGTCCCTGGAACTGATATTTTCTTCCATTCACTGGTAGAAAGGTCTGCCTCTTCTGCTTGTTGTGGATTTTTGAACAAAAGAAAATCCCATTCTCCATCAAGATTTTTTACATATTCACTTTCTGATTCAGTAGCAAATTTATACTTTTCTGATATATGGCACAGAGGACCTTCTGCACTATATTTAGTAGCTTTTTCTGCACTATTAAATGGAACTATATTTGATCGAGCTGGTAACCTATGTAAACTTTGGATTTCTGGATTTTCATATAAATGTGAGATCTCTTGCATCAATTTCTCCTAAAAAATAATACATAAATTATACACCATAAAAACTCTCAGAACTAGTTTATTTATAAATTTTTCATTTTCTTTTTTTTTGCTATTTTTTTTATTTATTGCCATTGACAAGGATCGCCTAAAAAGTATAAGATAATCTCACCTTATCTGGAGCGATGTCAGAGTGGTCGAATGAGGCGGTCTTGAAAACCGTTGAGCCGCGAGGTTCCGGGGGTTCGAATCCCCCTTGCTCCGTATTTTTTTATTTTTATAAAAAGATAACCGATAGGTTTTAATTCTTGTTATTATTTGTAAAAGCAAATAAAAACCGTTTTTGGAGCGATGACCGAGTGGCCGAAGGTGGCTCCCTGCTAAGGAGTTATACCCTATCCGGGTATCGGGGGTTCGAATCCCCCTTGCTCCGCATTGACTCATTAATAATAATGACGGTAAAACAAGTAAGTTTTGAGAATGTAGCTCAGCTGGATAGAGCGTCAGGTTGCGGACCTGAAGGTCGGAGGTTCGACTCCTCTTATTCTCGATTTTTATTCGAATCATAAACCCCTGGAGAGATGCGAGAGCGGTCGAATCGGGCGGTCCCGAAAACCGTTGCGCCGCAAGGTGCCGGGGGTTCGAATCCCCCTCTCTCCGTAGCTCTTTTTTTTAGAATAAGAGACGGAGCTTTTTTTTATTATATAGAGTTTAATTTTAAACTCGTAGGTTTTGGAGAGATGTCCGAGTGGTCGATGGTGCAGTCTTGGAAAGGCTGTGTGCGGTAACGTACCACGGGTTCGAATCCCGTTCTCTCCGTATTGCCTAGGTGCTATGCAAAGCATCGCTTGCGAACTCAGCCAGATCCGGAAGGAAGCAACTGCAACAAGATGATGTTTGTGCCGTAGTTAACCTAGGCATTTTTTTTCTGCAAATACTCTTATACCAGCCTTCCAAGTTTCTAATACTTTCCCATACAATTTTCGCTTATTAAAAGGAGTATAGGTTCCCTTAGATTTGAAATTTGCAGAATTGACTTTAAATTCTTTTTCAGGATCTACTAAGACTAAATCTGCATAATAGCCTTCTTTTAGCTGTCCTTTTTTTATTCCAAGAATTCGTGCTGGATTTGCACTCATAAGTTTAGATAGATTAGACAAAGAAATTACGTCTTTTAGCTTAGGTTGCCAATCTGCCCCCCCATATACTAAAGTTGTATTACAAACAGCAAAGGATAATTCTATACCAGTAAAACCACACGCCCCATTTTGTTTATCTTGTAAAGTATGAGGAGCATGATCGGTACCTATGCAATCAATAGTTCCATTCTTAAGCCCTGCAATAACAGCCAAGCGATCTTTTTCATTACGCAAGGGAGGATTCACTAATTGATGCCCAATCCCTTGCATTTCATAGCTAAGTCCTAAATGGTGAGGTGTTGCTTCTGATGTAACATGAATCCCATTTTCTTTAGCACACCGAACAGATTCAATAGACTGTTTCGTACTTATATGACAAATATGTATATGACAACCAGCTTTTTTTGCAAGTTGCAAATTACGCTCAGTAAATGTATCTTCTGCTTTGTGTAAAAGAATTTCAGCTTTCACATAATCACAAGAATTTCTTGCTTTTCTTGCTAAGGGAACTAATTTTGGATCTTCACAATGACAGGCTACTACCAAACCTTTGACAGCTGCCTTTTGCATACCTTCAAGCATTTTTTCTGCATCTAAAACATCATGCCCGTCTTCAGAAATAACTTTAATTAAGTTTTTTTCTAATTCTGAAAGATTATCTAAATGACTAGTATCTTTGCCTTCAAAATTTTTTGTAATACTCATGGACTGGTACAAATCTGCTAGTCCAATTTTTTTTGCTCGTTTTATATTAGATTCTGCCGCCGCAATAGACGAAATTACCGGACTTGTGTTAGGCATAGCAACAACAGTAGTATACCCACCTGCGACAGCTGCATGTAGGCCAGAATTTAGATCTTCTTTTTGTGTTTGACCTGGATCACGAAAATGTGTATGCATATCGACAAAACTAGGCATAAGAGTATGTCCCTTACAATCTATTAATGTTGCTTCACTCACATCTTCTATAGCCTCATCGTTCAAAAATACTTTTTTTATAAGACCGCTTTTACTGTCAACTAAAAGTGACCCCATGCTATCTATAGATTCATCAACAAGTCTTGCATTCTTAAATACTATTTTTGAACTCACTTATTCATCTCCCTCTAATCAATCTAAAAAACGTCACCAACTCCAGCAGTATATAATTCATCACAATATTCACACCTATATTCGCGACGTTTAGCATTCACTAATTTAAAAATCTGAGGGACATACTTTTCTGTGCTTGTAATACAACGAGGATTTTTACAATGAATTACATTTTCTACACGACTAGGAAGTGACAACTTCATTTTTTGAGTAACTCCGCCTTCACAAACCGTATTAACCGTTATGTTCGGATCAATAAATCCAAGAACTGAATAATCAATATTTATTATATTCTCTATTTTTATAATGTCTTTTCGTCCATATTTTTTTGATTCTACATTACTAATAAGTGCACAAGTAAAAGAAGCTTTATCTAACCCAAGCCATGTAAAAATCTGATAGCCAGATCCTGGTCTAATATGATCAATTACCAATCCATTTTTTATTGTATCTACATTTAACATTAAAGAACTCCTGTAACTTTTGCGATAAGAGCCATACGTGCAAACATACCATATCTAACCTGCTTAAAATATGCAGCTCGAGGATCATCATCTACCTCTACTGCAATCTCATTCACTCGAGGAAGAGGGTGTAACACAATCATTTTATCTTTTGCTAGTTTCATCTTATTAGCATCAAGAATATAACTATCCTTTAGGCGAATATAATCTTCTTCATTAAAAAAGCGTTCTTTTTGAACCCGTGTCATATATAAAATATCCGCCTCTCCTATCACATCTTCAAGACGTTCGGCACATTTATATTCAATCCGAGCAGGTTTTATGACTTGATTTATTATATAATCGGGAACTGCTAGTTCTTGAGGACTTACAAAAATAAATTTTGTACCTGTATAACGACTCATCGCTTCTACTAAAGAATGAACTGTACGCCCAAACTTTAAATCACCACAAAAACAAATGGTGTGATTTTCAAAACAACCGGTAATTTGTCTAATAGTTAACATATCGGTAAGAGTTTGGGTTGGGTGGTGATGGCCTCCATCTCCAGCATTTATAATCGGAACAGTTGAATAGTGAGAAGCTAATAAAGAAGATCCTTCTTTTGGATTTCGCATTGCAATAACATCTACAAAGGACGAAACAACTCTAATCGTATCTGCAAGTGTCTCACCTTTTGTTGTAGAAGTAGCGTTTGCATCTGCAAAGCCAAGAACTTTTCCACCGAGCCGAAGCATTGCTGACTCAAAGGAAAGACGAGTCCTCGTACTCGGTTCAAAAAACAGTGTTGCCAATAATTTTCCATGACACACATCAATATACGCGCTCGGATCTACAATCATTTTCTCGGCAAGATTGCATATCTCATCAATCTCTGCAACGGTTAAATCCGACGGTTCAATTACTGAACGACCTTTTAGCATAGTGCCTCGCTTTCTTTTATATAAATTGTCCAATTTTATCTTTTTTACACACTTTAGTAAACGGGAACAAAGGTATTTAAAGCCATTTATAAACATGATATACTAACATTCATGAAAATAATGGTAATTGGATCGGGAGGTCGAGAACACGCTATATGCTGGCGACTGGCCCAAAGTACAAAAGTAAATGAAGTTGTCTGTGTCCCTGGGAACGGTGGAACAGCTCAAGAAGATAAATGTAGAAATATAAACCCTGCAGATTGTGAATATCTCGATGATATAAAAGGTGTTCAAATATATTCACAAATTGCGACTTTTGAACAAGTAGACTTTGTTATTGTAGGACCTGAGAACCCTCTTTGCGATGGAGTAGCAGATGCAATTTGGAACTGTGGAATTCCTGTTGTAGGCCCTAAAAAAGATGGAGCACAACTAGAAGCAAGTAAAGACTTTTCTAAAAAATTTATGCACAAATATGGAGTCGCATGTGCCGATTCTATTACGGTTACCACAGCAGAAGAAGCAAAAAAATACATACACGAAAAAGGCGCTCCTATTGTTGTAAAAGCCGATGGACTTGCAGCAGGAAAGGGCGTTGTCGTTGCCGCAACGGAAGAGCAAGCGAATGCTGCAATTGACGATTTTATGAGCAATAATAAATTAGGCGACGCAGG